>Ga0302320_10002942_pt1 | contig 39838 bp, 29 predicted proteins | sample Bog_T0_3_FD_202130 | JGI IMG/M metagenome (GOLD analysis project Ga0302320, IMG submission 202130) | Peat permafrost microbial communities from Stordalen Mire near Abisko, Sweden - Bog_T0_3 | ecosystem: Environmental > Terrestrial > Soil > Wetlands > Peat | place: Sweden: Abisko, Stordalen Mire... | reverse complement strand
GGGTAGAAGCTCGAAATCCAACTCTGAAGAAGGGCCGGGAAACAGCCGAATAGAACCACGGCGCAAGCAATTGCTCCCAAAACGATCATTGTGAGCGGGTGGATTTTGATCGGCGTGGCATCGAAGACTGGCATGACGTAAGCGCGTTTGAGGACCTGAAGGTAGTAATAGAGCGAAACGGCACTGAGAGCGACGGCCAGCGCGACGAGGGCGAATGGAACGGGCCCGGCTGAGTTGCCAAGAACGGCGGCGAAGAGATTGAACTTCGCCCAGAAGCCGACGAGCGGCGGAATTCCGGCGAGCGAGAGAAAGAGAATCAGCAGAATCGCGGCAAGAAATGGGTTGCGTTTGTGAAGGCCCAGAAAGGCGTCGAAACGATCACTTCCGGTTGCGCGCTCGACAACACCAACTACGCCAAATGCGCCAATGGTGGTGAGCCCATAGGTGAGGACGTAGAAGAGCACGGCATTCACGGTCAAGAAGAGCGGTCCGCCGGCGGCAACTGAAAATTTCGACGCACTGCCCTGGCCTGAGTAGACCGGATGGGTAGCAATGCCCAGCAGGATGTAGCCGGCGTGGGCAATGGCCGAATAAGCGAGCAGGCGGCGCACGCTGACTTGGGCTAGGGCGGTGAGATTTCCCACGATCATGGATGCGGCGGAAATCAGCAGCAGAATTGTGGCAAGCTGCGGCCACGTCCGATAGACCAGAAACGGATAATCGGGAGTCGACCCGGGCGTGATGACTTCCTGCGGAATGAGCCAGCCAAGGGTCAGCGAAAGGATGAGCGCGAAGCTCGCGACTTTTGAGACGGAAGCGATGAATGCGGCGGCCGGGGCGGGAGCGCCTTCATACGTGTCCGGCGCCCACAGATGGAACGGAACGGCAGCTACTTTGAAACCGAGACCGGCGACAACAAGGATCCAAGCGACGTAAAAAAGCGGGCTTCGTCCGGAGACGGCGATGGCCTGTTGGATGTGGAGCAGGTTGGTGCTGCCGCTGAGCCCATAAAAATAACTGAAGCCGAAGAGGAGAAAGGCGGCAGACATGCCGCCGAAGAGGTAGTACTTGAGCGCGGCTTCCGCGCTCTGGCCGGAGCTCTTGGCAAAGGCCGTCAATATATAGAGGCCAAGGCTCAGCAATTCGAGAGCGATGAAAATTACGAGCAAATCCTGTGCTGCGGCAATCAGCAGTCCGCCGGCTGCGGCCATCAGGATTACGGCGACGAATTCACCCACGTGGCGGGTGAAATCAGAGTCTATGAGAAGCAGAAGGGTAAGCGCGGTGAGGATGAGGATTGCGGCCTGCGCGACACCTGTCGGGCCGAGGGAACGCAGAAGGAGATCGCCGTTGCTGAGTCGAAGGCCGGTGACGGGCTGAAAGTACAAGGCCCAATACGCGGTGCCGCATCCAAAAACGCCGAGGAGCGCGGCTACGCCGGCACGCTGCTTGTGCGTCGACTTGCGCAGGAAGCCTAGGTCGACGATGAGGACGAGGAGCGCGGCGACTTCAAGCGCAGTTTCAGGCAGCGTGACGCGGAACAGATCGGCGTAGTTCATTGTCCGCCTCCCGCGAGCAGCGCCTTGACTGCGGGTTCGATGGTGTCGAGCAGGATTCTTGGGTAAATTCCGACGGCAAGACTGACGGATGCAAGCAGGACGACGCCGGTCACTTCAGGCCAGGTAATGGGCGCGAAGGGATGTGCACGTTCCTGTTCAAGGGCGTGGGCCGTGGGCACGGCGTCGCTGAAGAATGCCAACTGTAGCGCGCGCCAGGTATACGCGACGCCGACTACGATGCCGATGCCGGCAGCGGCGGTCCACCAGGGTTTGACGAGCCATGCACCAATGAGAACTTGCAACTCCGCAACGAAGCCGGAGAAGCCGGGCAAGCCCATGGACGCGATACCCGCAACCACGAAGGCCCATGCGGCGAAGGGCATGCGCCGGGAGAGGTGCATGGTTTCAAGTTCGGCGAGTTGGCGTGTGTGGGTGCGCTCGTAGACAATGCGGCCGACGATGGCAAAGAGCAGGCCGGCGATGATTCCGTGAGAGAACATTTGCAATACGGCGCCGGTGACTCCAACCTGATTGAGGGTGACAAGGCCGAGGAGTACGAAGCCCATGTGGCTGACGCTGGAGTATCCGATGACGAATTTGAAGTCGGTTTGCACGAGAGCGACCAGGGCGCCGTAGACGATGCCGATGACAGCGAGGAGTGCAAAGACGTCGCGCCAGGAAGCGATGCCGATGAAGGAGAATCCCCACGGATCAAGGCCATGCGGGAAGAGAGCGATGCCGACACGGAGACAGCCGTAAGCCCCCAGTTTCATGACAACGCCGGCGAGGAGCATGGATGCGGCGGTGGGCGCGGCGACGTGGCCGGTGGGCGCCCAGGTGTGAAACGGCCACATGCCGGCTAGGATCGCAAAGCCGACAAAGACCAACGGGAAACACCACATCTGAAAACTGACGGGCAGGTTGGCGTGAGCGAGTGCGACGAGCCCTGTGGAATGGCTGCCGGCAGTGGCATAAGCCGCAAGCAAACCGATGAGGACCATAGCGGAGCCGACGAAGGAATAGAGTGCCAGCTTCATGGCCGCGTATTCACGGCGGGTTGAACCCCAGATGGCTATCAGGAAGTACTTGGGAACGATGGCGATTTCATAGAAGACGAAGAGCAGGAAGAGATCGAAGCTGAGGAAGACGCCGTAGACGCCGCCGATGAGGGCAAGAAAGAAAGCGAAGAATTCGTTGGTGCGGAGCTCGATGTTCCAGCTGAAGAGGACACCGGCAACGGCGGCCAGGCCAGTAAGAAGAACGAGCACGCGGCTGATGCCATCGGCTGCGAGAAGGAAGTGAATACCCATGGACGGAACCCACGGGGCATCGACGAGGACAACTCTTCCCTGCCCCATTCCCGCGATGAATCCTTGCACGGCAAGAGCGAGACCGCCGAGGGCGATGATGAGAGCGAGCCAACGTGCGAGCGCAGCATTGCCCTTGGGCAGCAGCGCCAGCAGAAGCGCGCCGGCAAACGAGAGATAGATTGTCCAGGCGAGCATCTAAAATCTCCAGTGCGCCAGCAGGTTCATGACGGTAGGGTTCACGCTGTCTACGATGAGTTGGGGCAAGAGTCCGATCAACAGCATCAGGCCGATGACGGGAGCAAGCGCCATGCGCTCGCCGTGATGCAGGTCAGGAAAATTCGCAAGGTGCTCGGGAACGGGGCCGGTGAAAACTTTCTGAATGACCGTGAGAATGACGGCGGCGGTAACCAGCAAGCCGAGGACAGACACGGTGGCCGCGACCCAGGCAAGCGGGAAGACGCCGCGGAATATGAGGAACTCGCCGATGAAACCGTTAAGGCCGGGGAGACCGAGCGATGAGAAAAGAGCGATGCCCATGAGTCCGGCGAGCACAGGAGCGGGTTTGCGCAAGCCGCCGAAGTCGTTAATGCCGCGATGACCGTCGGTTCGCGTTTGAATCATGGCGATGAACCAGAAGAGCGCTGCCGCCGTGAGCCCGTGGTTGAACATCTGCAGGATGACGCCGTTGAGCGCCGCAGCCTGACTGGTCTGCGTGGCGACTCCGACGGTGGGCACGGCAAGCGCGAAGATTCCCACGAGACAATAGCCGAGATGGTTGACGGATGAGTAGGCGAAGACGCGCTTCAGGTCTTTCTGCGCGGCCGCGGCCCACGCGCCCATCACAACGGTAGCCACGGCAAGGATGAGAAGCGGTGTACGGATCTGCGCGATCTGGTGGCCGAAGAGTGGGAGCGCAATTCGCAGCAAACCATACACGCCCATCTTCGACATACCGCCGGTGAGGAGCATCGTCACAGGCGATGGGGCTTCAGCGTAGGCATTGGGCAGCCATGTGTGGAACGGAATCATGGGCACCTTTACTGCAAAGCCGGCGAGCACGCCAATGGCGAGAATCATGGAGACAGGGCCAATGTGCGCGGTGATCATCTGCTCCAATTCGCCGGTTGAAGCGAGCAGGGTGAGGTGCGGAAAATCCATGCTGCCGGTGGAGAGGTAGATGGCAAGAAATGAAACGAGCAGAGCGACGGAGCCGGCCATGGTGTAGACGAAGAACTGCGTGGCCGCGTGACCGCGCTTGGCTCCGCCCCAAAGCTTGATGAGGAAGAATGCGGGAATCAGGCTCAACTCCCAGAATAGAAACCAGTGAAAGAAATTGAGCGCCGTGAACGATCCGAAGAGGCCCGATTCGAGCAGCAGGACGAGTGCGAAGTAGAGGCCCGGTTGATGATGCACGCGGTGTGCGGCGTCGACCGACATGAGCGTAACGATGGCGGACAAAACAAGCATCAATGCACCGAGCGCATCGACACCAAGGTAATATTCGATACCGAGAGATGGAGCCCACGCAGCGCGCTCAACAAGTCCGATAGTGCCGTTTGCCGGCAGCCGAATCCACACCAGCAGCGCAAGAATGAGACTCACGAAAGAGCTGACGAGCGCCACATCGCGGGCGTATTTGCCGGCCCAAAGCGCGATCACAGCGGCCAGGACGGGGAGGACGGTTAACAACGTGAGTATGGGGATTCCGTTCATGCCCGGCTGCTCCATATCAGGAGTCCGACGAGCACTACCACGGCAAGGGCCAACAGGCGCAGGTAGGTTTGCACGCGGCCACTCTGCACGCGCGACAGCAGGCCTCCGCCAGTTGCCAGCTCTTCACAACCTTTGTCGAAACTGCCATCGACCCAATCGGTATCGAAGAAGCGATTGAATCGCGCCCATTGGCGGAAAGCCCACGCAACCAGGGTGACGGCACCGCCCCAGATACGGCGATCGAGCCAGTCGGCGACGCGCGCCCACCAGTAATAGAAGGCGATCACCGTTGCTCCGTAAAGTTCATCGATGTAGAAGCGATCGCGCATCCATGACCACGGAATGGGCACGGCGCGCTCGAGGACATCGGGCTGCTCGGGAGCGGGGGCGGCTCGGCCATAGAGCCACCAGCCAAGGGCGAGACCGCAGAGAACTACCACGCTGGAAGTGGCCATGAGCATCATCAGGCCGGGCTCTGAAAAGCCGCTCAAGTCGAAGCTGACTGAATGGCCATCGAGGAACGCGCGGAACCATGGCCATGCGGGCGTGCCGATGATGCCGAGGGCGATGGCGAAGAAAGCAAGGATCGCCAGCGGAACTGTCATCACGCGCGAACTTTCATGCGCATGCTTTTCGGTTCGCGAGTGGCCGAAGAAAATGTAGGCCACCTGGCGCGTCATATAGAACGCGGTGAGCAGCGCGCCGAAGACGAGCATGTAAAAAGGCGCTCTAGCGACGGACCAATGCTGCGCGGCTTCGAGGATGCCATCCTTGCTCCAGAAGCCGGAGAAGAGCAGAGGAAATCCGCAGAGCGCAAGCATGCCGATGGCGTAGGTGAGGAAGGTCGCAGGCATCGCAGTGCGCAGACCGCCCATGCGGCGGATGTCCTGCTCCTCATGCGAGCCGTGGATGACAGAACCGGCGCCCATGAAGAGCAACGCCTTAAAGAACGCATGGGTGATGAGGTGGAACATGCCCACGGCCACGCCGCCCATCCCGAGGCCGGCCATCATGTAGCCGAGCTGCGAAATTGTGGAGTAGGCGAGGATGCGCTTGATGTCGTTTTGCGCAACGGCGATGAGCGCGGCAAAAACCGCGGTCGATGCGCCGACCCAGGTGACGACGGTGAGAGAGGTTGTGCTGCCGCTGAGCAGAGCTCCTGCGTGCATAAGCGGGTAGACGCGCGCGATGAGATAGACGCCCGCGGCGACCATGGTTGCTGCATGGATCAGCGCGGAGACAGGTGTGGGGCCTTCCATTGCATCGGGGAGCCAAACGTGCAGGGGAAGTTGGCCACTCTTGCCGGCGGCACCTGCGAATATCATCAGGCCGATGGCGCCGGCGGCGGTGAGTCCGAAGGCTGCCGGATGGATGAGCAAACCACCGAGTGCAGAGGACTCCATTGAGCCCGCACCGTGGTTATAGAAGAGCAATGTGCCGGTTTGCGCGAAGAGCCAGACGATGCCGAGAAGGAAGAAGACGTCGCCGACCCGCGTGGTTAAGAAAGCTTTCTTTGCGGCTGCGGCGGCCGATGGTTTTTGGTACCAGAAGCCTATGAGCAGGTACGATGTGAGGCCTACGATTTCCCAGCACATGAAGAGCAGGAGCATGCTGTTGGCGATGACGACGCCGAGCATGGCCCCGGCAAAGAGCGAGAGGAAGCAGAAGAAGCGCATGAAGTTTTCGTCATGGGCCATGTAGCCGGTTGAGTAAATGAAGATCAACAAGCCGACGAAGGCGACCATGACCAGCATGACGGCGGAGAGCGGATCGAGCACCCAGCCGAGGTCGACATTGGTTGAGGCGAATTGAATCCAGGTGAAGTTGGCGGTCTCGCGGGCGGTTGAAGCGTGTTGCGACCACGAGCTGAGGACGTGGCCGAATGCGACGAGCGAAAGTAATAGCGAAAAGCTCAGCGACCCGATAGCCAGTGTCGCGGCAGATTTGCGCTTCGGCTGCTTGAGCAGCGCGATTACTCCGGACGCCAAGATGGGAACAGCGGGAATCAACCACAGAATCTGTGTGATCGAGGAAGACGCGAGTTGAGGGGTAGATGAAATTGCGTCTTGCATCAATCGCTCACCCCTTCATCCTGTTGATGGCATCGAGGTCGGTGGTGCGCGCATGGCGATGTATGGAAATCACCAGGCCCAGTCCCACTGCTGCTTCCGCCGCGGCTACGGCGATCGAGAAGATGGCGAACATCATGCCGGTTAAAGATTCAGGATGCGGGCCATAGCGCCAGAATGCAATCAGGTTCAGATTGGCTGCGTTGAGCATGAGCTCAATGCCGATGAGGACAAGGATGGCGTTGCGCCGCGTAAGAGCGCCGGCTAAACCGATGGCGAACAACAATGCTGCCACAAGAAGGTAGCTCATCAGCGGCGTCATTTGCCGGCCTCTTTCTCGTGCATGGCTACAATCACTGCGCCGATCAAAGCTGCGGTCAAAAGCAATGCAATGATTTCAAGCGGAAGCACGTAGCGGCCGATAAGAGCGTTGCCGATTTGGAGGACAGTGACCGTAGGCGCGGAGATGGCTTCATGTGGCAAGACGCGAGCGCTCTGCAGTACCGCCCAGGCCAGGTCAGAAAATACTGCGGCAGCTATCACTAGACCTAGCGGCCATTTTCTGCCGTAGACGCCGTCCTTAGGGGTTTCAGAACCGCGGGTGAGGAGAATGGCGAAGACAACCAGAATTGCAACCGCGCCAATGTAGACAAGGATCTGTGCGAAGCCTGCGAATTGCGCGTCGAGTTGCAGGAACAGCAAGGCGATGCCCGCAAACGCGATGGTTAATGCGAGCGCGCAATGCACGGTATTCTTGAGGAGTACCGCGGCCAATGCGCCGCCGACGGCCAGCGCGGCGACGATGTAAAACACAATGCTCATCGGAAGGCCTCACTCAGCATAGCGATACTTCCTTGTGCCGATGTGCCCATGGCGCATTCCGATCCGCCCCATTGCGACATAGGCGATCAGCAGGACCGCGGAACAAATAACCCATCGCTCCCATCCTTCCCCCAGGAAGCGCCACATGGCGGCAACCATAAGGTTCAAGAGGGTTAAGGGCAGGACGAATTTCCAGGCGAAGTTCATGAGCTGGTCCTGACGCAAGCGCGGTAATGTACCGCGCAACCATATAAAGACGCAGATCGAAAGCATGACCTTTCCGAAGAACCAAATCCATGACGGCACCCAGCCGAGGATTGCCAGCGGCGCCGACCATCCGCCCAGAAACAGCGTGGCGCCAAGACCGGAGATCGAGAGCATGCCAACGTATTCGCCGAGAAAGAACTCCGCGAATTTGAAGCCGGAATATTCGGTGAAGTAGCCGGCGACGAGTTCCGATTCGCCTTCAGGCAAGTCAAAAGGGGAACGATTCGTCTCCGCTGTCGCCGCGACGGCGAATAGCGCGAAGCCCGCGAAACCCCAGGGCGTAAAGATGTACCAGTGGGGCAGGCCGTATGAATACTGGTTCTGCGCGGCGACGATTTTTTCGAGCGACAACGAACCGGTAATCATGACCACGGCCACGCTGGACATGAGCAGCGGCACTTCATAGCTGATCATCTGGGCGACGGCACGCATAGCGCCGAGCAGCGAATATTTGTTGCGGCTCGACCAGCCGGCCATGAAGACCGACAACTCAGTCGATGCGCCCATGGCGAAATAGAACAAGAGGCCGGCATCCATTTTGACGAGCGTCATATTGCGGCCCATGGGCAGCACGGCGTAGCCCATAAAGACCACAACGACCAGAAAAACCGGGGCAAGAAAGTGCACCACTGGATCGGCGCTGATGGGAACAATGTCTTCCTTGGTCAGCGACTTCAGGCCGTCGGCGATGGGCTGGAAAAGCCCAAAGGGGCCAACACGATTGGGGCCAAGGCGATTCTGCATGCGACCCAGGCCCTTGCGCTCAAGCAGTACTGCGATCGCAAACAGGGCCGGGAAGACGGCGATGATTGCCACCACATTTAACACGACGGAAGCAACCGCCTGCCAGCCCGCAGGCAGGAAGCTGACGATCCAACGCTCTAGCAGAATGAAGACCTGGTCGAGCTGGTCGACGATGGGTTTGTCGATCATGGGTTAAGCTTCCTGGCTTTCCGGCTTCACGACGGGAGCGACTACCTTTGCAGGAGGTGCGACGGCCTTAGTATCTGGCGCGGCGGATTTGGCAGCGGCAGCATCGGCAGCGGCCTTTGCCTTGGCATTCGTCTTGGCTTTTTCCCCAGCAAGACGCGCGTCGACTTCAGCAGCTTCAGTGGGATGGATGTGATGGTAGTGCTGGTTTGACTTGGCGAGTTGATGGCGATCGAGAAGAAGGCCGCCGAAGCGATCGGTCGTGCTCAGCTCAAACTCGGTGTCCATTTTGATTGCTTCAAAGGGACAGACTTCCACGCAGATCTGGCAGCTCATGCAGACGGAAATATCTATGTCGAATTTGGCGGGATAAAACTGCGGCTTGCCGAGGGCGTCAGGTTTTTTGTCTTTTGATTTTTCGATGTAGATGCATTTGGGCGGGCACTCTTTTTCGCAGATCTGGCAAGCCACGCAGCGCATGCCGGCCTGCCAGTCGCCGCCGTCATATACGAGGAAGGGGAAGTCGCGCGTTGCTTCGATGGGCGCAATCCGCTCTTCCGGATATTGCACCGTCGTCATTCGTTCTTTGGATACATAGCTGCCGACAAAATTTCTTGCCGTTTCAGCCAGTCCCTTCAGAATGCCTTCACCTAACAAAGCGTCCTCCAACCAAACAGTCCAGTACAATTTTTCGCCTTAGCGATCAACTTCCCCCAAAACGATATCTACGCTTCCGAAAATCAAAACTACATCCGCCACATTGCTGCCCAGACACATGTCTTCAAGAATAGTGAGGTTGATGAGGCTAGGCGGGCGCACGCGGTAGCGATACGGATTTGGGCCGCCGTCGCTGATGAGATAAAAACCTAGTTCACCCTTGGGTCCTTCGATGCGGCCATACGCCTCACCCGGTTTGGGGCGGAAGCCGCGAATTTTCGCCTTGGAATCCATGATGGGACCGGCGGGGATGTCTTTGAGCGCCTGCTCCACAATCTTGATGGATTCACGCAGTTCCAGGAGCCGGATCATGAAGCGGTCATAAACGTCCCAATGGTCGCCCAGGGGCACGCGGAAGTTGAAACGGTCGTAGATTCCGTAGTGGTCAACCTTACGGATGTCGTAGTTTACGCCTGAGGCGCGCAGCATGGGGCCGGTAATGCCCGCGTTAATGGCGAGTTCCGGACGCAGAATGCCGACGCCCTGGCAACGCGCCATCAGGATTTCATTTGATCCCAGCAACTGTTCGAACTCGTCGGCAAATCCGGGCAGCCCCGTCACAACTTTACTCGCGGCATCGAGCCAGGCTGGCGAAGCATCAACGCGGCATCCGCCGAAACGCATGTAGTTGCACATCATGCGCGAGCCGGTGAGCGATTCGAAGAGGTCGAGAATCTTTTCGCGTTCGCGAAAAGCATACATCAGGGGCGTACCGCTGGCGCCCATTTCCTGAGCTAGAAAGCCGATTGAGGACGAGTGATTCACGATGCGAGTGAGTTCCCCGAGGATGACGCGCAGATATTCAGCTCGCTCCGGAACTTCCTGGCCGGTCAGCTTCTCGACGGCAAGGGCATAGGCCCAGTTGTTGGTCAGCGAGCAGATATAATCGAGCCGGTCAGTAAAGGGCATCGAGCCCAGATAGGTCATGCCTTCCGCCAGCTTTTCGTGATTGCGATGCAGGTAGCCGAAGACTGGTTTGAGACGAATCACTCGCTCGCCGTCCAACGCCACATCCATGCGGAAAACGCCGTGCGTAGAAGGGTGGTGCGGACCCATGGCCACTTCAAGCAGCTCTGCGTCGCCGTCCGGCTCCATTACCGGGGGGCGATTCCAGCCTGCGGGCTTTTTCTCGTGAAGCAAATGGGAGAGTGTCATTGTCCGCCCACCTTTAGGTCTGCGGCAGCAGTGGCAGTCGTTCTCTCGGTCGCAGCTTTGTGAGCGATAGCGCGCGCCAGCACTTCGTCGTGAGGAGTGGGCTCGTATTCAAAGTCGTCAGGCTCAACGTAATCCTTGCGCATGGGATGATCTTTGAATTCGTCCCACATCAACAGGCGTCGCAGGTCCGGATGTCCGTCAAATACAACGCCGTAGAGATCGAAGATTTCGCGCTCTTGAAACTCCGCGGAGCGCCAGACCGGCGTCAATGAAGGAAGGTGTACGAGGTCAGCCCGATTGCCGGTGCTCATGCGCAGCACGACGGGCCCATGCTTTTTCTCCACGGAAAACAGGTGGTAAACCACCTCAAGGAAACCGGGTTCGACCCGCTTGCGGGTTTCTTCAACCATTTCCTCCACCGTTTGTTCCACGCCGTCAACCGTCTTTGTAACGGTGCGCGGCACTTTGACCTTTTCAGAGATCTCTTTGTCGGGCCAGTCAATTCCAGTGACGTTGGAAAGGAAGTCGAGCGAAAGCTCCGCATCGTCGCGGAGGAACGTGGCAATGGCGATGGCATGGACCGGCGACAAGCGCAGAGAATGCTGGCGGCTTGCGCTGGGATTGGTCACGATCACCACTCCGGCGCCCGGAACAGCCGCTTCGATCGCCGCTTTGATTTCTTCGACCGTCTTCAATCCGTTACCTAATCCCAAAATTTTGTTCCAGCTTCTATGTTCCTAAATTCCTCTCGTCGTTCTCGATCCCCAGGCACTTGTGCCCTGCTCTTCTCACGGAATCACGATCGGTACTGGCCATACGCCCTTGTTTGAAGTGGGCTCAAGGTCATGCTCACCCTGCTCAGGGACCGGAAACTCGCCTTGCTGCGATGCGTCCAGGTGGCGGGGACGGTTGGCGCCGGTCAGCGACTGGCCGTCGATCTTCTTCTGCAGAGTCATGAAGGCTTGAATGAGAGCTTCGGGCCGTGGCGGACAGCCGGGAATATGCACATCCACGGGGATGTAGCGATCGATTCCCTTCAGCACGTTGTATCCCTGTTTGAACGGGCCCCCAGAAATGGCACAAGCGCCCATCGCGATTACGTATTTAGGCTCGGCCATCTGGTTGTAGAGGCGAACCACCTGCGGGGCCATCTTTTTGGTCACGGTGCCGGAGATGATCATCAGATCTGCTTGCCGCGGCGATGGGCGAAACACTTCCGCGCCAAAGCGGGCCAGGTCATAACGGGCCATGGTGGTGGCGATCATCTCGATGGCGCAGCAGGCCAGGCCGAATTGCATGGGCCAGATGGAACTGCGGCGTCCCCAGTTATAGAGCTCCTCAATGGTCGTAACGAAGATGCCCTGCTTGCCAAGTTCGATCTTCAGTCCTTCTTCGACAGCCATGAATCGCCCCGATCTTCGAGCTTTCAGCCGATTGCCTTTACTCTCAAATACCCCCCTGCCCACCGCCAAACCAAAAGCTTGGGGGCCGGGAAGTAGCAGCTAAAAGCTGCTTTACACCCAGGTCAGTATCCCTTTGGCCCATGCCCATGCCAAGCCTTCAATCAACATCATCACAAACACCAGCATGGCAAGGCATGCGGCCACTCCCAAACCGGTAAATGCCACCGCAAACGGCAGCAGGAAAACCGCTTCCACGTCAAAGATTAGAAAGATGATGGCGTAGAGATAGTAGGCGGACCGAAACTGCATCCAGGCGTCGCCCTTTGACACCAATCCACACTCGTAAATCGCATTCTTCACGGCATTCGGCTTGGCCGGAGAAAATACCCTTCCCCAGAGCCATGCCAGTGCTAGCGGGGTCAACCCAAAACTCAAGGCTGCCACAAATAGAACTGCAAGAGAAAAATAAGGGCTCGAGGCCATCTTAGAAAACAAATCCTTCTGATTCAACGTACCAGTTCCGGCCCGCTTTTGGCTAAGAGGCGGTGTCTGCTTCCCTGCCGTTCAGTTGGATTTTCCGCCCGTTCATCCCACCTTATGAACCGTCCGCTGAAATGCAGCTCCTTGACGGCCAGTTTCGTCCGAGACCCGTTCCTCAACCTTTGGATGGACGCACCCCGTAGCCCGTCTCTGTTACCGTTTTCTGTGCCTACGGCCCATCTTTCGGCTGTTTAACAAGCGTACGAGTCCTTCCCTGGGAGATGACCGAACGATGTGCAAGCCCGCACCAACAACTGCGAACAAGAGAGCATCCCGTCCCTGGTTGATAACAGCCATTATCACAGTTCTCTCCTTCACTGCCACTTGGGCTGTGCGCGCCGCCACCGATCCTGCTCCGCCGTTTAGTTCATTGGCTCCCATGGATGTCATCCCGGCTGATTCCCCAACCGCGCCGTCCCCGTCTTATGGAACGCCGACAGGCATCACCGGACCAACCACTCCTTTCCATTCTTCCGTGGCGAGCCGTTACAACTATGCCTTCGGCAAAGACACTCCGTTTCTGCCCTCCAACGCGACCTCATCCAACGGACAATTCCTCAATCCCAAGACCTTTTACACTGCGGAATATTGCGGACACTGTCATCAGGAAGCGTATCGCCAGTGGCGTCAGTCCGTGCACGCCAACAGCTTTCGCGCTCCCTGGTATTTGAAGAACGTCAACATGCTCATTGACGAGAAGGGCGTGCAGTACTCCCGGCACTGCGAGGGCTGCCATAACCCGGTGGCGCTGTTGAGCGGCGATTTGTCGCAGGGCATGCCCAAGAAGAGACCGTTTGAGCAGGAAGGCGTGACCTGCTCTACGTGTCATACCATCACTTCCACTGACCCGACTGGCACCGGCAGCTACGTGATGGGCACGCCCGCTGTATTAGTGGACGAGAACGGCGCGGCCATTACGCGGCCTGTCTCCGATGCGGAAATCCTGGCTCATCTCGATCGCCACTCCAAGGCAGTAATGCGGCCCATCTATCAGACTGCCGAGTTCTGTGCCGCCTGCCACAAGGCCGCAATTCCGCGTACGCTGGATGACTACAAATGGCTGCGCGCGATCTCTCTTTACGACGAATGGCAGGCCGCCAGCTTCACAAAGCAGTCGCCGCTGCCCTTCTATCGCAAAGACGTGGTCTCCACCTGCCAGACGTGCCACATGGTGCGCGAAGCCCTTCCTCCGGGCGCCGTCGATCCCGGCGCAAAAGATGGCAAGCTCGTCTCTCACCGCTGGCCGGGCGGCAACACGCTGATTCCCGCCTACTACAAGTATGACGAGCAGGCAGAGAAGGTAGTGGCTTTCCTGAAAAACGCCTCCGACGGCAAAGGCGTTTTCAACGTCGACATCTTTGCGCTCGAAAAGGAAGGAGCTGCGGCCACGCCAGCAGATCAAGTCCTAGTTGCCCCGCTCGGGTTGACCAATTTTTCTCTCGCTGCAGGTGAAACGCTGGTGGCCGACGTGGTGATTCAGAACAAGGGCATTGGCCATTCATTCATCCCCGAGCAGCGCGACTTTTACGAAGCATGGGTCGACTTCACGGTGAAGGATGACGCAGGCAAAGTGCTTGCCGAGAGCGGCTTCATTCAGCCCGACGGCAATCTTGATCCGGGCGCGCATTCTTTCACCAATCGCCTGATCAACAACAAGGGTGAACTGAACGACCTGCATCAGATCTGGCATAACCGGGTGCTGGCCTACAACAACACGATTCAGTCTGGCCGATCGCAGCTGGTGCGCTATCGCTTCAGGCTGCCGAAGGACCTGACAGGCAAGGTGTCCCTCACGGCCACGGTTCGGTACCGGCGCTTTAACCAGCACTTCATTGATTACGCGATGGACCAGAAGGAGCAGCAGCACTATCCGCAGCCCATCGTAGATATGGCGTCGGAGACGAAAACATTTAAGATTGGCGAGAACCCGCCGCAGACGCCTGGTGCGGATGAGAACAAGCCCTGGATGCGCTGGAATAATTATGGAATTGGCCTGCTGGATGCGCAGCAGTACCAGGCGTCAATTCGCGCCTTCGAGCAGGTCGCCGCTCTGAGGCCGGATTACCCGGATGCGTATACCAACATGGGCATTGTCGAAATTTCCTGGGAGAAGTACGACGATGCCAAGGCGAATCTTGCCAAGGCACTCACGCTGCTACCAGGCGATCCGCGCGCGCTCTACTATCGTGCACTGGTGGAGCGTAATGCCGGACAGGTGAAAGAGGCAATCGCCGATTTGGAGGCGATGCTCGCCAAGTATCCGCGCTCACGCGACGGGCTGCGCGAATTGGGTTTCAGCTATTACCAGCAACACGACTATGTTCAAGCTCGCGCAACCTACGAGCGGCTACAGGCTGTTGACCCGGATGACCTGGCTGCACATTATCAGCTCGCGATCCTCTATCGACGCATGGGCGAGAAGCAGAAGGCCGCGGTTGAGTCAGCGAAGTTTGCGGATCAAAAAGACGATCCTACGGCGGGCACGTATGCGTTGGAGTTTCTGCGCAAACATCCCGAGGTGGCCAGCGAATCCGTAGTGTGGCACACACATGATCTGACCGGCGACCCCACCAAGCAGCCGACCAAGATTGAGTACAAGTACATTCCCGGGGCGGGCGAATAGCGAACTGGGCTTTATGCCACCACCCAGCCGGGTATTGGCGAAGGCGACTGATGAAGGCTCACTATCCCATATTTGAGATTCAAAAATTGCTGGAGTTCCGGCGGCAGAAGCGGTGCCAGTTCCTGCCAGGTTAGAACCTTGCAGCAAGCGCGCATCTCAAACGACTTCACCGCCGCCATCACTTGAAACCAGGCCTGGCGCAAGTCGGGACGCCGTTCATCGTGGATAACGCAAAAGCTCGCATTTTCTGCATAAGCAGCAAGGACATTCCGGATCAGCTGATAACTTGCATATGCTGACTCAATCGGTTCGGCCTCGCGCGCACGAGCAACGATGGCGGCCTGAAATTCGTGCGCCACCTGCTCGGCTTCCGGCATGGCCGACGCATCCTCCCACTCCTGGGTGAATTCCTCGGCGAATTCAACTGCTGTTCGCTTGCGTGCAACGATCAGTGACACGCGCGGTAGCCGTTCCCGATCAAACACTGCATCGAAATCCCGATAGGACTCAACGATAGGAGCGGTGTGGTTTTGGAAATCGGTTTCGGTTAGCTTGGCCTCTACCAGAAGCGAACCCCAGCGCATGTCCACCTCCGTCCGGTCGAACCTTCCCGAAGCCAACCGAACCCGCGCCTTCCATCCGAAGGCTTGGTCCGCGCCATCTTCAACGCCGAGCGCGAGGCGCACCGCAGGCGACTCCGCAACACCAGGCGTGCAGAACACGTTCATCAGCAGCGCGTCTGAGCTCATGGATGAATCGAGTTCGCGCCATCTGCGGCCCGATTCGTGTTTCGGCAGGGAGCGCCCCTGCGCATGAATCTTGTCGAAACGGCGCATCCAATCGGGCCGGGCCGAAATCGCTGCGTATGCGGAGTTGAAGAAGTTCCCATGCCGCTCATCGGTTGGGGGGTAAACAATCACCGGCACGCTGCCGTAGCTCTCCACATGCATGCGCCCACGCGCCCAAAGCCGATTACGCAAACCCAATTCCCTGCGCAATTCGCTCGCGTACCAGCTTGCTTTCTCCGCCATATGCAGCCAGATTATCGCAACGGCAGGAAGCTGGCGCGGCGTGCAATTTTTAATCTATAAGGCCAATTCGATGCTGTCCGGGCGCAAGACTCCGAAGGGCTAGAAAATTCGCTCGCTGCCGCGGCCTCATGGTCGTACTGCGCAAGCCCGTCTCATGAGAAAATCATTCTTGTGATAGCCCGTTCACGCGTCCGCAGCATCGCGTTGCTGCCTGTCCTCTTTCTTTGCCTTGCGCTTCCCGCGCACAGCCTCTTTGCCTCCAGCAAGGCTGCTGAACAAGCCGGCGCGATCCTGTTTCGAGATAAAGGCTGCTCCTACTGTCATGGCATCGGTGGGGTGGGTGGCAAGAAGGCACCTTCGCTCACCGATCTCCGGAAAGACAAGCTCTGGCTCCCTGCAAAGATCACTGACCAGATCCTAAATGGCGGACAAAAGATGCCACCATTCCGCGATTCATTGACGGACGAGGAAGTAGCCGAACTTGTATCGTTCTTACGGGCCAAGAACAGGCCGATTCCACCGCCCCCGGCGCCGAACATGCCGCTTGAGCCACCTAACCCTTGAAGATGGCCTGATGTTCTCTCTCAGGCCGTGGGAAATTTAACGCCAGTAAGTTTCTCTGACATCTGCCAAAGCTTCTCCGCAATGTCCGGGTCACGCGCCTGCGCGGCCACAAAAGCCGCCACCGGCGGCCCTTTGAATTCAAGGAATCCGCCCGGCCCGTAGAACCCGCCGGGTTTGGCGTCGTCGGATGTTCCCGCAAAAATCGCAGGTTGCGCACCTTCCCCAGCAGAATGGCTGATCACCGATCCTATGGACTGGCTCAGGCGAGCAAGCAAACCGGCCGCCCCGAGGCCGCTTGCGGTTGGCTCAGTTTGCGCGAAGCCGGGATGCACAGCGGTGCTCAGCAATCCCCAGCCGTACGCATCACTACGTCTTTGGAGTTCAAAAGCGAAGGAAAGTAGCGCGAGTTTCGATTGAAAATAAGCGGCCCACGGTTTGTATTTTCGCTCGCTTTGCAGATCGTCCAAGCGAATTTTTCCGTATCGATGAACGAGGCTGCTGACTTGAACAACACGGGCCGATTTGCTGCGGCGCAGTAAGGGCAACAGCTGCCCAGTGAGAGCGAAATGGCCGAGGTAGTTGGTAGCCAACTGCATTTCAAATCCATCAACTGAGACCCGGCGTTTGGGTAAGGCCGTAACGCCTGAGCTATTGATGAGCAAATCGAGTGCATGATTCTCCGAAGTCAAACGCCGTGCGAAATTTGCAACCGAGTCGAGGCTTGCCAGATCAAGGAATTCGAATCGAATGAGAGCTTCCGGAGCCAGCGGACGAATCCTTCTGAGTGCCTCGCGCCCACTTACTTCATCCGGTCCAGCGATGATGACATCTACGCATTTTTGCGCCAGGCTCAAGGCGGTCTCGTAACCGAGCCCTGTAGCTGCGCCGGTAACAACGGCCAATCTTCCGGCTTGGGGAGGAATATCGGCAGTAGTGCGCGGTTTGACGACATCGACCGTACTCCGCGGGGGAAATAGATCGCCTGTAATCCGCGGCTTCTTCGCGTCCCCTGTGCTGCGTGGACGAATTGGTATCGGTTCCTGATCAGTGATTTCAGTGTCTCCCTTGCATCGTTTGCACTTTTTTCGAGTGATTCGGTCGCTAGTTCTCGCGTGACGCAGCAGATTGAGAGAAGCCGATTGAGAGAATCTATGTAGACCGGAATCACACACTCAAATGACGTTTTCCTTTTCGGGGATGCAGAAGGTATGAGCGCATGCTCATTCCTGCAGAATACTCAAGGTCGTCCCATGCTGCAAACGCTTTCTTCGCATGTTCTGGTCAGGTGATTGTCGTGAGATCCGCTACTCCTGCAGTACCGAAAACTCGGCGATAGCGCGCCACCTCAGCGGCTGGACCCACGGCCTTCAGTGCATTATCCGAGAGCTTTACCGCGGGACGCCCATTGACATCGTTGAGCTTGCAAACAATGCTGATCGGATCGAACCCCTCGTCTCCCTGCGGATTGCATCCGCGGAAATCATTGGTGAGCAGTGTGCCCCAGCCGGCGCTGAAACGGATACGGCGATCGGCTGCCCATTTGTTATGATCAAGAAAATCGTCTGCGCGCTGGAAATCTTTCGGCGTTGCGCCATTTAAAAGCTTTCCGCCAAAGTAGGCATGCAAGCCCAGAATCCCCTCCACATCCAGCGAGTCAGAGGCAATCAGCCGCTTCTGGCGCGGATTGCGCTCATGCCGCTCTAACCATGCAATGTATTCGTCGCCGGCGACGAATGGGTCTTTGCTGTCCATGCGCTGCCCGGTCCAGTTCGCGACCCACTCCGGCGCGTTCTCAAGAAACTGCGTGGTGCCGAAAGTGTCAGGCAGAAGGATGAGGAGCTCGCCCTGATAGGTCTGTTGCCACAATTCCAGCAGCCGGTATTGCGAGGCGCGCAACTGTTCATCATTGTTGGCCATGGTGGCGAGCGCCATCGGAAGTTCATGACCGTTGGTGCCGATGGCTTCAAGATCGTGCATGTAGGCGAGGTACGTATTCGAACTGCCCGCGAAAGCCGCGCCTAGCACGTCGCTCATTGCTTTTACAACGTATTCGTGCCACAAAAAGCTATGGCGCCGTCGCGTTCCAAAATCGCTCACGCTCAATTTGGGAACACCGCGAAGGCGCTCCATCTTTTCCCAAAGCTTGGTCTTGGCACGCGCATACAGAATGTCGAGTTCGAACTCGCTCAGCCGTTTCAGACTGGCCCGGGTTTTCAGCTCGTCTATGGCTGAGAGCGCGTAGATCTCCCACATCGTCGTCTCGCTCCACAGACCCTGAAAGCTCAGGGTGATCTGGCCGTCGTGAATGGCCAAATCAAACTCGGAAAGCCGGAATCCATTTTCAAGCCACTCAAGAAATGCAGGCTCAAAGATGCCGCGACGACCATAAAATGTGTTGCCGGCCAACCAGATCAACTCCGATTTATGGAAGCCCAACTTGCGGGTTGCTTCCAGTTGTTCGCGCACTTGAGACACGCCCAGAATCTCTCCAAGTCGAACTGAAGTAGTTCGATTAAATACTGAAAACGAGGCGCGCGTGGTGGGGAAATGCTTCCAGATGAACTGGAGCATCAGGAGCTTGTAGAAATCGGTATCAAGCAGCGAGCGCGTGATCGGGTCGAGTTCCCAGTTATGGTCATGCGCGCGCCTGGCAATATTAACTATCACTGTAAATCCAATTTACTGCATCGCGGCGCATGCGCTTAGGGCTTCGCCAGAGGAACCTCAAGGGTACCTGCTCTCCTCAATCCCCAGTCGTAGACTCCGGTGGCAAGGAATGCATCCACTGAGGGTAAATCAATCTCCATACGTGCCGGTATGCCGTCCTTTTGCATCCGGACATAGGATGCGGCATTCAAGCTCAGGCTCATTGCGCCACCGGTCCAGTTTAGCGCAATGCCATTAGCGTCGTAGGCAACAAGAGCTATTTCGATTTTCCCGCTATGTGTGCCATCCGCCTGCCGTTGAAGGCCTATGTCTGCAGTGGAAATGATGAAGTCGGCCGTGTAGCGCGTCAGGGGTCCACTGAGTTTGGTATTCCCACCGGCGCGAGGGGCACCTGGTAGAGGCTGTCCGGCTCCCGGCAATAGTCGAAGCTGGTAGACAATCTGCGTGGAACTCGGAAGTCCATGCGCCAAAAGTGGCGGCAGAGGATCACTGGCGTGGGCAGGTTGCGGGGCTCGTGCATCGTCAGCGAAATAGCCCCGCCGATACGCGAGTTTGTATTTGCCCAGCTTGAGCTTGATTTCAATGCTTCGGAATTTACCGTCAAGCTGCTTGTTGGCGGAGGTGTAAATCAAGGTGTAGTAATGCGCACCATTTTGAATGGCTCGGGTCATGGCCTGGTTGAGGTTATTGGTGGTGTAAATTGCCTCGCCACCTGTGTCGGCTGCCAGTTGCTCCATGGCCGCAGCGTTGGCCGCGTTAATCGGCGCTTCCTGCGAGGGAGCTTTTTCAAAGTCGTCTCCAGCAGGCTGACCGCTGGAGTCTGCATTCATGGTGCGATCAAGCAGGATGCCTTGCGCGGAAACTGGATAGAGTGCAACCTGCGATTGCGTAAGTAAGCCGGCAGTCATACGCACGGCGTCACTAATCTCTTTCCCGTTGGCGAGCGTTTGCCTATTCAGTCCGTTGGGGAAAACGGAAATAGGAAATGAACTGGCGAACCAGATCAGATTTTTGCGCCCCGGTATCGCGGCCAAGGCGCGAGCCAGTTGCTGCAACGCGGCAAGCGTCAGGGAGGCGCGTCTACCACCCTGGTCGCTTCCGAATTGCGCGAGGGAGCGTGCATCGGACTTGAAGGCTTCCTGATTTCCGCCGTCGTTGTTGTAGGTCATCGCCTGAAGGATGGAAAGCTCTTCCTTGTCGCGAAGGTCGTCATCACGGGTGCGGGAAATAGGAGTTGTGCCCGGAGCCTCGGCTTTGCTGTTCAACGCTGCCTTCAACTGCGAGCCGTCCGAAGTGAATCCCTGGAGAAGCTTGAGCTTGGTATTCAGCGTGAAGATAGCGATCCGCGCACCAAGAGGAAAGTTGCGCAGAAAGTCGAGAATCTGTTTATGGACATAAGCCTGGTCCGGTTGCGGAGTGTTCAGACTGTCAAGCAACAGCACGTTGACCGAGTCGCTTTGCGGCGCTGCCGGCAAATTTGTAAACACATGTGGAGGTAGTTGTGTCGATGCCGCGGTGGGCGCACTGGCGGATACGTGCTCTTCAAACAGATCAATGTTCTGCGGCGTTCCGTCTTCGATGACCTGGAAATCCTGCTGCCGGAGGCTCTCGACCGGCTCCCCATTTCGCTGGGTTACAACGACATCAACCACGACTGCCTGGGCGTTAGTCCTCAGGGTAGTTTCGGGCGTCTGAGGATTCTCAATAGCGGTTTGAGCGTAAAGGGTGGACACGACGGAAACAAAAAAAATCGGAAGGAAGATCAGGGTACGGCACCGGCGCAAGGAACTTTCCATGAGTACACAAGTATAGACGGCCGAAATGTGGATGAAGGGCCTTCAGGTTCACGCGTCGACAGGGGGTTGGGCGTCATTCAGATAGGCCCCGCAGGACCGCCGCACCACGAGTCTGGTGGGCACCAGGACATCACGCACCGGCAACTCTTCATGCTCCAGGCGCTCCAGCATCGTTGCCATGGCTACCATGCCGATTCCAGCGCAATCCTGGTGGATGGTGGTCAGCGGCACGGGTAAGAGGCTGGCGTATTTTACGTCGTCCATGCCCACAATGCGCACATCTTCTGGAATACGAACGCCGAAGCCGAGCAGAGTCTGCATCAGCCGCGCAGCCGTCAGATCATTGGCGCAGAAGATGGCTTCAGGATGCGAAGTGTCCAGCAGGCGACGGACAAAAGGCAAATCCTGCGGACTCCCTCGCCAAATGGGGTCGTGTTGCAGTGCGATTCCACGGTGACGCAGCGCCTCGCAAAAACCGGAAATCCGCGCATCAACAGTGCTGGCGGAACGCGGCTCACCCAAAAACGCAATTCTCTGAACACCTAATCGCAATAGATGCGTGGTTGCGACGAACCCCGCGGATCGGTTATCCACTCCGACCAGGTCATGCGCGGACCGCTCGGGATAAGGAAGGTAGCAGCGGTCGAGTAGCACAACTGGAATCTGCGCCCGATCCAAAGCGCGCACAATCCTTCGATTCGCCGCATCCTTTTCTGCTGTCAGTTCAAGAGGAGCAAAGAATACCCCAGCCACCTTTTGCAGAATGAAGGAGTGGACCAACTGCTCAGCTTCTTTGATACTTTCTCTGGCGCTCGCCGAGGCATTGCCCCATAGCAAGGCATCCGGACGAGCGAATTGGGATCGCATCATGCCGTGGCAGATTGGCTCGAATATCTCAGTGAAGCCGAGCTCGGGGATCAGCAAACCGAATGCACGGCCGGTGGCTTTGTGCTGAGACAGTACGTGGGTGCCCGCACCGGGCCGACGGGTGACTAACCCCAGACGCTGCAGATCGAGGACGGCCTTGGCAACCGTGATCCGGGACGCGTCAAACAATTTTCCCAGCTCTGCCTCGCTGGGCAACCGGTCGCCGGCCTTCAGGGAGCCTGATTGGATTCCGGCATGCAAATAGTCAAAGACGCGACGGTGCTTGGCCGTGTGACTTGCCGGATTCTGGTCCGGTGGCGGCGTTAATTTAACAGCCGACTTGCGCTGTTGTGCCAAGGCTTGCCTCTTGGGTTGGGCGGCAGGCCTGGTTCGAGCCCGCTACAAAACTTTCAGACGATCACTATAGCAAAACTCGGAGATTTGTCGATGCAATAGCTTCCAAGAAGGATCCGGCCGGAACGATCTATCGGCACCCTCGTCCTTGACAATTATCTGAGTACGCCTTCATTAGCTTGGGCATAAGCAGATTCATATAAACAATTTGATTGTGAGGTTTAGCGCATCGTGCTGAAACTTGAGACGCAATTGCGAACAGGAGTACCGTTTGAGCAAGAGATCTGCGTCCCGATTGTTTGTATTGCCAATTTCATCGTCTTGGGGTCTGCGTGGCCATGCATGCAAATATCAATCAGCCGACTGGGACTCGATTATTTCAGATAGGCTCTGTCGGACGTTATCCTCTAGTGCTGGCATGGCACCGGAATGGGAAGCTACCCAGGCCCCCCAACGATTGCCGGCCTCATTTAACGTAGCCAGGTTAGCTCCTTGGAGCAGGTAATGCGTCATCGCCGCGGTGAATGCGTCGCCTGCCCCGATGGTGTCGGCCAACTTTATGTGAACTCCAGGATGCTGATGCCATTCATCCCGAGTCACCAGTAAGCTGCCGTCGCCGCCACGGGTAACCGCAACCATTTTGAGGGTAGGAAACTCCCCTAAAATTCGCTCCGCCCCCAGCCGCAATTGATCCAAAGGCTTGCCTTCGTCGTCGGGCAGCCCAAGCAACGAAAGTACTTGAGGCACCTCCGCGTCGTTCATCTTCATAACAGTCGCCAATTCCAGCGACTCCTGAATTACCTCTCCGGAGTAGAAGGGTGCGCGCAAATTCACGTCGAATACCCGAATACAAGCCGAGGAAGTCTGGGCCGCGAGTGTCTGGATGGTCTGCCGTGACTCAAGACAGCGCTGCGCCAGCGAACCGAAGCAGATTGCATCTGCCCGCTCCGCTAGGTGAACCCACTCATCGGAAAGCTCAAGGAAATCCCATGCCGCTGGTTGGTGAATGGTGTAATGGGGTTGCCCGTCTTCAAAACTCACAGTGACTCGACCGGTCTCGTGAACCGCATCTACCTGCAAAGCGACCGCATCCACCGGCAACGCGTCCAGCTGATCGACCGCTCTTCGACCCAGTTCATCCCGCCCAATGCGGCTCAGGATGACAGCATGATTGCCCAGCCGCCCCGCCATAACGGTGAAGTTTCCCGGAGCACCGCCGAGCAAACCAATCGGCGAAGTTTCGCCGACAGAACTGCCACCCTCCGAACCTCCCTCAGGCAAGATATCCCACAACAATTCGCCTAAACCCAAAATCAGATGCGGTTCCTTCAAGGTCATGCTCCAGCAAGCGAACAAAAACCGGCTCCGTCTGTCATTGCAGAAGGATGCACGGGATGCCAGCAAATAGCTTTCTCCCTCTAAGCCCTTCCCGTCAAATGATTTCATATGAGAATTCGCTAAATCGGCGTTGCACTTAGCCGATCCATCGGTAAATCGAACAGTCTTCCGCGTTTGACGACGCGTATTCTCCATCCGTCTGATTCGCCAGGATACGGTGGTCGGCAATGGCGTCTGCCCTGGACCGCCGCACTTCTCCGAGAAATATCCTAGTAAACCCGCGCTGTTGCTCGAGCACGCGTTCCTGCTCGTTGTTTATATATAGAATGTCCAATTGGCCTGGGCGCCCGGCAAAGTCCTTCGCCATGCGTGCGAGCACGCTCCGCATCACTGGCGCTCCAAACGGGTTGAACAGGAACGCCACACATGGCCCTGACGGGAACTTGAACTCCACAACGTCTCCGCCGAGCATATGCATTGGAGCCAGCGCCTTACCGGCCGCTCGCCAACGCGTTAGATTCTTTCGGGCCATACGCAGCAGCGTGGGATTCAATTCGACGCCGATTATCGCGCGAAATGGGTGCTCCGCAGCCAGCATCACGGCGCGCCCCATCCCGGCACCGAGATCGATAAACGTGAACTCATCAATTGGAGCAAGGGGCCGGGTGCGTCGCCAGCGAACTATGGTTGCGTGAAATACCGAGGGTGCAACGCCATAATACGCGGTGTTATGGCGATCATTGCGGTTGCCGCTCTTGAGGTCGCGCCCCGCGATCAGCCCGCTTGTTCTGACTTCATGTTCCAAGTCGAACGGATGCTTTGTATATCCATCCTTGATTGCCAGCCCCGGCAAAAGTCGTCGCGCACGCTGCGCCGGCTGCTTCCCTGTCTTCTGCACAACATCGTTCACGGTTTGAACTCTAGCACATGCCGCAAACGGCAGTGAACCAGACCTCTAACTCTCGATATACCTGATTTTCCGCATCTCAACTCTTATTGTCGAAATTGCTTTCCGGTTCGGTAATGCGATGCTGCCGTGACTCACCCAATCCTTGCAGTCTACCCTTGACTCTTTTATGGCACAGACCAACACAACTCGATGGATTCGCCAGCTGCTGGCATCGCTCGGCCCCGGCGTCATTACCGGAGCCGCGGACGACGATCCATCTGGCATTGCCACATATTCAGTAGCCGGCGCACAGCTTGGGACCAGGCTGTTGTGGACGGCACTCATCACCTGGCCGCTGATGGCCGCGGTGCAGATGATGTGCGCACGCATCGGCATGGTTACCGGGGAGGGACTGGCAGGCGCGCTGAGACGGCGATTTCCACGCTGGATGCTGTTCACTTTTGTGGCCGCGTTGCTGGTGGCGAACACCATCAATATCGCTGCCGACCTCTCGGGCATGGCCGACGCCGCTTCCATGTTGTCCGGTATCAACGAGCATGTTTTTGTGATGACCTTCGCCATCGCTATCTCATGGGCTACCGTTCGCTTGCAATACCGGGAGATTGCCAACGTGCTCAAGTGGCTTGTCCTGGTTCTAATGGCCTATCCGGTGACCGCATTTGTGGTGGGGGCCGACTGGGCCCAGGTTGCTCGCGACACCTTTGTGCCTTTATTGCCCCGCACCCGCGATGAATGGTCAATGCTGGTGGCTATACTTGGCACGACGATCAGCCCATATCTGTTTTTCTGGCAGGCTAGCGAAGAGGTCGAAGAGGAGAAGGCCGCGGGAAGGATGACGCTTCGCATGCGAAAGGGGGCGACTGCTAACGAGCTCGATCTGCGAAATATCGATGTCGGCGTCGGCGCTTTTTTTTCGAACGCCGTCATGTTCTTCATTATTCTCACCACCGCTGTCACGCTCAATCGCCATGGCATCACGCAGATTGAAACGTCGCGTCAAGCTGCGGAAGCGCTCCGACCCTTCGCAGGTAACCTTGCCAGCACCTTATTTACCGTGGGTATTGTAGGCGTTGGGTTCCTGGCTATACCAACGCTGGCGGGCTCGGCAGCCTACGCATTTGCCGAGACGCTGGGATGGAATCAGGGCTTGAATCGAAGCATGAAGCAGGCGCGAGCCTTTTATGGATTGATTCTGCTTTCCACCGCCGCGGGTGTTGTGCTGAACTTTACCGGCATCAACCCGGTGAAGGCCCTCTACTGGACAGCGGTAATCAACGGGCTGTTGGCTCCATTTCTCCTAGTGGCGATCCTAATAGTCGCAGCAGACAAGAAGCTCATGCAGGGCCAGCCGAGTCCGCGCTTCGGATGGATCGTAGTTGCTATCACCACAGTGGCTATGTTCGCGGCGGGAGTAGCCATGTTCGTCGTCTAAAAGATTGCGCCCGCCACGAGCTTGACAAGATCACGAATTCTGGTGACCCTTATTCTCACAGCGATCTTGTCTGCCCCCGATTGACCATCCGTTATCGATGGTTGCAACGCATATTCCTTCAGGCGACGTCTGGCTTCTGACGGCGGCCTCGACACCAAATTGTACGACTCGGTATAAAGCAAAGCGATGACTCAGGAAACCCCGGTGCACAGCTGGCGCGTGGCATGGACGACTTTCCTGTTCGGAGGAGTCTGGCGGCGCTCGTTTTTTTTGCGCCTGGCACGATTCGGATGCTGGCTGCGGTCCTTCCTGCGCGGAAGCCCTTCGCTAATGTTCCTATATTTGTTCTCGGCTGCGCTGATCTTCGCGCACGGCTTAACCACAGCGGTCAAGTGGCATGCGTTTCCGACCGAGCCGCGCCACGACCAGGTATTCCGGCTATTGCAATGGTTTTTCGCTGGGACGACGGGCCCGTGGATCAAGGCGCTTGCTTTGGCCGCTCTGATCGCCGCTATCATCTCTGCGCAGCAAATGCGCAAGAGAATCGTGGTGCTTACGTTCGCTAATCTCACAGGCGAGGACACCCGAAAGGCGTTTGCCGACGGGCTCGGAAGGCGGCTGATGACGGAGCTCGCCGAGGTGGCTGACGTGTACACGGACGTGAGCGACGACCCGAGCGACATCAGTCTCGACTCTACTAACACTGCAGCACTCTCTCTCTCGGTCGATCCAACCACGGCATTTACCGGCTTAACCGCATCCTTTAAAGAACCTGTTCGCTTGGGTCCTTTGAGTATTCCTCTGGACGGCGTTCTGACCGCCCTGTCTACTTTGCTGCGCGGCCCGCAGATTGCCGGAAGCGTGCAGAAAACTGCCGATGGTCTTCTCATCGAAGCATCAATCTCCGGCGGTGGATTCGACAAGACGTGGCGCGTGTTCGAGTCTGACGCGGAAGCGAAGCAAAAAGACGGCGATCCCGAGGCCAAGGTTACGGACGAAATGATTCGCCAGCTTGCTTGCCGGGTGTTCACGCATTTGAACCAGAATGAACTGGGAACGCAGATCTGGCGAGCGGTTAAGTACTACACAGATGGGCTGCACGCGTTTCGCGAAGCGCGGCTGGAACGCGGAAGCACCAATAAGAGATCGCGTTTGCTGCAGCAGGCTCAACAGGCGTTCTTTGGCGCATACAGCGTAGACGCGCGTTTTGTGCGCAGCCGCTATAACCTGGGAGTCATCTACTTTTCTCTCAAGCAGTGGCAACCTGCCTACGAGATTTTCCAAAAGGTTGTGAATGATTCTGACGGCGATCCTCTACCCAGCACTCCAGGGAGCCGTACTTTCAAGCGGGCGCGCCGGGACCTTGCACTCGCCCATTACGCTGCGGCGCGGGCTGCTATGGCTTCCGAGCCTTTTTTGCAACAGGAGAAACTGAACCAGCTTGATAGCATGAAGCAGTTTTTGCAACTGGACCTTCCCGGCCGGTGGGAGGATCTGCAAAATCCAAACAGGAAGAAGCCGCTCAGTCAAGTCGAAGTATTTCAATTGGAGAAACTGAACCGGCGAAAGCGAGCAGAGGAACTTGCGCTACTCGCCAAGCAAAAACCGCTTGAACCCCCTGAAGCGGAGGAGTTTTATCAACTTAAAAGAGAACGGCTGGCGCATCAGCTCGCACTGCAACGACTCGAGAAACGCTGGCCTATGGAAGATCCGGACCCCGCGAAAGGGATCGACCAGCTGAACAAGCTCTTGCAGGAAGAGAAGCGATTCTCTGCTCGAGGCGACCGGCCGGATTATCACTGCGATCAAGCTATCAAAGTCGCTCCAGAGGAAAGCGGCGCGTGGAACCTGAAAGGCATCAGGAAGCTTCCCACGGTTTCGATCTACGGGCCGGAGCCATCGAAGAAGACGCTATTGACTGAGGCGCAGAAGGCCCGTTCCTACCACCAAAAAGCAACGGCATTGAGCTGGCGAGAGCTGTGCATTGCGGAATGGAAGGGCAGGCCAAGCACCAATCTACTTTCGCAGTCCATCATCTTTTTGGCCAATCTGGCGTATGCCGATGCCGTTATGGGTTCGGCTTATCGGAGACGCGGAGCGAATGCCACAAGGGAGCCGCTGGGGTTAGCCCGCCAAAAACGCAGGGGGGCTGCACGACGGTGCCTCAGCGAGATTTCGCAAGCACTGTACCTTGATCCATCGAATGCACTCAACTGGGCCCGGCTGGGCAAACTCGAACTCGCATTGGGCAAACCATTGAGCGCGCTGACTGCGTTTCAGAACGCCAATCGCGAGCAGGAGACGGGTCGCCATTGGCTTTGGATCGCCTGCGCCCGGCAGTTGTTGAGTCACGAATCGCCCGCCAAGCGCGAGGAACATCAGCGGCTGGCACGTGAGGCCTTGAAGAATGCGTCGGAGGGCGTTGCCGGGGAATGGCTCTTTGAACATAGCCCAAGTTGGGTGGATGGTTTTCTGGAAGAATGGAAGACCTGGAAGGAGCTGGCCCCGAGACTTGACAAAGTTGAGACCTTTATGGCGACCGAGTGCACAAGGCTCAATGCCATTCAGAAGTCCATTCAGCTCGACATCCGCAAGCTGACCAGCGACCCTACCGATGACGACCAGCGGGTTGAACAGGAAGTGCTGACGAACTGGGCGGAAGAGTACTATCGCACAGACACGAGCGCGAGACTCACGCTGACGGCGGCGGCCGCGCTGCAATCGCATCCATGGCCCAACTGGCAATCTCCTGACGACTTCAAGCAACGGCACAGACTGGTTCTGAAAGCGCTGGAGCTGAAACCGCTGGGCGCCCCGGAACGAAATCTCCTGGGGGAATTGTGTTTCGACTTGAAACTGCTGGAGCGGTCGGAAGCCGAAATTGTGAATGCTCTCAGCATCGAACCGGAAGGGAAATTTCAGCCTCAATTCACGCAAATCAAGTATGAAGTATTTCTGACCGTGACAGATAAAACGGTTCGTGCGAAAGCCATTCGCCGCATCGTTGATATCTGTCGTGAATTCACCGCGACGGATGGCACGGAGACGGGCGAGTTCCGGACCGACCCAATCGGCATTGCGTATTGGCATTTTTGGCTGGGCGTCTACAGCTTCGAATTGCTCGAATTTCAGACGGCGCAAAAGAGTTTTGAAACGTGTTTTGCTCGCCGCTTCATGCCTATTGAGAGCCTGCAGCGACTGTGTCTCGCACACTTCCGTTGTGGCGCATTTGAAGAGGCGGAACAAACATATAAGCGCCTGGAAAACTTCCTTCTGTCAGCCCTGAGTAATCCTGACGTTGAAGCAGTGCAGGGTGACAGGTTCAAATCGCTTAATGAAGTGCAGGCCCCGGCATTCCATTGGTCGCTGGCAGCCAACCACAGCGCTGCCGCACTCGCGGAACAAGGGCTGGTGGAAGCCGCAGTTGAACGCTGGATGGCCGGCAAGAGTTGGGGAGATAAACTTGTCGCTTCAATTACGCCGGACCCTGTGGATTTACGCCGAGGTCTCGGGGCAGCCCAATCGCTTTGCCGCGGCGCGATCCTGCTGAATGCCGGAATTCTGGGGGCAGAGGTTCCAGACCCGGAAGCCGGATCTCCGCCCGCCGGTTATAAGGGGAGTAAGTACATCTGGCAGCTTGAAGAGGCGATTAACTGCTTTACATACACAATCGGGAGCGCTCTGGACACCGCCGTTCGTGCCGACGCGAACTACCGCATCGGAGTCGCGTGCGAGGCACTCAGCCGGCTTGATCCGGCGGACAAGACTGGGATCTGGCGGGCTCGCGGAGTGGGCGCGTTGCGCATTGCCCAGCTCGCGGATCGGAGAGATGAGTATGCGGATCGAATTCCCGCTCTGCTGGCGAAGCTGAACGCGCCGGTAAACCCCAATCAGGCGCCATAAACGCGGCTTCGCTGCCGTCGCGGCACTTCTTTCTCTCTAGAATACCCGGCCGCTTTTACGGTTGAAAGCAAGCGGTGATATTGTCATCCCGGTTTACCGGCCGCGGCCTGAATAGAACTGTTCCGTGACACGCTACCCCGGTCCACGATACGCTGTGTAGTATCCGCGTTTGCTGCGGATGAAGGAGTATTTCAACCCCAATGCCCATTCAGACCACATCGAAGATCTGGCATAACGGCAATCTCATCCCCTGGGAGAACGCCACCCTCCATGTGATGAGCCACGTAATCCACTACGGCTCAAGCGTATTTGAAGGAATCCGCTGCTATGGACAGCCACAAGGATCGGCCGTATTCAGACTCCCGGAGCACATGCAGAGACTGCTTGACTCGGCCAAGATCTATCGCATGGAACTGCCTTACTCGCTTGAGGAGCTCTGCGCCGGCGTGGTGAATTTGATTGAAGCGAACGCCGTTACGCCTTGCTACATCCGTCCGATTGCGCTGCGAGGCTATGGCGAAATTGGGGTGAGCCCGAAGGGTTCGCCCATCGAGGTCTACATCGCCAATTTCCCGTGGGGAAAATACATCGCCGGGCACGGGGGCGCGGATGTCTGTATATCCAGTTGGAACCGGCTGGCACCTAACACCATGCCCGCGCTGGCCAAAGCCGGCGCCAATTACATGAATTCGCAGCTGATCCACATGGAAGCCGAAATTAACGGCTACCAGGAAGGGATCGGGCTGGACGTGAACGGGCTGGTCAGCGAAGGGTCCGGCGAAAACATTTTCGTTGTCCGCAACGGCCTCATTTATACGCCGCCGCTTGCTAACTCCGCGCTTTCCGGCATCACCCGAGACAGTGTGCTGACCATTGCGCGCCACCTAGGCTTCTCGGTATCGGAACAGGCGCTCCCGCGCGAGCTTCTGTACATCGCCGACGAGGTATTCTTTACCGGCACTGCGGCTGAGGTTTCTCCTATCCGATCGATCGACAGAATCGTTATCGGCGACGGCAAGCAAGGCGAGATTACCAAGGCCATCGCCGACGAATTTTTCGGTATCGTCAACGGGCTGAAGCCGGATCGCTTTGGCTGGCTGACCCCGGTTAAGGTTACCGCGCAGGAGCCGGTAGTTGTTTAACCTGTTCGACCTTGATGGAAGAAAAGGCGGCCGGAAGATGGCCGCCTTTTCTTTTGCGCCCAGCAGCAAGTTCTCCTATCCGGCTACGCGTATCATTAGAGGTCAGCAGCAAAAGGCTAAGCGAGAACTGCAGAAGCAGAAAAGGAAGACCGCCGCGCGTGAAACCCGACATGAAAGTCTCGCTGGCCGGCCTGGAGTTGGTTAACCCGGTTATTGCCGCGAGCGGCACTTTCGGATATGGCATCGAGTTCGAAGAGATTGTTTCTCTGGAACGAATTGGCGGATTCGTGACCAAGGGTATCTCGCTGCAGCCGATGACCGGCCACGCCGCGCCCCGTATAGTTCAAACGGCTTCCGGAATGTTGAACGCCATCGGTTTGCAAAACGTTGGAGTGGAGAGCTACATCGAAAAAAAGCTTCCTCCACTGAAGCGTTATCCTGCCTGCAAAGTGATTGTCAACGTGTTCGGATACACCGTGGGCGATTACGTCAATGTCATTGACCGTTTAAACAAAGCAGATGGAATCGCGGCGTACGAACTGAATGTTTCCTGTCCCAATGTCCATGCCGGCGGAATGGCTTTCGGTGCCGATCCCGGGTCTCTTGAGTACCTTGTGCGCCAGGCAAAAGCGATCGCAAAACGCCCGCTGTTTGTTAAGCTTTCGCCGAATGTAACTTCAATCGCGCATATGGCCAAGGTTGCTGCCAATTCCGGTGCGGACGCGATAAGCCTGGTGAATACATTCCTCGGGATGTCAATCGACGTGGAGACGCGGCGACCGCGACTGACGAACGTGACGGGTGGCCTGTCTGGCCCTGCCATCAAGCCTATTGCGCTACGCATGGTTTACGAAGCCGCTCGAGCGGTAAATATCCCAATCCTGGGTATGGGCGGAATTGTTACTCCGGAAGATGCGGTTGAGTTTCTGCTGGCCGGGGCGACCGCCCTTCAGGTGGGCACAGCCAGTTATGCTGACCCGCGCGCAGCTGAGCGGTTAGCACATGGCCTGGAGTCGTGGTGCCGCGGCCATGGTGTCGAACGCGTGAGCAGCCTGACGGGCGGACTCGAAATCCCGCGCGGCTAACGTTTTTTTGCCGCAATCCACTCGATGCCAAGGCTATCTCGGGCTCACCGGTTCAGCTGCGCCGAAGAATTCCCCGCACGTTTCAGATCGGTGCCCAAACAAACCACTGCGAACTTGCCTTTCAACTAGCCACCGACTATCATTTCTGTATGCAAGATCAGACCTGTTGTCGCCGTTGTCCACTTCCTCGCGCGCACGGGTAACTTGGGTCTTGTAGTCAGATTGATATCCAAGGTATCTGAGCACCCGCGAATCAGCTTAAGCTGCCGCGGGTTTTTTATTTTCTGTTTAAAAAGGAAAAAATGACAGAAGTTGTTCAAGCAAAAGAGACCAAAGCGCAACGTGCCGAGCGCCTGAAGCGCGAGAAGAATCCCTGGGAAACCTTTGATGAGGTGCGGGCGTTCGCTCGGGCAGGTCGATCCAGCGTGGTGCCGGAATGGGCTTCAACCTACTTTAAATGGTGGGGTATTTACACCCAGGGCGATGGGGCTGGAGTGACCGGCGGCAAAGGCGGCGAGGGCCTGACGACCGACTATTTCATGATGCGCATCGGTATTCCGAACGGCATTGTTTCCGCAAGCCAGCTTCGCGCCATAGGCCGAATTGCCCGGAAATATGGACGCAACCTGGCGGACATCACCGTTCGTCAGAACATACAACTTCATTGGCTCACGATCGAATCCCTGCCTGAAGTGGTGGACGCCCTCGACGCGATCGGCCTTTCCCCCAAGGGTGCGTGCGGCGACGTTGTACGCAATGTGACCGGCTGCCCTGTAGCAGGAATCGCGGGCGACGAACTGATTGACGCTTCGCCGATTGCTGTCGAGATTGCGAACCTGCTGACGGCGAATCCTGAGTTTTATAACCTGCCGCGCAAGTTCAAGATTTCTGCAACAGGCTGTCCGTCCTGGTGTTCTTATCCCGAGATTAATGACATCGCTCTCACAGCGGTGAAGCACAATGACCAGGTCGGCTACTCGCTTCGCGTCGGCGGCGGGTTGTCTAACGAGCCGCATCTTGCCGTGCGGCTTGATGCGTTTGTTCTGCCGGATCAGGCCGTGCGAGTGGCGCGCGCAGTCACTGAGATTTTCCGTGATCAACAAGGGCTGCGCGAGAGTCGCGATCGCGCCCGGTTGAAGTATTTGTTCATGAAGGAGGGCTGGACTGCGGAAAGCTTTCTCGCAGAGCTGCAATCACGACTCGACTTCGAACTGCTGCCGGGTGTGCCCGAACAGGTGCCCGATGAAGTTCTGCGTGATCATGCCGGAGTTCATTCACAGCGGCGGCCGGGCTTTAGCTATGTTGGAGCAACTGTGCTTCGCGGGCGCCTGACTGGCGAGCAGTTGGAAGCGGCTGCCGATTTAGCTGAACGCTTTGGAAGTGGAGCGCTGCGCGCAACGGTTTCACAAAATCTTTTGTTCATCGATATTCCAAACGAAAAAACTGCCGAACTGACGCGTGAGCTCGGTGCCATCGGGCTGCAGGTAGACGGCTCAACATTCTGGCGCGGCGCGGTTGCTTGCACGGGCACTGAGTTCTGCAAGCTTGCCATCACTGAGACCAAGGGATTCACTCGTTGGCTTGTTGACGATCTTGAGGAACGCTTGCCGCAATTCGACCAACAGCTCAAGCTGCATGTTACGGGCTGCCCAAACAGCTGCGGTCAGCATTGGATCGCCGATATTGGCATTGAAGGAAAGAAGATCAAGGAGGACGGCAAGTTGACGGACGCCTACTATTTTTGCCTTGGTGGGGCGGTCGGTCAGCACGCGGGATTCGCGCGGCCCGTGGGATATCGTTGCGCTGCGCCGCTGGTGCCGGAGGCGATTGAACGCTTGCTGCGCACTTACCTGAACGAACGCCAGCGGGAGGAGAATCTGCGCGCTTGGTTCAGCCGCCATTCCAACGACGAACTGCGCGCTTTTCTCGGCGGCGGAAACGTGGCCCCGGTTGAACGCGACGTACCTGCAGGCCGCGTTCCGCATGGGGTGGCGGATTGATGGCGCCAAAAAAATCTATGAGCCTTCTCCCGATCTTCCTTAAACTCGATGGCCGCCGTTGCCTGTTGGTGGGCGCGGGCGCGGTTGCTTTGGACAAAATCAGCAGCTTGCTCAAGACAGAACTCGAACTCCGCTTGGTTGCTCCGGATGCACGACCGGAAATTCAACAGCTTCACTCCGAGGGTAAGATCGACTGGATCCAGCGCAAATTTTCTCCCTCGGATCTTGACGGAAGCTTTATGGTCATTGCTGCTACCGATTCTCCGAAGGTCAACGCAGAGGTCTATCTTGAATCGGTCAAGCGCGGCATCCTTTGCAACAGCGTTGACGATATTCCGAATTGTGATTTTTTCTTTGGATCCGTTGTGAGCCGCGGCGATCTGCAGATTGCGATTTCAACCACAGGCGAAAGCCCCGCGTTCGCACAACAGCTGCGCCGCGAGGTAGATGTGCAATTGCCTGATGATTTAGGGCCGTGGCTGCAAACACTGGGCGCGCTTCGCCGCGAGATTCTTTCCAGCCATCCCCGCAATGAGGGGCGAAGGCTCCTTCTGCATCAACTCGCGCAACGCCAGGTTTGCGAATCGCGGTCATGCCCGTCGCGAAAGCTGGCATTTCCCCATCGGGGGAACGATCAACTCGGTCAGCCGCATTCGCATGGAACGGTCTACCTGGTGGGTGCCGGACCGGGCGACCCGGACCTGCTCACGTTGAAAGCGCTCCGGATGATTCAGGCAGCTGATGTCATCCTGCATGACGACCTGGTGCCGCAGGCAATTTTGAAGGAAGCGCCGCCGAACGCCGAGATCGTCAATGTCGGTAAGCGTTGCGGAACCAAAACCATCACCCAGGCTGACATCAATTCCTTGATGATTGAACACGCGCGTCAGAATCGTTGCGTGGTTCGCCTCAAGAGTGGAGACCCGCTGATCTTCGGTCGCGCTGCTGAAGAGATTGCAGCCCTCGAACTCGCGGAGATTCCGTTTCAGATCGTGCCAGGTATTACTGCGGCCTTTGCCGCGGCCGCGGCCATCGGTTGCTCTCTCACTGATCGGAACAGCGCATCCAACGTGATCTTTTCGACTGGGCACCACGCGCAGTCCCACAATCGGGCATCATTGCCCCGTTTGGAAGATGCAACGCGCGTGGTCTACATGCCTGGTCGCGATCTGAATCTGTTGGCCGAGGAGTGGCTGCAGGATGGGCTCCCGCCGGAATTTCCGTGCGCCTTGATCTCGCGCGCTGCGCAACCGGATCAGCAAGTCCGACACACGACACTCGCGCACCTTAGCGATGCTAAGGCCCCTCAAGCACCGAGTCTATTGATCGCAGGCTGGGCGCTTCCCGATGCCGCACGATTGGGTCTTTGCCAGCCCGACCATGAAGGGGAACCAGCCCTACTGGCCGGACAATCTCATGAAGCGTTATATCCGGCCGGTCGCACGTGAGGCCGGCATCAACAAGAACATCGGCTGGCATACTTTCCCGCACTCCTTCGGCACCTTGCTAAAGGCCAATGGGGAGGATGTCAAGACCGAATGAAGGGTTTGGTTACTAACAGTTCACTCAATATCCAAGCACCCTCGCGGCGAGCTCTGTACCCTCAACTCGCGCGCGGATCTTGCTGAACGCGATCTCGCGAGCAGTCGAGATGTCGTCTGCGAAAGGCGCGAAGCCGCAGTCGTCTGTCGTGCCAAGTTGTGCGACAGGCAAGATTGAAGCTGCCTCGATAATTCGGTCGCGAACTTCAGCGGTTGTCTCAACATTGGGATTGATGGGATCGACGACACCCACAAATACCGTGTGATTTGGCCGTAGCAACTCACGGACAATTCCAAGCACACGTTTTCTGTCCGGCTCGCTGGCCATCTGCAGATAGAAGCGACCAACGTTGAGCTGGAACAGGTCCGGAAGAAGGCCAGCGTAATCGACATCCGCGCTGTGCGTAGAGTCATGATCGCCTCCGGGACACACATGGACACCGATGCGTTGACGGTCTTCGGCGGTAAAGCGATCGAGAACCTTGTTATTCAACTCGACGAAGCTTCGCAGCAGTCCGCCCGACGGGTCAAGTTTCAAAGATAATCTGGCCTCTGTGAAATCGATCTGCACGCTGGCGGCTCCGGCATCGAGTGCTCCACGAATGTCTGACTCCGCTTCATCGGTCAAATCCGCCAGAAACGCCTCCCGTGAGTAGCCTGGGATTCCCTCTGTAGGGTAGAGCAAGCTGAGCGCCGATGCCGAAATCACGGCTTGCTTGATCGGGGTACGGGTATAACTACGCGCCGCCTCAAGATAGGTAGCAGCGTGCACACCATAGCAGAAGGGTGCCCCCGTCAGCCGCGGCAACTGTCGCGTATGCCCGTCTGCAAACGGAATGATCACTCCATCGGGGGCAAGATTGGTGAGACCCACGAGTGGATACGTGGCAAAGCTGGGCTTGGTCTGCTCGCCGTCTGTAATGATCGGCGACCCTGTCTCTTCCAGCCGCGCGATCGTATCACGAAGCGCTTCAGAATATGCAGCACTGAGATCCGCATCGCTAGCGGTTCCCGCTTGAAAACCTGCGATCGTTTCGATGAGTGAAGGCGGGCGGGGGATGCTTCCTATTGGCTCAGTCAGAATAGGCATGCAGCGAAGTGTAGGGATGCGTTGACTTGTAGTCATCCATCTAAAGATGGATCAATGCGAGCTTTCCCCGTTGGTCAGCACAGCTTCTCCATCTTGGGGAGGAGAAGCAACTCATCCATGTGGGTGTTGTGAGCCCTACTGACTGTTAAGACTGATTGGCATTGAAATGCGGCTTCCCGTTTCGCACTTCACAAATCTGTTTCGGCCGAGGAACTCCAAGTGAATAAACTGCTCGCTCTCATCCCCTCCGGGGACTTCCGCCGTGCTATGCAACCAAGTGCTCGCATCTTTCATCGCTTCGCGAATCATTTCCATTTGCTCCTTCTACTGGCGGTGGTGGGGTCCCCAACACTGTTTGCCCAGCAGTTCGCAACGCTGTCCCTGACCGTTGCTGACCCCTCTGGCAGCGTCATTCCACACGCAAGCGTTTCGGCTCGCAGCGTGGATACGGGAGCGGTCCGTACCGGAGTCTCTGACAAGCTTGGTTTGACTGTGATCCCGGGCCTTCCCGCCGGCGAATACAGGCCCACAGCAAGCGCGGAAGGCTTCGCCGCTTACGAAGCTCCACTCACTTTGACACTTGGCCAGACTGCCACCCTGAGTATCACACTCCGGGTCCGCGCTGCGACAGAACAGCTTGAAGTCAGCGAGACTACAACTGGAGTAGACAAGGAACAGACAGAAAGCAGCCAGGCGATCGCTCCGGAACAAATTGCGGATCTGCCCATCTCAGACCGGGATCTCATCGACTTTGTTCTTTTGACTCCGACGGCGACCGTCGGAAGCAATTCAAGCTCAGGTGCCCAGTCGGCATTTCAGGAGTCGGAACTGGAGATTAGCTTTGGGGGCTTGCGCGAGACACACAGCGTCTTCTATGGGTTGGATGGCGTCAACTACACGACCACGGTCTCGGGAGTGCAGAGAGTTAGCCCTTCGTTCGATTGGGTGCAGGAGTTTCGCGTCGTCGATGGTCCGGACGTAGCGGGCGGCAGCCTGAATCTAGGCGCGGCCGTGAATACCATCACCAAATCCGGAACTAATGATCTGCATGGATCGGTTTGTGAGTATTTTCGCAACAGCGCGATCGATGCGAGCAATCTCCTCGCAGCGCCCGGATTCAAAACTCTGCGGTTCAATCAGTACGGAGCAACGATCGGTGGCCCCATCCGCAAGGACACAATCGCCCATTTATTCGCGCTTCATTCTGAGTTGTATCGACACTGCCGGTTGCCTTGGGCCAGGCACTCCCAGCATCAATCAGGTGAAGACGGATCTTGGACTTTCCACCGAGAAACTGGGGTCGATCCTCCAGACTGGCGACTATGACAATGCGTTTGGAAAGATTACCAGTGTCGTCAGCGACAAAAGCACATTGTCTGCCGGTTACTTATTCACTGATGTGACGAATGTCAATACTGCCGCAACCTCTCCGGGCCAAAAGGTCAGAGCCTCTCTGGATTGGAAGTGGTGCCCGCTACAGTTATCGACTCCGCCAAGAAATCCACCGCTGTAGAGCGTATCGGCGACATTGATCGCCGGCTCAAAGCCAGCGGCTACGGGGTCCATGTGAGAGATTCGCCGGCCAAAAGCGACGGAACTCTCTGAGGCCCAGCGGCTGCAGAAGACGCTACCCATGCTGTCATGGGTGCCAGGATGGCCGAGCATGGCTATGTGAATTTCGTTCCGGCCGAACCTGTCGAGCAACCGGTCTAGCGCACTCACGCAAGCACAACAATCCCAATTGCCGTGGGACCAATTGATTCTAGGACGCCCCAAGAGACGGCGAAATCCCTCCCCGCTTTGCTGATTTCTGAACTCCGACCAGGTTGAGCAGCGGCGCCGTCATCATGGTCGTAATCAAAGCCATCGCGATCAGCATTGTGAAGAGAGTCGCCGAGAAGACATGAGCATCATAGGCGACGTTCAACACAATCAACTCAACCAGTCCCCTCGCGTTGAGCAAGGCGCCTAATGCTAGTGCGAATCGCCAGGTCTCCCCGGTCAAGCGCGCAGCCAAAACCGCGCCTCCCATCTTCCCCCCGACGGCGACCGCCACAACCAGCACAGTCCAAAGCCATATCGCCCCATCGCTGAGAAGATCCAGCCTCGTCCGCATTCCAGTGAGTACAAAGAAGAAAGGAAGCAACAGCACGGTGACCGCGGTATCCAGGCGGGCCCGTACCGTGTTTTGCCACTCCGGAATGCGCGGAAAGCAAATGCCCGCGATAAAGGCTCCAAAGAGTGGATGGACGCCCATGGCTTCCGTCGCCGCCGCCGATGCAAGAACGCACAACGCAATCGCAGCGAGCATTTCATGCGAGAGAACAGCGCTTCCCTGCTGCCGAGGGCGCTCCGCATAGCGATTACTGAGCGGAAACAGGATACCGAGCATCCCGACAAGATAGGCGACAAGGCAGACGATCCGGTAGGTTAACCCGATGGCCTGTTCGCTGTGGGGGATGAGCGTGAGCCCGAAAGCCAGGAGTATCCACGCGCCGACATCATCTGCCGCGGCACACACGAGAGCCGTCGTACCAAGACGACTAGAGAGCATTCCGCGTTCCTCCAAAATGCGCGCAAGTACGGGGAAGGCAGTAATGCTCATGGAAACGCAGAAAAAAAGAAGGAAGGCTACGCTTCCAACGCCTTGCGGCGCAAAGCGAGTGCGCAGCGATGGCGCCAGCACCGAGGCAAGAACACAGGGAATAAGAATGCTCATGCTGCTTGCCAGCGCAGCAGTCTTCTTCTTGCGGCTGAGATGCTCAATATCTAGCTGGCTTCCAATTAGAAATACAAACAGAACTAAACCCACGGTGCTCAACACCTCAAATGGGCCGAAGGAACGTTGGGGGAACAATCTGGAGAACGTCTGCGGAGCGATTCGTCCGAGAAACGACGGCCCTAGAAGAATGCCTCCAACAATCTCGCCGATCACCCTGGGCTGACCAATCTTTCGAGCGATCAACCCGCACACAAGCGCGGTGAACAGGACTGCGACCATTTGAATCAG
>Ga0302320_10002941_pt1 | contig 39842 bp, 27 predicted proteins | sample Bog_T0_3_FD_202130 | JGI IMG/M metagenome (GOLD analysis project Ga0302320, IMG submission 202130) | Peat permafrost microbial communities from Stordalen Mire near Abisko, Sweden - Bog_T0_3 | ecosystem: Environmental > Terrestrial > Soil > Wetlands > Peat | place: Sweden: Abisko, Stordalen Mire... | reverse complement strand
GTTTGGTTCATCGGATGTGAAACCCAGGGTAGCTCGTTCCTCGCAACCCTGGGCTGAGTGATTGCCATCCTTTCAGGATGGCCCGGAACAAACATCCGATATGTGCACAATATCTTGAAATGCTATAAAAGCCGCAGATTTGGGTGAACTCATTCACTACTTGCGTAAACTCGCGCTAACACACCCACTACTCAGTAAGCCTGTTTTTTCAAACAATGCTGAAATTGAGGGATATGATACACGTTCAAGTTTCGCTCAAATTGGATGAGGATACCCATGCTGAGATTGCCGTTTTAGCGTCCAAAATGGGAATCTCCGTTCATAAGTTCATTGTCGATGCGTTACGTCAAGTCCTGCGCATGATTGGCGAACGGGGAAACGAAAAATTCCCTTTTTGGTCATTCATGCGCAGACCGCCCTGGACTATGCACAGGCAATGCCTGTCTTGCCTGTACGTCTGGAAGTCGTGACAAAAAAACGAAAAGAGTCCTGATTTCCCATTTAGCCCTTCGTCATGCTCCCCGATTATGAACTGCATCCAGACTGCCTTAAATGGAACAAAAATCACCTCGAAAAAGTCACCCTCCCACTTTCCCTCACTTTCGAGGTTAACTCTCTCGAAGCCCGCTAACGGGAGAAGCGGGGAAGGTGCTTTAATAGTTGTCATAAACCGCTTGGGAATCAATCGAAAAGCCGGGAAACCTGAAAGTGTACCCAAAAAATGAAAGTAGTTCCCGGTTTCCGTTTTGCCAGCGGTCATGCTCCACTTTTATGATTCACCACCAAATTTCCATCAAATTGCCCGAAGACCTTTTTAACCGCCTGGAGAAGACGACTTCGACCATGCGCATGAACAAACATGCGTTCGTGGTCAGTTCTGTCGAAGAAACCCTGAACCTGATCGACAACCGAGGCAGCGAAAAAGTGCCTCTGCTGGTCATGCAGGCCCGCACGGCACAGGACTACGCCCAAGAAGCTCCATCCCTGACGATCCTCTCGGACGCCAGGCCACCGGAAAAACGGCACGAAACCCGAGGGAAACGCACGGCCTGAATCAGACGCCGCAGTGCGCAGGCGGCAACCAACGGGAGCCGTCATCCTCCCGCGTTTTGTTTCCCGGCCCCTACCTCCCTTGGCCGGGAAACAAGACGCGGCACAAACTCCTTCCGAAAAAAAGCAGGCGACGTGACGCGAGCACGCGGCGCGGCGGCTGCTCGATGCTCGCAACCACCAAAGGAACCGGGATAGCCCCGACCCACAAGCGCGCCGCAGTGCCGCAGGCACGGCGGCGCTAAATGCCGTATGAAATGGCAATGCCGATAAGAACAGCGATGGCCAAGCCTATGAGGATTCCAACGCCTAAAAATGTCATGTATTGATGAAGCGTCACGGTTTTCTGATCCTCTTTGATTGTGGCCTAATGGTTGCCTTCAAATCGACGAGGATAATGTTGTGCTGATCGAGCGCCTTGCCGAGTTCGTCCAATTTGTCGATGTCGTCGGCGGTCTGGATAGCGAGAAAGTTGGCGTTGGGCAGCATCGCGTGAGTGGTGCTGTTGGAATCGTCCAGATCATAAAGCTGATGCTGGGCTTTTATGTGACTGAGGTACTGGCTGGTGAAGATGGCGGCGGTGCTTTTGCCGATGCCCCCCTTGGATTGCGGGCAGATGATGAGTCGCTTCATAGTGTTCCTTTCGGGTTAATATTTGTTTCTGCGGGTGGTGGGTTGCGGCTGCTCGACAGGCGTCAATGACGCGCCGACACGAGTTGGACTGTCACTGCTATTGCGACCGCCGGCCTGCGACAAGGGTTCCGCTGCATCTGGCGGCGGCTTTCGGCTTTCCAGTTGCACACGCAGTTTCTTGATCTCGGCGCGGTGCTGGCGGCAGAACCGCGACACGCTAAAGAGGGAGGTTTTCACTCCCACTTTCTCCATCATGGCAGCAATCTTTTCGTAGGTCGCGTGCTTGGCGCGGAGCAGGAGTACGCCGCGCTTGTACTGGTGGAGCACGCTTCGGCGTGCCGCACCGGGATCAAAAGATTCCGCTAATTGGAGCAACGCTTTCTCGCTGTCCTCGGCGTTTTCAAGCGGTGGTTGGTCTGATTCGTTTTGCATATCCCGTTCATCGCTCATCCGCGAGTGAACTGCAAAGTTAGCTTTGGAGGACTTTGGGGTGCTCAGTCTATCGACGAGTTCCAGAACGCATTCCATGCGCTGCAAGCGGTATCGAATCATGCGCCATGTGCACCATGCGTGTGCCTCATGTGAGCATCTCCGATGCGCTGACTGTGCGCTAAATCTGCCCGTTGCTATGGGAGCAATCGGCGCGCAAAATGCGCGGCCGGCTCCGGTGCTCCTAATTCCATTAGGGGAGACGCCTGTAACTTCCTACACCCTGTTCTTGCCATGAAGAATGTCGCACATAGCAATGATCTATTTTTTGAAAATATGCGAGATAATGCCATTGAGAATTCTTGGAATGAGATGAAATCGGTTGATGAGATTGATGGGGAATTTTATAGAGTGTCATTTATTCTTGAATACGAGTGGATAGAAGATTTTTTGGGCATGCCAAAGTGATTCTAAGAAAGCTGCGACAGGAATGCTTGTCAGTGATAGGAAGGATTCATGCTGCGAATCACGCCTCAGTTAAATGCGGATGCGGCCAAGCGTTATCAGGACCAGCATTTATCCAGGGGAGATTATTATCTGAGCGAATCGGAGAACTATGGGCGCTGGCAGGGACAAGGCGCGGAAATGCTCGGCTTGAAAGAAGGCGCGATCATTTCCAAAAAGGATTACGACCGGCTTTGTGAAAATAAACGCCCTGACGATGGCACTAAATTGACCATGCGAAACAAGGGAAATCGCCGGGTCGCCTATGATTTCACGTTTTCAGTGCCGAAGGATGTTTCAGTTCTGGCCTACACCACCAATGACCAGCGGATTATCGACGCCTTCCATGAATCGTGCCGGTACGGGCCGGGCGACGCAGTCACTTTTCACAAGGCGACAAACGGCTTTGCCCGGCACGAAACAGTGAAGGTGGTCGAGCGTCGGAAAGTTAGTCTTCTGGTGGAGCGAGCATCGGGTGAAAAGGTGGTTTTTAATCCCACGGCCAAGTCATTGTTCGACGTGGGGCATGCGGAAATGATCGGCGTGGCAGCGGGCGAAAAGCTACTCATTCGCGCCAATCTGCCAGAATCCAAACTTATCAATGGCGAAATTGTCCAAGTGAAGGAGCATTGCCCGGATGGCGCGTTGGCGCTGAACGACGGCCGGACCATTCCGGCCACCTTCAAACAGTTCACTTACGGGTACGCCAACACCTCCCATGCCGCCCAGGGCAAAACGGTGGATCGTGGGATTTTGATTATGGGCGAAAAGGCGATCCAAGCTGGTGAATTGCGACAGGGTTATGTGTCCAATTCACGGTTCACACACAGTCAGGCCATCTACACGACCGATCTGAAAGCGGCCAAGGAAGCGATGGGTACGGAGAAAGAGCGCAAGCTGGCTCTCGATCTGGTGAGTCGTCGCAAGGAAGTCTGGAAAGAAACCATGAACCGCCTTCAGGTTAAACAGGAAATCCGTCTGCAAAAGCGGCAGGCCTTCCACGAGACAACCAAAGTCACGCGGGGTCAAAAAATCGACTGGACACCCATACGGGAGACACAAAAATGGCACTCAAGCAGTATAAGAATGTAGAATCGACGCATCCGGCCTCATCACCTTCAGTCAACGATGACTGGCAAGGCGCGTGGGGTAAAATCAATCCGTCCGAAGTGCGGTTCATTCATTTTGTCCGCAATAATTACGGCGTCGAGGAAGTCTGGGCTTATCCCTATGAGCCGCTGATGCGGTGGGTCTTCAAAAAATCGGAACCCCAGCAGGAACTCGAAATTTATTCCGGCGGCGATAAGATTGTGCTTCGGGGTCACGGCTTGGAAAAGTTTTTGGAACCGCTTGAGAAAAGATGCCTCGAACGGGTCGAGCAACGGACGATCCGTTTTGCAGCCGCTGAGCCTAATGGCTGCTGCGTGACGAAAATCAAGATCGAATCTTCCCACTAAAAGAAGCAGCGATTAATAACTGGTCTAACTCGTTGCACGATCTTATCGCCGCAGGCATCGCACCGAAATTCGGCATAGGTAAGCCGTCAGGTGCTCGCGTAGTTGCCTAGATAGTGTCGTCACGAGATTGACAATGAGCTGAAAAACGAGGAAAATCGGCGAACCTCACCCAAGGAACCGCCATAGCCCCTCATGCTCACCGCCGCCACGACATCGACGACAAAACCTGGAAGCTCCTTGAGCCTCATTTGCCCGGACAAAAGGGGCTGTGGGGTGGCCGAGCCAAAGACAACCGGCTTTTTCTCAACGCCGTTTTCTGGATTCTGCGCACCGGCGCTCCCTGGCGGGATTTGCCTCCCGATTACGGGGACTGGAAAAACACCCACCGTCGCTTTTGCCGCTGGCGCGACAAGGGCCTCTGGGAGCAATTGCTGGAGAAATTGATTGTCGATCCCGATTACGAATGGCTGATGATCGACGCCAGCCACATCAAAGTCCATCCCCATGCTGCCGGCGCGCGGGGCGGCAATGAAGCCATGGACCAGACAAAAGGGGGCTCAACACCAAGATACATCTGGCCGTGGATGCGCATGGTAACCCGGTCCGAGTCCTTATTACAGCGGGTGCCACGGCGGATTGCACGCAAGCTGGCGCCCTGATGGAAGGCTTAAGCGCCGAACATCTTTTGGCTGACCGGGGCTATGATACCAATGCCATTCTCGAACAGGCCGCGCGGCAGGGGATCAATCCGGTGATCCCTCCCAGAAAGCATCGACTCATCCAGCGCGACTACGACAGATACCTCTACAAACTGCGTCATTTGGTCGAGAACGCCGTGCCCCACCTCAAAGGCTGGCGAGGCATCGCCACTCGGTACGCCAAGCGAGCCTCCTCCTACCTGGCCATCGTGCAGATCCGCTGCCTGATCCTCTGGGCGAATATCTCGTGACGACAGTGTCTAACCAATTCTTTAGCGGCTTAGAGCGTTTGTCTGAACCAGATTGTCCGCAATAAGCGACGACATCGCCGCAAATGGAGACGGTCAGCCCTAGCTCTGTTATGGTCGCGGCCTTGGCGGACAACGCTTGGCGCATGCCCTTGTGATCTGGCGTGTAGGGGACATGGATGTGGGTTGCCTTGCCTTGTGGCGTGCCGTCATCTGATCACGGGTGATGGCCTTATGCACAGCGTGCATGATCGATCATTGGGGCGTGGTGAGTCGCCAGCGTTCCTCGGTCTCTTACGGCGGCAGCGTAATCACCTCGGCCAGCCCGGTGTCGAAACAAAACCGGTCACCGTCGATGAAGACTCGGCTCCATACGATCCAACCCTGTTTGCTGATGCCGCCGCCGAGAGCGAAGTACATAGGCGGTGCTGTTTACTGCTCGCGCCCCGATAACCGCCGACAAAATGGGCGGGCGGCGCTCGGCCTGAGGGATGGCGCGATGGTCCATCCACACAATGACGTTTTGTTCGCGTTGGCCGGTCGGGCTGAGCGAGACGGGCTCGTCGTCTGCGTCCAGCGCGACCGGGGAGCAGGTTGCGTCGAAACCGATGCTGCCGACCGCTTCAGCTTTCGCACCGGCTTGGCGGAGGGCGGCTCAAATTGCAGTGGCACAGGCTTTCCAGATATCGTCGGACGACTGCTCGATAAAGTCGGTTCGGGGTCGCCACATTCGGATCGGAAACGTTGCACTGCCGACCTTGCGCCCGTGCACGGTGAAAAGCCAGGCACGCGCGCCGCCCGTGCTAACGTCGCCGCCGAGAAACAATGAGGCCTCTTGCATTTTGAAATCGTTAAACGGCTTGGTAGGCGATGCGTTCCACGTCAATCCGCCCGGAACGGACCTCAAGGAACGGCTGGCCGTTTTTCACGCCAACGGTACCGAATCCGGCGGCGGTCGAGAGAAAGGCGCGGAAGTCGCCCTTGAATTTTGGTTTGAGATGGATGATTTTATCAACCGCATCATAGCGCGCTCCGCTGAGAGCTTGGAGCAAGGCGTAAGAGGCCAGCGCGCGACCGTACCAGTGGCCGCATTCGAACTCGTCGAACGGATTGCGAACCCGACCGTCGTAGCGCGCACGACAGGCGCGAACGATCTCAAGGCCTTCCTCGATATGTCCGAGCGCGATGAGATGCGACGCGGCCTGATACTCGATTCCGGTCCAGACTTCATCCGAATAGACAAAGGGAAGCGAAAGCCGGCCTCCTTTGGGCCAGGTACAGAGCAGCAGGCCTCCATCACAGCCAAAAGCATAGGCGGACCGTTGCGGATTGGCGTGTTCGGAAAGGTCTGCACGAAAATTGTAGCGGTGGACCGAAATGAGATGACTTTCGACTTTCGCCTGGTCGAGCACCGGTGGCACGCCCGAGGCCCAGGCAAGCCATTCGCCCAGCACGCCATCGGAAAGACACCCCGTTCCGTACTGATACTTCGGCCCCTCCTTTTCGAGAAGAGCAAGCGCCTCGGTCGAATAATTGAGGTTGAATGTAGTACCGGCAAATGCGACCGGATCGGGCGCGCGCAAGCCCTTCCACTGGATTTTCTGGATAAAGTATTCGCCGTCGAAAAGTTCCTTTTCGAGCAACGCCTTGCCCGCAGTCGATAGTTTTTCGTAAAAGCCAACATCGTCGCCCAAAGCGCGGCCCATTTCGACCGCAGTCCGCAATGCCGCCACATAGAAACTGCCGCACATGCCATCAGGTCCCCAGAATTCGATGTCGTAGGTGTTGTGGTGCGGTTCAACCGGGACGCCGCGATGGTCCGGATCCCAGGTGGCGATGCAGTAATCGAGGCTTTGTCGGACCTTCGGCCAGAGCGAGCGCAGCCAGGCGGTGTCGCCGCTGATGCGCCATTCACGATGGACCTTGATGATGCCGCCAAGCTGACCGTCGGCGGCGGCATGGAAGGCATGATCGGAAGGCCCGATCGGCAGGATGGCTCGGAACGTCTGATGACCCTTTTCATTCTGCGAGAAAAGAAACTCGGTTTCGCGCAGTGAACGCTCGAGAGCCGGGAAAAGATGTGGCAGGGCTTGGGCATAATTCCAGACATGAGTGCAACTGCCGTGGCACGATCCCGCCTCGTCCTGGCATCCTTCCCAGGCCCAGAGTCTGCCGTCGAACTGGCGCAGGAGAGTAGGCGACTTGAGAATTGAGAGATTGGCGGCGACTGCCTCGATTGCTTCATCCGGCAAAGTCGTATCGTAAAAGGCATCGGTGAAGCTCTGTGTTGCCTGTCGCAGGGATGCGACATTCTTCGTCCAATGCGCCGCAACTTGCTCGATGTCCTTGAAGCGCTCTGCATACCAAGGCCTGAAAAAATCGACGCGCGGATCGGGATCGGACTTCGGGGCCAGACCTCCTTGATGACGTTGCGTGGAGTAGGGAACATGCCACGCGAGCAGCAGCCGTACCGTTTTACTTTCGCCCGGCGCGAGAGTGAGAGGCACATAAAGGCTCCCGCCCGGACTTGGCTTTCCCTCGGAGAGAGCGGCATGCGCTGGCATGGCGGCCTCGCTGATTGCTTTCCAAAGCATGGTCAGAGGGTCAAACCACTCGCCCCGGAACCAGGCGAGATCGGTCTGGACCACGGGTTCATCGACCATGGCGGAAAATGCGCCTTGGGCGGAGGGTTTCTCGGTCGAGCCTTGCTGTCGCAGAACGAATCCGCCGGGAATTCCCGTGACCGACTGTCCTTCTTCTCCCTCGGCCATGAAATTTCGCGCGTGAAAGGAATAGACCGCTTCGATCGGTTCAGTGCCGTCGTTTTGAAAATGATATTCAATCGCGCCGACCGGCAGGCTGGTCGCATCGGCATCACCGGGAATGAACGGACTCCAGCCGGTAACTTGAACCTGCAAAGGAACTTTTTTGTCGCTCAACCTGATGGCGGCAAAAGGGAAGCGGGATTCAAATTCAGCCTCGGTGAAGCGCGGCAATCCAAAATGGCATTGACCTGCGCCCATCGCGGAGGACTGCCAACCGCGGTTCCACGGAAACACGAATTTCCACGACGGGACCGGCCCTTCCAGCACGCGGGCGAGCGGTTGACCGTCCTTGCTTTTAACGGCGAGCGCGGAAAAGACGACTGGTTCGTGAAAAATATCGGGACGGTGGCGCAGCGACCAATGGGAGAACGCGCCCGTTCCATCGAGACAAAACATGCCGGAGCCGAGGCCGCCAATGGGAAAGGCAATCCGGTCAAGCTGGCCGTTACGAAAGGTGCGTTGTTTTGAAGCGGAGGGCATAATCTAGATTATCTCGAGGTAATCTCGCGACGGCAGTTTGGGGAAGGGCCGTGCGGGAAGGGTTTGATACCAGTAGGCCACGGAAGCAATGTCGTCCTGCAAAGGCAGATACCTTCCATCTTTGCGCCAGCCCAACGCCTGGATGGTCACGCGCAAATCCTTCTCAAAACGAACCGGATCGGTGAGGTGCCAGCGATACATCCCAAAACGCATCTGGGACCCGTAGACGCCGTCTGGACGAAGTACCTGGTGCAGGCCCGCATAAGGGGTGCTGAATTCCTGGTATTGTTTAGTGGCTTGGTTTTCGAAATTGTAGGAGCCGCAGAAATAATCCTCCGTGCCAGTCCCGCAAATGGTGGGAAACTCCCCGTCTCCATCCATATAGAATTTAATTTCGCCCTCGCCCCACCAGCCGCTATTATTAACGCCCCAAGCCATATAGGTGCCGACGTAATGGCCCCAGCCCTCGACGCCGTCCAGAATGGTGTAGACTTCCTTGTACGGGAGGGGGTTGACCCGGCGGAATTGCGCGTGAAAATAGGCGGTTTCTGCGGGCACCTCCTGCAACGCGTAATTGATTTGGTAGAACAGGACCATGTCCTCGCCGGCCAGGTTTTCAAAGGTTATGCGACAGCGTTTGCGGAAAGGCATTTGCCAATAGCAATTAAAAGCGCTGCCGGGATTCACACAAACCGCAAGTGAGGAAAGCGGCGCGAATTTGGACCAACCGCTGGCAAAAAAATCGCCCACGGGACATTCCACGGAGGGATGCTCCGCTCCGTCCCAATAGATTCGGAGGATGGAAAATCTCCAATTACCCGTTGGGGTCATCCAGATTTGCTGGATCTGGCCGGGACCTTCGATGTCGGCGAGCGTAAACGTCTGGCCGGCCGCGATGGAGATGCAGGGGGAGACTTTCCAACCCTGACCAAGCTCGCGCGCACCCCATTTGGCCGCCGCTCCCTCGGTGGCCATGCCGCCTTTTCCTTTTTCCCCATTGAAATTTTCGGGGCTGATGGAGCGGCTCCGGGCTCGGCTAAGCAAAGACAGGCCACTCATCGGTGAGTTAAAAAAACTTGGATCCATATTCATGTTCTTTCTATTTCAAAGTTGATATTACGTCACGACTTTAAATATAGTCGCCTTCATCGTCGCAAAAGAATAGACCTCCTTCGGATTTTTTTGTGCCATCTTACGGTCGCTTTCCTGGCACCATGACTCGGCCTGTCATCCTCCCGCTGATAAATTGCGCGGGGTTTCTCCTCGATGGAATCATTGGATTTTGTTGGCCGTAGGAGTTGAAGAAGCGAAAAAGGCTGTCCGCGTCCAATCGTAGGCATGCAGGAAGACACCGGGGCGGCACTCGAGCCGGACGGGCATTTTCCGGTCACGCCACAAGGCGGAAGAGACAACACGGACGCTCGGCTGCGCTTGGAGCATGCGGAAGCGCTCCACGACCATGCCATCGACCTGAATCTTCACAGCCAGGTCGCAGATATCGCCGGGCTCGACACCGAGCCAGGTCCACAACGGTCGGTTTTCGCGCCGGAGCCAGTTACCGTCGAAGTCCAAAAAGCCGGTGTCGGGTCCGAGCCAGAGCTGGCGTTTGGGGTTGGCGCTCTGCCAATTAATGATCGCCTGCTGGGCCCGCGGCGGCAGTAGCGGTGACAGGGGTAAAACGAGGCGGGCGCCCTCTGGCAGCCCGGCCAATATTTCCGCATCGGTCACGAAACGAACACGGAACCCTTCCGAATCAAGGATTCGGTGAGTTCCATGCAAGATCTCGTTGGCCCTGTCCATCGGTTCGAAATAGAGGAGGTGCCGCAGGGAATCCTGACTGTAATGGACAAGGGCGGTCGGTCTTTCTCGGTAGGCGCTGGCGACCTTGTCCAGAGAAGTGGTGTCGCCGGCCAAACGACGCACAACTTCGGTGCGCGGCGTGTCCTCGCCTTCAAAAGTCTGAAGCCCATTCATGCCGATTTCCTTGCCTCCCCGGGTGGGGCGCCACATGAAGAGCCAGCTCTGCGTTGCTCCGCGTTCAGCCTGGATATGGAAAGTTTCATCGAGGAAATCGGGGCCCCACGCCTCTCCCGAAAAGGTGCATTGCCATGTGCGGAGATGAGGACCACCCGGGGTCTCGGCATGCACGAACTCGGCGCCGGGCGCGACGCTTTCCACGACGCTGGCGATGACATCGCAACTGTAGCGAAGGTCGGCCAGATCCTTGTCGCGATTGCCGTTGGCGTAATAGAGATCGGTCCCAATCCAATCGAGGCCGCGCGCCTGGACCCAATAATCCTGCGCGACGGCAAGAGAAAAACAAACGCTGCTTTCGGGCATGTTGGTACCGATTTTTTGGCCGCGGGTGTGTTCGCGAAGCAACGTGGCCTGATTCTGCACAAACGCGCCCACGTTGCTTTCGCGCCAGCGGCAAAAGGCGAGAAATGCGTTCGGATTTGTTTTCGGGCTGTGGGTGCGCCAGATTTGTTCCCACCGATTGTAGCGTTGTGACCAAAACGCGCCAAACCAGGCTTCGTTGAGCCGGTCGATCGTACCATACTGCGTCTTGAGCCATTCATGGGCGGCTTTGATCGCATGGGGGTTGAAATCGTAGACGGTTTTGTTGTCCTCGGCGTAACAGGGCTCGTTATCAATCTGCCAGCCCCATACGGCGGGGTGAGATCCGTAGCGGCTGGCCAGCTTGCGAATGGTGTTCGCGGCTTCGGCCCAAGCTCCGGGATGGTTCCAACAAATCATATGCCGGGCGAGGAGGCAGCGGTTCCCCAGTTCATCCAATAGGAACGCATCGGGATAACGCTCGAAGAACCAGGTCGGCGGAGTCGCGGTTGAAGTCGCAAGGCAAACCTTCATCTGGCGTTCCTGCACGAGATCGAGGAAACGATCTAAGCCGTCCCATTCCCAACGATCCGGCTCAGGTTGGTACCAGCTCCAGCCGAACTCAAGGATACGAATGACCTTGATGCCTGCGGCCTTCATGCGATCCAAATCGATGGCCCAATCTGAGGGAGGAAAGTAGTCGGGATAGTAAGCTGTACCAAAGTTCATATATTAAAATGTGTCTATCAGATTGTAGAGTTTCCGGTGGAAACTCAATGCTTTCGCGGGAATTTCAACGCGACTGTTTGCGGATAGAAGATGGTGACATCAAAGCGCAATGGCTATTAGTGACGCTCTAGAAATTAAGTAGGGCCTGTCGCCTGTTAACCAATCCCCAGCCATTCCGAAAGGATACAGTTCATGAAAAACACATCACACAAAGCAGAGGGTTTTTTCGCTAAATTAGTCGTTATCGCAATCATAGCTGCCTTTAGTTCAAGCTCCATCGCCGGTACGGTTTCCATGGTTCCGCAGAGCACGAATGCCGCAGTGATGACGAGCGGCATTTCGAGTGGCGCCTATTCCAACGTGGGCGAAGTCAAAGACGGATCCTATGGAAGTGCGGTGGTTTATCCGTTCGCGTTTCCGAAACTTTCATTTGGCGATTACGTCACTGGCGCGACTTTCTCGATCAACATGGGGACGAACATCGGCGGCACTTTTAACGGGGATCTTTATAGTCTCGGCGTGAGTTCGTCGAATGCGGTTAGCACGGCAGATTATTTTAACGGCACCTATGGAACCGACCCCCATGCCACCGCGCTCCAAGCGGCCTTCCTTACCCCCACGCTGAAGAATGGAACGGAAACCACCAGCAACAGCAGCATCGCCACAGATATTAATAATGACTATACCAATGGAATCACCGCTGGCAGCTACTACTTCCTGCGCTTGAGCCCGAGTTTCACCGGCACGCCGATCGATACATCGGCCGGATGGAACATCAGCCTGACCCAGGACGTGCAAGCCCATCAACCCTCGCTCACCCTAACCACCGCCCATTCGCTGCAGATGGGTCGCGTGCTTTGGGAATATTGGACAGGGCTGGATGGCAACTCGAACGTCGGTGATCTCACCAATCCGACGCTCAACCCGAATTACCCAGCCAAGCCGACGTCGCGCGAATTCCCACTCGTCCTGGAAATCCCGTCCAATCTCAGCAGCTATAGCGGCGAACGGATGCGCTGTTATTTTTACGCACCGACATCGGGCCAGTACACCTTTGCGGTGGCCAGTAGTTGCAATTCCCAGCTTCTCTTTGCCGCGGATGGCGTCCCCGCCGATGCCAAGTCCATTGCCTATGTCACCGGTGGCACCACATACCAGCAATGGAACAAGTACACCAGCCAGCAGAGCACCTCCATCTCCCTGACCGCTGGCCAGATGTGCTACATGGAAGTGCAGCACAAACAGAGCAACGGCACCGGCGAAAATATGTCGGTCGGTTGGCAACCGCCGGGTGCGACATCGATCACGCTGATGCCAGCGACAAATTGCACTCCCTATGATACGGCACCGGCCTACACGGCGGGAGCAATCGCCAACTCTCTCCAAGCATTCGTCCATCCTCGGCTGGTACTTTCGCCTGCTGCTGTCGCCCGTTTGGCCAACGAAGTGACCTCAGGCACACCCCAGTACAACACTGCGCAGGTCAACACGTGGCAGTCGATCTATGAAATCGTCACCAACCAGAATCCAACGACCGGCGCCACACTCAGCCCTGCGGCCACCACAAACATAGCTGCGGGCACGCTCAACGCGCCGTTGATTGGCGCGGCAATCTGGAACCCGGGGCCGACGCCCACGGGTGGCCAGGGCAATTTCCACAACGATGCCGCCATGCTCGCGGCCCGCATTGATTACCTGTCGTTTTACTATGCGATCGAATCGAGGCTGAAACCGACCGATCCGAATCTTCCTCTCGCTCTCAATCAAATCTATGCCGAGCTGCAGGGCGCCGCCAATTGGGGAGCAGGCCTGCCCGTGCACGGCCAAGCCGATAATACGGGTTGGGCTTATTACCAGACGCTCGATCTGGGCCCCGTCGCCTACTCCTTCGCCACGGCCTACGACTGGTGTTACAGCGGCTGGACGCCTACCCAGCGGACCTTCCTAGTCAACCAAATCTCGACGCAGTGTTGCCAATGGGGAATTACGAACTTCCTTGGCAGCAGCGTCTTCACCGGCGCAAATAACTGGCCCATCGTCACCAACACGAATATCGCATACAGCTCCATCTCCATTCTCGGCGATGAGCCTGGCACGTCCTATTCCGGCACGCTGCTCGACAAAATTATGCCCCAGCTGCCGACCATTGCTGCGATGCAGGAGGTGGGGCCCGATGGCGGGTGGGGTGAAGGGCCCGGTTATTGGAATTGGGTTCAAGAATGCCTGTCCCAGATGTTCGCCGGCCTGGAAACGTCCGCTGGCACGTGTTACGCCATGGATCAACTCCCGGGCATGTCATCGATGGGCAGTTTCTCCTTCTATTGCATGGGGCCCAATGTGGCCCAAGCCAGCGGCGGCCCTGAACCAGATTGCTACAATTTTGCCGACCAAACGTCGGGATGGGGGCCGGTGATCGCACCAAGCCTCCAGTACCTGGCGGAAAAATATAATCAGCCGCACTATGCGTTCCGGGAAAACAAGAGCACGGGGTTGTTGCTTCACGGATTGCAATATCCCTATGACATGATCTGGTATGACGCGCTGGGCGATTCGCCCGACCAATATACGCCTTCCTCAACCTATTTTGAGCCATGCGGCGCGATCTTTCTCCGTAGCGTCTCGAACTCCCCGAACCCTGCCGGCGCTAATGCCTGGACGGACCTCAACGCCCTCTACGTGGGCATGAAAGCCGGTTACAATGAGTTTGACGGAGGTACCTTTTCCAAACCGGGAGTCTATGGCATGGGCCATGCCGACATGGAGCTCGGCGGTTTTGTGTTCGATGCTGCCGGCGTGCGGTGGGCCGAAGACTTGGGCCGCGATGGTTATACCTATTACAACTATTTCGACTATAATCCTGCGGATACCGTGAACCGGTGGCAGTACTATCGCAAACGTGCCGAAGGAAACAACACCCTCGTCATTAATCCTAGCCCGGATGGCGGGCAGTCACTGGCGGCCATTGCCCCGATCCTGAACTTCGAATCAACGAGCGCGACGCAACAGGCCGTCATCGACTTGACGACGGCCTATAATGCGACCAGCGGTTACCCGCAAACCACAACCGTAGGCGATGGGACAATAGCTGCAGCCGGAATCACCTCCGTGCCTATAACCAGCGCGCATCGTGGTTGCCGAATCATCGGCGGCGCGATGCAAATACAGGACGAAGTCTCGTCGAATTCCACGACGACCATGGACCTCAATTGGTTCATGCACACGGGCGCAACAATTGGCACCCCAAGCGGGAATACCATTACGCTGACCTACGCGACGAGCACCCTGGTCATGACAATCCAGAGTCCCGCTGGTGCCGTGTTCAAACAAATGGTGGCCAAACCATTACCGAGTTCGCCCAGCCTCTCGCAGGACGTCAACACGAGCAGCAAAGTCTGGATCGAATATACGATGCCAGCAGGAACGCAGACGACGACACTGACCGTGGGATTCTCCGCGTATGTCAACGGTCAAACCCCTCCGACGCTGCCACCGGTGACCTCCCTCGCTAACTGGTAGATGGTGCACCAACTCCAGCATGTGGTGGCATCATTGTTAATAGTGATGCCACCACGAAGCAGATAATTCCAATTGCGGAGGAGCCTCGCAGAGTTCCGTTCGAGGGATCAACTCCTTGGAGTTTGGCTTGAACCCAGCGTCTGCGGCAGGTCGGACTCATTCCGACGAGTTACTCTAGTTTCATCTCCTTCCTGCGATCTGCGGAATCAAGGCTCAGCCGAATACGCCACCGGTCGCGCCCATCGGGGTGTCGATTTAGCTTATGACGGCGGGACCGGCGCGGCTGGGGCCGGGGTCTCTGCGGGCGCGGCGGGTACCAGCGGCTTCGGCGGAGCCGGAGGATGCGCGTCATCCCAGTCATCGGTTCGAAAAGGCCCGGCGGGCAAGCCCTCTTTATTCGCCAGATTACCGAAGGGGCACTCCGACCAGTCGTAGCGAACAGCAACGGGATTCGGCACGTCGTCCGCTGAAACCACAACCGTATTCCCGTCGATCACCGCGTTGGCAAACTTCCATCGACGGTCGTCTCCTGCGATGGCGAATCCCTTCAATCCGGCTTCATCCGCAGCGACCGCAGTCGGATCTTCGATCGGCATCCAGGGCGGCACGCGAAGAACCAGTCCACTGCCAACTTCCTTAAAAGTAAGCCGGATTTTGTTTCCCTCGACCGTCATCGCATCATACATGGGCCCATAAGCGACCAAGTCTTTTTCCCCGTAAGCGACACGCCTTGCGGCCAGCGCGAGGCGCAATCCCGCATCGAGCTTGTCCTTGTAGTGGATGTCGAGGGAACTTCCAATATCGATCGCGACAGCCATGCCGGTGTTCGGGACGGACAGTGTCTTGGTCTGCGCGTCACGTATCGTGGCTGTATAATCCTCGATAGGACGTTTGTCCTGCGGCGGATTGCCGTTGGAAAGCTGGACGTAAAGGAACGGGAAATCCCCTTCATTCCATTTCTCGCGCCAGTCGGCAATGAGTCCGGGGAAAGCTGTAAAATATTCAGCGGCGTCATATCGATTGTTTTCGCCCTGCAACCAAATAACTCCCTTGATGCCATAGGGAATTATTGGGTTGACCATGCCGTTAAAGAGATTGCCGGCACCGTAGGTCCAGCCATTGGGCGGACCAAACCCGGGTGGCTTAGGTACGGTTAAACGGGGTTTGGGGGGAGCGGGTTTACCAGCGGCGACGGCTTTGGCGACATCGAGGTTCCATTGGGTCAACTCTTTTTCGAATGGGATGCCATATTGCTCGTTCCATTGTTTGAAAACCGCATTGTGCGCAACCAACTGTGCCGGATAATCCTTCGTCGCCTGATCAAAATTATCGACTAGCTTTTGATGATCTTGTACCCAATGCGCCATAACCGGATTCTTTTCGAGGCCGGAAACGCTCGTCCATATAGCTACCTGAGTTCCTCCCCATGAGGCCTGAATCAAACCGACCGGACGGTTAAAATGATGATGGATTTCCCTTCCAAAGTAATAGGCCAGCGCCGAAAAGCCGTTCCATCCCCATTTTCCGCCCAGGGTCGTTGGCGAACAAACCTGCCACTTTCCTTCAAGACTATCCGGGAGCGGCTTGGCGATCGTGCTTAGCGGTTGAAGCGAAAGCTGCTTCGTTACCATGAAAAGGCGAATCTGCGGCTCGTTAGCCGAGGCAATCGTCTCGGCGGCGTGCCCGTCATTGCCGATGCCGAAATCCATGTTCGATTGGCCCGAAGCAAACCAGACATCGCCGACGAGGACATCCTGAAACGTGATCGTATTTTTCCCCGCCACGGTCAGGACTTGGGGTGCCGTATTCTCAGGCACGGGAGGGAGGTCGACTCGCCACGTGCCATCGGCCGCAGCGACGGCAGAGCCGCTGGCGCTTCCGAACGTCACCGTCACCTTATCGCCTGGATCAGCCGTGCCCCAGACAGGCAGCTTCACCCCTTCCTGCAGGACCATGTGATCGCCGAAGATATCCGCCAGCTTGACGTCGGCCCTTGCCTGCCCCACAAACCCGGCTGCAAGGAGTAGGAGAAGACCGGCAAGGAGGTGTTGGCGTTTGAAGAAAGCTCGAAACTTTATCGCTGATTTGGATTTCTGCTCGTTGTTCAATGGATCATTCTTCATTTTTCGAGTTTTTCAAAGGCTAACAGCTATGCGATATTAAGGTGGCAACGCCAGCATTAACGGCGTTGAGCTTCGTTAATTTAAACCAGTATAGCCAGTATAGTTCTGCTGAATCGTCATGCGGTGAAGGCATTCGTTACGCAAACTGTTGCGGAGATCAAAACATTTCTTTTGATGGAGGTTGCTCCCGCCGGACAATCCACTTCCACCGAGTCGCAATAAATTGCGTAAAATAGGGGTGAAGCATGAGTTAGACTTCTTGAACCACCCGTCCGGACACTTAGAGTGGTTAAAATGAGCGATTCTACGATGACCAAGACTGCCTTGCGTGTTGGCGATTTTAAAAGAATTTACGATCCCTCCATAGGCGAGGAAGCCTGGTACATCAACGACCACAACTTCATTCAGGACGAGGCTGGCCAATGGCATCTTTTCGGGATCACCCAGAAGGAACCGCCCGCTCCGCTGAAGCACTGGCAGCAGCCCGAATGGTTTTTTGCGCACGCGACCGCACCCGACCTCCTGGGGCCATGGACCCGGCAGGAACCGGTCCTCCACACCGCCCCGGACGAACCTCACGTCTGGGCGCCTTACGTCCTTCAACATGATGGACTTTATTATCTGTATTACTGCGGAGGCGGGAAGGATGCCGCGCATTACCGAATCCAATTAGCCACGTCGAAGGATCTTTGGCATTGGGAGCGTCACCCGGAAAATCCGATGGTGGTCGATGGCTTCCATGCAAGGGATCCCATGGTCATGCGCATCGGGGATCAATGGGTGCTTTACTATACGGCAACCCACACCCCAACGGGCGGCCACTGGGTCGTAAAGGCCTCGACGAGTTCGGATCTCGTCCATTGGTCGGAGGGGAAGGAAGTATTCCGCTCGGAGGGCATCGGCACGGCCGGTGGGCCGACCGAGTCGCCCCATGTGCTCACCCGCAACGGGAAGTGGTATTTATTCACCTGCACCAACACAGGCTACAATGATACGACGGTGTATGAGAGCGATTCACCTTTCCATTGGGAGCTGGCGGACGAAGTGGGAAAATTTCCCGCTCACGCCGCGGAGATTATCGCGATGCCCGATGGGAAATGGTATGCGTCCCGTTGCGGATGGGGACAGGGTGGCGTTTACTTAGCGGAGCTGACTTGGGAGCGCTGATTTTCGACGCAGTTCGCTTCTTCTTTTGGAGCCAAAGAATAGCCGTCACCCCACGCGGGTAGTATTTACTTCCTGTCGCAATGCCGGAAATGATCTGGTCACTCCAGGCCCAGTAATGGTTTTTTTCGTCCAACAACCACCCGGCATGGGCCTTATCCGCAAGATCAGAAAACTTCATCCCCAGGATTTCCTCGGCGACAAATTGACAGAGATAAATTTTACTCAGCCAGGAATTTTCGCTCGTCGAACTGATCTTCCATCCGCCATCAGGAAAGAGACAGATTCCGGGTTGGAGCACCGCTTTAAGGTGAGCCTTTAACGCGACAATCAAGCCGCCGTAAGGTCCATTTGGAAGCAGTTCGGTTCGAAGCCCGAGGCAATGGGGAATGACTAATCCCTCAATCGCGGGAATGATCCGGCTCGGCACGTTTTCATGAAGAATCGCGGGCAGAAATCCTTCCAAAGTTGCTGCGGCTTCGAGGATGGTCGCCGCGCGCCGCGCCTGCTCTTCGCAGGTTGAAGCTAGATCAGGTTTCTTGAGCCGACGGAAAAGCGCCGCCAGCCCGACATAAACTCCCCAGCATTTCACCGCGAGGTAAAGATTGTTGCGAGCCTGGCCGAGCGAGACATCAAGGCTGTCATAGGTAGTGATCTCACTACCGCCAGAGCAACGGGAACTGTCCAGCGACATGATGCCGTCCCGTTGCGCCGGGTCCGGATGATCTCGTCGCAGGAGACTTTGCAGCGCAGCGAGGAAAACTGGAAGCGTCCGAAGCAGCCACTGACGATCCCGCGTTTGCTGCTCGTAAACCAATCCGCAAACCAGCCAGTTGACCAGTTCCTCATGCGTCATATAGGAGAAACAACCGTGAAGCCCGGTCTTTTCGTAAGCCGAATAGCCGGGTCGCGAGAAGTGGTTGGCCAAACCCATGTCATGGGTAAAGCTGATGCCTCCGGGATGTTCCGCGCCGTCCTTGGGCAGGCATAGCTTGTCCTTATACATGTAGCGGCGGACAAACCAATCGAGCTCATTGGCCACAGTCCATGGATTGAACGCCATTTCAAAAAACAGGTGATCCACCGTCAGGTCGAAGGTATTCATCATGCGATACTCGCCTTCGTTGACGATCCACATGGGACTTCCCTCCACATACAGATATTCGGTGCTGCCGAAATAGCTGTGAATGGCCTGTGCTAGCATGAACTTGCGGAAGGAATTGAACCCTGAACGATGAAATTTCTTTTCGAAATCAGCTCCCCTCGCCTTCAATGCAGAAAAATTCTGGAGGGCGTAATCGGCCACGGCCTCCATATCGCTGAAGAACTTCGAATAGTAGTAACGGGCTTTCATCCCGGTGGTCACCACCCCCGCCCGGTGGAAGCAGACTGCGAATTGGAAGGTCTTTATCTTTCCGGGCGGCACGGAACCGATGAGGAGAGCGACTCCGCCCAGACCAAAGGCGTGATTGAGCGCATGCGGCTCCTGGAGGATCGCCTCTACCGTGAATCCCTGTGCCGAAAAGACCCCGGGACTTTTGCTCGCGATAGCTGTTGTTTCGCCACAGGCGATGCCCGTGAATTTTCCGCGCGACGTATCATCGAGCCGCCGCATGGCCCGGTAGGGATCGTTTCCCTGATAGCCAAAGAAGGCTCGCCGGGCCGCCTTCCCCTGCAGATTATTCACGGTCATTTCCACTGCCAGCGCTGGAACATAGGCCAGCTTTTGACTGGGTTGGCTCGCGCTTGGAGCAGGAGCCGGACAGACGGGCGTGTAGATCGAAAATTGAAGATCTCCCGCACGCCAGGTATCCCGTTGCGGTGAAAGCACACGAGTTATCTCCTTGTCCTCGTATGCTCTTAGAATCGACGGCTTCCGTTCACTGGCGCCCGTAACATCAAAACGGGTACTTTCGTCAACGACAGCTTCAAAGAACGGCAGGCAGGAAAACGTACCGCCCGCCTCGTCCTCCAGGCCAATAAACACATTTTGATCCGCCGGTTTGCCCAGTTCAATGGCCACCCCTCCCTTGGCCCCACGGGCTCCGAGGGTAAAGCTGGCAAAAGCCCCGATGGGCGAGTGCTGGGTGTTGAAGTAAATTTCATTCATAGAATATACGAAATTATTTTGCAGCCTAGCTCTTGAAAAAGTCCGGTGCTTCGAGCAGGAGACGACCCTCCGCCGCAGGCAAAATAAAACCGCCCTTGGCCACCGGTGTTAGTTCTTCACGGCTGCCGAACATCCGCACTTTTTTAGCGGCAGGAGGCAGCCGCAGGATTTGTCCGGCAAAACTCATCCGTTCCTCAATCACATCAATATCAAGCGCCTTGCGCAGGGGGATGTAATGCAGAAGGGTGACGATGAGATCGTCGCCTCGGCGCCGGGGCACGATCAACACCGTCGTGGGCAGTCCGGAGCCAAAGGGCGCTTCGCCAATGAGCCGGGCCATCGTCTGTTTCCAGCCGTCCCGTGCGGCGATATTTCCCGCCTGACGATATTCCCGAAAGAGGGGGTCGGCAAAATAGACGAAACGCTCGCCCGCAATCACCGCGGGATATTGATCCACTTCAGCCACTGGAGGTGTCTGAAAATGGGAACTGAAATGGAGGTCGGTCCGCTTGAAGTAGGGCAGAACGCGGTCGATCAGTACTTCTGTTTTTTCTCCGCCGAGGACCTGGAGCCCCTGCAGATAAAAGACGCGATCGCTTAGCGCCAGATCGGGATCTAAAGCGGCACGCGCGCGCCAGTAAGTCGGATATTTAGCCACTTCGCCTGCGAAAGTGAGAGGAAGAAAATCGAGCGCCCATTTTCCTTCGGCATCGAATCCGGAACGATACGAGAGGATGAGTCGTCCTCCCTTCTGATAATACTCCGCAAGAGTCACTTTGAGTCGCGGCGTAATGACAACACTGTCCGGCAGGATGAGCAGGGGAAGACCGTCTGGGGCACCGGCATCATCCAGAAGGACACTATCGTAATGCGTCTCATCGCACATTTGCACGACGCCTTCCTCGCTCTTGCCGGTTTCTGTCTCGTCCAAACCCGGATAATGCGGAATGAGCACTCCGACTTGCGGAAGCGATTGGGAGCCTTCGTAAAAAGCTTCCGCCGCTTCGCATTGAGCGTAGACGGCACCAATCAGCCGATAGGCGGCCGCGTCCAACCGGCCACGGGGCGGAAGTTGGTCTCCAACCGAGTTGCCCCCACCGAGAGCCTGCGAACGAAAGCATTCATATTCGAGCGCGGCCTGAGGTTTGATGCCACCGAAGTCTCCCCACATTTTTTGAAAGCGTCCCGTCTGTCCGAGCCAAGACTTGCCATAATTTGAAATCAAGCGGGCCAGCCGGGGAAAGTGCTGATAGCCCCAGAATCCCGAAGGAAGCGACTCGATCTCGAAATGGGACGAATCGGCGTGTCTTTGGCGAAGACCGAACCGACTGTCAACCGAGGGCCGATTCGCCGAGTTATAGAAGATTGACGCCTCGGGACGCAGACCCCGGATCAAATCGGTGAAGCGTCGGGTGAACGCGGCTTGCGCGGCGTTTTCAAATTTTACCTGCGTTCCTAGATCGGTACCCAGAAGATGATGCTGTTCGCGAAAGCTCACTGACTCCTCGCTCCAGCAGGAGTCGCCATCGAAGAAAAGGATATCAAAAAAGAGGCCATCGATTTCGTAGTTCCCGAGAATCTCCCGGACATGGGCCTCGATGTATTCCTGATAATCGGGATGAATAAAATTAAGGAACTTCCAGCGGCCCGGCGCTTGCCCAACTGCATTCGTTTCGGCGAAGGTTCCGTTCTTGCGCATTTGCCGCCAGGCCGGATACCGATGGGCCACATCTTCCTCCCATCCGACCGTCGTGTAGATCGGGCAGCGGATGTTTTCCCGGTGCAAGGCCTCGATCATTTCTCCCATCAAATCGCGGCCGTGAAGCGCGGGATGCATCGTCCCCGTCTTCGTGGGATAATAGCTCATGCCATGATGACACTTCGCAAATATCGTCACGCTCTCGATTCGTGCTTCGCGAAACGTCTTCGCAAATTCGCGGGCATTGAATTCGCTCGCCACATCCGGAATCCAGGGCGAGGTGTGAAAATCGAGATGAACTTGGCGTTGGGGTAATTTCACAAAGTAAGTGCTCCTCATTCCGGCGCGATATAAAGCTTCGGTCCGCCGAGGGCCATGAATTGACGGTGGAGAACAGCGAATGCAACCAAAGCCATGGCAGCGAGGATGAAACCCGCGAGGAAGGTGTAGTGATAGTCGTGACCTTTGTAATCGAGGAAGGAGCCAACCACCGGAGCCAATAACATCCCGGCCATGCTACTGAGGATCCCCCCAGCCGAGCCGATCTCGGCAAACTTGGAACTGGGAAGGAGCCGTTGGTTGAGCGAGGCCGACGTCGTGTTGAAAGTGCCAGCGATGACGCCGTGAATGACCAGAGCGATGGCAAAGGTCATTGTGTCGTGGACAAAAAGATAACTAAAGGCCATTGCCACGGCATAGAACCCCACGACGACGAAGGTCATCCGCAGCGGATGAAACCGGTCAACCAGGCAGCCGAGAGGGTAGCTGAGGATGAACGAGATGAGATAAGTCAGCGCCAGACACTTTCCGTAATCGCTCAGGCTCATGGAAACGCTCTTGGCATAAAAGATGCAATAAAGGTTGAACGGACCGAGCGCAAGATTTCCGAGAATGCCCGCCGCGAAAAACCAAAGATAATAGGGATTGCCGAAGCCATCCCTGAAATAGGTTTTTACGGCAGAGAAAGCGCTTTTCCGCGCCTCGGAGTCTTCCGGCGAAGGCGGGTAATCTCCCTCCTTGACCTTGAGGCACATGAGAGTAAATCCCACGCCAAAAACGACCGCAACGCCGAGAAATATCCGCGAGAAATGTTTCTCGACGTCTCCCATCCACCAGAAAAAGAAAACCATTCCCACGATAAGGCTTACGGCGCGGAACAAACCGAAAAAGCGCCCGAGGACCTCTTGGGGCACCACGTCATTGATAAGAGCGCCAAAAACGGAATTGGCTGTGGTGAGTGCTATTGTAAAAATGAGCCAGAAGAGTCCCAGAAAAATCAGGACACAAGATGCGGTTTCGGGCGAATGAGTACCGAGAAGGTGGTGCAGATAGCCGCCTAATTGCGGACTGAAAGCCAGCCCCACCAAGGCAAGAACCATAAAGGGCGTCGTGATGACCAAAAACGGGATGCGACGCCCCCAACGGGTGCGGAGACGATCGGATTTATATCCGACCACCGGTCCGATGATCATTCCGAGTGCGGCGGGAAGGGAGGCGTAAAGCAGTCCTCCGAGCATGTCCGATGCGCCAAACCTTTGGAAGAGAAGCTGGACCACGCCTTGGAGGGCTCGATCTCGGACGGACCACGCGAAATCGCCCCACAGCAACCAGGAAAAAAGCGCAACGAGCCCACCGAAGGTATAGGTGAGCGTCCCGACCTTCCAGATGCGCCCCGTACCTGAAATGGGTGTGGCTGGCTCCGGTATCACCCTCGCCTCGTTTGGTGCTTCGCTTAACGCCATGGCACCTTTAGGTATCGGCCCGCGCCTGGGCATCGCCTGCGGCGGTCAGTCCCGCCATGCGCTGAGTTGCCGGTGCAAGCGGAGGCAGCACGCCGCCGGGAGAATCGAGATAAAAATAAGCGGCGGCAGACCAGTCGTCCTGACGCCAGAAGTTGCACCAGCCACCAGGATGCGGGAGTTCGCTCAAGTCCAGAGGCTGAGGCAGATCGAAGAAGAGCACGGGATCAGACATCGGCACGCCCGAGTAGTACGAGGCGGGAATCAAACGCGCCCCTTTCCTTCTCACCTCAATGACTTTGTCCTTCTCTCCGCCGCCCATGGTCTGAATCGCAACCTTGCAAGCCCCATCGAAATAGACGGGATCGTCGAGATGATAACGGTAAAAGGCCCAAAGACGGTTTTCGCGGTCGGCTAAAAGGCATCCCTGGCTTTTGTGCGCGAAGGTCCCCTGCCCCCAGGCCGTGCCGATGTAGTCTTCCGCTCCAGTGCCGCATAGTGTGGGATTTTCATCATCACCGAGCCAAATCTTCACTTCGCCTTCTCCCCACCAGGTATCTTCGTAAATGGGATCGGTAATCAGCCCGATGTTGCAACCGAGAAATCGCCCGTTGCCGCGTACGGTCGGGAGAATAAAAAACTCACGGCCCAGTTCGTTCGGCGACTCCCGACGCCAATGGGTGTGGAAGTACAAGGTCTCGGCGGTGTGCTCGACGTTCAACTCGAAATCGACATCGTAAAACAGGGAGGTGAGATCGCGCCCCGACTCGTTCGTTATCGTGATCCGGGCTGATTTTCGGAATGGCATCGGGATGAAGCAATTGAAACTCCTTCCCTCGGGATCAGAAAAAAGCCCCGATTCAAATCGCATACGCCGCCCAATGCCCATTCCAAAGAAATCCCCGAGCGGGCAAGAGACAGCAGGCTGCTCGGCGTTTTCCCAAAACATATCGAGTCGAATTCCTCTCAGCATCTCCGGGCTTCGATCCCTGATCGTCATCCAGATGCGGCGGATCACGCCACTGCCGGAAACATCCAACAATGTCCGGGCAGTTCCAGCCGCCAGCGTATCGGATGGATGTCCTTTTGCGCCTTTATTCTTAAAAGCGGCGCAATTTCTCCCGGCTGTCGGATTTTCAAAGCTGGCCCAGCGGGTTTGCACGCCGCGCGGTTTCACAAATAAGTTCATGTTTGTCCACGGGTTCGAGATTAAAGAAAAAAGTTAGGGTTTAGGCATTGGAGGAAATGCTGCCGCTTCCTCTCTAGTCGGCGGGGTGACCGGCACAATTACCGTGTGCATCACGAGGTGCGAGACCGGTTTGTCCAGGTTGAAACCGAGGCGTATCGGATGATAACCGGCGCCGGATTGGTGCATCTTAAGGTATTCTATTTTATTGACGAGCGCCTGGCTGCTGTCTTCCAACGTTACCGTCGCCTGCACGGCAGCCTGCGACGCCCCCTTTTCCTCGTAGATCAAAAAGGAGCCCGGTCCTTTTTCCACATACTTCGAGCCGGTGATAAAGGCGCTGCCGTAATCGGTCGGCGCGCTGAAATCGGCCGTGTCGGTGATTTCCACGGAAGGTTTCGTCCTGTCCAGCACATAAGTCCGTATCACCTTGATTAGCGAGGGCACATCGTAACTGGTGGTCAGGTCGATCGTGATGGAATCCTCGTCGTCGGTAAACGAGGTATTCGTGATCACCGCCTGCGCGGCCAAACCAGCCTTCTGTAAAGTCCCGCCGATGTAAGGCACGTCGTGGCCGTATGAGTTCATCATCATACTTTCAAAACGATGCGGCCCAAATGAATCCCGAGTATAAATTTCCATGCCGGGATCGACCACCAGCGGTATGCCGTGGGTGGCGACGAAGTAGGTGCCGTTGTCGTTGTGGCTATGGCCTCCGGCGTTGCCGTTATTGCCCGCTTTGACGGCCAGACCCAAATCGGGCGCTCCGGGGCGCTGCGAGCGGGTAATCAGAGCGCACCCGTTGGGGAAGAATTGACGCAGTTGGCCACCCGCCAGTTCTTCCGGCGTGGCGAGTGAGCCAGCCACCATGCTGTCGCCAAATTGCGGCCGCGGAAAGCCGAAGATGCCGAAGCAAAAAAGGCGGTCGCCGAGTGGACTGGTCGCGAACATGGCCGACTTGGACGGATCGAGATCGGTCCAGCCCATCCCCCAACGTTCGTTGATCAGCTCCTCCAATTCCTCCATGGAGCCATTTCCGCGGTACCACACATCACCCCAGGCCGCATAGACCCCGGGCAGCATCTGCATGCGCCTGAGATAAAGAGCAAGGTTGCGAACTTTAGGGCCCTGGAACAGGTTGATCTTTCCCTGGGTTTGCTCATAAAGCGTCTCCGCCAGGCAGAGGTAACAGCCGAACCCGTAGCCCCAATAGCCGACACCCTCATAGCAATAACCGTCGTCGGGTAGAGCCCCTAGATAATAGGCGACCGAATTTTCTGCGGTCTGGACAAAAAAGGCGCGTTCCTTCGGATCATCGATGACGGTCAGGGCAGCACCCAAGACGCCGGAATTGCAAACCGGGATCCAATTCGAGCCGTCGTGTCCCATTTCCCAGCCCCATTTCGGACGGTCCGACTTGAAGTCGGCCACATAGCGACCGAATACGCGCTTCTTCAATTCAGAACGGATAAGCTGGCGGGTCTCGGGCTTCAATTTGTCGCCCAGCCAGTAATCGGCAGTGGCCACTGTCCACGCCCGAGCGGACACGGCCAGATCGATTTCATCCCGATGTCCGGGCATGAGGGACCATGCGCTCTCCGTGAGGATCGCATGAAGTTCAGCTTCGATCAGCGGTAGGTGTTTGCCGTCATCTTGCGCGCACTCGGCGATGACAAAGGCGATAAGTCGCTTGCTTCGCATGTCAAAAGGGACATTCTGAATCCAAAAATTAGAGGCTGGGGTATCTCCCAGGTCGGGGATCGGTTGCGTGGCATAAAGCTCCGCGTCCTTGAGCTGTTTTTGGAAATAGGGCTGCTGCATCGCCGTCGCCCACGCGGCACGGTCCGTGATGGGACGACCGACTCCCACGGGTTTCGCCGGCAGCATCGCCGCGACGGCGTTGATCTGGTCGTCGGTCGGGATTATCGCCTTCCAGGCTTTTACTTCTTCCGGGCTAGGCGCGGCGGCGCGAAGCGGAACGAAAAGGAGTAAGAGTGATGCGGCTAGAAGAGTGAGGTGTTGTTTCATAATGAAGAACGGATGGGTTTTGAGTCGCTTGAATGTGATAAGTTCCAAACCAAGTCAGGGCCGACAAGTTGCGCGAATGTGATTAGTTCCAAAAGAAGTCAGGGCCAACATCAGGGTGAAAAGCGGGTGTTCTCGACCACGCGCCACTTGTAGTGAGTCTCGAGATTCGCCGCGCCGGTGTTGGCGGTATAATCGGGAATGGTCGTGTCGTTGGGGTCGATGTAGCGTTCCAGCGTCGTTGAGCCTCGGTAATCTCCAAGAACGGCCCCCTGCCCTTCCGTCCACGAAGCCGCATTGGCCGCAGGCGGATTTTTAAGCGTTTGCACGCGGTAATAGACCGTGAAGGAATTTGATTTGGTGGTGATGCGCGAGTAGATGTCGGCGTAAGGTTTCTCACGCGTGTTATCGCCCACGAGGTTAAAGTTGGCAGAGGCGATGCTAGCGTTATAGAAGGCAGATTGCGCCGTGGAATCGGTGTAGGGGGCAGATGTCCCGCCATCGGTGGACCAGCTATATCCCTGCGGGACAAGATAGACATCGCAAATTTCAGCGGAGGTGTGAAAGAAATCGAGATTGTTGAATCTCTGGACGAACTGGCTCAGCGTTCCGTTCAATTCGCTCAAGTTCAGCGGATAGCGTAGTGTGCCCGATATGGAGTTCGCGTCTTTGTAGGTGGCGGCTTGGTTGGGGTTGTTTCCCGCGGAAGTTCCAGCCACGGCCACCTTTTCGCTCGCGAGAACGGATTGAATGGCGGTGCTGCGATCGATGTAAAGGAAGGGGAATATCTGATAGTTGAGATTGACCTTGCCCGCAGTCGAGAAAGGCTCGCTGATGGCATAAGGTTCCCCCTCGGGCATCCAAAAAAGGTCGAGGAGATATTCATCCTTGGGCGGATTCAAACCGGCATGGCCCGTCGCGCCCGGCTGAAAGAGAAGTGTCTGCCACGGTTTCGGCGTGGAACCGTTCACCGGGGCTCCCGTGGGTAACGAGCCGAACATCACTGGCGAGGGAACTTGTCGTTCCGGCGAGAAAAAGCTTTCGTAGTTCGTCTGGAGTCCGAGGTTTACATTGTTAAAGTAGGGAGTTGCCGCGGCGGACTGTAGGTAGACAAATCCTTCGTCGGGCTTGTTGATGTAGGGACCATCGGGTACCGGACCGAAACCGTTATCGAAATCAGGCGGTGCAGTGCTGCTGCCGGCAGTGGCGCCCGCAACGGTGGCGGGTACCAGCGGAATGGCGCTCGTCGGTCCGGGATTAACGCCATTCGGCGCTCCTGTGTAATAGACGGCGCCGGAGATCAGATTTCCCTGGCTGGATCCGCGCCCCCTCCCGCCACCGGCATATTCCGCGCCGTAAGCCAATCGGCCCGTTGAGGAAAGACTGCTGTAATTAGGATGCGCAACGAAGGCACTGCTCGGGGTGTTAGTGGCCGCCAACATGCGGTAATCGCCGTAGGTGGCGCTGCTGGGAACCATGCTGATGACGGTATCGTTGAAGCTGTCGATAATATTGTTGAGGCGTTCCCCGTTTGAATCTGTAGGAGTATCAAAAGAGCCGCTGTCAAAGCGGTCGGGGTAGGGCTGCACGCCTGCCGGCGGCGTGCTACCTGACCAGCCGGGTGCATTAGGTGGCCAGACGGTGAGCCGCGAACTCGGGGGGCGAACGCCAAAGACGCCAATGCTGCCGAAGAGGGGACGCGTCGAAAGCCCCGGCACGGGGAGAGATGAGGAGCATATATCGGCAAGATTGAGTGTATAGGTGTGAACTGGGGAGTCTGGGAGATACTGGGTCCTTAGTGGATAAACAGTGACTGTGACGTTCCCCCCTCCACCCAAAGTCATCATCGGATTTGATCCGGTACTCGGAACATTCAAGATGTTGCTGAAAGCTTGATAGTACGGCGTGTTACCGAAGGCGTTGCCGGTTCCCAACCAACCCGTCAAGAAGTTCTGGAAAGTCAATGAACTGCCCGAGTGCTGTGGCTCACCATCGAACCCCGGATTCTGGGCGAGGAAGGTGCACATCGATGGAAAATCCATGGAGTTGCCGTTGAGAGTGAGCGAATTCAGACCCGAGACCGTTACGGTAAACTCGGGGACGCTCTGGGCGAAGCCCAAGGCCGGATCGAAGAACGAGAGGGCAAAAACGGCTTGGACAGCGGTATCGTTTTGCGGAGGCACACCGCCGATGGGCGCATGTCCTGCCGGCGTAACGGAATTAGTGCTGATCGGCAGGGCCGTCAAATAAGTATTATAAGGATAATTTGCAAAAGTCCTAGACGGGATACTTGAAGAATTGTTTGTGGGGTAAAGAGAGTTATAATACGGAGGAGAGGCGGCATTATAGGAGGTATTATAGGTTGTGGCACACTGTGCCTGGGGGACCGGATTGCAGTTTGAATTGGAATTGGTCGTGGTTCCCCCAAGCGGATATCCATAGACCAGCGGCGTCGCCGAATTGGTGGCCCCCTTTCCCACACCGACGAAAATCATGGTAGCCTCCACGAGGCGACCGCTGAATCGGCCATAGCCGTAGGTTCCCCAGTTGAGATTCGGCGCGGCGTTGGTGGGGAGTATTTCCGTCGGCAGGATCTGTCCGTCAGCAAAATCGTTATTGCCGTTGGCTATTGCATTGGTTGCCGCGTAGAGCACATTGGCAGAGACGGTGTTGGCTGGAGGATAAGCTTTCCCTTGGACTGGATCGAGGAGCGGGTCTCTCGAATTGGTGATCCGTATATAATCGAAAATCTCGGTTAGAATCTGACGCATGCCAAGTTGTGTATATTTGGTACTGCTATCGTAGCTCGACGTACCGCTCAAGTTTCCAGGTAGCTTTACGCTGGTGAGACTATCCAGATAAGTCAAAAGGCTCACATTGCGGGCAATATCGACATCGGTCGTGGATGAATTGCTGCCCGTCAAGCCAACGGCGGTTTCTCCATTCACTAGCCCTGTATGCGGGGCGCGGGTGAAATAATAGGTGTTGGTTGAAGGTGTTGATAGGGAAGAAGGGAGGGTGGCGCAAAACGCGATCAACTGATCGGTGGCGGTGCGGTAAGAGCCGGTGACGGTGTTCGTTTGCGAGCTGATCGGCCATATCGCCACGCGAGGCTCGCCGAACAGGTTGAGTTCGGGTGCGCGACTGTGGGCGGTGAGAAAGAACTTGGCGGTCTCCACCTGATTCTTGGCCTTGAGCATGGCGGCTGCGCCGCTAAACCCAGTCCCAAAGTTGGTGGAGGGCGAACGCACTCCGGAGGAGTTAGTCGTGGGCGGATCGAAAAGGAGTTCGTCAACCGAGGCGTAAAGGCGGTTGGTCTTGGGGGTGGAACCGAGTTCGGTCTGGGACGAGGTATAAGTGGGAACCGTGCCCTCAGTCGAGCCACCGGGATAGTAGCGCGGAGAAAGGCCATAGATCGCCTCGGGGTAGTTGGTGAGCTCGGGAAGAGCGAGCGCCAGGGTGGTCGTCGCGGCGTGTCCGGGATAGCGCTGGAATTCATTATGGAGTGGTTGACAACTGGCGAGATTTGAATCGTCACTCGATGTAAAGCGGGGCGTGTCCCAGAAGGTGCCGAAGCCCGCCGTATTGACGTTGACGCGGCAGGTATCGTCATCGGTCCAAAAGGCGATGCGCCCGATGATGGGATTGGCTGCGGTGGGGACAGTAGGCGCCTTGTTAAAGGTTAGCTGGGTTGCGGTCGAGGTGTTGTCCGGCGCGATGACCTGCCCTTGTTTGAGGACATAGAGCCAGCGCACCGGCATGGGCAAAGGGAAAGTGCCCCCCCCGCGTGTCGCTCCGATGGGGTTGTTGCCAATTTTCGAATCGATATTGAAACTCCCACTGGCGAACGGCCCCGTAGTTGTGCTGCCGATCGGGAGGTCCCCTGGATCGTTAACAACATCGACGATGGGGTAGGCATTGGTGATGCCATCCGATCTGAGGGCGGGCGCGTTGAGATCGGTCCAGAGAGCGGAACCGCTCCAATCACTGGCATCGGCCGTCGGGGGAAGGTCGCCGAGAATGTCTGTTTTAAGGCTGGCGCCCGTATTGGAATCGGTAAGGGCGCTGCTGGAGTAAAGTTTATAAGTCGTCTGGGCTCCAGTGGAACTCACCGTGCGGATGGCTCCCGGCTGCGAGGCCCAGAGGGCTCCGCTGGAGGCGGCAGCGGTTGCGGTGGCCGCATCGATCTGCGACTTGACGACGTTTATAGCGACATCACCGAGGACGAGAGTGCCGGTCTGGTCGCGATAACTGGTGCTCGATTTCGATTGAGAGGTGACGTGGCCAAGAAAGCCGAATACCAAGATGGAAATGAGTACCAGCATCACCAGGACAAGAACCAGGACGAAACTGCGTTTTTCTCGACTGCGCTTGTGGTTGCGGTGCGGAAGTAGCATAAGCTCTCCTTAAGGGCGATAGGCTTCGGACCGGCCAGTGTCCGGATTAACCTGAAGCGTAAAATAGTTGGCGGGTGGGATCGAGGCCGTGTCATATCTCACCGATACGATGGTGAAGAAGTACGAGGGCGCGCGGACGCTGGCATTATCCTGTGTTGATCCCGCTGTGTCCGTGGGAGGGTTCGCTACTTGGATGGTACCGTTCGGGCGGACAAAAAAGGAAACATAGGTGCCGACGGTGGACCCTGCGGGCATCGAGGCGCTGGCGGCAACCAAGGTCGAAAGTAAAGGCGAGAGAGTCGTGTGGGAGGAAATCTCCACGCCGTCGGGTAGCGTAATGACGCGGTCGACCGGGACAGACGCACCGGATTCGTTTGGCGCCCAAAGTTGAATAGCGTGGTACCCCGTGTAGTTGGGAGAGCCAAGCACGGACCAGTTCGACGGAGTAAGGAAACGGATCTCGACGACCACATTGCGGCTCGCGGCCATCTCACGGGCCACGGAAATCTCGTCGACGACACTTTGGCCGGCGAGACTAAGACTGCTGGTTTGTTGAAGTGCAACGATGCCGGGACTCGCAAGGTAAATGAGAATTCCCATGACAGCCAGGACAACGAGCATCTCAAGCAGCGTGAAAGCGCTACGAGCATGGCTTTGATTAAGAACCAGGGGGCTCATCACTGTCCTGAGCTCCATTTGGATTCCCGCAAGGCCACCGAAGCCGTGAGAACCTGATAGCGAATGTGGCACGCATTCAAGTTGTTTTCCAGCGAGGCCATATCGGAGGCGTACTGGGTCGCCGAAGCGGTCTTGAACAGGCCCGCGCCGTTGGCAGGCGGATTTTCTGTTCCTCCCGTCAGGGCGGCCTCGATGACCGCAGGTGCGGTGGTTCCCTTCTGGAGACGAATGGCGGAGACCTCGTCGATGGCAACGATCGTGAGCTGAAGAATCGGCGGCAATTGCTCGGCTTGATATGCGGCAGGAGTGCCGGCAGCAGCGGTCGTAGGGAAGCCTTGGCGTGAATTGTATTGATAATCCGTAGACAGAACATTCCCGATCAGATCGAGCGAAGGATCCTCCCTTGGCCAGATGATCAAAGCAATGACGTTCTCGGCGATGGGAAGCGCCATGTTGTTCAGGGGAAGTATCCATGCTGGCGAGCTCTCCACCGAGATGCCTTCCACATCGGTATAGATACCGTTGTATTCGGTCGATTGAATCGCTTGCATTAGCCGGTAACGATAACGGGGCTGGATCGTCACACCCGAAGTGAAAAGCGTGGGCCGGTACGTTGTGTCGGGGCCAAATTCAATAAAATAGCCGCACGCGTTGAGCATGCCCGAGGTATTCGCGTAGGCAGTCGAGCCATTGGAGTAGCCCTCGGGGGCTTGAAAATAGATCGAATGTCCGGAATTGGCATTGGCGGCGGGAGAGAGAGTCGGCAGAAACGTGTTGCCATTCTGCCCGATGTAGAAATCCAAGTCGGATCGGCGCAAATACGTTGTCGGGGCGGTGACCGAATCGTAATCCAGGTAGGTGTTTAGCGTCGCATCCGACAGCCTTTGCGTCATGATGTCGAAGCCGGCTTGCGCGCTCTGAAAAGCGTTTATTTTGGCCGTAGCCGTGCGCATTGTGAGACTGGCTTGATTGAAAACGGCGAGCATGATGGCGATAATGATGAGGGTCACGACCATTGCCACCAGCAGCTCAATGAGAGTAAAAGCTTGTGGTTCGCGGCGGTTCATCTTCAGGCGAAATACTTACTGGGCTATGAAAAAACAGAACGTATTGGTGTAGGCATTGGCAGGATAGGGATAGACAACGCTCGTCTGGATAATCTTCGCCGCGCCCGAACTGGTGAGCGAGTTGACGAGGCTGTTGGTCGTATAGCTCACGGAGTAGTAAGGATTATCGGACGATGACACGGGATTGAGCACCGTTGGGCAGCCCGCATCCGTAAAATAATTTGTCACGGAGGGCGTACCCACAAGGTTGGTGTAAGCGGTCGCCTCCAGGTTCGCGCGTTCAAAGCGTTCAATATTCGCCATGGCCAAATTGCGGGAGGATCCCTCGGCGGAAGTGAGACCCGTGCCCAAGAGCCCCACAATGGTGAGCATCGAGAAAGAAAAGACCGCGATGGCAACCATAACCTCGATCAGGCTAAAGGCGAAGGCACTCCGCCCGCCGGAATGGGGAAGCCCTGATGCCCGAGCTTTTAGAAAAAGGACGCTCATAATTTTTCGACGAAACCGGGCCACATTAATCAAGATTGTACCTTTCACCGTTTCGCGCGATCTCCAAGATGCCCCTAATTGTAATGCCGATCCATAGGCGAAGCGAGACTGGTTGTTCGTCATGCTTGATCTTTCATCTAACTGTTGCACGCTTTCCATGGGAGGAGAAGACAAATCTAGCGCGAACTGTTGCGTAAATGCTCGCGAGGTCCGATTAGAGCTATATTGGAAAGGAACCATCCGAAATCGCGGAGTTTTGCCTAAGATATTTGGTTGGAGGAAATTGTGCGAGCAGAGGGCATCAGACCATCACCGTCGAAACCTTGGAGCGATTTTGGAACCGGAGCGTTTTGCCTTCCTTCCAAGTAGATTCAATGAGAAGGCTTTGGGCGACTTTGGGCACTCCCCGTTCCCCCCGATGCATCATGGCCACCAGCAGATCGATGACGGCGATTCCCGTCTGCAGGGCATTTTCATCAATGCCCGCAAAGTCTTGATTTCCATGGAACGAACTTCCCAGATAAGTGGCAAATCCGATATCTTCGGGAGCTCGGTAGCCCAGTTCATTAAGCCTAGGCATCATGGTGTCGAAGGAAATCAGGGCGTCTGGACGATGCTTTTTTAGCCATTCGTTGAGCGATGCTTTTGTGGATCCCTCCACCCATAAAATCGGAATCCGCTGTTTGGCTGGCCACAATTGTTGCAGTGCAACGAAGGCCCCAGTCCACGCGTGGTTGGATCGCCCATCATGCCCGTGATGAATGGCCATGCCGATTCGGCGATAACCGTGGGCCCTTACTTGGCGCACCACCGTCGTCATGGCGTGAAAGTGGTGATTAGTCACAACGTGAAGGGCAGGCGACGCCGTGGTGTACCCCAAGGAAACCGCGCTGAAGTCGGCCCAATCGAGCCGAACCCGCATCTTGGGTTTGGGCTGCGGGGCGATGATAAGGCCGGAAATACCACGGCTGCGCAAAACAGATGTGGCACGTTTCGCAGTGATGCCCGGCTCGCGCAGCCAGAACTCTTCCACTAGGTAGCCCATCTGGGAGGCCCTTTCACACGCGCCTTTAAAGTAGAGATCGAAAGTGATGCAGCTGTTCCACCCGTGGCGCGTGTAGTCGTTGGTTACCCAGGCAATCGTGGAGTGATAAGCCTGTTTCTTGGTCTGGGAACGATAGGCAGATAAAGCCGCCAGCATCGGGTCCGGCCTATAACCCATTTCCTGGGCGATGCGTCGAACTTCGATGGCCCTTGCTTCGCCAACTTGAGGATCGTTTCGCAAGGCGCGTGAAACCGTCGCCAGATGGACGCCGCTCGCCCGGGCAATATCTCGCAGGGTGATTCTTTTCACATCCATAATTACAATAAACTTAAAGTTTCAATACGTCAAAGCCGGACTCGCGACTCGCCCCTTCGAGCAGGTATCTACGAGGAAGGATCTCCTCGCTTCAACTAAGCGAGCAGTCGCGCTTGCTGGCGAAGTACTTCATATTGAAGGGGCCTTCCGGCCAAATAGAGATCGAGTTCCTCCACCATGATTCGGCCCATGCGACGGCACTCCATTCCAATGCTTCCAGCGATGTGGGGAGTAAGAACGACGTTTTCCAGGTCATAAAGCGGAGAGTCTTCAATCGGCGGCTCGGGATGAGTGACATCGAGGATGGCCATGAGATCGGGCCGCTTCGTTAGGACATCCACCATGCCAGTTTCGTCGACTACCCGTCCACGCGCGGTATTGAGAAAAGTACCTCCTGATTTCATCGCTTCGAAATGCGCGGCGGTAATCATTCCGTGGGTTTCTTTCAAATCCGGGGTGTGGCAACTGACCACGTCACTACGACGAAAAATTTCCTCCAAGGAGACAAGCCCGACGCCAAGATGAAGCGCTTCCTCCTCGCCTACGAAGGGATCGTAGGCGATGACGTGAACATCGAAGGTTTTCAGTCGTTTTGCGACGAGCCGTCCGATCATTCCCAAGGAAATCAGCCCGACCACGCTTCCATGGGCGCCCGGAGGCACCGTGTGCTTGGGATAATGCCGATGACGCCGAATGTAGAGAGACTTTTGCCATCCGTGTTTGAGACTAAATAGAATTTGGGACAGGGCATATTCTGAAACGGGAATGGCGTTTGCAACTGCGCTGGTGGTTATCCTGATTCCCCTCTCCCAGAATGCTTCTGTCACGAAGTAGCGAATCGTACCGCCTGCATAGAAGATTATTTTGAGATCTGGAAAGCGCTCCAGAAATTCGGCGTCGCATGTAGTCATGCCCCATCCGGAAAAAAGAATATCGATCCCCGGCCACGTTCGGGAAGAAGACCGATAGATTTCCTCCGTCACGAGGGAACTGGCGGTTTGGACGCGGTTGGCCAGGGTAGTTTGCTCCGCAAGACCGTAAATGTCTTTGAAGGTGTGGGAACAAAGAAAGAAAAGCGCCTGGTGTCCCGTCGCGCAATAATCATTCGAAACCGGAATGATGTCTTCCTTGATCTCCAGATCAGGTAAAAATGTGGGGTGGATCATGGTTAATCGACGTTAGTTGGAGCGCCTCACTTCCTGGATTAGGGTGGCCGCGTCCAGAGGCGGAAAGAGCGCGGGCGGAGACGCTGCCGTTCGAATCCCGTCTTGGGAAATTTCCGTCCATTGGCCTGGGGCCAGTGTTGCCGTGCCAGCGAACGGCCTCGTCAGCGTCACCGTAACGGATTTGTCTCCTGCATTGAAAAACAGAAGCTTGCCAGCAATCCCACCATGGCTGACCAAAATATTTCCGGGCGCATCGAGCGTGAAATGCTTTTCGTCATCGCCGAAAGAGCGGAGATCCCAGCCACCCACAAATGCCATTTCGCCGTCCAATGATTTACGCAGAACCAATCCCGACGCTTCGGCATTCACCATCCCGCCCGACGGCAGGGTCAGGGAGAAGGTCTTCGCAGTGCTGTCCTTCACAATGGCCACTAGCGCATTCTCAGTAGGCATGCGGAACGACTGCCCCCACACGCCGTCTCCCTTTACCACCAGCGGCTTCGTATCGAACGCAGGCGCGTCGCCTTTATAGGGATAGAGGAAAGTCGCGAACGTCGCGGGCAAAGCCTGCAGCTTGCGGAAACGTATTGTCGGAATAGCCCGCTGCTGGACCGGGTACCAGCCCAGTAGGGGTTCCCTCTGCCCCTGCACCACCTCCACCTTCAAATGGTCGCGTTCGAGCGGGTAAAGCCCCAACTGCACGCCATCCTTGTTGTCACTGAAGGCCGCCTGCGTGACGGGGTCGGCGTGTGCGGCAGGAGCGTCCAAATGAAAATGAGCGTCGAGAAGATGCGTGCCCGTGCCGTCGAGCGTATCAAGCACCAGTGCGTAATAAGGCTTCAGAAAAAGAATGCGACGCGTGTGCGTGACAGAATGATCGACCGGCCCGACCCAGTCTTGCGGCTGATACCCCTTGTTCTGGTTGTAGACGCTGAGCTGATAACCGCCCGCATAAGTCCCGGCGACATAATCAAAAACGGGCGTCGTGACCCAGGGATTGGAGACGGGATCCTTGACGGGAAAGGCGCTCGCGCCGCGGTGCTGCCACTTGCCGTCAACAATGATCGTGTTATGGGAGGCGGTGCCGATGGTATAGCGTCGCCAGTCCGAATGATCGTATGTGTACGTTCCAGGATCAAACAGCAACGTCTTGTTCCAGGCCCGCATGACCACTTCCAGCATATCCTCGTGCTCGTGACCCATGCCGGTCGGCCCGGCACGGAAAAAGAGAAACAAATCATTGAGCTTCCATCCGCCCCGCATGGCATAAAATCCCGCATAGGGAAGCATGGTCGAATCGGGAGGCTGCGTGCCTTTCTTGCCGCCCGAAGCCGCCCACTCCAGCGTCGGGTCGTCGCACAGCTTGAGTGCATCGCCCAACATATTCGCGACGTGGTAGGACCCGGAATCGTTCGTCGGCACATTGAAGCCGTGCTGGTCCATGACCCAGATGGGAGCGCGATACATCGAGATGATCTTGGAGAGAAAAACATCCGGTATCGGCAGGTTATTGAGTTTCGCCAGCTGCAGCGGGCCGAGAAAACTATTCAGGGAAAAGTAATGATATCCGGTCGTCAGTTCCGCCTCGAATCCATCCGGCGGCACGATACGGTTAGCCTCCATGGTCAGACGATCAATGGCGAGCGTGCGCCAGGCGTCGGAATCTTTCAGCTCGGGAAAAAGCACACCCGTGGTGTAAAGCCCGGAGCACTCGGCCACAACCCAGTTGCCGGAGCGATTTTGATCTTTCAGACCGTCGGCCAGGCGCGCACCTTGATCGATACTGGACCGGAGATAAATCCATTGCGCCTTCGCGTCGAAGCTGGGGCTGTTCAACATGTGGTAGTATGCGTAAGGCCACGCTCCGCCCATGCGACCAGCGGTGTCGAGAGATCGCCACAGCGACGGCGCCCCATTCTCCGCGTCATGATTCCGTGGATTCTTGGCAACGAAATCCTCCATTTCGCTCACCCACTCGGTCGCATATTTCTCGTTATGGGTTTTCCAGTAGGCATCGGCTAGCTGGCACCAAAAGCCAGTGCGGCTAATCGCGCAGAAGGTCCACTCCATGCTGAAGGCCGGATTGGTTTTCAGCAGCGGATTGTAGGTCCAGTTAAAATCCTTGCCCATGTCGGCGCCTGGGAAAGGAAAGTCGTATTGAAACTTGCGAATGTAATGGGCGCAGATTTCATCGCCGGCAGCATCCGTCTGTTCCGTCGCCGTGGCGGGCTCGTCGGACGGCATAACCGTCCATTTCGCCGGGCACGCGGTACGTCGATAATCGAGATAAGCGGACTGAACGGTAGCCAGGTCGCCACTCTGCGCCGCTGCCTTCACCTTTTCCATTCCGGGAGCGTCGAAGTTCAGTTCGGTCAGAGCTTGCGCGTCGGTCGTAATCGGTCCCGGCGGAACTGGAGCCTGGCCCGGATTCGGCGCGAGACCAGCGTCGGACGAAGCGGTCGGCACCGGCGCAGCAGCGGCGGCAGGCGGTGGCGAAGAGGCGGGGGCGCCCGTGGAGGCCGTCGGGGTAATAGGAGTAGTCGGCGTGGAGGCATCAACTTTCTCCACGGAAAAGTCGTCGACAAAAAGGTTTCCCTTGAAGCCCTGGACAAACAGAATGGGCCCCATGCTGTCGGCATCGGGCGGGAGTTCGACCACGGCTTCAATCTTGGTCCATGCGGTGGGCAGCGTAACTTGCGCCAAAACGGGTGGTGCATCCCTGCGCGTCACCTCCCCGTTAAGCCCAATATATAAATGACCTCCCAGCGAGTCAGCCTTGTGCAGGCCCAGGCCCAGCCGAAGCAGAACGCCTGGATTCCTTGGCTCGACCACGGCGGTCGCATCGGCGCGAATCCAAACACTGATCCGATAATGATCACCCGGTTGCGGGGGAGTGGCGTATTTGACTTTCGGGCTGATCCCGAAGCGGGCGAACCCATCGGAGTGCATTTGCGCACAAGCCACACCGGAATGAGACGAATCCGTGCTGAAACTGAAGTTGCAATTTTTGTCCTGCGACTCCCCCGGGATGAACGGAGTCCATCCGTCGAGGCCCTCCTCGAAAGAAGGGTTGAGGGCTAAATTCTGCGCCCGCAAGGATAGGCCAGCTACGAAGAAGAGTACCAGGAACAGTCTGTAGAGGTAAACTTTCATCGCCTCGTTTCAGACTGCCGGGGATAAAAGTAGAACGACGACCACTCCCGTCGTCTGACATGTTCGTGAAGGCTCATTGGACAGAATGGTGGTTCCAAAAATTAGGTCTTGGGCATGGGTGCCGGTTTGATCACCGGACTCGCTGGCGTCGAATCTCCGGCTACAGGCACCGTCCTACGCCAAAAGCGCCAAAACGGAGCACAGCACGCGGAATTCATATTTGGTCATAGGATGTGTCAGGTTGAGGCTGTGCTGCTCGGCATGGTTAGATCGTCAAAACAGCGCATAACGAATCGGAATCACACCTCTTTATTCCTGCGGCGTTGGATAACGATCAGCAACGCCAATCCGCCGAGCATCATGGCCCATGTGCCGGGTTCGGGGATAACTTCGAGGTCGCCGTTGTACAGATAGAGCTGCAAGTTTTGCAGGTTGGTCCCCGTGTTGATCTGGTTGCCGTTGATGTCATACGCATTGAGGGTGAACGCGGTATAGGCGTTGCCCACACCGGTGCTCACACCCAGGACCAGACCATTCTGGCCTTCGCCGCCTGTCGTCCACAGGTTGGCGAAGTCGGCAT
>Ga0302320_10002938_pt1 | contig 39849 bp, 32 predicted proteins | sample Bog_T0_3_FD_202130 | JGI IMG/M metagenome (GOLD analysis project Ga0302320, IMG submission 202130) | Peat permafrost microbial communities from Stordalen Mire near Abisko, Sweden - Bog_T0_3 | ecosystem: Environmental > Terrestrial > Soil > Wetlands > Peat | place: Sweden: Abisko, Stordalen Mire... | reverse complement strand
GTTGGAATCCCAAGGCAACTTCCTGCGCCTGCTCGCCCGCCAAGCAATCGAGGATCCCCTTGAATGGCTCGCTCAACCCGCACCGCCACCACCAGGTTGAACTGTAACTGCGGTTTTTAGGATTATAGCATGGGGGAAGGAAAAACGCTCGTTCTCGAAGCGAAAAATGGTTCGAGCCGCGCAGACTTAGTTTTTGGCTGCAGCTTGAACGGCGGTGAGTTCGGCCTTGGCGGCAGCAAAATCTTTCTGGTAGGCGGGGCTGGCCTTCAAGGCGTTAAAGATGGCGAGGGCATAGACCTTGCCGGCATAGATATCCGTGGGGTAATGCCGGGCAATCTCAATCCGGTGCCAACCAATGAGACGGGCTTCGGCCTGGATGGCGTCCTTCTTTTCCGGCAGCAGGTCGGCGAGGACGAGGGCCAGGACGGCGGATTCGGTGGAATGACCGCTGGGGTAGCTGAATGTCTTTTCGAGTTTACCGGAGGCAAGGGAGGGATCGACCATGAAGGGGCGGGGGCGTTTCCAAAGGTCCTTGGCCTCATCGGTGATGGCGGCGGCATCGGTCTGGACGTGTTCAAAAAAGGCGGTGGTGACGGGCAGGTTGGTGGGGGTGAAAAAGGGTCCGACGGCCGCAGTGAAATTAAAGATGTCGAATTTCTTCTCGGCAAAAGCGGCGGCGGCCTCAGTGGCGGAGCAGGCGGCATGGGCGGCCACGACGGTGGCCATGTCGGCGGCTTGTTCGGGGGAGCCGGGCTGGGGCGGGTCGGGGAGGACGGCGCGAGCGTTGACCTGGCCTTCGGTGACGTAGGTCAGGGTATCATCGGCAGCGAAAACGGGGCGGCTGAAGGAAAGGGTCAATAGCAGGAGGCTGAGGCCGGCGTTGCAAAGGACACGTTTAAGCATACTTGGAATGTAAAGTAGATTGTATAGACAGATGAATCAAGGAACGGTGATGCCGTCGCAGGACCAGTTGATGTCCGACCGTCCTGGGTCGGCGGGTTTGGCGCCGTTGGGGTAGCAGACATAATCATACTTATAATAGGCGGCATGACCATCGCTGAAAGTAAGGTTGGAGCCCATGGCGTGGCGGGATGAAAACCGGGTGGTATAAACTTGCGGGGTGGCCAAATTATCGGCGGTCTCGGCGGCGGAGGTGGGATAGTAGTTGAATTCTGAAAATAAACAGCGGCCTTCTGAAAACATGACAAATGCCGAAGGGTGGACAATCATCCCGGCCTTGAGCAGCGTGCCGGTCGGATAATCAGTCAGAGCCTTGGAATTTTGGCCCAATTGAAACAAGGGACGGGTTGTGCCATTCAGGGAAGGGTCCAATCTGGTCGTGGGGCAGAAAAAGATGGTTTTGGACGTATTAAAGAAATTCGCCCCACCGCTCATCACGCCGGCATAATACCAGAGCGGTTTGCTATTTATATAGGGTGGCAAGGCATTGAACCAAACATCATTTCCCTGATTGGCGCTGTAGAAGTAAACTACGTCAGCCCAAGTGGGAGTATCCTGTTGCTGGGGGGTACCCGTCTCGAATTTGGGTGAAGGATAGATCTGATTATTGTCGTCGACATACATAGTTTGAGCTAGACCCCATTGTTTCATGTCGCCCAGACAATAAATTCGATTGGCCTTTTCCTTGGCCTTGGCCAAGGCGGGGAGCAGCATGGCGGCCAAGATGGCGATAATAGCAATGACCACCAGCAGTTCGATGAGCGTGAAACCGCCGGCCAACCCCCTTCGATTACCAAAGCCATTATTACTCTTCATCGACGCATAATGTCCGACTTATGTTACGTCTCCGGGGCGGTGAAGTTACGATTATGAAACGTAAAAATAATTTCTTCGGGAACGGCAGCATTGATCGTTATAAATTTTATTAATAGTTTTCGGCAACTAATCTTCGTTGGGTAATTGCGAACAACAAATGGGCGAAAAATCTGGCAACCACGGGTTTGCGTGGGCGGGCAAGGTGCCGGCCGTGTTGTTGCCCAATTGTCACCGCGCATCCATCGGGTTGTAACATTCAGGCCTATAATAGAAGCTTAATTTAGGTTGTTAAACTGCTTACAAATCACAAAATGAAAAAAATCCTGTTGTTATCAAGTGTCTCCATGCTGCTGGCGTGGGGCGCATCGGCCCAAACTTACGTTCCGCCCGTATTTGCTCCCGGAAAGCTGGTGGTGCTGCGCGGGGGGAACGGGTTGCTGCCGCTGGCCGCGGGCAACAAGCAAAACCAGGTGACCATTTGTGAATTTGATCCGGTGACGAATCTTCAGGCGGCCCCGTTGGTGGCGGTCACTTTGCCGACAAATACGGCAAGCGGTCTGTGGATTAATGCCAGCGCCGGTTCCGAAGGCCAGGGGATTTCCCGTTCGGCGGACCGCCGCTATATCGTGGTTACCGGCTACACCGGCCCGCAGAACCAAGCCTATGGGACACCCTCCAGCGCTTTTTTGCCGGGCACCGATTACCCGGCCTTCAGCCGTGGCTTTGGCACCATCGATGCCTTTACCAATTTCAACATGGTCTATTCTGATACTTATAACTGGTTCGGGCTGGCGCCGGGCGTGACCCAAAACAATCCCCGGGGCATCGCCTCTCTGGACGGGACGAATTTCTGGGGCGCCGGCACCGTGGCCGGCACCGCCACGGGCGGTTATCTGGAAAGCGGCAACCTGTTCTTTAATCCCACGGACAACAGCCAACTGGGTTCGCCAGCGGCGGCAACGCCGTTTCAATCCATCCTTTCCTCGACGTATTTCATGAGAATCATCAACGGGGTGCTTTATGCCACGAGCCAGACCGGTTCCGGCGGAGCCCTGAACAACGGTATCTACACCTTTTCCACCGCCATCGGCCACACGCCGGACCCCTTGCCGTGGCTGCCCGGCGTTTCGCCCTCGGTGATTGATACGACGAACCTCTTTTGTAATTTTGGAACGAATGGAAACATTTTGACGTTTGACATGAACTCGTCAAACACGGTCATATATGCCGCTGACACCAAAAGCGGGATTGTGAAGTTCACCGGGAATGGCGCGGGCACGTTTGTGCAGCAATATGTATTTTACCCCACCAATTTGGGGACGATCTGGACGGCCGGCAGCAAGGGCGCATTTGGTTTGGCGGTGGATTTCAGTCAGTCGACCACCAATTATAATGTTCTCTACGCCACCACGCTGGAAGAAGGCGACGGCTCGACCATCAGTTCCAACCGGCTGATCCGGATTGTGGACAACGGCCCGCCGGGGCTCACGAACATCGCGCAAACGCTGGCGGTCTGCGGCACCAACGAAGATTTTCGCGGGCTGGATTTCTCCCCGGACTTGCGCCCGCTGATCACGATGCAGCCGGTTGGTTTTTCCACGGTCACCAATGTGCCGGTGGTTTTGAGCGTCGCCGCCAATTCCGCGTATCCGTTGACCTATCAATGGCAGGATAATGGCACCAATTTGAGCGATGGCTCGATGCTGACCGGTTCGGCCACAAGCAGTCTGAACATTCCGCTGACCGTTGTCACGAACTCGGGTAATTACACAGTCATCATCACCAATATATATGGGGCAGTCACAAGCTCGGTGGCGCCCCTGCTGGTTTCCCTGGTGCCGGTGCTGCCGGGCAACATCACGAGCGGGGTGATTTATCAGACCAATCACATCGGCGACACGGTCACCTTCACCGTTAATCCGCAATCCGGCACCCAGCCGTTTGCGTTTCAATGGAATTTTGCCACCACCAATCTTACGGATGATGGCGTGAAATATTACGGATCCGCCACGGCGTCATTGAGCATCACCAATGTCCAATTGTCTGACAGTGGAAATTACCGGATCATTGTCACCAATTCGGCCGGGGCCGTCACCAATCTGGTGGTGGTCGAGGCGGTCCAATATGCCAGCCCCTATATTGTCGGTCACCCGGCCAGTTCGGTGGTGTTGCTGCAAGGTCAGAGCATTCCCTTGACGATTGCCAGTGGCGGCACGGCACCGCTGGCCTACCAATGGTATACTGGCACGACCAAACCGCTCACCGCGCTGACAGATGGCGGGGATTTGAGCGGCAGCGGCACGAGCACCCTTAACATCAGCACGGCGGCCACGACCGATGCCAACAACTATTTCTGTGTGGTGACGAACCTGGGCGGCAGTGCCACCAGTGCGGTGGTAACGGTCACGGTTCTGGTTCCGCCGGCGTATTCGTACCTGTCCTATTCAAACCAGGTCTACACGCAGAACTTCAATTCGCTGCCGAATCCTGGGGCAAACGTGGTGAACACGGTGGGGGGTGGCGGTCTGCTGCTGATCGGCACGAATTATTATAACGTTGGCAATCCGTTTGACTTTGCCTTCCCGACCTACACCAACGTCAGTTCGGGCGGGGTGGGCGGGCTGGGCCTGACCAACTTGTCGGGCTGGTATGGCGAATGTGACGGAGATGGGGCCCAGGGCCAATTGGGTGCCAGCGATGGCAGCCAGACCACGGGCGGCATCATCAGCTTCGGCAACACCGATGCTTCACAAACGAACCGGGCGCTGGGTTTGATTGCCACGAGCACCTCGGGCGGCACGCACTTCGGGTTGAAGCTGGTGAACACCACGGCGAACACCCTGAACTATCTGAACATGCAATTCCTGGGTGAACTTTGGAAACAAGGCAGCAAGCCGAAGACGTTGCAATTCAGCTATTATGTGGATTCCGGCAGCTCCACGTTTAGTTCAAGCGAGATTGCCCTGGCCACGAACAATGTTCCGGTCAGCAGCCAGTCCTTTGGTTATCCGGTCGGGCTGGTTGGGGCGGCCAACGGGGCGCTGGCCATCAACCAAACCAACATCAGCGCGGTGAATCTGCCGGTGGGTCCGTGGGCCCCGGGTCAGGCGTTGTGGCTGGTCTGGTCCGTCAGCGATCCGACGGGCAGCGGTCAGGGTTACGCCATCGACAATCTGAGCTTGTCGGCTTCGGCCACACCGATCACGGCCCCGGCGTTGAGCACGGTGTCATTTAATTCGATTGGTGCGGGAACCAAAGGGATGCAATTCGTATTCACGAATGCCGCCGGGGTCAGTCCGCAATTCACGGTGTGGAGCACGACCAACCTGACCCTGCCCTTCGGCCAGTGGCAGAACCTTGGTCATCCGACGGAAACGTCGGCCGGTACTTATCAGGTGAATGACCTGCAATCCACCAATATTCCGGCCCGGTACTATCAAGTGACCTCGCCGTAAGGTTCAACTGAACGTTTAACAATTGCGGGGCGGACTTTCGTCCGCCCCGCAATTTTTATGGGTCGAAGCTGAACGGGTCCGGCCCGCAAGGCGTCATTTGGGCCGGAAGACGGCGAAGAGTTCGTCGCCGATCCGTCGCAGCGAACGCATGCGGAACGGGGCGGCGTCCCCCAGGGACAATGCCCCAGCGCCTTCCGAGATGGTCGGGGCGGCGCGGCCGCCGAAGATCTTTGGGCAGAGGGTCAGGTGGAGTTCGTCAACCAGCCGTTGACGGAACAGGGCGGCGTTCAATTCGGCGCCGCCTTCGCAGGCGAGGCGTTTGATTTGCCAATGCTTCCGCAGCCAGGCGAGGGCGGCGGGGAAATCAAGCTCATCACGGCCGCAGACATGGACGTCGTCCGCGAGCCCCTGGAGGCGGCGGAGGCGAACTGATGATATACGTTCTGTGGTCAGGATAATGATAGGGGAAAAGCGGTGCCGGAAGATGGCCGCGCAGGGATTGATGGTGCCGCCGCCGCTGACGATGATGCGTAAATTATATTCGGCGCGGCCGTGGCGGAGGCGGCGGCGGCAAAATTTTTCACCGCCGGGACCGAGGTCCACGGCGTCGGCGTCCACAGTGCGGGCGCCGGCCATGACGGCATCGGCGGTGGCGCGGAGGGCGAGCAGGTGTTCGTGGTCGTGCGGGCTGCCGAAGGTGGCGACGGAGCGGTTGGCGGTGGCGATCTTGCCATCGGCGGTCATGGCCATGTTGACGAGGACGAACGGGCGGGGGAGTGGTTTCATGGCAGGTGTTCGTTTCATTTATTCACCAAATGAGCATGGCATCGCCGTAGCTGAAGAAGCGATACCGGTTGCGGATGGCCTCGGCATAGGCCTGGAGCAGGGCTTCCCGGCCGGTGGTGGCACCGGGGGCGGCAAAGGCGCTGACGAGCATAAGCAGGGTGGAACAGGGCGAATGAAAATTGGTGAGGAGGGCGTCGACGACCTGAAATTGATAGGGCGGGTAGATGAATATCCGGGTTTTGCCGGCATGCACCTGGACGTTGCCGGCGTGGAGGGCGGCGACACTTTCCAAGACGCGCACGCTGGTGGTTCCGGCGGCGATGACCCGGCGGCCGGCGGTTTTGGCGGTTTGAATGGCTTGAACGGTTTCGGGGCCAAGCTCCAGCCATTCCTCATGCATGACATGCTCAGAAAGGGCATCGGATTTAACCGGGGCGAAAGTTCCTATGCCGACATGTAACGTTACAAAACAGACTTTTACGCCGAGAGAGCGGATTTTATCGAGGAGTTCGTTGGTGAAATGCAATCCGGCGGTGGGGGCGGCGACGGAACCGGCGGGTTGGGCATAGACGGTTTGGTAACGGAGCTTATCTTCTTGATCCTGATGAGGATGCTCACGGGTGATGTAGGGCGGCAGAGGGATTTCGCCGATTAAATCCAAGTTTTGGCGAACATCCGGGGTGCCGGAAAAAAGGAGGCGTCGGTGGCCAGCTTCATTTACCTCGGTGATATATGCATAAATATCTGTGGGCAAGGAATTTGAATCCAGAATAGTGATTTGGGAGCCGATGCGGGCGCGTTTGCCGGGGCGCATCATGGCCCACCAGTCGTTGGTGGCGTTTTCTTGAACGAGAAGGATCTCAAAACGGCCACCGGTCTGGAGGTTGGTGCCGCGCAGGCGGGCGGGAATGACGCGGGAATTGTTGAGCACCAAGACGTCGTCAGGGTGTAAATAATGCAATAAATCAGGGAATTGACGGTCCTCCAAGCGCCCGGAGGCCCGATCGAGAACGAGGAGTCGGGAGGCATCGCGCCGGGCAGCAGGTGTCTGGGCAATCAATTCCGGGGGCAAATCGTAAAAAAAATCTGCGGTGCGCATCGCGGGAAGAGGTTAGCAGGGAAGGCGGGGTAAAAACAAATGAGGGTTTGGAGATTTTTTAAGATATTTTGTATTTTTGCCAAAATGTGAATAACTTAGGAATAACCCCGAATTAATCGCACTTTGGTATTGACAAGATGTGGGGGAAAGTGGTTTAAAGTGTATAGGAATGGGTGATAAGCCCAATTTGAAAACCTTGGTGAGTAAGTAAAAATGTCAGATTTGGCCACAACTGAGCCGATTTATTACAGCTCCCGCTATGAGCATGGGGTTGATGAGAAGCGGCGTGTCCAGATCCCGGCGAAGTGGCGGCCGGAGGAAGAAAACACCCAACTGACGATGATTTTGTGGCCGCAGCATAAGGCGGGCACGTGCCTGCGGGTGATGCCGCCATCGGAGATGGCGAAGTTGATGGCGCAGATCGAAGCGATGCCCAAAGGGGATCCGAAGCGCATTGCGTTGAAACGATTTATCGGCAGCGAATCGATCCAGCTGACGTTGGACAAGGCGGGGCGGATCGTGATGCCGGATGAGATGACGCGGTCGGCGGACATTCAGAATGAAGCCGTGCTGGTGGGGTGCATGGATTATTTCGAAATTTGGAATCCGGCGCGTTATCAGAACGTCCGCACGGTGGACGCAGAAATTTCCAACGAAGCATTCAACCTGATTGGATAAAACATTATGAACTTTGGAAGACTATTGGCGGCGGGCCGGAGCATCATCAACGGCGGCGGGTCGGTGGCGTACCGGGAAAACCGGCACGTGTATGTGCCGAAGTTTGAACCGGCCAAGAATCCATTTGCGCGGACGACCCCGGCCCCGGCGGCGCCGGTGACGACCGGTCCTGGCCCGGTGGCCACGCCGGTGAAGCTGGCGACCACGGCGTCCTACAAGGCGGCCGCGCCGGCCTGGACGACGCGGTTGAATCCGATGACGCATTTTCGGGCGGCGGCCGAGGAATCGGTTCGTCCGGTGAACGCGGTGCAAACGGAGCTGTCGTTGGACACGGTGAGGGTGTTGCACAACGATTTGAGCGATGCGGAAGTGGAAGTGGTGCCGATCAAGTCGCGGCCGGCCCCGGCGGTGGAACCACGGGTGGCGGTGCCGGTGGCGGGCTGGAGCGAGCTGGGGGCCAAAATTTTTCGGGTGAACGCGGTCTAAGCCAATGGAGAACGATGCGCAGTGCCAGAGTACATCCACAAACCAGTGATGGCGGCGGAGGTGTTGACCGCCCTGCGGCCGGCGCCGGGCGGGCGGTACGCCGACGGGACGCTCGGTGGAGCAGGTCACGCGGCGAGCATACTGGCCGCGAGTTCGCCGACTGGATGGCTGTATGGGTGCGATCGCGATGGCGTCGCGATTGAAACGGCGGCGGCACGGCTGGGGGAGCGGTTTGCGGGCCGGTTCGAGATCCGGCGGGGAAATTTTGCGGAGCTGGGGGGGTGGGTGCCGGTGGGGAGTTGTGCGGGGGTGTTGCTGGACCTGGGGGTTAGTTCGCCGCAGCTGGACTCGGCGGAACGGGGTTTCAGTTTTCAGCAGGACGGGCCGCTGGACATGCGGATGGACGACCGGCAGAGCCTGACGGCGGCGGAGCTGGTGAATGAAGCGGGGGCGGATGAGCTTGCGGATTTGTTCTGGAAGCTGGGGGATGAGCGCGAATCACGGCGGTTTGCCCGGGCGATCGTGCATGACCGGACGCAACGAAAGTTCACGAGCACGCGGCAGCTGGCGGAATTGATTGAGCGGCTGTCGCCGCGCCAGGGCCGGAAGACGCACCCGGCCACGAAGGTATTCCAGGCGTTGCGGCTGGCGGTGAATGATGAGCTGGGGTCGTTGCGACGGGGTTTGGCGGGGGCAGTGACGTTGTTGCAAACGGGCGGGCGGCTGGCGGTGATCACGTTTCATTCGCTGGAAGACCGGGTGGTGAAGGAATTTGGGCGGGAATTGGCGCGGGATTATACGTTTGATGGTCCGGTAGATGTGCCGGAGCTGCGCCGCCCGTGCACGCCGGTTTTGCAGTGGGTGAGCCGGAAGGCGATCCTGCCGGGGGAAGCGGAATTGCAGGAAAATCCCCGCAGCCGGAGCGCGCAACTGCGGGTGCTGGAGAAAATTTAAGATGGCAAAAAATCGGAAAAATCAATCGGCGGCAATCTGGTTCGGGCCGGCGCTCAAGGCATCGCTAATCTGCCTGGTGATCGCGGGGTCGGCGGTGGGGTATGTCTGGCAGAAGGGCGAGATCAACCGGCTGGGCCGGGAGATTCGCGACCATAAGGCGCGGCTGAGTGTGTTGTTAAAGGACAACCAGCGGCTGGCGGATCAGATCGCGATTTTGCATTCGCCGGTGATGCTGGACCAGCGGGTGCGGGAGTTGAATCTGGGGCTGGTGCCACTGCAACCCGCCCAGGTGGTGCGGCTGACGGATTTGGCGGTGCCGGCGGCGGAAGGCCGCACCGGACTGGGTTCGCTGGCCGAACAATCCGATTAAGCGATGACGCCTGAATATAAACATGATTTTGGCCGCCGCTCGTGACCCTATGGTTGAGGAACCGATCGTCACGGGCGGCCGGCCAGTTTTAGAAAATGAATCGTACGCTGCAACTTCGCCGTATCATGCTCCTATTGGGGCTGCTGGCGGCCGCCTTCGCCGGGCTGGGCTACCGGCTGGTGGATTTGCAGGTGCTGCGGCACGATGAGTTGAGCGCAAAGGCCGAGCTGAATACGCAGCATGAGTACTGGCTGGTACCCCGCCGCGGGGACATTCTGGATGTGAACGGTAATTTGCTGGCGGACAGCGTACCGGTCAAAACGGTCTGCGCGGATCCGTCGATGATCGTTCCGGAGCAGGCGGTGGTGGCGGAGGCACTGGCACCGCTGCTGCAGTTGAACGCGGCGGACCTCTGCCAGCGGCTTACCCCCCATTTGGCCAAGGATGCGCAGGGCCAACTCGTCACGAACGGGCTCAACTATGTGCGCCTGCAAAAGAATGTGTCGGAGGATACCTGGCAGAAAATCCAGGGCGTCATGTCCAATCTGCAGTTTGGCATCAACGAGAAGCTGCTCTCCAAGACGAACCAGCTGTTCTATAACAACCTGCGAAAGAACGGCATCTACACCGAAGCGGATCAGATGCGGGTTTACCCCAACGGTCCGCTGGCCGGCCAAGTGCTGGGCTTTTCCGGGGAGCAGGAAAAAATCGTCAACGGCCGGGAATTTTCACAGATATACGGTCGCGACGGCATCGAGCTGGCGCTGAACACCAAGCTCAGCGGCGTGCCCGGCTGGCGGGTGACGGAGACGGACCGGCAGCAGCATGAGATCGTGGAGATGAGCGACGAGGATGTGGAGCCGTGTGACGGCGCGAGCGTGGTGCTAACCATCGACGCAGCCATCCAGCATATCGTCGAGGACTCGCTGGTCACGGCGTTGCAAAAGCACACGCCCCGGAGCGTCACGGGCATCGTGATGCGGCCGCGCACGGGGGAAATTTTGGCAATGTGCTCGCTGCCGAACTATGATCCGAACCGGCCGAACACGGTCAGCGTGGAGGCGCGTAACCGGGTGATCACAGATGTGATTGAACCGGGTTCGACGTTCAAGATAGTGGTGGTCTCGGGCGCGTTGAACAACAAAATTGTCAGCTTGGACGAGAAGTTTGACTGCGGGCAGGGGCATTTTTCATTTGCCGGCCACATCCTGCATGACCATGAGGCGAGCGGGGTGTTGACGACGGAAGGCATCATCACAAAGTCATCCAATATCGGGGCGGCGCAGATCGGCATCAAACTGGGCGCCCCGGCGCTGTATAATTACGCGTGGAATTATGGGTTCGGCCAGCGCACGGGCATTCCGCTGCCGGGCGAGCAACGGGGGGTGTTAAATCCGGTCAAGAATTGGAGCAAGGTGTCGATCGTGCAAATTCCGATGGGGCAGGGAGTATCGGTGACGCGACTGCAGATGCTGATGGCGATGGGCGCGTTGGCGAATCACGGCTGGCTGATGCAGCCGATGATTGTCAACCGGCTCCAGGACAGCCAGGGCAATGTGATCCAGCAGTATGCGCCGCAGCGGGTGCGGCAGGTGGTCAGCGACGCCACAGCGGTGCAGATGGTTCAGGCGCTGAAAACGGTGGTGTCCAAGGATGGCACGGCCGTGGGGGCGACGATGGAAAATTATGTGGCCGCCGGCAAGACGGGAACGGCGCAAAAGGCTGAAAACGGGGTTTATGCCCCGGGGAAATATGTGGCGTCATTCATCGGTTTTTTTCCGGCGGACAACCCGGAGTTGTGCATCTCGGTGGTGATGGACGAGCCGAAGGAGGGTTATTATGGTGGCCAGGTGTGCGGGCCGATCTTTAAGGAAATTGCGGACCGCTGTGCCAGTTATTTGAACGTGCCGTCGGATAAAAACATGCAGCTGACGAAGCCGGCCACATTGATGGCGGCCGGCAGTGTGGGGGGCGGCCATTAAAATATTTTTGTGGAAGAACGATCATTAAAATTTGTGGCGGAAGCGTGCGCGGCAAACCTGTTGCGCGGGCAGCCGGACCGTTTGGTACAGGGCGTGAGCATCGATTCGCGGCAGGTGCAGGCGGGCGATCTGTATTTTGCCATCAAGGGCGAGCGGTTTGACGGTCACGATTATTTGTCCGACGTGGCGGCCCGGGGCGCGGCGGGGATGGTGATCGAGCGCGGCAGGGTGCCGCAACGGCCGCCTGATTGCGCGCTGTTGTTGGTTGATGATGTGCGCCAGGCATTGGGGAAACTGGCTTCGGCCTGCCGACAGAATCATGGCCTGCCGGTCATTGCGGTGGGCGGTTCCAATGGCAAGACCACGACGAAGGATTTAATTGCTGCGACGTTGGGCCGGCGGTTTGCCACGCTGAAGAGCGAGGCGAGTTTTAACAATGACATCGGGGTGCCACTGACGTTGCTGAAGTTGACGGGTTTGTATGAGGCCGCCGTGTTGGAGGCGGGCACGAATCATCCTGGCGAGCTGGCGCCGTTGATGAAGATGATCCAGCCGAAGTATGGCGTGATCACGAGCATCGGCCGGGAGCATCTGGAATTTTTTGGTGACATGGCGGGTGTGGCCAAGGAAGAGGGGACGCTGGCGGAACTGCTGCCGGCAGGGGGCACCTTGTTCATTCATGGTGACAGCGAGTGGGCAGGGCCGATTGCCCGTCGGACCAGTGCGGCCATCATCCGGGTGGGTTTCGGAGAGAAGAATGATTGGCGCGCGAAAAGCGTCCGGCTGGACAAGAACGGCATCACGTTCCAGGTGGAGGCGCCATTGGCGGCATTTAACGGGGAATATCGGCTCAATTTGTTGGGCCGGCATCAGGCGGTGAACGCGCTGCTGGCCATGGCAGTCGGGGCCGAGCTCGGCCTGGCCCCGGCGGAAGTGCGCGCGGGATTGGCGGAATGTCCGCCGCCGAAGATGCGTTTGCAATTATGGGAGGCGAACGGGGTTCGGGTTTTGGATGATGCCTATAATGCCAATGCGGATTCGACGCTGGCCGCCCTGGCAACTCTGTGTGATTTGCCGTTGCAGGGGCGCCGAGTGGCGGTGCTGGGGGACATGAATGAATTGGGCGCCCATGGCGAAGCAGCGCACCGGGAGGTTGGCCGGCGGGCGGCGGAACTGGGGGTCGGCCAGCTTTTTGCGATCGGCAAAATGGCCGCCATCACGGCCGAGGCAGCCCGCCAGGCCGGACTGACCAGGGTGATTGAATTCACCGATGTGGAAGCGGCCGTCCGGCCGGTGAAAAATTTCTTGAAGCCCGGGGATGTGGTGTTGTTCAAAGCCTCCCGGACATGCCAGTTGGAACGTATAACGGAACTGCTGAAGTTGGGAAAAAATTGACGCGCACATGCTCTATTATCTGAGCCAATTGATTCTGGATGAATCTCAGGGAACCCCTTGGGAGGCACGCCTGTCGTTCTTACGGTTGTTCCGTTACATCACGGTGCGGAGCGCGGGGGCAGCGATCACGGCGCTGGTGCTGAGCTGGTGGCTGGGGCCAAAAATCATCCGGTGGCTCAAGCAATTGAAGTTCGGGCAGGATTATGCGGACATCGCGGAGACGACCGGCGGATTGCAGGCACGTGTGCTGAGCAAAAAAGGCACGCCCACGATGGGCGGCGTCCTCATCGTGGCGGTGCTGGCGTTTTCCACGATCTTATGGACTCAGTTTAACGCCCAAGTGGAATTGACGCTGCTGTCGGTGCTGGTCCTGTGCGGGCTGGGGTTCTATGATGATTACGCGAAAATCATCCAGCAGAGCGGTGGCGGCGCCCCGCCGAGGGTCAAGCTACTGGTGCAGACGGCCTTGGGGTTGTTTGTGGGCATTTACCTGTGGTTGCTGCCCGCGACCAGCGAACTGCGGCTGTTGGGCAAAAAAATGGTCATCAACAGCAATTTGGTGACGGATCTGGTGCTACCATTTTGCAAGTATCCCTATGCGGTAGGGGCGGTTATCGGGGTGATCATTGTATTGCTGGCGATAGTGGGCGGTTCGAACGCCGTCAATTTAACGGATGGCTTGGATGGGCTGGCGATTGGTTGCACCTTGATCGTGACCTTCGTTTTTCTGGTGGTCACTTATCTGGCGGGGAATATCAAAGCGGCGGCCTACCTGGAAATTCCTTATGTGAGTGGTGCGGGCGAATTGACCGTGGTTTGCGCGGCATTGATCGGCGCGGGACTGGGGTTTCTGTGGTTTAACTGCCATCCGGCCCAGGTTTTCATGGGGGACACCGGTTCGCTCGCGTTGGGCGGCGCGTTTGGATTGATGGCGGTGCTGATCCACCAGCCGTGCATTTTGGTGATCGCCGGTGGGGTGTTTGTCATGGAAGCCATGTCGGTGATGTTGCAGGTCAGCTGGTTCCGGTTTACCAAGGCCCGGACGGGCATCGGCCGGCGGATTTTCCTGATGGCGCCGTTGCATCATCATTTTGAAAGAATGGGTTGGTATGAGTCCCAAGTGGTGATGCGCTTTTACATCTTGTGCGTATTATTTGCCGTGGTGGCCCTGGCCACGCTGAAATTGAGATGATATAATGTCAAAACCATTAAAATTTATCGCCGGTAAAGCACGCTTTGTTCCTTGCGTGCCGCGGCCCGGAGTGGTAAAACCCCTCTTGGTACAGGCGAACCGTGCGATGGGCGGGTCCAGAGTTTTGATTTCACCTGCCGTTTTTACATCAGAAAAACCTCAGGCCGGGCTCCATCGTATAAATATAGAACCTGTAATATCTGGAGAAATTAATTTAAAACGCAGTGAAATTTACCGAGGGAAAATTTCGCGGCAAAAAATCAAACCAACCTCGATGAAAGGACGCGAAGAGCGCCAAATTAAATGAACAACCCAAATCCGTTCGTACCGAAAGGCTCCTTGATGGAGCAACAAAACAAACGTCGCACCCATATGAAGCTGGGCGTCTATTGCGTGCTGGCCGTCAGTGTGGCCGGACTCTTGACCATGCTGATCCAAGGCTGTAAACAAAAAACGCAGGACGACAACACCACGATGACGCCCGACAACCCCGCGGTCGCGGCGGACACCAATACGCCGGATACGAACGTGGTGACGGCACCCCCAGTAACGCCCGCGACGACCAATGTTGTGAGCGTGCCTTCGCCCATTCCGCAGGCTCCTGTGCAGCCGATTCAGCCAGTGGTGCCGATTACGCCGACCGAACCCGTGTCGTCCGGTGCTGAATACACCGTGCTCAAAGGTGACACTTTGGGCAAGATCGCCAAGAAAAACGGCGTGACACTCAAGGCCTTGGAAGCCGCCAATCCGGGCGTGCAGCCGACCAAGTTGAAACTTAACCAGAAGCTCGTCATTCCGGCGGGCGGCAGTACCGTGACGGTTGCGCCCGGCTCCGCCGGAGTTGACCAAGTTGTGGATACGGGTGGCGAAACTTATACGGTCAAATCCGGTGACACGCTCTCCAAAATTGCCAAGGCGCATGGCGTAAAGGTGAAAGCCCTGCAGTCGGCCAATGGATTGGCCACCACCAAAATCAAGGTCGGGCAAAAATTAAAGATTCCTTCCAGTAGTGCAGTTCCGGCTGCTCCTACGGAAGCGCCCGCCGCTCCGACCAGTGTCTACACCGGGCCGTCCGCACCGACTGCGCCTCCGGCCCCGCCCGTGCCCACGGTGCCTTCGGCACCGGCTCCGTCCGCCCCGTCCGCCCCGGCGGGTAACAATTAAGTTGTCACCTCACGGCAGGATAAATTCGCGGCCGGCTTTGGTTTGATGAACTGAAATGAAAGTCGCCGTTACAACTCTGGCGTCCACAATTGCGGCCCTTCTGGGGCTGGGCTTGGTCATGCTGTACAGTTCCAGCATGACCAAGTACGGCACGCACGATCTGATCATGCAGCTGGTCTGGGTTGGGCTGGGATTTGGCCTGTGCGTGACCGCAACCGTGGTCAATTACCAGGAGTTGAAAAAGATTCAGTGGTTAATGTACGGTTTTTCCGTTTTCATTTTGGTGCTGGTGTTTGTTCCGTTCATTGGTCACGCCAGCCACGGCGCTCATCGCTGGATCGGCCGTTCGGCGTTCACCGTGCAACCTTCGGAATTCGCAAAAATCGCGCTGATCATCGTCCTTGCCTGGTACGCGGATCGCTATCAACGGCAAATGCATACTTGGATACGCGGAATGTTGTTTCCCGTGCTCATCATCGGCCCCGTGCTAGGGTTGATCTACATCGAACCCGACCGTGGTCAGACAATTTTGTTGTCGTCGGTTTGTGGCGGCATGTTGCTGGTTTCCGGGGTGCGCTGGCGGTGCCTGTCGCTGCCGGCGTTGCTGGGGGCGGCTGGACTGGGTTTTTCGCTGTTGCATGACCATATGCGGCAGGGGCGGATCCAAGCCTGGCTGCATCCTGCGGCCCATGCTGATGGGGCGGCCCGGCAGGCCTTGGAGGCCATGTATGGGCTGGGTTCCGGCGGTTGGACCGGGTTGGGTCTGGGGAATGGTTTGCGTAAATTTGGATACTTGCCGGAAATTCACACTGATTTTATCTTTGCCAACATCGGTGAGGAACTGGGGGTGGTGGCCACGCTGCTGGTGGTGGTGGGATTTGTCATCATCGCCCTGTGTGGAATTTATATTTCCCTGCATGCCCGCGACACGTTCGGCAGCCTGCTGGCGCTGGGGCTTACTTTATTGATTTGTTTGCAGGCGGCGATCAACATCGGTGTGGTGACCAGCGCATTGCCCAACAAGGGGCTGCCGCTGCCATTCATCAGTTATGGCGGATCAAATTTACTGGCGATGTTCACCGCCCTGGGATTTTTATTTAGCATCGCGCGTCAGGCCGAGCCGGTGGTGCGGATCGCTCCGTCACCAAACCTGGCCGATGACAACCCGTTTGCCGCCAAAGCCGCATGATCTCCTCCGCATCCAACCAGCCCTTCATCGCCATTGCTTGTGGTGGGACGGGCGGGCATCTCTTTCCAGGCCTGGCAGTGGCCGACCAGCTCCGGCAGCGAGGCTGTTCGGTGACTTTGTTGGTCTCGCCCAAGGATGTGGACCAGGAGGCCGTTAAATCGGCGCGGGACATGGCCATTCACACTTTGCCGGCAGTGGCGCTTCAGAACCGTAATTACTTTTCATTTGCGGGCAGTTTTTGGCGGTCCTGGCGGGCGGCGCGGAACATTTTCCAGGCGCAGCCGCCCCGGGCGGTGCTGGCCATGGGCGGTTTTACCAGTGCGCCCCCGGTGCTGGCGGCCAAGAAATTTGGGGCACAAACTTTTCTGCACGAATCCAACACCATTCCCGGAAGGGCCAATCGGTTGCTGGCCCGGTTCGTGGATGGCGCCTTTGTTGGATTTCCGGAAGCGGCCGGCCGGTTGCGCAATTCTTCCGTGGTCGTCACCGGCACGCCGGTTCGCTCCGAGTTTCAATCGCGCGATCCCGGGGTTTGCCGGGTGCAACTGGGTCTTGATCCGTACCGGCCGACGATTCTGGTCATGGGCGGCAGCCAGGGGGCGAGCGGTCTTAATGGGATGATATTATCCATCCTGCCGTTGCTCGGCGGCCGTAACTGGCAATGGCTGCATCTCACGGGTGCGGGCGATTTCGAGCGGGTGCGGGCGGCCTATGCCGCACACGGTTTGACCGCCGTGGTAAAACCGTTTCTGGGTGAAATGGGGCTGGCGTTGGGCGCGGCGACGGCGGCGGTGAGCCGGGCCGGTGCTTCCTCGCTGGCGGAGATTGCCGCCCTGCGGCTGCCGACGTTGTTGGTGCCGTATCCTACGGCCGCCGATGATCATCAATTGTTCAATGCCCGGGCCTTTGTCAACACCGGAGCGGCCCGGCTGCTGGAACAGAAACAATCCACGCCGGAGAAGTGTCTGGCCAGTTTGCATGACCTGGTGGAGAACGAGCCGGTCCGCACAGGCATCCAGGCCGGGCTTGCCCGGTGGCACGCGCCGCAGGCGGCGGCGGAGATTGCGGAACGCATTGTGAATGCGCTGGCCCGTCGGGCGGACGTGCATTGTCCGGTCGGGTCGCATGTGGCCGGTGGTTGTTGCAAGGTAATCGCTTGATTTTAATGGAATCAATTTTGGAAAAACCGATGTCAATGGAAGCTGTTATGGCTGATGAGCTGACCGCCGTGGTTTCGCCCGGGACGGTGATTCGCCGTGCGGAGCCTTTGGCCCGGCACACCACCTTGCGGGTGGGCGGGCCGGCCGATGTATTTGTGGAGCCGGCATCGGTCGCCGATTTGTCGGCCACGGTAAAGTTTTGCGGGGTGAATCGCCGGCCGTTTTTTATTCTGGGCCGCGGATCCAACTTGCTGGTGCGTGATGGCGGAGTGCGCGGAGTGGTCATTAGCTTGTCCGCCGAGATATTCAGCGGGATAACGCTGGTCGGGGACCAATTGCATTGCGGGGCCGGGGCCCGGCTGAAATATGTGTCGGTGGAGGCCAAACGGCAGGGGCTGTCGGGTCTGGAATTTCTCGAGGGCATTCCCGGGAGTGTCGGCGGCGCCTTACGGATGAATGCGGGGGCCATGGGCAAGTGGACCTTTGATGCCGTGGTGTCGGTGCAGTACATGGATTACACGGGCGAGATTCATGAGCGCCTGGTGCGCGAGGTTCCGGTGGAATACCGGGCGTGTCCGTTGTTGAAAACGAACATCGCCCTGGCGGCAGTTTTTCAAGGCCATACCAGGCCACGGGCAGAAATCGAGCAATGCATGAAAAGCTACAGCGAAAAACGCTGGGCCTCGCAACCGGCCGCGCCAAGCGCCGGGTGCATTTTTAAGAACCCGGAATCCATTCCAGCGGGCAAGCTGGTGGATGAACTTGGACTGAAGGGCATGCGAGTGGGCGGGGCGGTGGTTGCCGCCGAGCATGGCAATTTTATCATCAATTCCGGCGGGGCGACGGCGGGTGATGTGCTGGCGCTGCTGGCCGGGGTGCAGGCCCGGGTGCTGGCGGAACGCGGCATCGCGCTGCAGCCGGAAGTGGAAATTATTGGCGAGGACTGATGTTCGCGAAACTTAACATTGTGGTGATGTGTGGCGGTCCCAGTGCGGAGCGCGACGTCTCCCTGCGTTCCGGCGCGGCGGTGGCGTCCGCCCTGCGTTCGTTGGGGCATGAAGTTAGCGAATTGGATCCGCTGGATGACGCGTGGACTTTGCCGAAGGGAACCGACGTGGTGTTTCTGGCCCTTCATGGCACATATGGTGAGGATGGCACGGTGCAACAACGTCTGGACAAATTGGGCATGACCTACACCGGTTGTGATGCCGAGGCCAGCCGGGTGGCTTTTGACAAGGTGCTGACCAAGGAACGTTGTGTGGTGGCGGGGGTGCCCACCGCCCCGTTTGTGGTAGTGAATTCCGCTACCGCGCCGTGGCCGGTCGGCTGGCAGCCGCCGGTGGTGCTCAAGCCGGTGCGTCAGGGTTCGAGTGTCGGCCTGCAATTTGTCACGAAGATCGGGCAATGGGAGGCGGCCCTGGCTGAATCCTTGCGTTTTGATTCGGAAGTGTTGGTGGAGGAAAAAATCACGGGCCGCGAGACCACCGTGGGGATTCTGGCCGGCGCCGCCTTGCCGCTGGTGGAAGTGCGTCCCAAGGCCGGCGGGTATGACTATCAGAACAAATACACCGCAGGCGCAACCGATTATTTTTGTCCGGCCGATTTTAATCCCGCAACCACCCGTAAAATCCAGGGTGCCGCGCTCGGCGCCTTCAAGGCGGTGGGCGGACGGGATTATGCCCGGGTGGATGTCATGGTGCTTCCCAACGGTGATCCCATGGTGCTGGAAGTCAACACGCTGCCCGGCATGACCGCCACCAGCCTGCTGCCCAAAGCCGCGGCCGTCATCGGGTTGGATTATGCCCGGCTGTGCCAACGCATGGTGGAGCTGGCCTTGCTGAGGAAATCTTCGTCCTATCTCAATCAGCCGGTCAATCCGGCCGGAAAGGAAACTCATGTGGTCTAAGCGCGCCCGGCATAACCGTCGACTCAGCCCCGGCCATGTGCTGGATGTCAAATTGCGTTCCAACCAGGTGCGCGCCGCGCGCACGCGGTTTGCCTTCGTGGCCATCACCGTTGGCGTGGGCACGGTGTTTGGACTGTATCTGCTCTGGCGGACGGGTGAATGGAGCCTGAATGAGTTTGTCTATGAAAACCCCGCCTTCGCCATTCAACAGGTGGAGGTGCAGACGGACGGCATCATTGCGCCGGAACAATTGCGACGTTGGTCCGGGGTCAAGCCCGGGGCGAATCTGATTGCCCTGGATCTGGCCGCCGTGAAGCGTAATCTGGAGCTGGTTCCCACAATCGACACCGTTTCCATCGAGCGGATTTTGCCGCGCACCTTGAAGATTCAAGTCGCGGAACGCCAGCCGGTAGCGCAGGTAATCATGCCTCATATGCTGGCTTCCGGGGGAGTGGGCGTGACGGTGTTCCAATTGGATGAGAATGGAAATGTGATGCAACCGTTAGATCCACGATTATCGGTGGTGCCAGTATCTCAATTGAATTACCAACTGCCGGCCATCACCGGAATGAATCTCTTCGAATTGCAGGCCGGGCATCGGCTGGAATCTACCCATGTCCTGGCCGCCCTGCGCTTGATCGCCGCCTTTGACCATTCACCCATGGCCGGCCTGGTGGATTTGCACAGCGTGGATGTATCTGCGCCCGGGGTGGTGCTGGTGACCACAGGGCAGGGCGGGCAGGTCACTTTTGCGTTGGATAATTTAGACCAGCAATTACAGCGCTGGCGCCAGATTTATGACTGGGGCCACAGTGCCGGCCGGGCCATTGCCTCACTGGATCTGGCCGTGGGCAATAATGTGCCCGTGACCTGGACGCTGGCCAGCGTCCTGCCGCCTTTCAATGCTCAATCAGTAAAACCCCTGCATTCACGGAGGAAAAATGTTTGACGATTCAAATCTCATAGTCGGTCTGGAGATAGGCACCTCCAAAGTCTGTGCCGTGGTGGGCGAGCTAAACGCCGAAGGCACGCTCAATATTGTCGGGCTGGGTCAGGCGCCCGCCAGCGGCGTGCGCAAGGGGGAGATTGTAGATTCCGGCCAGGCGGAGGAATCGGTACGACATGCCATTGTGGAGGCGGAGAAAATGGCGAATATGGAGATTCGCAGCGTTTATCTGGGGGTCACCGGCGCGCATATCCGTGGCTTCAACAACCGGGGGGTTCACCGGGTGCTGTCGGCCGACCGCGAGATCACCAATGACGATGTGCAGGATGTGGTCAAGAACGCCAAGGCGATCAATCTGCCGGTGGAAAATTCCATCGTACATGCCGTGCGCCAGCATTTCTTTCTGGATGGCCAGGACGGCATCACCAATCCCATGGGGATGTTGGGTGCATTGTTGGAGGTGGATGTGCATGTGGTGCATGGCGTCACCAACCGGTTGCAGAACGCGGTGCGCGTGGTCAAGGGGCTGCATCTGGAGGTGGATGAGATTGTTTTCAACGGGCTGGCCTCGTCGCTGGCCCTGCTTACGAATGAGCAGAAGGAATTGGGCGCCCTGGTCATCGACATGGGTGGTGGCACGACGGATTACGTGGTTTATGCCAACGGCATCATCAAACATACGGGTGTGCTGGCCTTGGGCGGCGATCATGTATCCAACGATTTGGGTCATGGCCTGAAGGTGCCGCTGACCCGGGCTGAAAAGCTCAAGCGCGAGCATGGTTCTGCGTTGGTGGATGAAGCGAGCAAAGGCCGTACCATCGCCCTCACGAACGAACTGGGCCTGCCCGTGCGGAACATCAACTTGGAGCATCTCCAGCGCATCATGGCCCTGCGGCTCGAAGAAATTTTTCAGATCATCGCCCAGGACCTGGAGCAGGCGGGGCTGATGGACGATCTGCGGGCCGGGGTGTTTATTTGCGGCGGGTGTGCGCGAGTTCCGCAACTGGCGCAGCTGGCGGAATCAGTATTCGGGCTGCCGGTCAGCCTGGGGCAGACCAACTCGATCAGCGGGCTGAAGTCCGCGCTGGACCAGCCGGAATTTCTCGCGGCTATCGGGCTCGTCAAGTATGCCTCCCTCAAAAGCCGCAAGCGACCGGCCGGCGGTCTCCTGAATGTCATTAAAGACAGGCTCGGCAGGTATCTGCCATTGTTTTAACCATCCTTGTGCCATGAACTCCACCCCTGAAACTCAAAGCCCTGTTCTGGAAACCACCGGCACGCCGGTGATCAAAATCATTGGTGTTGGCAGCGCCGGCGTCAGCCTTTTGGAGACGCTGAACGATGCGGATTTTGCCGCCGCTGCGCGGATGGCGGTCAATACGGACGGGACCTCGCTGGAGGCGTCGTCGGCTCCGCTGAAAATTCATCTGGAAAACCGGCTATTGCGCGGGCTGGGCACGGGCGGCGATGCCGAACGCGGCCGCTCCCTGGCCGAGGAGCAGTATGCCACGTTGAAGAGCGCCTGCAGGGGCGCCAATGTCATTTTGATGGTGGCGGGTTTGGGCGGCGGTGCGGGTAGCGGCATCACGCCGGTGCTGGCGCGGGCGGCGCGGGAGACCGGGGCGCTGGTGCTGGCCTTTGTCACCCTGCCGTTTGAATGTGAGGGCAACCGGCGTCGCGAACAGGCCCGGCAAAGTCTGGAGCAGATCCGGGCTGAGGCGGATGGCGTCATTTGTCTGCCCAATCAGAAGGCGTTTAAGCTGATCGATGAGAACACCAGTGTGGTGGACACGTTCCGCATCACGGGCGGGTTGCTGGCGGAAGCCATCCGCGGGGTCTGGCATCTGCTGACCCGGCCGGGGCTGATCCAGATCCATCTGGCGGATTTGTGCGCGCTGTTGCGTGATAAGAACTCCGAGGGTGTGTTTGCCTTCGTGGAGGCCACGGGGCCCACGCGTTCCAGGGAAGTGGTGGAGAAGCTGCTGGTGCATCCGTTGCTGGATGAAGGGCGGGCGTTGGCGGAATCGGATGCGGTGCTGATCAGCCTCATGGCGGGGCAGGATCTGACGATGGCCGAGGTCAACCGAGTGATGGAACAGATCACGCGCCAGTGTGAACGGGCGCAGGTCATCATGGGCGCGGCCGTGGATGAGGGCTTGAAGAACCGGCTGACGGTCACTTTGATCGCCGCGCGGCATAACCAGCCGGCTGGGGCGACAGCGGCGGAAGTGCCGGTGCATCGCGGGTCGCGCGCGGCTGTCAGGCCGACCACCGGCACGGCGTTTTTGCAGCAGCGGGAACAGCTCGTCAAGCAGCATGCGGGCGGCGGCCGACGGAAGGCGGAGGCGAAGTTCCGGCAGGAGATGTTGCCGCTGGCAATCATTTCCAAGGGCCGCTTTGACAAGAGTGAGCCGACGATTCACAAGGGCGAGGACCTGGATATTCCCACTTATTACCGGCGCGGTGTGCCGTTGAACTGAGTGGGTCAGGGGGCGAGGAGGGCCCAGGCGCACCAGAGGACGGGGGCTTCGCCGTGGAGGTCGCCGACGGAACGGGGGCGGTCCAGATAGAATTGGCGGTCCTTGCTCTGGTTGGTGCCGACGCAGATTTCGCGGACGTTGCCGTCGTCGTTGATGTAGTTGCAGAGGCCGGTCCAGCCGCGGCGGGCGCAGTCGCCGTAATCGGCCTCGCTGAGCCAGCCGTGCTTGACGCCAACGATCATGGCATAGGTGAACATCCCGGTGCTGGAGGTTTCGACCCAGGCGGTGTCGTCGTCAATCAATTGGCGCCAGAGGCCGGAGGGGGATTGATAGGTTTTCAGACCGGCCATCATTTTTTTGTAGCCGGCCATGATGCGGGCATATTGGGGATGGTCGGGGGGCAGGGAGCCGAGGACTTCGGCCATGCCGACGGCAAACCAGCCGTTGCCGCGTCCCCAGTAGTAGGGGATTTCCGGGCCGTGGAAGAAGAGGCCGTTGGGTTTCTGGAGTTTGTCGAGGTAGGCGGCCATTTCGTTGGCGGCGCGGTCGGCATACTTGGAGTCCTTGGTGGCGCGGTAGGCCTGGATCTGGAGGCTGCTGATCATGAACATGTCGTCGACCCACCAGCGGGTTTCGCGGGTGAGGCCGGAGGGCAGGGGGCTGACCCATTGTTTGTCAGCGATGCTGGTGCCAAGTTCGAGGTATTTCTGGCCGCCATTATTGGTGCCGCCGTTGACGAGGTAGATTTCCAGGGGGACGTCGCCGAAGACGTGGGAATCCACATGGTTGTCCTGGGGGACAAGGCGGCTGCCGGGGGCGAAGATGTCATCGTAACGGTGCACGAGCTGCTCCTTGAGGGCGGCATCGCCGATGGTGTCGGCGAAGCGGAGGCCGCCGTAGGCGGTGCAGACTTCAGGGTAGATGATGAAGCCTTCGGATTTGTTGATGGCGTGTGGGCGCGCGAGAAAATTTTTGGCGATTTTTTCGCCGACGGCGCGGGGATCAGCATTGGCGGGCAGGTTTTGGAAACTGGCGATGGCGGTTGTGTTGGAGCTGGTGGCGGTGGTACAGCAGCCATCCAGCAGCAGGGCGGCCATGGACAGGGCCAAGGCGGTAAATAGGGATTTGTTCATGAGCCATTTGTAAACTGAAATGGCGGGGGATGTCGAATGAAAATGCTGAAATTTTGAAAGCAAAAAACAGAGATATTTAAACGCCGGTGGCGGGGAATTTTTCGCGGATGCGGCGGCGGAGGTGTTCCTCGTCGGCGGGGGTGTAGCGGCGGCGGGAGATGAGGCGTTGCACGGCGTCGAGGAGTTCGAGCCAGTCTTCCAGGGGGGGCTCGGGGACGGGTTGCCAGGTGTCAAAGCGTTTGCCCCGGTGGAAGAAGCGCCATTCGCGGCTGACGTGTTGGACGTAGACTTGGAGTTTGTCCCCGTCTTCGGTCGTCCGTTTCCAACTAATTTCGGCTTTGGCCATTTGGTTTGATCGGTTATTCGGGCAGATCCACGCTGGCGACGGCCATGGCGGCAATGCCTTCTTCGCGGCCGATGAAGCCCATGAGTTCGTTGGTGGTGGCCTTGATGCCGACCTGTTTTTCGGTCACGCCGAGGGCGGTGGCGATGCACTGTTTCATGGCGGCGATGTGGGGGTAGATTTTGGGGGCCTGGGCGATGACGGTGCAATCGACATTGACGATTTTACCACGCCGGGCGGTGATCTGGCGGGCGGCTTCTTTCAAGAAAATGCGGCTGGGGACGCCGCGCCAGCGGGGGTCGGTATTGGGAAAAAAGTGGCCGATGTCGGGTTCGCCGAGGGTGCCGAGGAGGGCGTCGCAGAGGGCGTGCATGAGGGCATCGGCATCGGAATGGCCGTCAAGGCCCTTGGAGTGGGGGATTTCGACCCCGCCCAACACGAGCTTGCGTCCGGTAACCAATTGATGAACGTCGTATCCGATGCCTACATGGACCATGACGTACTATAGTGGCGGAGGGGGGAAAGCAAAAGGAGAATAAGACAGAGGTCGGGGGTTGGAAGTCACTTTCCGTCCGTCAGGGTTTTTAGTTTGGTGAGCATGGATTCCATTTGGGGGGTGCTGGCGATTTTCCAGGTCGCTCCATCGCGTTTGAGGATTGCGACGGCGGGGACGGTCGCACGTGGGGTCGGATTCTGAGGGTTGGTTTCGGCGCGGTACAGGACATCGATGCAGTCTTTCTCGAGGAGGCTGCCGATGATGGTGATCTGGGTGTGGAGGGAGGCGGCCCGGGCTTGCGGCGTGACTTTTGAAAAGGCGAGCTGGAAGAATTTTACGGTAACTTGTTTGGGGGTGAGTTTTTTGAGGTCGTCCAGGCTGGCGACGCCGAGTCCCTTCAGCAAGGCGGGTTTTTCGGTATTGGGGTCCGTAGTCTCCACGATACGAATGGCCATCGTGCTGAAGGACTGGCAAACATCCGGATGGAGTTCATTCGCCATCGCAACCACGTCGTATCGGACAAGGGCTTCGGCGAATCTCCGGGTGGTGGCTTCGGCGGCGGGGGATGTTTGCGCGTGCACGGTGAGGGACAGGCACAGTAACGCTAACAGCATGACGAGGGTGCGCATGGGGGTTATTCGCGGATGGTGGCCTGGAGCTGGGTTTTGAAGGCGGCGACGAGTTTTTCCTGGGCGGCGTTGACTTCGACGTCGGTGAGAGTTTTGTCGGTGGCGCGGTAGGTGAAGGCGTAGGCGAGGCTTTGTTGGCCTTCGGGGACGTGTTTGCCACGGAAGACGTCGAAGAGGTCGACGCTCTCGAGATTGGCGGGTTTGGTCTGTTTGACGGTGGCGAGGACGGCGCTGTGGGTGACGGTTTCGGGGACGATGAGCGCGACGTCGCGGCGGCTGGACGGGAACTGCGGCAGGGGCTTGAAGGCGCGGGTGAGGTTGCGCTTGGACAGGAGCAGATCGAGGTTGAATTCCGCGAGGTAGACGGCGTCGCGCAGGTTGTATTGTTTGACGAGGGCGGGCAGGAGGCGGCCGAGTTCGCCCAAGGGGAGTTTGCCGCCGAGACTGACGGTGGCTGATTCCAAGAGGAGCGGGGTGGCGGCGGGGTTGGTGGTGTAGACAACGCCGCGGATGCCGAATTGTTCAAGGAGTTCTTCGGCGAGGCCTTTGAGGTCAAAGTTATCCAAGGTGGCGTCGCGGTCGTCGCCACTCCAGAAGGGGAGTTGTCGGCGGCCGGTGAGGGCGAGGGCGACGCGGCGTTCTTCGCGGGGCGCGCCGTCGGTGCGGGTGAAGACGCGGCCGATCTCGAAGAGGGCGACGTCGGCGTTCTGGCGGCTGACGTTGATGCGGAGGGAGTCGAGGAGGCCGGGCAGCAGGGAGGGGCGGAGGACATTCATGTCGCTGCTGAGGGGGTTTTCCAAGGCTACAACGTTGGGGCTGGCGAGGGCGGCGGCGGCGCCGGCAATGAGGGTCTGACCCTGGGCTTCGTGGAGGCCGAGGCCGGTGAGGATGCGGCGGGCTTCGCTGATCTGGTCGTAGACAGTGTCGTAGGGATTTGTGCCCAGGGCACCGCGCGGGGGGGTGCTGGGAATTTTATCAATGCCGTAGAGGCGGCCGACTTCTTCGATCAAATCGACTTCGCGTTTGAGGTCGACGCGCCAAGTGGGGATTTGAAAGGTGGTGGCCCCGGGGGCGTGGCTGGTGTCGGTGAGGCCGAGCTTGGTCAGGCAGGTGACCTGGTCGTTGTGGGGGATGGCGACGCCGAGGAGGTCCTTGGTGCGGGCAAAGTGGAGGGTAATCTCCTTGGGGGTGCTGGTCTGGGCGGGGACATCCACCAGGGTATCGGTGAGCTGGCCACCGGCGGTTTGAAGGATGAGTTGGGCGGCGCGGCGGCCGGCCCAATCGGCGATGCCGATATCGGTGCCGCGTTCGAAGCGGTAGCTGGATTCGCTGCGGAGGCCGAGGGTTTTGCTGGTGCGGCGGATATTGGCGGGCTGGAAATAGGCGCTCTCGATGAGGATGTCCGCAGTTTGGGCGTTGATCTCTGTGTTGGCGCCGCCCATGACGCCGGCGAGGGCGATGGGTTTTTGGGCGTCGGCGATGAGGAGCATCTCGGGGGTGAGGGTGCGTTCCTGCTGGTCTAGGGTTTTGAATTTCTCGCCGGGGGCGGCACGGCGGACGTGGATGGCCGGCCGGCCGGTGGCGTCATCCTTTGCGAGGAGGTGATAGTCGAAGGCGTGCAGGGGCTGGTCGGTCTCGAGCATGACGTAGTTGGTGACGTCGACAACGTTGCTGATGCTGCGGAGGCCGACTTTCTCCAGGGTGTTGCGGAGCCAGTCGGGGCTGGGGCCGACTTTGACGCCCTGGATGATGCGGGCGGTGTAGCGGGGGCAGAGTTCCATATCCTCGATGGTGACGGTGACGAGGGGGTTGGGGCCGGCGGCGGCGGGGGCGCCGAGGTCGGGGAGGCGCAGGGGATTGCCGGTGAGGGCGGCGATTTCGCGGGCGATGCCGATGAGGCTGTTCAGGTCGGGACGGTTGGGGGTGACTTCGAGGTCGTAGACGAGGTCGCTGCCGCCGCGGCCGAGGTATTCGGCGAAGGGTTGGCCGACGGGGGCGTCGGGGCGGAGGATGAGGAGGCCGTCCTCTTTTTTGTGGCCGATGGCAAGGGGGTCGAGGCCTAGTTCCTCGTGGGAGCAGAGCATGCCGTGGGATTCGACGCCGCGGATCTTGCCGACCTTGATGGTGAAGGGGGTGGTTTCGCCGGGCTTGGGGGGCAGGGTGGCACCGGGGAGGATGAGGGGGATTTTGTCGCCGGCTTGAAAATTCTGGGCGCCGCAGACGATCTGGCGTTCGCCGGTGCCATCGTGGACGCGGCAGAGGGAGAGTTTATCGGCATTGGGGTGTTTGTCGCGGGTGAGGACCTGGGCGACAACGATGCCGGTGAATTCACCGCCGATTTTTTGGACGCCCTCGACTTCGAGGCCGAGCATGGTGAGGCGCTCGGTGAGTTCGGCGGGGGACCAGTTGAAATCGACGTATTGTTTGAGCCAGTTAAGGGTGACTTTCATTTGAAAAAGTTGAGGTCGCTCCTGACGGAGCTTAAGGATTTTAAATTGGTTGGTTGGCTACAAATATTTCGCTCAGATGGAGCTGGGGGAATCAGAAAGGGAGTGGTTCGCCATAAATGCGCTGGAAAAGGCGGCGTTTTAATTCTTCCGGCGGCAGGTCGGCGGGCAGGGAGGCGAGCATCATGGCGCGGGCGGCGTCGAACATCTGCACGCCCATAAGGAAGCGCTCCTCGCCGGAGCGGGCCATCAGCTTTTGCCGGACGAGTTCGGCGATTTCTGGCGGAGTATCATTCATGGGCAATTTCCTTCCATAAATTAACCAAACCGAGTTCCGCCGTCCAATGTTCAATGTAGGGGCGGTCACAGCCGGAGCCGAGGAGGTTTTTTACATCACCGAGCTGTTGTTCGGAGCGGGAGTCCTTCGCCCAAAAGAGTTTGGAGAGAATCAAGTCCTCCTTGCTGACGATCCAGGTTTCAAAATCACCGATTTTTATGCGTTGCCGGCGGGCGAATTCATTGAGCCGGTAGGGGTTTTGCTTGCGAATGATGCAGTCGACCTTAATGATGCTCTGGTCGTGGATGAGATTGAACATGGATTCCTGCGTGATGGAACCGGCCACTGCTTCGGGGGAGACGTAGTAATCCGGGTTGAATAATTGCACGAGGCGTTCAGCATCGACAGGTCGCAAGGCGACGACGAGATCAATGTCGCGGGTCATGCGTGGCTGGGTGTAAAAATTCATGGCCATCGAGCCAGTGAGCATGTAGCCGATGCGCGCAGAATCCAGCCGGTACGAGACGTCACGAACGATGTCGAGTTCGTTTTGCATGTGTTTAATCAATATGGGCCAAACTAGTTGTTTTCATGCCTTGCGCCAAGCTTCGTATGAGCGGGTCAGAGGGTTTGGGCGAGGGGGAGGATGAGGTCGAAATGGGGGTCCTGGTGTTCGAGGCCGATTTTGTTTTCGACGGCGCAGGCGGCGATGATGATGTCCGGCAGCGGGGCGGTGAGGCCTTTTTCGCGGCAGGCGCGCGCGAGTTTGCGGGCCCGGGCCCAGACGGGTTGATTCACGGGACATAGCGGCAGTTCGCCTTCCAGTTCCTCCAAGATGGCTTTTTCATGCTGGCCCCGGGTGCCGTGCCAAAGTTTCACCAAGGTTATGTCGCACCAAGCGGCGCGGCCTTGAACCAGCAGGTCCCTGACCCGCCGACTAGTAACGCTGTCGCGTCCGCGCAGGAATTCAATCCAACTGGAGGCGTCCACCAAGGTCATGGAGCGGTCTCCCATTTGCGGTCTTCGCGCAGGTGCTGGAGCTCCTCCTGCGACATGAAATTGGGGCAGGAGCCTTGGAGCCGTTCGGCCAGATCAGCCAAGCGATGGATGCTGTTGAAGGCCTCGACGGCGGTGACGATGGCGGCGCGCTTGGTCTTGGCACCGGTGTGACTCATGGCTTCCTGGAGGGTTGCTTCTGGAATATCAATTGTCGTTTTCATGCTTCCAATTTAATTAGAAATGGATTCTTGTTAATGGCAACCTGGCATCCGGCGTGGGCGGAGGGGTTGCCAAGGCTGGACTCAGCCGGACTGAGGCCGACGGTGGTTATCCGGTAGGGGACAGGGTGGCGGCAGCGGCCAGCATGGTTTTGAGGTAGCGGCCGGTGTGGCTTTCGGGGTTGGCCATGATTTTATCTGGCGGGCCTTCGGCGACGATGCGGCCGCCGGCGCCGCCGCCTTCGGGGCCGAGGTCGATGATCCAGTCGGCGGTTTTAATGACGTCGAGGTTGTGCTCGATGATGAGGAGGGTGTTGCCGGTGGCGCGGAGCTTGAAGAGGACTTCGAGCAGTTTGGCGACGTCGTGGAAATGGAGGCCGGTGGTGGGTTCGTCGAGGATGTAGAGGGTCTTGCCGGTGGCTTTGCGGCTGAGTTCGGTGGCGAGTTTGACGCGCTGGGCTTCGCCGCCGCTGAGGGTGGTGGCCTGCTGGCCCAGGTGCAGGTAGCCGAGGCCGACCTCGGCCAGGGTCTGGACGGGGTCGTAGATTTTAGGCACGGCGCGGAAGAAGGTGACGGCTTCATCGACGGTGAGGTCGAGGACGTCGGCGATGTTTTTGCCCTTGTAGGTGATGTCCAGGGTCTCGCGGTTGTAGCGTTTGCCGTTGCAGGCCTCGCAGGTGACATAGACGGGGGGCAGGAAATTCATCTCGATTTTGAGGAGGCCATCGCCCTCGCATTTTTCGCAGCGGCCGGACTTGACGTTGAAGCTGAAGCGGCCGGGCTCGTAGCCGCGGATCTTGGCGGCGGGGAGCTTGGCGAACAGGTCGCGGATGTGGTTGAACATGCCGGTGTAGGTGGCCGGATTGCTGCGGGGCGTGCGGCCGATGGGTGTCTGATCGATGACGATGACCTTGTCCAAATCTTCAAAGCCCTTGAGGGCGCGGTGCAGGCCGGGCTTTTCCTTGGAGCCGTAAAATTTGCGGAAGAGGGCGCGGCGGAGGATGTCGTCGACGAGGGTGCTTTTGCCGGAGCCGCTGACGCCGGTGATGCAGGTGAAGGTGCCGAGGGGGATGCGGACATCCAGGTTGCGGAGGTTATTCTCGCGGGCACCGAGGACCTCGAGCCAGCCGCGTTCTTCGGTGGGGGCGAGGCGTTTTTTGGGGATGGGGATGCAGAGTTCGCTGCGGAGGTATTGGGCGGTGAGGGATTTGGGGCTGAGCAAAATTTCGGGCAGGGTGCCGGCGGCGACGAGTTCGCCGCCATGGACGCCGGCACCGGGGCCGAGATCGAGGATATAATCGGCGGCGCGGATGGTGTCGGCGTCATGTTCGACGACGAGGACGGTGTTGCCGAGGTCGCGGAGGCCCTTGAGGGTGGCGAGGAGGCGGTCGTTGTCGCGCTGGTGGAGGCCGATGCTGGGTTCATCGAGGACGTAGAGGACGCCGACGAGGGCGGCACCAATCTGGGTGGCGAGGCGGATGCGCTGGGCCTCGCCGCCGGAGAGGGTGCTGCTTTCGCGGTCGAGGGTGAGGTAGCCGAGGCCGACGTTTTTGAGGAAGCCAAGGCGGGCGCGAATCTCCTTGATGACTTCGCCAGCGATTTTTTGCTGGAAATCGGTGAGCTTGAGTTCGGCGAAGAAGTCATCGGCCTTTTCGACGGAGAGGCCGCAGACATCCATGATGGAGAGGCCGGGGATTTTGAGTTTGGAGGGCTTGAGGCCGAAGCGGGGACCGGTGGCATCGTCGCCAAGGGTGACGGCGAGGATCTCGGGCTTGAGGCGGCGGCCCTTGCAGACGTCGCAGAATTCGGGGCTCATGTAGGCCTTGAGGCGGTTGCGGATGAATTCGCTTTCGCTCTCGTTGGCAAGGCGCTCGAGGTTGGGGAGAATGCCCTCGAAGGGGCGGCTGATGGTGCTGACCTTGCCGGCGCGCCAGAATTTGAAGTCGATGTCCTTGGCACCGGAGCCGTGGAGGAGGACTGCCTTGAAATCGGCGGGGAGATTTTGCCAGGGGGTTTCCAGGCTGACGTCGAAATGGGCGGCGACGGAGCGGAGCATGGCCTTATAATATATGGCGAGGCGTTTGCCGGCGCGGCGCCAGGGCTGGATGGCGGCCTCGAGGGCGAGCTCGGGGTCGGGCACGACGAGGGTTTCCTCGAAGACCATTTTCTGGCCGAGGCCGTGGCAGACGGGGCAGGCGCCGGCGGGGGCGTTGAAGGAATAATGCTTGGGCTTGGGCGGGTCGTAACTTTTGCCGGTGGCGGGGCTGCACATTTTGTTGGAGTGCAGGGTCTCGGTCCAGGTGTCGGACTTGGTCGCGCCGTCCTGGTGGAGGGTGAAGAGGACGCCTTCGCCCCAGCGCAGGGCGGTCTCGACGGAGTCGCTGAGGCGCACGCGGATCTTTTCATCCATTACGAGCCGGTCGACGACGGCCTCGATATTGTGAAATTTCTTTTTGTCGAGCTTGATGCGCTTGGTGGTGTCGCCGAGCTCGACGAGTTCGCCGTCGACGCGGGCGCGGACGAATCCTTCGCGGCCGAGGCGCTCAATGACGTCGCGGAACTCGCCCTTCTGGCGGCGGACGACGGGGGCGAGGAGCATGAGCCGGGTCTTCGGCGGCAGGGCGAGGATTTTATCGACGATGTCGCTGGTGGACTGGGCGACGATGGGCACGCCGGTCTCGGGGCAATGAGGCCGGCCGATGTGGGCGTAGAGGAGGCGGAGGTGGTCGTAGATCTCGGTGGTGGTGGCGATGATGGAGCGGGGGCTGCTGCCGGAGCTGCGCTGCTCGATGGCGATGGCGGGGGAGAGGCCCTCGATGAAATCGACGTCGGGCTTCTGCATCTGGTCGAGGAACTGGCGGGCGTAGGCGGAGAGGGATTCGACATACTTGCGCTGGCCCTCGGCGTAAATGGTGTCGAAGGCGAGGGACGATTTGCCGCTGCCGCTCAGGCCGGTGACGACGACGAGCCGGTCGCGGGGGATGGAGAGCGTGAGGTTTTTCAGGTTATGCTCCCGCGCGCCGCCGATACGTATGAATTCCTTGCTCATGGTTGCGATTTTCTCAATGCCACAATCCATGAACCTAAGCCAGGTCGGGGGAAGATGCAAAGCCGGAGTGGAAAAAATGAAGCGGAGGTTCGTTTCCTCAAGTGGCCCTTTACCTTGGACTCATGCGACTCGGCCGGACTGGCGATGACGGGCCTTGACCCCCGCAGGCAGCAGAATAGAGCGATGGTTTGAACTGGAGAGCTCAGCACCACCCCTCCCCATCCCTCCCCCCCCCCATTTATTCAAATGGCGGGGAGGGGGTTACATGGGTTCGTGGTCGTGAGGTGTTGTTGGCAGGGCCGGGCGTGGTGCGGGAGCGGTGTCGACGAGCAAAGGGTCGTAGCCTTAAGTGGCGTCACCTTGGACTCAGCGCGACTCAGCCGGACCGTGAGGGGGGGCGGGTTGCTGGTCGCCTGACATGCCTGGTATCCATTTTCACGGTCGGATTGGGTCGGAGCGAGTCGGTTTAGACCAGAATTTCCCAATTGCCTGCGCGTTTTTTATTTTGTGTTAGATTTTTGTTAGTTAACGTTAAAACACAGGCTTTTTTTGAAGATTCCTACAATGTTAGAATTTGTTAGGATTTGTTAGAATCTGTTAGTTTTTGTTAGTCGTCTGGGCCAGTCTGACACAGCGAAAGGTCGGGCCGTGAGAACGTCACTGTCCCCACTCCTATTCGCCAGCCACCCAACTATGTCAAAGAGTTGTTCTGCCAACCGGCTTATCGCGGGCGGCGCTTCATGGGCAATCCCATGATTCGCCCACAACTTAACGGAGAGGGTTGGACATCTATGGTCCATGGTAATAACTTTTTGGCGGAAATCTGAACATGCGAAAAAAGCCGGTTTAATCGTGCAAAGGCGCAGAGAAAATAAAGAATAACCGTTCCGTTCACTTTATCGTTGTTAAAGAGGTTGGTATGAAACATTGCGGCGGGTGCGGTGCAGGGCGAACCAACCGGCCAGGGTTCCGAGCAGGATGCCGGTGAGGGCGCCGGCGGTCAGACATCGGGCCTGGTCGGGCACCAGGGTGACGGTGTCCGGGGTAGCGGGCTGAATGTTGTGCCGGTAATCCTGATAAGTTGTGGCCACCGAATTGGCAATCTGGATGGCTTCATGTTTACCTTCGCTGCAAACGGTTATGTCGATGAATCTGGTATTGGGAATTGCCTTCAGCCGCATGTGTTGCTTGAGCAATGCCATGGTATCCGCAGAATTGAGCGGTTCGCCGCCATTATATTTCTTACCCCAGATATTGTTGAGGTCCAATGTCTTGATGACGTTTGACAGGATGATCTGGGATTGCAGTATTTCCAATGTGTTTGGTTCATAGTCCCCGCCATATGGTATTATCCCGTTATTCGTCTTCTCTTGGGGCTGTTCAAAAAACGGCTTCTCTTCGGGCATAACCTCGATGCGGCAGGTGGCGGCGAATTGCTCGGGCAATACGAAGGCGATGGCTGCTGAGATGATGAAGGTCAGCAGGAAAATTGTGATGAAGGCGCGCTTGAAGGCGGCGGGACCGGAGATGGCGGGTGTGGTCATTCTGTATTGTGTGATTTGACGGGACAAGAGGGGTTTTCGTTCACTTTACGTTGAGAACGCGTTTGGGCGGTCGGGATGGTCGGGCAGTTCAGGGGACTTGCAGGCGGTAGAAGTGTTGGGGGCCATTGGTATTGAGGGGGTTGGTGAAATTGAAGTTGCCGTAGTTGTCGAACTGGTTGGTCAGGAGGCGGGTCCAGTTGCTGGCGGGTTGGATGAGGTTGGTTGAACCAAGCAGAATATAATTGGCATTGGCCACGCCGCCGGCACCGCCGATGACGAGGCCGTTGGGGGCGAGGATGACGGGCTTGATCATCGGTTGGCTGGTCACGATGATGGACAGGACGCCGGTGGTGGTGAGGTTGTTGGTGTTCCAGCCGAGGCCGACGGGCAGGGGTGGGAGATTCAGGGCGGCAAAGGTGCCGGTCGAGGTGGCGGCGTTGAACAGCGGAAAGCGGTCGCCTTCGGCGGGGGCGGCCGGGCCGAGGTTGGTCACGCTGAGCGTGCCGCCATAGGTCAGGGTGCCGGTCACGTTTACGACGGTGTTGGTCGCGGGGGCTTTGCTGATGGCCAAGAAGGTGGTGGCACCAGGCGAAAGGGTGAGGCCGGCGGTCAAGGTCAGGGTGGTGGTGGCACCGCCGGGTGCCAGGGTGCCACCGGAGGTGATGGTCACGGGGCTGCTGATGGTGCCGGCGCCGCCGAGCGTGCCGCCGGTGCCGATGGCCATGGAGCCGCCGGCGGCCACGGAGCCATTAACCAGCAGGGTGCCGTTGGTGACAGTGGTGGGGCCGGTGCTGGTGTTGACGGCGGCGAGGGTGAGGGTGCCACCGGTGACGTTGACGGCCAATTGCCCGCTGCCGTCGCTGATGGGTGCGGTGGTGACGGCGATGTTGCCGGGACCGGCAACGGTGAGGGTTTTCAGGCCGGCGGTCCCGGCGGTGAGGCCGCCGGCGAGGGTCAGGCCGTTGGTGCCGGCATCGGCCGCCTGCACGAGGGTCAGGGGTTGGTTCAGGGTAATGGCGCCGGTAAAGGCGGCATTGGTGTCCACGGCGCCACCCAATGTGTAGACGCCGGTAGTGGCGAGGTTGGTGACGATGATGGGATGGGCGACGGTGAAGGGGCCGCCGATGAGCAGGGTGGGGCTAGAATTGTTGGCGGCGGTGCCGGCGTCGCCGAGGAAAACGGGGGTGCCGGGCTTGCCGAAGGCGCCGGCGGCATTGAGTTTGGCGGCGAAGCTGCCGTCGGCGGGCAGGGTCTGGCCATCGGTGGTGCCGGCCACGAGGGTGCCGGCGCTGACGATGGTGCCACCGTCGTAGAAATTGAGTCCGGAGAGGAGCATCCGGCCGGGGCCGGCCTTATCGAGCACGCCGGGCAGCCGGGTGCTGTAATTGTAATCCGTGTTAACATCGCCGATGGCGGCGCTGACCGTCAGGTCGACGCCGGTGCTGCCGGTGACGGAGGCGACGGTGAAGGTATTGAGCCCGTTCATGAGGCTGAGGCCGTCCTGGCCGGTGGTGAAATTGGGCTGGCTGTTGGTGATATACGAGGGGGCGGAGCCGGTGATGGTGAGATTGCCGCCCAACTGGTAGGAGAGGTAGCTGTTTTCGTAGCCTGGGGAGGGAGCGTAATTCAGAGTGGCGCTGGTGCTGTTGGCGGACAGGGTGCCGCCGTTGAGGGTGAGGGCGCCGATGAGGTTGGAGACCTTCTCGACCTGGAGCCGGCCGCCATTGATCACCACGGCGGGCGGGTTGGGGTTTTTGTTCGGCCCGGGCTGGCCGAGGACATTGTTGATCTGGAGATCCAGAACGCCGGGGCCGTTGATGGTGATGAGACGGCCGGCACCGCCGCTATTGCCCAAGGGGCTGCTGGTGCCAGCGACGGCCCCGACGGTGGTGGTGGCGATGAGGGTGCCGTTATTGACGGTGATGGGGCCGCTGAAGGTGTTGGCGGCGGAAAGGGTGAGCGAACCGGTGCCGGATTTTGTCAGGCCGCCGGTGCCAGCGATGGCGCTGCCAGAAAGGGCGTAGGTTTTGGCGGTATTGTTGACTATGAGAGAGAGCGGTGTCCGGGTGGCAGAGAGGGACACGGTGGTGGTGCCGGTGGCGGTGTCATCGAACTGCACTGTCTGGCCATCGGCATAAATGCCGGCGACCCCGGCGGTCAGCCAATTGGCCGTGGTGGTGTCCCAGGTGCCGTTGACGGCCCCGGTCCAGACGGTGTTGGTGGTGGTCGTGGTCACGGTGTTCCCAAAAAATTCGAGTTCAGCGACGTTGGCAAAACCATTGGTGCCGGACACGTAGCGGACGTAGCGGAAGGTGTTGGTGAGGGTGACGGGCAGGAGGGTCATGACGCCCTGGAGCGGTGCGTTGGTGATGGTATACAAGGTCACGGCATCGCTGAAATTGGGCTGGTTGGCCCCCTGAAACAGGCCGCCGAGCAGGCGATTGGAAAAGGACGGGGTGCCGGTATCAATGCGCGGATAACAGCCGACCTGCACGAGGGCCGCGCGGGTGCTGGTGCCGAGGTCGAGGCCGACCCAGTCACCATTGGCATCGGGGCCGTCGAAAAACGAGTTGGTGTTCCAGTCCATCGCCGCCTCCTTTTCGTTGGCGGTGATGTTGTTGGAGGAGCCATCGGTGCCGATAATGGTGCCGGCGAGCTGGCCGGTGTTGTAGGTGAGGCCGCTGCCGCCGCCGACGATGATTTCGGCGAGGCCGGGGACGAGGCCGGGCGGCTGGTTGGTGAACGCGACGCGGAGGTATTCGATGCCGGAACCGAAATAGCCGACGGCGGTGCGACTTTGTTCGGTGCTGGTATTCTGGCTTTGATCCACGACGGTCGTCCAGTGGACGTTGTCGGCGGAGAGCTGGATCTGGTAACAGTAATTATCGGCGGTGGGAAAGATGAGTTGCACGGTGTCGAGCTGATAAAGGTTTTCCAGATTTATCTGCCACCAGGCGTTGGTGTCCGTGGCGGCGGCCTGCCAATAAGTGTTGGTGGCGCCGTCATCGACATAGCCGGAGGAGCCGGTGCCGGTGCTGCTGACGAGGGTGGGGCGGTTCAGGGCGAGTTGATCGCTGTGCATGGGCGGTTGGACGACCGAGCCGTTAAAACGTTTATAAGCCAGCGTCGGGGCGGCGGGGGTGACGCCCGGCACCCAGACGGGACTGCCGGCGGAGGTGATGGTCACGGTGGCGGGGGTCAGGCCGGGGGATGTGGCCTGAATGACGGAGGTGCCGGAATAGTAGGTGCGGAATTCGATGGCGGCCTCGCCATTGGTCATCTCGATGTCGGAGACCTGGTTCGCTGTGGGTGGGGTGAAGGTGATATTGGTGCCGGTAGGGAACTGGCCGGGACCGGAGATCAGGGTCAGGGTCACGGGCACGCTGTTGCTGGTGGCGTTGCCATTGGCGTCGAGCACGGAGACGATCACCTGGGCGTCCTGCGTGCCATCCACGGCGGTCAGATTGGTGGTGCTGGCGGTCAGTTGCAAGCCGGCGGGCGTACCGCCGCCCGGCCAGGCTGGCGGTGGCACACCGACATACTGGTTGCGATACCAATACCACGCCTCTTTGGGCAGACGGAAATAATCGACCAGGCCTTTGGCGCCCGAGCCGCCGTAGAGGGCACCGCCGGCCAATTGGGTGCCGTAGTCAAAACCGCACCAAACGGATTGGCCGCTGCGCCAGGCGTATTCGGTGGGCAGGCCGTTGGCCGCCAGTTGTGTGGACAGGTTGCCCCAGCCGGGGGAGTAGGTGCCGGGCAGGGTGGCCTTCACGCTGCCGTATTCGGTGACCATGCTCGGCACGCCGGAGTTTTGAAACATGCCGATGGTGGCGCCATCGCCGTTGTAACCGGCGACATCGCCGATCTTATCAATCCGGCCGGAGGAGTTGTCCGGCCGCTGGCAGCCGCCGATGGCCGCGGGCCGGTTGGGATCGAGCTGATGGGTCCAGGCGACTTCTTCGGAGAGCAGATTGGACATGGAATTCATGACGGACGAATCGGTGAAGAAGGGTTCGTTACACATGCTCCAGACCACGATGGAGGGATGGTTCCGCAGGATGCGGATCTCCTCGGTGAGGCCCTGATGCACGTTCGCCTCGAACGGCGCCTGATCGGCGGTCACGGTGGGGTAGGCGCTGGAATTATCCCAGCCGCCCTCGCCGGTGCCGCCACAGCCCCACATGCAGAATTCAGACCACAGGCAGATGCCGTTGGTGTCGCAGGCGTTCACAAAGGCGTCCGCATGGGGATAATGGGAGCCGCGGATGAAGTTGAGGCCGGCCTGCTTGATCTGGATGACGTCGCGCACGGAGGCGGTGCCGGCCACGGCATCCGACCAGCCAGCATGGTCCTGATGCACGTCAGCCCCGTGAAAATAGAGGTGGGATCCGTTCAGATAAAAACCGTTGGCCGCAGTCCACTGAAACCAGCGGAAGCCGAAGGTGGTGTTAAACGTGTCCACCACGTTGGTGCCGTTGAGCACGGTGGTGGCGGCGCTGTAGACATAGGGGGTGGCGGGACTCCATAGCTGGGGATTGGGAATGGCCGCCGTGGTCTGGTTGAAGGTGTTGGTGGTTCCGGCTGTCAGGGTCTGGGTGGAGGAGACGGTGGCGACGACATTACTATTGGCGTCGAGGATAGCGGTCTGGACCGTGCAGGGGACGTTGGTGGCCTGGTTGTTGCAGATTTCGGTCTGGATGTTCACTGTGCCGCTGGCGGCCGAAACGGTCGGGGTGGTCACCCAGGTGCCATACCAGGTGACGTGGACCGGGTCGGTGGCCACGAGCCAGACATTGCGGTAGAGGCCGCCGATGAAGGTGTGGTCGCCGGTGCGGGGCGCGACCTGGGGGTTCCAGTTGTTATTCAACCGGACGGCGACGACGTTGTCGCCCACGACGAGGTTGGTGGTAAGCTCGTAGAAGAAGCCGGTATAACCGCCCAGATGTTCGCCCAAAAACTGGCCGTTGACATAGACCTGGGCATCCTGAAAGGCCGCCTCGAATTGCAGAAACACGCGCTTGCCGGTCCAATTGGTGGTGATGGTGAAATGTTTGCGATACCAGCCGTAGCCGGTGTAAAACTGGTTCCAGCCGAAGTAGGGGATGTCGAAGGAATGAGGCAGGCCCACATTGTTCCAGAGGGTGTCGTTGTAACCGTTGGTCTGGGCGCCGGCATAATCGCCCAGTTCAAATTTCCACGACTGGTTGAAATTTGACACGATCCGGCCGGGGACGATGTTGGTTTGGGCGGGGAGCGAGGTTGCGCCGGCCAGCAGCATGACCAGCAAGAGGACTAGGCCGGGGAGGTTACGAGTGGTGATGGTGCTCGTCATTTGGATTACGCAAATTGGGTACGACAAGATAATAACCTCTGGATGAGGGTTAATAAAGGGGAATTTTGGGGTGTCCCTTTACCGGGGCGCATTTTGAGACTTGCCCCGGCAGACAGCAGAAAAGCGTGGTGGTCTGAGGTGGAGAGAAGAGCACCACCCCTCCCCTTCCTTCCCCCCATTTATTCAAATGGCGGGGACCGCAGCCCTCCGCCCCCTGCCCTTTGCGCCCATGCGTTTGAGGCTGCTTCGATTTGACGGACGGTAAATTGGGTAGACAATCAAATGATTAAAGCCAATAGCCAGAACACCGTTAAGACCCGTCAGAAGTTTGACCAAACCTTTAAACGTGAAGCCGTCAACA
>Ga0302320_10002936_pt1 | contig 39855 bp, 31 predicted proteins | sample Bog_T0_3_FD_202130 | JGI IMG/M metagenome (GOLD analysis project Ga0302320, IMG submission 202130) | Peat permafrost microbial communities from Stordalen Mire near Abisko, Sweden - Bog_T0_3 | ecosystem: Environmental > Terrestrial > Soil > Wetlands > Peat | place: Sweden: Abisko, Stordalen Mire... | reverse complement strand
AGGCCGCCAATCGGCCAAGTTGGGCCTCCAAATCCTTCTTCTGGTCGTGCGAGGACACCCGCGCGTAGAGTGCCGCTCCGTCCGGCCCGGCCGGGGCGTCTTCGACAATGATCGTGCCGGTTGCCAACTGGTGGGAAGGTAGCGGCAGCTTTCCACCCTTGAACATCTGCCAGGCCGCCAGGTAGCCAATTCCCTCTCGCTTCGCCCAAACCGATAGCTTCATACCCAAATTGTCGGCGCCAATCGCTTGTAAAACAAGTAATCTCAGGATGAAATGAGATAAAACGAGCAACAGTTGTTAACCCCAGCCCGTCCGCGAAAGGGTAGAGGTTCATCCTGCTGGGAGTCGGTGAGTCCAATTTGCCGAACGTGTTGCGGTGGACGAAGCTGAAATGGGCGTTGTCGAAGGAGTTCTCCATGAGCCTCAGTCCGCTGCATTTCCAGGGCTCGTAGAACTCATAGATGCGGCGGAAAGCCGGGTCGGAGTCCTCCTCGATCTCGGGGAGCGCGGAGAGGGGATCCTCGAGCGCCGCCCAGACGTAGCCGTAACGCCGGGCGGTCCTGTAATGGCGAACGCAGATGTCCGCCGGGTTGTCGTCGTCCTTCTGGGGGATGCGGGTGCAACGGCCCTGGCCGTTGAAGGTCCACCCGTGGTACCCGCACTGAATCTGGCCGTCCAGTATCCAGCCCTTCGAGAGGCGTGCGTGACGGTGCGGGCACCGGTCGTCCATCGCGACCGCCCGGCCCTCGCCATCGAGCCAAAGAACGAGGTCCCTGCCGAGGAGCGTGAAGGGCTTTGGGCCATCCTTAAGGAGGACCTCCGGAATGACCGGGTACCAGAACTTCCTGGGCAGGGGCTGTTGGGTTACCAGCATGGTGGATTAGGGAGTCGCGGGCCTGGCCCCGTTGCGGTCGGCAATAGCCTCGAGCCGGGCCATGCGCCCGTCAACCTGGGCGCGGATAGCGTGCTCGTCCTGCCTGACGAGTGAGATGCCGTCCACCACGAGTTCACCCCCGACATAGACCTGCTTCAGGTTGCGCAGCCCGCAGGCCAGGACGTAGGTCGCCACGGGATCGTGGATGGGGCCCGTGTCGGGCGACCGGGGGTCGACCAGCAGAAAGTCGGCCCATTTGCCCTTCTCGAGGCTGCCGACCTGGTCGTCCACGTGGAGGATCTCCGCACTGCCGAGGGTGTGCATGCGCAGGATGTCCCTCACCGTCAGGACGGTTTCCGGAGAACTGCTTTGCGAAGGCGAGGATCCGCTCGAACCTCTGCCGGATCTCGGCCTCGGAGCCGAGAGGCACGATGCTGACACTGTCCACAAACCGGATGCCCGAGTCGACCTTGGCCTGGATCTGGCTCTTCTCGAAGGGCTCCTGGTCCGGCGCCGGTAGGTCCGATTTCTCGCCGGCGCCGACCGAGTGCTGTCCGCCGCCGAGCCCCCCGGAGTACGTGAAGTCGTAGGCCGTGGTGATGCCGTTGCGCAGGTAGTCGAGCGAGCCATGCAGGCAGAACCAGTACAGGTCGTCGGGCATGGAGTGGGTGTTGATGCGGTTGATCGCGGAAAGCCATCCGTAGAGCGTGGCGTCGTGGCCCGGGCCGCGCAGGGGGCTCTGGAAGAGGTGGCTGTGGGCCGAGATGAAGCCGGGCGCGACGAACTGGCCCCCTGCATCGATCACCCGCTCGGGCGCGACCCCCGTGGGCGGGTCCCCCGGCCCCACGTCCGCGATGCGCCCGTCGCCGCCCACGCGCAGGAATCCCCGGAACGGCTCGGCCCCCGGCGCTTCCGAGATGATCGTGGCGTTCCTCACGAGGAGCTTGTCGGCCGCCCGGGCGGTAAAGGGCGCGAGCAACAGAACGGCCGAGGCGGCCAGCGCGGATAGGCGCCGTGCCGAGTGGCTTCGGGCGCGGGGGCGGAGGAGCTCGTGCATGGGCAGGTGCGTGGCCGAGGTCTGGCTCGCGTCCCTTCCCGCACGATCCGTGCCACGCTCGGACGCCTTTTGGCGCAACGTGGGGCATGGCTTGAAAATTTGGTCCGGAGCCTGCTTATGGTGATCAATGGAAAAGAACCCCGTCCAGCGTCCACCGAACGGCCTCGTCTATGGATTGGACGACCGAATGCCCCCGGGGCCTGCGCTCCTGGTGAGCCTTCAGCAGGTCTCGGCGATGGTCGTGGGCGTCATCACTCCCGCCCTCCTGCTCTCCAACATCCTTAAGTTCAGCCCGGCGGACACGGCGTACCTGACCAGCATGGCGCTGATCGCCGCCGCCCTGGGCACGTTCCTGCAGACGACGCGGATCGGGCCCGTTGGGTCGGGGCTCCTGAGCGTCACGGGAACGAGCTTTGCATTCATCCAGCCGCTGATGCAGGCGGGAAGGGTCGGGGGCCTGCCCCTCATGTTTGGCATGTCCCTGGCCGCTGCGCCCGTGAACCTCCTGCTCGCGCCCTTCCTTCCGAAGCTGCGGCGCCTCTTCTCGCCCCTCGTATGCGGCATCGTGGTCCTGCTGATCGGCATCTCGATCATCCCGGAGGCCATGTACGGGATCATCGCATCCCCGGGGCCCGGCGCGCCCCCATGGGCGGGTGCGGCGATCGCCGGCTGTGTGATCGCAGCCGTCGTCGCGGCGCAGGCCGTGGGACAGCCCTGGACGCGGTTGGCCGGCATTCTGTTCGGCGTGGCCGCGGGCTACATCGCCTGTGCGGCATGCGGCTACCTGCATGCGCCCCCGCCGAACATGAACGGCTGGATCACCCTTCCTCGCCTCGCCCCCCACGGCCTCGCCTTCAGGTGGGAGTTCCTCCTGCCCTTCGCCTTCATCTACGTCGTCTCGGTGATCGAGTCCCTCGGGGACATGACTGCCACAGCGCAGCTCTCGGGCCTGGAGACTCGGGGCCCCGAGCACGGGCTGCGCATGCGGGCCGGGATCTACGCGGACGGGATCACGACGGTCATTTCCGCCCTGATCGGTTCCTTCCCGAGCACGACCTATGCTCAGAACAACGGCGTGATCCAGATCACCGGCGTGGCGAGCCGGTACGTGGGCCGGTGGATGGCAGCCATCCTGGCTCTCCTCGGCCTTTTCCCGTTCGTCGCCCGCTGGGTGACGGCCATGCCCCCTGCTGTTCTCGGGGGACTGGCGCTCATGCTCTTCGGCCTTGTATCGGTCGCCGGACTTCGGCTCATCTCGCGCGCCGGCCTTAGCCACCGCAACGGGCTCGTCGTGGCGCTGGCCCTTGCCGTCGGCATCGGCGCGCCCTCCCAGGCCCAGTGGCTGGGGACGCTCCCCCCGATCCTTCAGGCCCTGCTCCAGTCCGGTGTCGCGGCCGGCGGGGTCACGGCGCTCATCCTGAACCTCGCACTGAGGGGGGACCAGGAGGCGCCGGTGGCGTTTGGCTCCGAATGACCCATGGCCCTCCGTCGCATCATTTCCAGGCGCGATTCGGGCGATGGGCCCGAAGGGGCGCCCGCGGGAGCCCATCCCTAGCCCGGGCCTCCCGATGATTCGCATCGAGACCGAGGAAGGCTGGACCCTTATCGAGCATCCTGAGCACGCGCGGCTCGCGGGAAGGTTCGCGGCCCGTTGGGGCAACGCCGAGTTTGCAGCGCCCGAGCCGCGTGCCGACATCCTGGTGGCCGTGACGCGCCATGACGACGCCTGGGCGGACCGCGACCGGCTCCCGTTCCTGACCCGCCAGGGAAGGCCCAGCGCCTTTTCCCAGGAGCTTGTCGGCAAATACAGCGCGTTTGAGGAGATAGACCTGGCCGACTACCTCAGGGTGCGCGGACGGGCCGCCGAGGTGGTGGCTGCCGACAACCCCTACGCCGCGGTCGTTATCTCCATGCACACGGTCGACCTGCTCACGACGCATGCGGACCTGAGCGGGCTCGGCGACGCGGACAGGGAACTCCACCGGGTTTTCATCGGGGGCCAGCGCCATGCCCAGGCAGAGCGGATCCGCTCCCTGTCCGCGGCGCCGGGCAACGGGGACGCGGTGACACCGGCTAGGCTCCAGCGCGCCTTCGAGTTCCTCCAGGCCTGCGACAGCATGTCGCTCGCGGTCTGCTCGAGGTTTCCGAGGCCGATTTCTCTCAGACACCTTCACCCTCGGCGCGACGGGACGCTTGCCCGTGTGGAATGCACCCCGCTCGGCAACGACACGTACCGCCTTTCCCCCTATCCCTTGGATGATCCCAGGGTTGTGTTTGACTTGCCCTGCAGGCACGTGGCGGGCAGGGAATTCACGAGCCAAGACGCGTTTCGCGCGGCGTACGCCGCCGCGCCCATGGCGCACCTGGAAATAACAATCGTGCGTTGAAGGGTAACCCTCGAGCGAGCTCTCTGCCGTAATCTCCATGGGATCATTGCGTGACCTGATCGTGCTCGTGGGGCCGGGCCTGGAGCCGTGGCGGTGCAGGAGCTTTGACTGGGAGGACGGCACAATAGCAGGCATCGACCGGATCGAGCCCGTGCTGGCGATAGAGAAGGGGGCCCTGGTGGTGATCCCCGGCCTCTACAACAGCCACACCCACATGGGCGACTCCTGCATGCCGGACGGGGCAACGGGCCTTACCCTGGAGCAGGGTTTCTTCCGGCCCGAAGGATTCAAGTACCGAAGGCTGGCCCAGATCGACCGCAGGGAGCATCTGCGGCACGTGGTGAACCACCTGCGCTACATGGCGCGCACGGGGACGGTCGGCCACATCGATTTTCGCGAGCAAGGGCCCGCCGGAAGCGAACTCCTTCGCGAGGCGTCGCTCATCACCGGGGTGGAGTCCGTGATCCTGGGTCAGTTTTCCGGGGTTCCTTTCGGGGCGGCGGAGCTCTCGGCGAACAGCGCGCCGCTCCCCGGGGGCAGCCTGCGCGAGCTCGAGGCGATCCTGTCGGTGGCGGACGGCTTCAGCGAGAGCACGATGAACGACCTGACGGACACGGCCTGGGGAGAGATACGCGAGGCGACCCGGGCGGGCGGCAAGCTCCGCGCAATCCACTGCCTCGAGAACAGGGGCTATCGGGACGTGAGCATGGAGCGAACGGGCCGGGGCGACCTTGTCCGGGCCATCGAGATCTTTGACCCGCACCTTGTGGTCCACATGACCGTGGCGGACCGGGAGGAGATCGCGCTCCTCGCCCGGTCGGGCAAGTCCGCGGCGCTCAACCCGCGGGCAAACGCAAACCTGGGCCTTCCGATGCCGCCGATAAGGGACCTCATGGACTCCGGGGCAAACCTGCTCCTTGGCACGGACAACGGGCTCCTGAACAGCCCGAACCTCCTCGCCGAGCTGGATTTCACCTACAAGCTCGCGAAGAGCCAGTTTGCGGACGCGGTGCGCCCGGACCCGCTCGCGGTCCTGCGCATGGCGACCTCCAACATATCGGCCGTACTCGGACCGGGCACGCCAGGATTCATCGAGGCCGGGCTCCCCGCCACGTTTGTCGTGCTCGATTTCCACCAACCGCACCTCATGGCCTCGCAGCATATCCCGGCCTCAATCGTGACCCGCGTCACGCCCGAGGACGTGCTGGCGACTTTCCGGGAGGGCCGCCCGCTTTATGAATCGGAGCGATTTCAGGACGAGGTCCTGTGAAGAATAGTGTCTTCCCAAATTCCCCCATGCATCACACGGTTGACGCCTCGCACTCCTGCAACCGCTGGAACCGGGACTACCCCCCGGTGCTCACCCTTCTGCCGGGCGACACGGTCTCGCTTTCCATGAAGGATTCCAGCGACGGGCAGGTCCGTCCCGGCATGTCGATCGCCGAATTCGCCGGGATCGACAGGACCCGCATCCACGCGCTCACGGGGCCCTTGGAGATTCGTGGGGCGGAACCCGGCGACGCCCTCGAGATTGAGATCCTCGAGTTCAGGCACGAGGGGTGGGCGTGGACCAGCGTCATGCCCGGCCTGGGAGCATTGGGCGACGAGTTCTCAGAGCCCTTCCTCCAGATCTGGGAACTCGAGGGCAACACGACGCGCAGCATCCCGGGAGTGACCCTGGACCTCCATCCCTTCTGCGGCATTATCGGCGTCCAGCGGGCGGAGTCCGGCGAATTCCGGACGCGACCCCCCGGGGCCTTCGGGGGCAACATGGATGTACGGCACCTCGGCGCGGGCTCACGGCTCTGGCTACCGGTGTTCACCCCGGGCGCCGGCCTGTGTGCGGGCGATGCCCATGCGGCACAGGGCGACGGCGAGGTGTCGATCAATGGAATGGAGGCGCCGATGACCGTGACGCTTCGCGTGCACCTGAGGAAACGTTGCACGCTCTCGGGGCCCTACGCCGTGGTGCCGCCCTCGCTTCTGCCGCCGCGCTACCTGGCCAAGCCGTTCCATGTCTTCATCGAGTCGCACGAGGACCCCCGGGAGGCGGCGCGCGCGGCAGTCCGCCGGGCGATGGACTACCTGCAGGCGCGTCTCGGCCTGACGCGCGCGACGGCCCTTATCCTGTGCAGCGTGGTGCTGGACCTGAAGGTGAGCCAGATGGTGAACGGCCCCATCACGACCCTCTCCGCCTACATTCCCGAGGCGATTTTCGATTGAGGGAGGCAGGCAAGCTGTCAGGAAAACACCATGGACCCCATCGAGACCAAGCTCAAGGAACTGGGCCTATCGCTCCCGAACCCGCCGGTTCCCTCGGCGAGCTACCTTCCGTTTCGGATCCATGGGAACACGCTCATCCTTGCGGGGGTGATCAGCGCCCGCGACGGGGTCCTGACACACGTGGGCCAGGTCGGCCGCGAGCAGACCGTCGCCTCGGGCGCAGCCGCGGCGCAAGTCTGCGCGCTGAACGCACTGGCCTCGATCAAGTCCGCGCTCGGAAGCCTGGACCGAGTCCGCGAGTTCCTTTACCTGGGCGGCTACGTGAACGCGGTCGCCGGTTTCGACAAGAGCCCGGAAGTGATCAACGGCGCCAGCGACCTCTTCGTGGCGCTTTATGGGGAGCGCGGCCGGCATGCGCGCGCGGCTATTGGCGTTGCGGGGTTACCCCGCAATGCCACCGCCGAGATCCAGGTTTCGGTCACGTTCGATTGACCGGGGCGGCGGGCCGCCTCTGGCCCGCCCCTATTTCCACGTCAGTGCTGCGTCCGCCGCTCGCCCGCTATGGCCACCCATGCGACCCAAGCGATCAGGACCGCCTGCAGCGGCAGCCGCAGCCAGAGGGTCAGCGGCGAAAAGGCGAACCCGGGCATGTGGCCCATAAGCGCAATGTGCAGGTTGGCGGGAAAGACGGCGACAAGGAGCGCGACCAGGGCCCATCCCGCCGCGACCCGAAGCCCTGGCATGAGGACGGCAAGGCCGCCCACCACCTCACAGCAACCCGCCACCGCGCTCAACGCGGCCGGCCACGGCAGCCACGGCGGTATCATACTGACATAGACGGCCGGAGCCCTGAAATGGTTTATCCCGGCCGCGATGAAGAATGCAGCGAGGAGCCAGCGTAGGAATATCTTTGTCATCTGTGTGCTGCAGGAGCCTTTGACGCCTCGCAGCGGGTTCAGTTCCTAATTACCCGCTTGGTGCGCGGCCCCGGCCCCGGCGATTCCCCGGTGAAACACCTCAATGCTGGCCTTTCGGTACGCAGCCGAGGTGTATCCCTGGGACCGCTTCAGCGTCGCACGGCGAAGCACGGCCGAGAAAATGGTCCCCGCGAAGAGGTCGGCGGCCACCGACGGGTTGATCCCGGCTCGCGCCTCGCCCGATTTGCACGCGCGGCGGATGCGCTCGGTCAGCGCCTCGCGCATGGGCAGGAAGATGCCTTGGAGTGCCTGGTGCTGGCAGACGCCGTGGCGGTGGATCTCGCCGACCATGGCGCGGATCAGGGAAAGGTTCTCCATAAGGAGCGCCTCATACCTGCTGGAAAATGACTCGAGGTCGGCCTTAAGGCTGCGCGGGGTCCGAGGGCCGGATTCGGCGCGCGCCCTGGACTCGCTCCCGAAGGCGCTTCCGACGACCGCCTCAAGCAGGTGCTCCTTGGTGCCGAAGTGCCGGAAGAGGGTGACCTCGTTCACTCCTGCCGCATTGGCAATGGCGCGGGTCGTCGCGCCCTCAAGGCCGTCGCGTGCGAAGACACGCGCGGCCGCGGTCAATAACAGCTGCCTTGCCGGGGGGCGCCGGCGGGAAGCCCGGGGTGGGGTAGTCATGCAAGTGCTTACTTGCATAATTCCGGAACAAGCTGTTATGTTCAAGGGTCTTTTAGGAAACTTACCGCTTCAACGTGAACCTACCGCACCACATCAGCAGTCTCTCGGCCCGCCCATGATGGCCCCTGTCATCATAATGGGAGCGCTCATGATGTTCGTGTTCTGGGACACCTCAGACCGGCGATAGGAGGCGTTTGGCCTTGCCCGGGAGCGCACCTGCCAGCAGGTTCGCCGTCCTTCACGTGAAAATTGGATTCCTCGGAGGGAGCTTTGACCCCATCCATTTTGGACACCTGCTCGCCGCGCAGGACGCCTATGAGCAGCACAAACTCGACCGGCTGATCATTGTTCCTGCGGCCCATGCTCCCCTTAAGCCGAACGAGACCAAGTCGACGGCCTCGGACCGCCTCGCAATGGTGCGGGCCGCAACCGAGTGGGATACGCGTTTCGAAGTGTCCGATGTCGAGTTGTCCCGGGGAGGGGTGAGCTTCACCATCGATTCGGCGCGGCATTTCAGGAAGCTCTATCCCCACGACGAGCTCTACTGGGTAATCGGGGGCGATCAATTGCCTAAACTTAATCTCTGGAAGGACATAGAGGAATTGGCGACGATCGTGGAGTTTATCTTCCTCGAACGCCCTGGATATCCAGTGAAGGCGACGCCCGATGTCCCAGGCCTGCGTCTGCACCGTTGCGATGGCCATTTACTTGCGATTAGCTCGACGGAACTTCGAGAGCGGACTCGGCAGGGGCTTTCGCTCGATTATTTCGTCCCGCACAAGGCGATTGTTTACATCCGCGACAAGGGCCTGTATCGGGAACAACGTTGAAACTGAACCAAGCAGAATCCCAGGAGCTCGCCCGACTGTGTTGCCGGGCCCTTGAGGAAAAAAAGGCCGGGGAGCTGAAGGTGATCGATGTCACCGCGTTATCCTCGATCACCAACTACATCGTGATCGCCACGGCGACCTCCGAGCCGCATGTCCGCGCACTCAGGGTCGAGCTTGAGAAGGCGCTCGATGCCTCGAAGACGCGCATCGTAGGGGTCGACGCGGCCAGCGAAAGCGGCTGGGCCGTAATGGACGCGTTTGACGTCATGGTTCATATTTTCACGCCAGAGACGCGGGCCCGCTACAAGCTCGAGCACCTGTGGCGCGACGGGGATGAAATCTCGGTTTCGAGCCTGATTGCCGGTAAAATTCTGCCTAAAAAGAAGGCAGCCAAGGCGAAACCTAAGGCGAAGGCCAAGATTACGGCTAAGAAGAAAAGTCGTAAGTGATTATTTATTAGTTTCTTACGTGTTATTAGTGCACGTAAATCGGCCTTAAGGCCGATTTTCAGAATACGGAAAACTACGTAGTGTTTGGTCTATTCGCAGCTTGAATGCGAAGACGCTTGGTGTAAGCTATTAGTGCCCGGATTTCGGGCATGTATATAATAAATCGATAACAAACATAACGTTAGGAAGACACATGAAAACTCAAAACCGAGGGTTTACCCTCGTTGAAATCATGATCGTCGTGGTAATCATCGGCCTTTTGGCGTCGATGGCTATTCCGGCGTTTCAGAAGGTCCGCATCAACTCGCAGGACAAAGCAGTCCTGAACAACGCTAGGCAGCTCTCGGGCGCCAGCGATCAATACTACCTCGAAAACGGCGTCTCCGGGTGCGGTCTGACGGACCTCATCGGGCCGACGTCCTATATCAAGGCGCTCAACACGGTCGCGAGCGAAGACTATCCGACAACGTTCACGCAGGGTGTCACGATCACCATCACCAACGTCGCAGGTATCCGCACGATCACCTATTCGCCCTGATTTGGTTTAGCCCTTATCCTACATACCCTAATAGACTCGGTCAGTTGCTTGGAGCGTTAATCATAAAACACATAAACCATAACGTTAGCTTAGAGAAAGCATCACAATGAAAAGCAGCCACAATCTCACCAAGGGCTTCACCCTTGTCGAAATCATGATCGTCGTCGTCATCATCGGCCTCCTGGCCGCCATGGCGATTCCGGCCTTCCAGAAGGTCCGCATCAACTCGCAGGATAAGGCCATCCTGAACAACGCCCGCCAGCTGTCGGCCGGCGCCGACCAGTACTACCTCGAGAACGGTGTCTCGACGGCCGCGCTCACGGCACTGATCGGGCCGACGTCCTACGTCAAGGCGCTCAACACGGTCGCCAGCGAGGACTATCCGACGACCTTCACGCAGGGCGTCACGATCACGATCACCAACGTCGCAGGTATCAGGACAATCACCTACGCCCCGTAGGAATTGCCTTACCAGCGATTTCATGACCTTCATAAGGTCATAATCCAGAACTGCCTGCCGTTTTACATAATTCATAACGGTGGGCAGTTATACGTATTTACACTTGTTTTAACTTGATGGGCTATAACGCCGGATGTTGAATAGAGAGAATTGAGAGAAGGGCCGTCCGGCCTGTTAATAATCATATCATTCCCAGAAAATCAGGCTCCAAATGAAAATCACTAGCAATTCCACCAAGGGCTTCACCCTTGTCGAAATCATGATCGTTGTCGTCATCATCGGCCTCCTGGCCGCCATGGCGATTCCGGCCTTCCAGAAGGTCCGCATCAACTCGCAGGATAAGGCCATCCTGAACAACGCCCGCCAGCTGTCGGCCGGCGCCGACCAGTACTACCTCGAGAACGGTGTCTCGACGGCCGCGCTCACGGCACTGATCGGGCCGACGTCCTACGTCAAGGCGCTCAACACGGTCGCCAGCGAGGACTATCCGACGACCTTCACGCAGGGCGTCACGATCACGATCACCAACGTCGCAGGCATCCGTACAATTACGTATGCGCCGTAATTTCAGTCGTTAATAATAAAAAAAATAAGCAATAAGGAAACAGTCACATGAACAACACACGCTCCACCACCAAGGGCTTCACCCTTGTCGAAATCATGATCGTCGTCGTCATCATCGGCCTCCTGGCCGCCATGGCGATTCCGGCCTTCCAGAAGGTCCGCATCAACTCGCAGGATAAGGCCATCCTGAACAACGCCCGCCAGCTGTCGGCCGGCGCCGACCAGTACTACCTCGAGAACGGTGTCTCGACGGCCGCGCTCACGGCACTGATCGGGCCGACGTCCTACGTCAAGGCGCTCAACACGGTCGCCAGCGAGGACTATCCGACGACCTTCACGCAGGGCGTCACGATCACGATCACCAACGTCGCGGGTATCCGTACGATCACGTACGCCCCGTAATCGACATTCGGGACGTTTTCTCCAAATTCAAAGCCGCCCGCCTTGTGTGGGCGGCTTTTTTTTGCTTCCGAATTCGACCTCGCCATGAACGATTCTTCCCTCGCACCCGTGTTTGCGGACCGGCGCCTATGGTTGTTCGCCCTGGTCTCGGCGCTCGCCGCCGCGACGGGTTTCTACCTCATTCCCGACAGGTTTGTGACCATGACGGTCACCCATACCGGCTATTGGTGTGTGCTCGCTGCGTTCGTGCTCTTCGTGAGGGCCCTTTGGGGCACCTTTAGGGAGGACCTGATCGGCCTTCGGCGCTCCGGCATCCGCGGGCTTGACTGGGCAAGCATCGCCGTTGTGGGGCTCGGGGGCCTGGTGCTAATCGTGCACGAGTCTTTTGGGTTCAAGGTCGTGATGGACGAGCTGATGCTGATCGGCACGTCGATGAGCATGCATTTCAATCGGACGGTCCTGACCCCGATACGGGGTGGTGACGTCCAGGGGGCCTTCGTGATTTTCGATGGCGTGATGGACAAGCGGCAGCTCTTTTTCCCCTTCCTTGTGTCGATCCTGCACGACCTGGTGGGCTACCGCCCGGAGAACGCATTCGTTCTCAATGGGATCCTCATCTTCATCTTCCTTGGCTTGGTGAATGCGCTCGGCCGCAAGCTGGCCGGCCGGACCGGCGGTTGGCTGGGGGTGGCACTTTTCGCGGGTTTCCCGCTCCTCGGCCAGAATGCGACGGGCGGCGGGTTTGAGCTGCTCAACATCGTGATGATTCTCGCGACCATGCTCTTGGGAGCCCGCTACATCTCGCTCGCCGACGGGAAGGCCTTCACGGCCTTCTGTTACTCGGCAATGCTGCTCGTCCAGGTGCGCTACGAATCGGCGATCTTCCTGGCGCCGGTGGCCTTCATCATCCTCTTCGTGTGGATTCGCGACCGAAAGGCCGCGATGACATGGGAGGTCATCATCCTGCCCCTGCTCCTCATTCACTGTGCGCTCCACACGCGGATATTCGACCTGCAGGTTTCGTCGTGGCAGCTCGAGAGCAAGCCGGGGTTCACCAAGCCCTTCTCGCTATCCTACGTGCCCGAGAACCTGGTGCATGCCGTCGGTTTCCTGTTTGGCAAGCCGACGGACCAGCCGAACTCCTACGTGCTGTCGGGCTTGGGCTGCGTGGGCGTCCTGTTCTTCCTGCTGCTGGCGTCAAAACGGATCAGGGCGCTCGGGCGCGAGTCGCCGGCCTCCATCGTAAGCATTTTCTTCACGGTGGGCTTTGCGGCCCAGTTCGCCCTCATGATGTGCTACTTCTGGGGCCAGTTTGACGACCCGATCATCCGCCGGCTGAGCCTGCCCACCGACCTCTGGATGGTGGTGGCGATCCTTGCGGTGCTCCAGGAGTTCCCGAAACCGGCGTTTGTGAAGACTCTCATTGCGGTGGCATGCCTGGGGATCCTTGCGCAGGGGGTGCCCTCTATGGCGGCCCATGCCTACAACCAGCTTTACCTCGCGGGCCTTGAGACGCAGTGGCGCCGCGAATTCGTCCAGGAGCAGCCCCGGAAGGATTATCTGGTGATCGACAACAGCTCGATCTTCTGGATCGCCCACCAGGTGACCGCCACCACGGTTGAGGCCGCGATCAAGAGGCGCGTGGACCTCGCATTCTTCATGAAGACGCATACCTTCTCGAACATCTTCGTCTTCCAGCGCTACGAGATCGATCCCGACACGGGAAAGATGAAGCTAAGGGCCGAGGACGACCTCGGACCCGACTATGTGCTTGAGACAGCGAAGGCCGAGCGCCTGCAGACGCTGACGCAGACCCGGATGAGCCGTCTTATTGAGATACGCGAGGGCAAGAAGGCGATATCTAATCCAGAGCCCGACCGCGTCATCCCGAAGGACAAGGTGGCGATCGACAAGGCCCGGGAGGCGTACCTTGAGAACTTCCTGAGACACCTCCCGTGAGACGGTTGTCAGCCCTCTTCTCAGGCGGGGACCTGGCGGTCCGGGGCATGCTCTTCGCGCTCTGCGCGGTGCTGGCGGCCTACCTGGGCTATTTCGCAATCCCGACGATCCAGGCCGGGCACCTGATCATCAATTTCGGGTACTACTACATCCTCGGGGTCTTTTCGCTCTTCGTCTATTACGCCGTCCGGTTCGCGCGATCGAGGAGCGCGGTCTGGAAGGGCTGGCTGGCGAGGCCCGGCCTAGCCGGGATGGCCATCATTGGCGGCACGCTCTTCGGGGTGTGGTCGGACTCCTTCCACCACAAGATACTCTACGACGAGTTCGTGATACAGGGCACGGCATTCGTGATGCACTCGACCAAACAGGTGAGCACGATCCTGCGCGCCTACAACATCTTCGGCACCTGGCTGCCCATCGACTTCTACCTCGACAAGCGCCCGTACTTCTTTCCGTTCCTTGTTTCGCTCCTGCACGACCTCACGGGCTACCGCATCGCGAACATGTTTGCGCTCAACATTGCCTGCGCCGCCGCGGTCCTCGGGCTCTTGTACTGGTTCTCCCGGGAGCTGGCAGGGCGTGCCGCGGCGATCTTCGCGGTCGCGGTCTTCGCCCTCCTGCCGCTCTTCGGCCAAAACGCCACGAGCGCGGGCATGGACCTGCACAACCTGACGATGATAGCCTTGGTCGCGTGCCTCGGAGTCCTCTACCTGCGCGTGCCTTCCGATGACAGGCTCACCCTCTTTGTCGTGGGCGCGGTGCTGCTCACCCAGAGCCGTTATGAGTCGGTCATCTTTGTCGCCCCGACAGCGTTTGTGATTGCCACGGGCTGGTTGCGCGCTGGAAGGGCGATCCTTCCCTGGCCCGTGGTCATCGCTCCGCTTCTCCTTGTCCCGTATGCGATGCACAGCAGGGTTCTGGCCTCGGAGCCGATCTTCTGGCAGCTCGAAAAGGGCCAGACCTCGCCCTTCGGCTTGAAGAATATCTCGAGCAACTTCAAGGGGGACACCTCGTTTCTTTTCAATACGACTCCTGGCATGGCCAATTCCGCGTTCCTCACCGTGGTGGGGCTCCTCGGGCTCGGATGGTTCCTCTTCTGCGCAGCCGGCTGGTACCGCAGGAGGCCGCGCGCAGAGCTTCCCGCGCCCGTGGTGGTCGGCGTGGCCTTCGGGGCCGGTGTCGCCGCGCACTTTGTCGTGCTGCTCTTCTACTGGTGGGCCAGATTCAACGACCTGATGGCCGCGAGGTTTGCCCTGCCGATGTGCCTCGCGTTTGCGGTGCTTGCGGCCGTGCTCCTGAAGGGGCTCTGCGAGCGGCGCCTTCCGGCCCTGAGGGTCGCCTGGTGGGGCCTCGGGATCTGGCTGCTCACGATGGGCCTGCCGGCGATCGCGATCAGGTTCTACACGAATGACAACCTGGGGAGGCAGGAGCTCGACTGGGAGCACAGCTTCGTGGAGTCGCGGCCCGGACCCGTCCTCATGATCTCCAACAAGTCCACAATCCCCTTCATGCTCTGGCACATCGAGGTGGTGCTCAATTCCATGGCCGCCTTGAAGGGCGACAAGATCCGCTACCACATGGAGCAGGGGACGTTCAGGGAAGTGCTCGTCACCCAGATCATCCGGCCGATTTCTGCCGACGGGGGCATGGGTGTGGATCCCGACGATGTCCTTCCCCCTTCCTTTCATCTTGTGACCCTTGCCGAGAAGCGCTTTGGCGGGCGTTTGGATCGCGTGAGCCGCGTCGTCTCGATAGACGCGACGCCCGTGAAGGAAGAGGCGCCCGATAAAAAGGATCAGCCTCCCTCCGCGCTCCGCTCGATGAGTGCGCTCCAATCCTTGAGCGAGCCCTCGGTCGCCGCCCTGACCTCCTCCCGGGACAGCCGGAAGATGAAGATCGAGTAGCCGATCACGGCGTCGGGTTTTCTCACGCGCAGGTATTCGCAGAGCCGTGCGAAGCGCAGGTGCAGGAAGAGGTCGCGGCTGGCTCTCCACTTCCCGGCAGGGAGTATCTTTAGCAGGCGATCGCGCGCCGCCGCATCATCCGCATAGGCCTGAAATGACGGCTCGAAGTTCCTCAGGAGCTCGTATTCCTTTTCCCGCTGGATCGTCCAGGGACCCTGCACCGGGCTGTAGACCTGCTGCAGCATGGTGGCGCCGATGCAGTAGACACCGGCACCCAGGGGTATGCAGGGCTCGTCTTCAAGGAAGGCGTTGGTGTACGCGAGGCGCTTCACCGGCATGTGGTAGTACTGGGGCTCCCCTGAACCAAAGTAGGCCAGGTACGCGTCCTCGCCCGGCTTCAGGTGGGCGCCGAGCCACGACTCTAGCCCCGGCAGGTCTTGGCCCCAGTCGAGCGAGCTGTCGACAAGGTGAAGGAAACCCTTGGAGGGGCCTCCCTCCAGCTCGTTGAAATAGGCGATGTAATTCGGATAGATCCAGAGCGACTCGGCGGCGTGCCACGCCACAAGGCCGGCCAGCAGGAGCGCCCTGGGGCCCAGCGGGCGCGCGAGCCAGGGGCCTAGGGCCCCGATCAGGATGAAGAGAACCGGGTAGATAGGGACAAGGTGGCGGTGCCCAATATTCAGGTGGCTCTGGATCGAGAAGGCCCAGTACACGCAGAAGAGGGCCATGAGGGGCGTCAGGGGAAGCAGCCGTTCCAGGTGCCGGGCGCGCCCGGCACCGGCGGTGATCCGCGAGCGCACGGCGACCCAAACCCCGAGCGTGGAGGCCGCCAGGAAGGGGAGGGTCGATTTGAGCGCAAAGGTCCAGAGGAAGAACGTCCGCCAGCCATAGATGCTGTACTCCCCGTTCAGGAACGCCGCTCTGATCGACGATGTTCCCGCCACGTACGTGGCGCCGTAGAGGAAGGCCTCGGGAAAGACGTGGTGATCGGCGAGGAAATGGATTACGCGCCCAATCAGGCCTAGCCCGGGGTAGAGTCCGGGCCAGTCGAAGATGAACCGCGAAGCTGCCGGGACTGCCGGATTGCTGGCGGCGTAGCGGAATCCGTAGAAGGCCCAAATCACGCCGAAGGCCACGAGAATGTGCCCCGCTGCGGAGAGAAGGACCCGACCGGCTTGGCCCCGCTTCGTGGCGATGTGGACCAGGCCGCAGATCAGGAGCATCGGGGCAAGCAGGACCGAGCTGAACTTGGCGACGCACGCCAGGCCCAGGACGAGCGCGCTCAGGGTGAATCCCGCGGCGCCGGGCCTCTCGAGGTGACGCCACCACGCCCCCACGGAGGCCAGCATGAAGAGGGCCACGCAGACATCGGAGGTGGCGAGGCCGCCGTTCGCCAAAAGGGTCGGACTGAAGACGTAGAAGGCGAGCGACACGAACCCGCCTGGCGTGCCGAAGAGCCTTCGGGACCATGCGAACACAAGTGCCCCCAGGGCCACGCTCAGGAGCGCCGTCATGGCTCGGGCCGCCATGAGCTTCGGGAAGTGATCCACCTTGGTCTCGTAGAAGAACTCGTGGCCCATGACCCAGGTGTCGCTGGTCGTCCAGTAGGTCTGATCGAGCCTCGGGAATGTCGAGCCCGCGAGCCATGCCGGAATCGCCTCCCAGCGCTGCGGAAGGTTTCCATTCTCCGGGTGCAGACGGTAGTCGTTGAACTTCCAGTACGAGACCCCTCCCGTCAGGTGCGCGATCTCGTCTCCGGTCGTGCTCTCGTGGACCTTGCTGCCGACTGCCAGGGCGAAATGGAGCGCCAGGAGGGCGGTGGCTGCCACCAGGATATTGCGGGAAGGCGAGCTCAAGGAATGGGGATGGGCTCGTAGAGGGCCCTCATCACCTCCGCATCCGTGAGCCTGAAGATGAGGAAGGTATAGCCTGGCTCGGCGATCGGTTTGACGTAGCGCAAGGTGTGGCAGAGCCTGGCGAACTGGTATTCCTCAAACTCGACGCCCTGCTCGTAGGTGAGCCTCGTCTTGGTTCTCTCGAGCTCGAGGATGTTTGCGAGCAACTTCTGGTAGTGAAGCTCCTTGGTCCTGTCCCACGGGCCGCGCGCGGTCGTGTAAACCTGCTGGAACTGCGTCACGCTGATGATCCACAGTCCCCCTCCCAGGCTCCCTGGCACGCCCCTTTTTCGCAGATCGAAGTTAACGTCGCCTATCCGGGTTCCCTTGATCCCGTAGTAATTAAGGTCACCGGACCCGAAGTAGGAGATGTAGACCGGCTCGTGGGGCGGATGGGCGTCAAGCCAGGCCCGGAGCGTCGGAAGGTCCTGGCCCCAGTCGAGGGAGCTGTCCACCAGGTGCCTCCAGGCGTCCCTGGGTCCCACGATCTCGTTGAAATAGGCGAGGTAGCGGGGCCGGATCCAGAGCGACTCCGCGGCAAACCAGAATGCGAGGGCCGCGACCAGAGCCCCCTTCCAGCGTGGGGCCAGGCTGAGCCAGCCGGCGGCCCCTGAGGCCATGACAAAGAGCACGGGGTAGACCGGGATGATGTGGCGGTGCCCGATGTTGAGCCCGCTCGTCAGGGAGAAGGCCCAGTAGACGGCGAAGAGCGAGAGAAGCGGGGACCACAGGTAGAGGCGGTCGCGCCACTCGGAGTTTGTCCTCCGGCGGGACACGGCGTACACGCCTGCCAGACCGATGAGGCCAAAGAGAGCCAGCGGCGTCTTCACGGCGGTCGTGTAGGGGAAGTAGCCGACCCACCCGGTGCTCCGGTACTCCCCGTTTAGGAACGCCTTCCTGTAGCGCGAGAAACGGTAGGTGTGGGCAAAGCCGTAGATGTAGGACTCGGGGAGGACCTTGTGGTCCCGAGCAAAGCTGAGCGCGCCCACGATCGGGCCGCCCGGGCTGTCGAGGACGTCCCAGCCCACGAGGGAGCGAACCCGGTTCGGCTCGAACTTGTTGAACATGGCATAGCGGAATCCGTAGGAGGCCCAGATGACGCCGATGGCCAGGAGGCAGGCCGCGAGCGTCGCGCCGACGAGGGCCAGCGACACCCTCAGGCGTCCCAGCACCCTTGAGCCGAAGGGCCACGCCGCGGCAAGCTCGGTGCTCCCGGCCACGCGCACGGCGAACAGGATCGCGCACATGGGGGCGATCAGGGGCGCCGAGAACTTGGACACGCAGAGGAGCCCCAAGGTGAGGCCGAAGGCGAGGATGCGCCAGGGCGTGAGCCTGTGGGCCATCGCCCAGAATGCGGTCACCGCGGCGAGGAACATGCACGCGGCCGTGATGTCGCTCGTGATGAGGGCCCCGTTGGCGAGCATCGTGGGGCAGAACGCGAACAGCGTAACGGCCAGGAGGCCGCCCCTGTCACCGTGCAGCCTGCGGGCCCAGAGGAACACGAGGGCCCCCATCGCCACGCCAAAGAGGGCGATCATCCGGCGGCCGGCCCTGAGCATCGCGGCCAGGTCGTTGCCATTTGTGTAGAACCACTGGAAGCCCATGTCCCACACGTCGGAGATCCTCCATGCGTTCTGGTCGAGGCTCGGGAACGTGGGTCTGGACCTCAGGAGGGGGATCGCCGCCCAGCGCTGGGGTAGGTTCCCGTTCTCCGGCTGGAGCCTGTAGTCGTTCGTCGTCCAGTAGGAATATCCCGCGGTCAGGTGCGCGATCTCGTCGCCCGTCGTGCACTGCGTGTCCGAGACGCTCGTGGCCATCCACCAGTAGAGTCCGAGGATGCCGGCGCAGAGAAGGAGGAGCCGGGCGCGGGTCATGAGGGGGAGGGGCGGTTCTGCACGCGGGAAGCGGCCGCCTGGGCACAGGCGCCGATCATCACCGCCTGCATCGCGATCAGGGGGAGCTGGTGGCGCTCGTTGTGGTTCACAAGGACATAGGGAAGGAGCATGCCGGCGGCGATTGCGGCGGCCCACGCCGCCGGCGGGAGCGCACGGCCTCCGAGGAGGATCGCCGAGAGGAGGAAAGCCATCACGGGAACGCCGGCCGTGAGGAAACCGAGGGCGATGGCCCTGGGGCTTCTGAACTCGGAATCGAAAGCCAGTCGCCGCCCGAGCCAGTCGAGCCAGATCGCGTCGCCATCCCTAAGGCCCAGGTGGCGGAAGTTCTCGCGCTCCACGGCGGGGGGCGTGTCGATCCGTGTCCACAGCGCCCCGCCCGGGCCCATCGCGATCACCTCGCCGGCTGCCGAGAGGCGAGCAAGATCGACGGGGCCGAACGGGAAGGAGGTGGATTCGCCTCCGCCCTCGCGACGGCAGAACACGAGCGCAGCGCCGAGCCTGCGGGCCACGTTCCCAGCAAAATGCAGGGGATCGGCTGAAAGGGCCCTCTTCGCGGGATCCCGGAAGCTGTCGACGTACTTCATCTCGCCCAGGGCCGAATAGCGGTTGAATTCCTGAAGGTCGAAATAGGGGAGCCTCCTGAGCACGTTCTCCATCCTGGGTAGGCCGTCCGCCGAGTCGACGTTGGCCAGGTGAAGCTCGAACCAGGAATTGGACTTGAGGGGGACAAAGCGACCGAGGACGAGCGCGTTGCGGGTGGTCCATGCGGCCACAGCCACGAGCGCCGCGAGCGCCGCCATGGCGGGAAGCGCAAGGCCCCGGGGCTTTGTGCGGCGCGACCAGGCGAGGGCCAGGACCACAAAGGCGCAGGCCGCCGCAAGCCCGGCATTCTCAAGCGGGGCAAGGAAGCTGACGGCGACAAGGGCCACGGAGCTCCGCCAAGTGGGAGCGTGAACCGAGCGGAGCGCGGCCCAGAGGAGGGCCGCCGAGAGCAGGATGTCCAGCCATGCCTCGCTCAGCACATGAAGAGGGCCGCCGGGAAGGACGGCGCAGTAGGCCACGAACGCCGCCGAGGCCGCCCCGCGGAGCACCGAGCCAAATGGGGCAACGGCCGACACAAGGAGCGCGTTTGCCGAGGCAAGGCCCAGGACCGTGAGGACGAGGAGCGCCTTCGCGGAGGCCGCCGTCTTTACGCCCAGCACGAGGAAGACGGCCGCCTCGACCCACACCGGGAGCGGCGAGACCCAAGCGGTGGCTCCCGTCCCCCCGTCAAACGGATCGCTGAAACCCCGTCCTTCGACAAGCGAGGCGGCGACGTTTCCGGGCTCGGCCCAGTCGAACATACCGGGCGAAAGCTTCGGGAAGTTGTAAAGGAGCGCGGCTGCAGCGATGACCATGAGACCCGTCCATGCGAAGAGCCGAAAGGAACCCATGGCTCGGACCTAGCGCCTAGGCGGCTTCACCAGGTAGATCGGCCTCTGCTTGACCTCGTCGTAGACACGCCCGAGGTACTCGCCCAGAACCCCGATGCCGATCAGCTGGATGCCGCCGAGGAAGGTGACCAGCGACACAAGGGTCGTGAAGCCGGTCGTTGCGGTCTCGATCCCCAGGAGCCGCTTCACGATGAAGAAGAAGCCAAGGGCGAAGCCGAGGCCGCTCACGAAGACCCCCGTGTAGGTGAGGACCCTGAGCGGCAGGTAGGAGAAGCTGAAGAACCCGTCGACCGCGTAGCGCACCAGGCGCCGGAACGTCTGCTTTGGCTTCCCGGCGGCCCGCTCCTGCCGGTCGTATTCGACGTCGGCCGTCGCAAACCCGATCCACGCCCTCAAGCCCGGGAAGAACCGGTGCCGCTCGGGCAGGTGCGCGAACGCATCAAGCGCGGGCTTCCCGAGGAGGCCGAACGTTCCCGTATTGGATTCGATCGGGATGTCGGTCAGCTTCCCGAAGACCGCGTGGAAAACGTCGAAGCCGGCCCTGCGTACGCCGGTCTCCTGGCGCGAGCGACGCACCGCACGGACAACCTCGGCACCGGTCCGCCACGCCGCCACCAGCTCAGGGATCACCTCGGGTGGGTCCTGCAGGTCCGCGTCCATGGTCACGGCCGCGTCGGCGCCCTGCGCGTGCCTAAGCCCCGCGGCGAGCGCGGCCTGGAATCCGAAGTTCCTGGAAAGCTCGACCAGCTCGAACCGCGGGTCAATCAGGCCCTGGGCCCGCGTCATCTCCGCCGTGGCGTCCCGGCTCCCGTCATTCACAAACACGGCCCTCCACAAGCAGTCGGCATGGTCCCGGAAGACTGCGCCGAGGCGGGCGAACAGCTCGGGAAGGACGGATTCCTCGTTGAAAACGGGGATCACGATGGCGACGGTCGGTCTGGATTCGGTCATGAGCTTCTAGCGGTGCTCGTCGGGCGTCCGGCGGGCGCGCACGAGGGCCATACACAGGATTGCGCCCAGGAGCGCCAGCACAAGCGCGGGAGGAGTGGGCACAATGTCGGCAAAATAGGCTAAATGGGCGATGATTTTCTCGCTCAGGTTCTCCTGGGCGACGACCCCGTAGGTCTGGGAGACCTCCTGGAGGGTGCGGGAGGGGGTGAGCCACCGGTCGAGGGAGAAACTCTCGACCGCAAGCTGGAGGGCGACCCCAAGGCAGAAATCCACGGTCCAGCCGATTATAAGAAGGGTCCGCCACGGGGGCCCCAGCCGGTTCCAGCGGGAGGAAAGGAAGGCCAGTCCCAGGAGCACGAGCGACTGCAGGCAGATGTGGCCTGTTCCGTAGTGGTCCCGATCTCCATACGTGGCGAAGCTCAGGAGCACGATGGCGGCGACAGCGGCTATCCAGAATGCCCTCTCGCGGCGGTCGGCCGCCCTGCCCGCCCTGAGGGCCTCCCGCGCGGTGACGACCCAGCCCACGCACCCGAGCGCCAGGAGGGGATTCAGCTGATACACGAGGAAGGCCTGGTCGCGGAGCGAGCCCCACAGGCTCGATTGCCGGAACAGGGTGCCCGAGAAGCCGCGGACCTGGGGCGGGATGAGGCTGTCGCGGAGGTTGAGTGCCATGACGACCAGCGGATTGCCCGGCGCCTTCTGAAACATCGAAACGCTCGAGTTCGAGAGCAGTGTGCTATGCCATCCGTACTGCGCCAGGGACCAGGCGAACCAGGGGGCGATGACGCAGGCCCCAGCGGCCGCGGCGCAGAGCGTCGTGCGGGAGAAACCGCGGTCCCATCCCCTGCGGAACCCGAACCCGATCCACGCGGCCGCGAGCACGATCACGTAGGGGCCGGCCGAGTAGTGCGTCACGACGGCGCCTCCCAGGCAGAGGGCGCACAGGATCCCGGGCGTAGCCGGAGGGGTGTCCTGGTCCCGGATCCTCAGGAAGAAATAAAGGCCGCAGAGGATGAAGAATGCCGCCTGGAGCTTGGTCCAGGGGTAGGTTGCATTCTGGAGGAAGAGGGGACTGATCAGGAGGACGGCGGCGGCCACCCGGACCGCCTGCCGTCCCCCGAAGCGCCCCGCAAGGAGGCCGACAGGAAGGTAGGCCAGGCTGCAGAGCACCGTCATGACCAGCTGGTAGTGGGCATAGTCGGCGGAGGTCACGCGCAGGAACGCCGCCGTGAGGACATTAGGGAGCGGCGGGCGGGCCGGCACCTCGTAGATGTCGAAGAAAAGCCTGCCCTTCGGCCAGTCCCTGAGGAAGAAGTGGGTCCTCTGCCAATGCTCAAGCCAGTCGCCGAGCCAGGCTCCCCCGGAATAGCTCCGGACAAAGGAGAGGCACGACACGCACCAGAGCGTGACGATCAATTGCCCGATCAGGAGATCGCGCGCGGCAGGATCGGCGGCATGGCGCCGGAGCCCACGAAGGCCGAGTGCCATTCCGGCAAGCGCAAGGATCGGGACGAGCCAATAGCCGAGGAGAGGAGCCCCGGAGACAAACACCCCGAAGGCGACCCCCCAGGCGATGAGGAGCGAGAGCGCAGACCCCGCGACCAGGCTCTCGGAGTGCCCGAGCTGGAGTCGGTCCATGATCGGTCGGGAGAGTCCGATCGTGACGCCCAGGACGAGGAGGAGGCAGGCCAGCGTGTCGACGAGCATGGGCGGGGATTGACCCTAGGGCATTCGACGCGGGGCCCAATGGCAACCTTCTCCTCTCTTGGGGCAGCCGTGCCGCGGAACGCCCGGGTGGCGTAACGGGGCCCCCGGAGCCAATTTGCTTTGCCGCGGGCGCCTCCTGGCCTAGGAATAGGGCGAGGTGCCTAAGTCCTTTTTCGCCATTGTGCTGGGATCGCTCGCCCTGCTTGCGGCGGCCGTCCTCGGGACGGTTGCATACCTGATGACGCACGCGGCGCCGACGGGGCCGGTTTTCCCGGTGTACGCCTACAACAACCCCGAGGTGTCTTATGTGCCGCAGGCGGTCGGATTCCCCATCGTGGGGCACCCGATGATCACCCACGTGGCCATAGCCGACCTCGAGAAAACCGGCCTGCCGGGAATCCTGGTCTGCGATGCCACCGCGAACCGCATCGGCTGGATCCGCCAGTCCCCCCGGGGGGTGTTCACGGAACAGTTCATAGGCGACCCGGTGGAGGGCCCGGCCCACATCGCGGTATGCGACATGAATGGCGACGGGCTGCCCGACCTCCTGGTCGCGAGCATGGGCCGGATCCTTCCCAACAACGACCGCATAGGGAAGATCATCGTGATGGAGAACTTGGGGGGCGGGAAATTCCGGAACCGAGTGATCGCCGAGGGCATCGCCCGGGTGAACGATGTCCGGGGGGCCGACATTGCGGGCCACGGCCGCATCGACCTTGTCACGGGGCAATTCGGGTATGTCCAGGGCGAGATGCGCTGGATGGAGAACCTGGGCGACTGGAAATTTAAGACGCACATCCTTCTCAGCGAGCCGGGCACGATCATGACCCCGATCGCGGATTTCGAGCACACCGGCAGGCCGGACATCGCGGCGCTGGTGTCGCAGGACTCCGAACAGGTTTTTGGCCAGGTGCACCTTTTCCGCAACCTCGGGGGCGGGCAGCTGGAAGACACGGTCATCTGGAAGACGACCAATATCGAGTACGGGAGCAGCGGCATGATCGAGGGAGACCTGAACGGTGACGGGCTCCTGGACCTGGTTTTCAGCAACGGCGACGGCTTCAACAGTGCGTTCGCCGCCCCGGCGCCGTGGCACGGCCTGCAGTGGCTGGAGAACCAGGGGCACGGGAGCTTCGCCTATCACCGGATCGGCGACAGCCCCGGCTGCTACAGCCCGGTGTGCGTGGACCTAAGCGGCAAGGGCCACGGCCACCTGGACATCGTGACCGTCTCGGCCTTCAACAACAGCCTCGACGCGTCGGCCGTCACGATGACGGCGTGGCTCAACGACGGGCACGAGAATTTCACGCCAGTGGCCCTTGCGCACGAGCCTACCAGCCTGGTGACGGTGACGGCCGGCGACTTGGACGGCAACGGGGTGCCCGTGCTGGTTACCGGCGGGATGAACGCCTATCCCCCGTATGCGAAGATGAGCCGAGTGACGCTTTGGCGGCGACACTGAGAAAAGGGCCGACGTGCAACCCAGGTATACTATCCTGATGGGCGCCCTCTCCGCGATCATCGTGGTCGGCGGATGGGAGGCGGCCCACCTTTGGAGCGTGCGCCAACGCGCCGCAGTCGCGGTGGCCGGAGTGTCGCCGATCCCCGACCTGAGCCGATGGCCCGCGGAGCTAAGACAGAGGATCCTGTCCGAGAGCTCGGGGGTGGGAGCGGCAAAGGACCCCATTGAACCGCTCGCAAGGCTGGCCGAGCTCTACTGCGCCAACGGGTTTACTGCGGAGGCCGCGCGGGCCCTCGAATCCCTCCGGAGGCTTCAACCGCGGATGGCGCGCTGGCCCTACCTGGAGGCTGACATGCGGCTGCGCATCGCACAGAAGGACGCAGCGAAGGGCGACCTCGAGGCGGCCGTCGCACTGGACCCCACCTATGCGCCCGCGTGGCTCAGGCTCGGCGAGTCCCTGCGGGAGGCGGGGGTGAATGACCGGGCCCGGGAATGCTTCGAACGCGCGCTCGGGGCGGCGCCCTCGAGCGTCCGGGCGCTGTGCGACCTCGTGTCGCTCGATGCCCAAGTCGGGGGCGGGGGTGGTCTTCCTAGCCGGCTTGGGGAGCTGGAGCGCACCCATCCCGAGATCAAGGAGGTGCATGAGATGCAGGCGGAGTTCCTCGAGGCGGCCCACGACCAGGCTGGGGCCGCTCGCGAGCGGAGACTGGCGTCAGCGTGCGAACTCAACATGAGCACGGAGGACCCGTGGCTGGACGACCTTGGCGCCGTGTGTTTCGACTCAAGCAGGATGATGGTGCGCGCGATCGAGCTGCGGCGGGAGGGGAGGTTTCCCGAGGTGGAGAAACTGCTCATCCGCGTGGAGAAGCTGGCGCCGAACGAGCCGGCCAACCCCCTCGGCTGGGACCTTCTCTCGAATTTCTACCTGAAGACGGGCCGTCCGGAGCAGGCCCTTTCGACGCTCCGGACGGCGGTGTCGGATTTTCCGGACGACCCCCAGATGCGCCTGCTCCTGGCCCGGCTGCTCTGCGACGAGCAGCAGGCCGCGGCGGCGGTCCCTGTGGCGAGGGAGGCGGTCGCTCGCTGGCCTGACCAGGGCGACCTGCGCGCGGCCCTTGGCCGGGCGCTCCGCGACTCCGGCGACAACCTCGCCGGGGCGCAGTCGCTCCGCGACGCGTTGCGCCTGGACCCGACGCTGACCGAGGCGCAGTACGACCTTGGGACCTGCCTCCTTGAGCTTGGGGACCGGGCCGGGGCGCATACCGCCTTTTCCAGGGCCCTGGCGATGCGCGTGAACTATCCCGAAGCGCTCTTTGCCATAGGCAAGATCGAGCTTGAGGCGGGCGACTTCGATTCCGCGGAGGCCCATGTTTCCCGTCTGTTCACGATCGACCCGGACAACGCACCGGCTCGGCAGCTCTACGCGGCATGGCACCTGGTCAAGGGCCAGGCGGCAGGCCAAGCCGGCGACCTCGATGAGGCGGACAGGCAGTTTCGGGCCGGGCTGGCGATGTCCCCCGATCTGGGCCCGATCCTCAAGGAGCTGGGCTCGCTCGAGGCGAGGCGCGGGAAATGGGCGGATGCCTCCCAGTTTCTGGAGCATTATCTCCAGGTCGAGCCGACCGATCCCGAGGGTTACCTTGCGCTGGGGCTTGCGCTCGGGAAGCTGGGAAGGACCGAGGATGCCATGGGCGCCTTCCGGCGCGGGCTCGAGGTGGCCCAGCATGCGGGGGACCAGGGCCGCTCGGACGAGTTCAGGAGGCTCCTTGCGACCCGGCCATGATTGAGCCCGGATCGGCCAGTGTGTGCGTGCGCGATTTGGCCAAGCGCTACGGTGCCGTAGAGGCGCTATGTGGCGTGAGTTTCGAGGTGCGCCCAGGGGAGATATTCGGGCTCCTGGGGCCGAACGGCGCGGGAAAGACGACGGTCCTGGAATGCCTGCTCGGGCTGCGCCGGCCCGATTCCGGGACGATCTTGGTCGAAGGAGCGGATGCGCTGGACCAATCGGCGCGCGCCCGGCTCAAGGTGGGGGCGCAGATCCAGCTTGGGGCGCTGCAGGACAAGCTGACGCCCCGCGAGGCTCTGGAATTCTACGCCTCCTTCTATGGCGACCACGCCGAGGTTGGGGAGCTGATCGCGCGTTTTGAGCTCACCGAAAAGGCTGATGCGCCCTTTGACGCACTCTCGGGCGGACAACGGCAGCGCCTTTTCCTGGCGATCGCCTTCGTCAACAACCCGACGATTGTGGTGCTGGACGAGCCGACTGCAGGGCTCGATGCGCATTCGCGCCGCGAGCTGAGCGCGCTTATAGTCGGCCTTCGCTCCTCGGGGAGGGCCGTCCTGCTGAGCACCCATGACATGGAGGAGGCGCACCGGCTGTGCGACCGCATCGCCATCCTGGACGAGGGCCGGATCGTTGCCACCGGGAGTCCGGGAGAGCTCATCGCGCGGGCAAAGGCGAGATCGCGGGTCGTGATCCGCACCGCCCGCTCCCTGACCGAGGCCGAAGCCCTCACGCTGCCGGGGGCGGCTGCGTGCCGCGTCCTGGAACAGGGCTGCTCGATTGAGACCGAGGACGTAGGAGGCCTAATCACGGCCCTCATGGTTCATCTCGGCGGGGAGCAAAATGCCCTGCTCGACATCCGCATCCACCGGCCGTCGCTGGAGGATGTTTTCGTGGAGCTCACGGGTCGGCGTTGGTCGGACGCCGACGGGAGAAGCCGCCCGTGAATTCGCCCCTTGCAGGCCTGGCCGGGCACCTGTTCCTCACGCTCCGGCTCAATTTCAGGAGCAGGCAGGCGATCCTCTATGGGTACGCGATGCCGGTCCTTTTCGTCCTCGCCTTCGGCGGGATCTTCCGGGGCGACACGCCGCTTCTTTTTCACGAGATGGGGCAGCTGCTCACCATCACGATCCTAGGCGGCGCATGCTTCGGGCTTCCGACCGCTCTGGTGTCGGAGCGAGAGCGCGGGATATGGAGGCGCTACCGGCTGCTGCCGGTGGGCATGGGGAGCCTGCTTGGCGCGACGCTCCTGGCCCGACTGGTGCTGCTCGCGAGCTCCGCGCTCCTGCAGGTCGCCCTCGCCCGGCTCCTCTACGGAACGCCGCTCCCGGCCCACCCGGCGCAGGCCGCGGTTGCGTTCCTCTTTGTCGCCTTCGCCTTCCTCGGGCTCGGGCTCCTGGTGGCTGCCGTGTCCGACAACGTTCCCGCCGTCCAGGCGCTCGGGCAGTGCCTCTTCCTGCCGATGATCATGCTCGGGGGGGTGGGGGTCCCGCTCGCCGTGCTCCCAGCGTGGGCCCAGAATATCGCCGGATTCATGCCCGGGCGCTACGCCGTGGAGGTCCTCCAGCGCTGCACGAGCGACCCGCGCGGCCTGTCCGGGCTCGGGTTCAGCCTGCTTGCCCTGGCCTGCATAGGGGCTGCCGCCGGCGTGGTCGGCGTCCGCCTCTTCCGCTGGGACGCCGGGCGCCACGTCGGGCGCTCGGGATGGATGTTCGTCATGGGCGCGCTCCTCGCCTGGGTTGCGGTGGGGGTGGCCGGGGCCGTGACCGGGCACCTGGCGCCCGTTGCCCTGGAGGAAACCGACTACGCTTCGGTCACCGCTTCTGAAATCGACGGGATTACCTATGACGACCTTCCGGGCGACAATGAGCTGGCGACGCGGCTCGCTCCGCCCCTGAGGGACGAGACCGCCGCAGGGATGGCCGGCTTCAGGCAGGGACTTGCAACCTGGCGGCCCGGCCTTGTCGAGGACCGCGGCCAGGCCGTGCGCAACCTGCTCAGCGTGGCCTCCGTCGCCGATGTCACCGCGAACCTGAGGGAGGCCGAGATCGCCCGGGTTGTGTTTGACGAGCTCAAGGCCAGGCACCCCCGCGACGAGCTCGTGCACATCCTTGCGTGGATCATCCTCGCCCCCGAGGCCGGCAGCGTGGCCACGACCGCGCCGGAGCTTGGCCTCGAGCGCCATCCACCCGAGTCCATCATCCGCGTGCGCAACCAGCTTTATGCGAAGAAGCTGCTGGGACGCTTGATTGGGAAGATTCCCGACTAACTGAGTCGGCGATGGGATTGCCTTGGGCAAGCAATCCGGCGCATGGTGGCGCACTCCCAGCATGGAACCGCCGGCCGCCCAGCAATCCCAGGACCAGGAGGTGCGGTCCGTCCGGGTCGCAGCGCTCGGCATCATCCTCGCAACGCTGGCTGTATACTCAGTATCGCTGGCCGCGCCCTTCATCTACGATGACCGCGTCTGGATCACGGGAAATCCCTTCATCCATCACCTGGGATCGCTTGGCCGGGTCCTTTTTCCGCCGGCGGGCTCCATGGTCGGTGGGCGGCCTCTGCTTAGCCTCTCGTTTGCGCTCAACTACGCGGTCAGCGGGTCCAGCCCTTGGAGCTATCATCTGGCGAACCTTGCGATCCATGGCGGTGCCGCGCTCCTAGTCCTCGGGATCGTCCGGCGCACGCTGGCCTACGTGCCGGGCGCTTTCCCGAGGCCCGCCGACCGACTCTTCCCGGCTTTCGCGGCGGCGCTCCTCTGGGGGGTTCACCCGATCCAGACCGAGGCGGTGACCTACGTGAGCCAGCGGGCGGAATCCCTCATGGGGCTCTTTTATCTCCTCGCTCTCTACGCGTTTGCCAGGGGCCTTGAGTCCCCCAGGGAGCGTGCGTGGCACGCGACGGCCGTCCTGGCCTGCCTCCTGGGGATGGTGACCAAGGAGGTCATGGTGACAGCCCCGGTCGTCCTTCTTGCCTACGACAGGACCTTCGTGTCGGGGAGCTTCGGGTCTGCGCTCCGCGCAAGGAAGGGTTTTTATGCCGCGCTCGGCCTCACCTGGCTTCCCCTGGTCGTGCTCTTGGTGGGCCTTCGGGAGCGCGGGGTGGGCCTTGGGCTGGGCTATTCCTGGTGGTCCTACGGCTTCCTGGAGGCCTGGGTCGTGGTTCATTATCTTGCACTTTCCTTCTGGCCGTTTCCGCTGGTCCTCGATCACGGAACGGACCTCGTGGGGACGGTCCGCGATGCGCTGCCGTGGGCCTGCGTCCTCCTGGTGCTCATCGGGGCGGCGCTGGTCGCCTTCCTCAGGCGCTCCCCCACGGGCTTCGCTGCGGCCTGGTTTCTCCTCATCTTGGCCCCCACCTCAAGCGTTGTTCCGGTCGCGTTCCAGCCGATGGCGGAGCACCGGATGTACCTGCCCCTGGCCGCGGTGACGGCCTCTGCCGCCGCGTGGGTGTGGGCATGGGCGGGGCGCCGAAGTGTGGTCCCCGTCCTCCTTGCAGCGCTCCTGCTGGGCGCCGGCGCCTTCATGCGGAATCGCGATTACAGGGACGAGATCACGATCTGGAAGGACACGGTTCTCAGGGTGCCGTCGAACGAGCGAGCCCGCCTTGCCTTGGGAGGCGCCCTTGTGCGTGCGCATCGCGACGCGGAGGCCGGGGAGCAGTTCGGCGAGGCGCTCCGCATCGCTCCCGGCGACGTTGAGGCCCGGTTGGGCCTGGGCATCGCACTCCTAAACCTCGGGCGGGCGCAGGAGGCGCTCCAGCAGTTCGAGGTGATCGTGCCGCCGAAGCCCTATTTGTCCCTGCTGCACCTCTACAAGGCCAAGGCGCTCGACAGGCTGGGGCGCGCCGCCGAGGCGGATGCGGAATACCGGAAGACCGCAGAGCTCGATCCCTCCGGGGAGGAAACGGAAAAAAAACTCCCTGCGGACCGGTTGCCCGGGCGCTGAGCGTTCAGCGCAGGTTGTACTTCAGGATCGCCCAGAGCGCCCTGAAACCGTCGCGCCAGCCGATCTTCTTTCCCTCGGCATAGGAGCGTCCGTAGTAGCTTATGCCCATCTCGTAGATCACGACGTTCAACTTCGAAACCTTGGCCGTGATCTCGGGCTCGAAGCCGAACCGGTTCTCCTCGATCTGGATCTTCTGCAGGACGTCGCGGCGGAACACCTTGTAGCAGGTCTCCATGTCCGTGAGGTTCAGGTTCGTGAACATGTTGGAGAGGAGGGTCAGGAACTTGTTCCCGATCATGTGCCAGAAATAGTGCACCCGGTGCGGCTCCCCGCCCATGAAACGCGATCCAAAGACCACGTCCGCCTTTCCGTCCTCGATGGGCTTCATGAGCTTCGAGTACTCGTCCGGATCGTACTCCAGGTCGGCATCCTGAACGATGACCGCGTCGCCCGTGGCCGCCGCAAAGCCCGTCCTCAAGGCCGCCCCCTTTCCCTCGTTCACCTCGTGGTAGATGATCTTGTCGACCAGAGGCTCTATCTGGGTCCGAAGCACGTCACGCGTGCCGTCCCGCGAGCAGTCGTCGACGATGATGATCTCCTTGTCGGGGTACGGCGAGTTGCGCACGCGCTCGACCAGGGTCCTGATGGTCTTGGCCTCGTTATAGCATGGGATGACAATCGAGAGCTTCATTCGCGAAAGGCATTAACAATGCAATGCGCCGGCGGCCAACGGAAGCTTTTATGCGCCGGCCCGCGGCCCTGAAATCCCGTGTTGAGATGGGCCCTGTTTCGGTTAACTCCTCTTGCGGTGAGCGTCTCGGCTGCTTCCCGCATGCGGTTCCTCTTCCCGGTTGCCCTTGCCGCCGCCTTGGTCGTTGCCGGGTTCGTGTCCCTTTTGGAGGCGAGCCGCCCCTATGTGAGCGCAGGGCCTGCGGCCGAGGAGCCCTACAATCTCATGGTCGAAGGCTTCCGCTCGGGCCATTCGTGGCTGGCCAAGGAGGCGCCGCCGGCACTCGCGAAGGTATCCAACCCCTATGCGTTCGCGGCCTACCGCCCGTACCTTGGTCCCCCCTGGGGCCTGATCGACCTGAGCTACTACCGCGGCCATCTCTACGCCTACTTTGGCGTCACGCCCGCCGTGCTCCTGTTCTGGCCCTATCGGATCCTTACGGGCGGCTTCCTGCACCAAGCCCAGGCCGTGCTCTTCTTCTGCATTCTCGGCTACGGGGTGGCCGTCGGGCTCGGCGTGGCGGCGTGGCGAAGGTATTTCCCGGAGGTCGGGCCCTCGGCAGGCGTGGCGCTCGCCCTCCTGATGGGCTCGGTGACGACGCTCCCGGTTTTCCTTGTAAGGCCCGGGCTCTATGAAGTGTCGATCAGCTGCGCGTTTGCGCTCTTCATGCTCTGTCTGGCGGCCCTCTGGAAGGCATGGCACAGCGACGCAGGCAAGTCGCCTTGGCTCGCTGCGGCGAGCCTCGCCTACGGGCTCGCCGTCGGGGCGAGGCCTTCGCTCCTTTTCGGGGCCGCGGTCGTGTTCCTGCCCGCGGGCCACTCCCTGTGGATCCGTTTCCGGGAAGGACGAAGGACCCCCTGGCTGGGGGAGTTTGTCGCGGCGCTCTTCCCGATTGCCGCCGTGGGGGCGGCCCTCGCGGCCTACAACCACGCGCGCTTCGGCAACGCGCTCCAGTTTGGCCACGACTACCAGCTCTCCGGGAACAACGTCTATGGGACCCGCTCCTTCGACCCGCGTTTTCTCTGGGACAACGCGAGGCTCTATTTCCTGGAGCCCCTAAGGTGGCATGCGCAGTTCCCCTTTGTCTGGGCTCCGGTCTGCCCCCCGCTGGCACCCGGCCATCTGCCGGTTGAGTTCTTCTTCGGAACGCTCGTTAACCTCCCGGTCCTGCTCGCTGCGGCCCTTGCTCCCCTGGCGTGTGCCGGGGCGGCGCTGGGTGGCAGCCGGAAGCTGGTCGGGGCAGCGGTCGTACCCACGGTCTACTTCCTGGCCGTGGCGGCGACGATTTGCGCCTACGCGGGTGCGACCAGCCGCTACCTCCTTGATTTCATGCCGGCGCTTGCGCTCCTGGCCTGGGTCGGGCTCGTCGGCCTGGAGGGCGGCTCCCTGCGCGCCGCGCCGGTCAAGTCGGCGGCGTACCCGATTGCCCGGGCCGCCGCCGCCGTGGCGCTGGTCTACTCCATCGCGATCAGCTGGCTCCTGGCGCTCGCACTGAGCGCATTCTACAGCGGCGCCGAGAAGGGCACCGCGCTCCTAAGATCCGGCCAGATCCCGGAGGCCGTTGCCGCCTACGAAGCCGTCTGCCGGATCGATCCGGATTTCCGGGGCCAAGCGGAATTGGGGATTGGCACCGCTCTGATGGGCAAGGGCAGGACCAAGGAGGCGGCGGGGTACCTCCAATCCGCAGTCCTCGACGAGCCCCAGGTCGCTGCTGCGTTCTTCAATCTCGGGAGCGCCTACCTGCAGCTAGGAAGGTTCAAGGAAGCTTCGGACGCCCTTGGAAGGGCTGCTGCGCTCGATCCCTACGACTCGGAGGCCGAGGCGGACCTTGGCGTCGCCCTTGCGAGGATGGGAAGGCTGGAGGAGGCCGCGGAGCATTTGAGGGCGGCGCTCCGCATCGACCCGTCGCTTGAGCAGGTGAAGGGAAACCTGCGTGCCCTTGAGCAAGTCCTAAACCAGCGGCGCGGTTAGCCGGTCGGGCGAAATGGTGGTCGCCCCCCAAGACGTGCTCGAAGCCCCGGATTTTAACCGCTGCGCCCGGTGCGCAAGGCCCCTATCCCTCCCAAGGAGGTCAGTGCTTTGGCACCGTTTTCCAGACCTCCATCAAGTCGGGCGACCCTTGTTCGCGAATGCCGTTGTCGCCCAGGATCTCATCCGTGGCCTCCAGCATCTTCTTGCGCGGGAATACAAGGGTCTCCTCGCCGCGGCCCGCGAAGACTATGGTGATGAAATCGGTCTGTGCATCGCGCAGCACCTCAACAAGGTGGCGCAGGTTCCGGATCTTGACTCCGTTCACCTCGGAGACCACGTGGCCCACCGGATTAGCATAGCCCTCCGAGAGCGGGTGGGGAAGGAAGGGGGAGGATACGACGACGATTTCCTCTCCCGGGAATGCCGGTTTGTCGGCCCGGCGGGTGACCATCGGGTTCGAGCCGAACAGCAGGGCGTTTACGGCCTCAGTACTGCCGATGAAGCCGCCAAAAAAATCGCCCGTGGCCGGCGAGAAGACGGCCGGCCCGTACACGAAGTACCTCGGGTAGGCCCCTGAGAGCCAGGGTATGACCTGGGGGCGCTCGCTCTCAAGGGGCGCCTCGATCCGAAGGTGCTTCCCGTCGCGGACGATCTCGACGGCCACCTTTCCGTCATGAGCCTCCCGTTGCACACCATAGTGGTAATCGAGCCGCAAGGCGCCCAGATGGATCATTCCCTGGTCGTCCACCGCCATCGATCCGACCTTGGAGATGAGGTCCCATTTCTTCAGCGGGTATCCCGGATCGTCGTTGTCCGGCTGCAGGACGAGTATCCCGGTGTCCGCTTTGTCGATCTTCAGGAAGGGCCGAAGCGCGGAGTTCTCCAGGGTCTGCGTCAGATCGTAGAGCGCGGGTTTCGAGTAGGCCTTTCCTCCTTCCACCTGCTTGAGGAAGAGGTCTATCTCCTCGGTCGGGATAATGTACCCGATGTTTTCGGCGCCGACCAGGTGGCTGAACGCCAGGCCAATCATTCGGTCGTCGGCGATGGCGGGGCCGCCGCTGTTGCCCGGGTTGATGGCGGCGTCGAGTTGGATCCGCAGGCCCGAGACGGGATAATTATAGAACGTGAACTCGATCCTAGAAACGATGCCCTTCGTGATCGAGAGGCTGCTGCCTCCGGTGGGGTAGCCGTAGACCAGCACGGAGTCCTTGATTGCAGGCAGCTCGCTCGCCCGTTTCAGCGGAGGATGCGAGTCGAAGAACGATTCATCGTCGAGTTTAAGGACCGCCAGATCGATTCCCGGTGCGACAGCCTCCACGGTGGCCCCGATCTTGTCGCCGGCCTGGTTGGCTTGGATCTGCACCTGGTTCGAATACAGGACCACGTGGGCATTGGTCAGGATTCGCTTTCCCTCAATCACGACGCCGCTGCCCGTGAAATCGGCAGGCGCCTGCTTGGTCCAGGGCCTGAAGACATCCGGGTTTCGGACCGTTGAGAAGACCTTTACGACGGAGTTCTCCGCTGAGGGCGGGGGGGGTGCCGCAGGTTGGGCCCGTGGCGCAAGAAGAATGGCCGCCGACAACACGCCTAAGAGTGTGCATCGGTGCATCATGGCGAAGGCTTCTTCTGCCATACCTCGAGCAATTCCGGAGAGGCCTGGGCGCGCACTCCGTTGTCCGAGAGGATCTGCTCCGTGGCCGCTAGCGTCTCCTTCCGTGGGAAGACGATGGCCTCCTTGTTTCGGTCGACGAAACGAATCGTGACATAGTCTGTTCGCGCGTCGCGCAATAGCTCGACCAGGTGCTTTAGGTTGCGAACCGGCACTGCGTTGATCGAGGCAACCACGTGGAAGAAGGGCGGATCGTATCCCGCCCCGAGCTTGTTGGGGAAGAGCGGGCACGGGACGAGGACGATTTCCTCGCCCGGGAACGCGGCTCGGTCCCCGCGCCGGTTCAAGAGAGGGCTCGCGTCCCACGTCATGCCGCCCATCAGGTTCGCGTTGCGCATAAGGCCGGCCGAAATCGCCTGCGTCGCCTTTGTAAACACAATGGGACCGTATATGAAATAGGGCGGGTAGGCGCCCCGGACCCCGGGGATGAGCATTTCACGGCCGTTCGGGATCGGAACTTCCAACCGGAGGTGCTTTCCACCCCGGACAATTTCCATGGGTATCTGGCCGTTTACCGTGTCCTTCTGGACCGCGTACCTAAAATCGAGCCTCAATTCCCCGACGTGGACCATGCCCTGGTCGTCCACGGGGTATCCACCCACTTTTTCGATCAGGTCCCATTCCTTGAGGGGGTAGCGCGCGTCGCTGCTATCGGCCTTTCGGACCAACATTCCCTCTTCGAATTTCTCCAGCTTAAGGAAGGGCCGGAGCGCCGCATTCTGAAGGGTCTGGCACGCGTCGTAAAACCCCGGCTTTGGGGTATATTTTCCCGCCGGCAGGTTTTTCAGGAATATATCTATCTCCTCATTGGGCACAATATATCCTATGTTCTCCGTGCCGCCGAGGTGGCTGAGCGCCATGCCGACCATGCGGTCCCCGGCAACCGCGGGTCCCCCGCTGTTTCCCGGGTTGATCGCCGCGTCGATCTGGACGCGCAGCCCGTAGGTTGGAAAATTATACTGCGTAAATTCAATTCGGGAAACGATGCCCTTGGTGATGGACAGGCTCGTCCCGCCGATAGGGTAGCCATAGACGAGGACGGTATCCTTGATCGAGGGTGCGCCCTGCGCACGGGCGAGGGGCGGGTGGGTGTCGAAGAATGACTCATCGCCCAGCTTGAGCACCGCCAGGTCCATCTCATTCGATACCAATTCGACGGTTGCCGTTATCTTATCGCCGGCTTGGTTGGCCTGGATCTGGATCTCGTTGGAATACTGGATCGCCCGAAAGGCCGTGAGTATCCTCTTGCCCTCGATCACAATTCCACTGCCCGTCTCCTCGTGGGGCGCCTGTTTCTGCCAGGGGCGAAAAACGTCCGGTCCTCGGGCCGTTGCAAACACCTTTACGACCGAGGTCTCCACCGATGTCGCCGGACTGGCCGGCGTGGCCGCGGGGGCCGTGTCTTTGGGGGCACCGGTCGCATTCACCGCATTTGCCGCCGGTTCGGCCAGGAGCTGGCACACGCCAAATCCAGCGGCGCCGACCAGCCCCAATCGGAGGCGGGAGGCAGTTCGATTGGCCAAGCGGCGGAAACCAAACATCGGGGGAAAATGGGGGCCAATCCCTAGAATGCCAAATATAAACGAACCCATACACGGTCCCGTAGATATATATAGGTGATCCAGGTTCGGGGATTGCTTCCCCCTTCAAGGTCCAAGGTTGCAGCGGTTCGGTTCAAGCTGGGAACTTTCCCTCTCCAAAAGGGCGGTTTCCAACAAGGTGAGGTGAGCCGACCTGGGCCGACCCGAGCCCGCACCGTATGGAACTAAGGTTTTTTTGTGACGGACTCCACGTAGGGTGAATCGGGGCCGGCCTCGCCGCGTGCCAGGAGGATAGGCTCAAACGACGAGGGGTCGAAGATGTGGGAGATGGGCCCGGAGGTGACATTCCCCCCTGCGGTGAGGGACGCGAGGGTCTGGAGTTTCGCCCGCGCCTGGGGCGGGTAGGAATCCCAGAAGGGATGCTCCGGTGGAGGATAGAGCCAGGGCGCCTCCAGCCGCACACGGAGCCGGCCGTGGCTCAGCTCGAGCGGGCCCGTCCGGAGCGTGATGCGCTCGTTCTCGGCGAGCGTGAGGCGCACGTGTCCTGCATCGATGGAGGTCAGGATCAACTGGTCCACCATCTGGGGCCGGCCGCTTGCCAAAAGGACGGTGTCGCCTAGGGCGGCAGGCGGCACGCGGATCTCGAGATCAAGCGGGCCGAACACGAGGCCCCGGGAGCGGATCCACCAGGAACTCGGGGCGTCGAGCGCATGCGCAACGGCCGAATACACGCGGGGATCGGTCTGGCGCATAAAGCCGCGGAACTCCGCCGAGGCGAATCCGACACCGGCGACGGTCCAGGCCCCGGCCACTACCGCAAGGATCCTGCGGCCTGTAGAGCCCCGCTCCATCGGTCTGCTCAGCAGAGCAAGGAGTCCCACGGCCGTTACGAGGGTCCATCCGCCGACCAGCTCGGTGATGTAGCGGGAGCACGCGCCTGCGAAGCAAAAGAGGAGCGCGGCGGAAAGAAAGGAAGCGCATGCGGCCGCAGCCAGGGTGGCCTGGAGCGGGCGCACCCCCTCGAGCAAACGCCTCCTCCAAGCCCATGCGATCGCGCAGAGGCCGGCGAGATGGACTGGCATCACAAAAAAGACGCCCTGCATCTCCTCGGTCGCGATGTAGCCCTCGGGAAGACTTGGCCATGCCCCGCGCAGGAAGGGGAAGTAGGGGCTTAGGAACGGCACCGAAGTCAGGTAGAGCCGGGCATTGAAAGGGATGAACGCGGGATCAAAGTGCCGCAGGTGGCGCTCGTTGAGCCCCCACAGCTGGTAGCTTTGGCCGAACTCGGTCCAGCTGCCGAAGCGGGCGTAGTTATAGGCGAGGAGGCCCAGGCCGCCCGCTGCGGCGATCGCGGCGCCAACCCATGCGGCGCGCCAGGGGACCATGCGGGCATGCCCTTCGAGGGACGGGGCAAATAGGAGCAGCGTGATGGCGCCCGCCCCCAGGACATTCGTGACCCGCGAGCCCATGAGGAGGGCGAGCGCCAGCCCTGCGGCCGCGGCCCAGAGGGGCTTTCGACCCGAATCATGGAATTTCCAGAGGAAGTAAAGGGCCCACCAGAGGCAGGCGTCAGCCGCCACGATCGGGAGTTCCCAGACCCCGGGCCTGCGGAGCGTCACCGGCAGCCAGGACGCATGGAATGCGACGATGAGCACCCCGGCAAAGGCCACCGCCGAGACGCCCGGGAAATACCGCGAGCGCACCTCCCAGAGAAGGCGCGCCAGGGCGGCCATCGCGATGCAGGCAAACAGGGCCACGGCGGTCCTCTGGGGCAGGGTGTGGCCGGTCAGGGCACGCCACGGGGCCATGAGCGCAAGCGCAGGGGTGGGGCCGTAGTATAGGTAGTACCTTCCCTGATACAGACTGGCGTCCCAGAGCCGGTAGGGCTCGTTGGCCGAGGGGTCGTAGGGGTCGGCCAGGCGCGCCAGCTCGGGGGCCGGATCGACCGAGAGGTAGGTATGGCCGTGCAGGAACCCCTCGGCCAGGTATTCGTAATGGTGCCACAGGTTGGCGCGATCGCGCTCCCAGGGCGCCACGCCCCCGGTGATCCAAAAGGACGCTGCGGCGCAGAGGAGGAACGCCATGAGGGCGCCGAGGACGGCGGGCGTTGGCTTAATGCGCGTCATGGACGGCGGGCGCCTTTTCGGAGAGTTCCTTGCGGGCTGCCGCGGCGACCGCCAGGGCGTCGGGATGCCAGGGCTGGAGCTTGAGGGCCTCATTCGCCTCGCCCAGCGCGAGAGCGTCGTCGCCGACCGTGTAGGCGGCCCTTGCCAGGAGCGCATGGTCCTGGACGAAGGTGGAGGTGTCGTCCACGCCGCCCAGGCGGGAGAAGGTCACAAGGCCCGTGGCCACTACTGCTGCTAGCAGGCCCACGCGGCGGCCCGGGGTCCACGCGGACCAGAACCCGGGCGAGGCAAGGCAGCCTCCGGAAAGGGCCGCGAGGATCGCCACAAGCGGGAGCCTGAAGCGGGCGCTCACAAAAAACAGAATGATTGAGGCGGCGAGGGCCAGGGTCACCCAGCTGAGCAGGACCGCCTGAAACGGGGACTCGGATCGGAGTCTCGCTGCTCCGGCCACTCCCAGGACCAGGAGGATCCCCCAGCAGATGGGGTTCCAGGATAGCCACGGGGAAAGGGCCTTGTGGAAGGCGAACGTCTTGTTGTTGTACTGCTCCCAGGTGTTCAGGAGGGCGTAGGCCTTGCGGGCCATGAGGAGCGCCCAGCGCGCCGGGTGTCCCGTAACCTCGGCCATGAATCTTCCGCGCCAGTACGCGTTCATCCGTGGGATGTCTGCGGGTTGGCCCTTGTTCTCGGCCTGGTAAAGGAGGATGGACTCGGCCCGGGCCGGATTTCCCCGTGCGGCCTCGGGCGAGAGGCTTACGTGCTGGGTGTAAAATCGCCCGTTGGCCCCGGGGCGGTTGGCCGCCCAGAGGTTGTAAGCCCCTTGCCATGGCATGAAGCTGGCCACTCCGCCGACCTTCCCTTGCCAAAGGGCCATGGCCCCAAGGAGAACAACCCCGGCAAGGGCCGCGGTGAGCCTGCGCAGGCGCGGGCCCGGGATCACGGCCGCGGCGGGCAGAAGCGCCGCCCAGGCGAGGAGGAAGTTCGGCCGGACGAGTCCGGCGCCGGCCCATGAGAGGCTCGCTCCCGCCCAATCGGAGTCTTTGCCCCCCTGGCATGAGCCCCGGGTGAGGAAGTTGATGCCGACCAGGAAGAGGGTGAGGGAGAATGTGGCGTCAAGGGCCTGGGTGGCGTAGTGCACGAGCACGGGATCCAGGCCGAGCAAGAGACCCCCGAGGAGGGCCGCTCTTGGGCCGAACCAACGCCCCGAAAGGGCCGAGACCAGGGTGGCATTCGCCGCGTGGAGCAGGCACCCGAGCGCGAGGGCCGCCGGGAAAAGGCCTGGGGCGGGGATCCCGCAGAGGCGCACGAGCGCCAGGAGAAGCGCATATCCCGGGGCGCGGTAGAAGGGGGCGTGCTCGAGCGTCCCGCCGGAGATGGCCAGCGCCAGGTCGATGTTTTCGCGCTCGTCGAGGACCGGGACGCGGCCAAGGGGTGTCCCCAGGTACCACGTCAGATGCCCGAGCGCGTAGAAAAGGGCGACCGCAGCAGGCACCGCAAGCGCC
>Ga0302320_10002932_pt1 | contig 39879 bp, 13 predicted proteins | sample Bog_T0_3_FD_202130 | JGI IMG/M metagenome (GOLD analysis project Ga0302320, IMG submission 202130) | Peat permafrost microbial communities from Stordalen Mire near Abisko, Sweden - Bog_T0_3 | ecosystem: Environmental > Terrestrial > Soil > Wetlands > Peat | place: Sweden: Abisko, Stordalen Mire... | reverse complement strand
ATGGCAACGTGGTCATCGTATGGGGCAGCGTAAATCAGGTCAGTTCAAACTCCATGCAGGATGTTTACGGCCAGATTTTATCCACCAACGGCGCAAAGATCGGCACGAACTTTTTGGTCAATCAGTTTACCGCTTACAACCAGCGGACGCCAACGGTCGCGGCCCTTAAGAATGGCGGGTTTGTGGTCAGTTGGGTCTCCGAGCAACAGCGTTCCTCGGCCCCGAACTTGGGATCTAACACCATATATTCATCGTCATCGTCCCTGCTGCTTCCCAGCGTAGACATTTATGCGCGATTGTACAACGCCAATGGGGCGCCCACCACCAATGAGTTTTTGGTGAATACCGGGGTCAATCCCTGCGCCAGTCCGGCGGCGGCGGTGGCATCCGATGGCAGCTTCATGGTGGCCTGGTGCGAAAAGGATCTGGCGAACCAGACCAATGGCTGGGATATCCATGCCCGTCCGTTTACCAGTTCGGGGGTTGGTGGAACGGCAATTGTGGTTAATTCCTACACATATGGTGATCAATACATTCCGCGCATCAGTTGCATCGGGTTGGATTATCTGGTCGCTTGGACGAGCTTGGGTCAGGACGGTTCCCGCGAGGGTGTTTTTGCCCAATTTGTTCATAACGACGGAACGTTGGTAGGTAGTGAATTCCTGGTAAACACGACCACTGTCGGGCAGCAGATGCAACCAACTCTGGCGGCTGATGGCGTCGGCCAGTTTTTGGCAGTTTGGACCGGCTTTACCGGGTCGCCATACGGTTTCGATTTGTTTGCGCAACGATACCTGAATGTGGCCTCGATTTTGGAGCCCATGTCGGCACCTTTCGTGTGGGCGCCATTTGTCATCAGCAACAACGTCTATCAGCCGGAATTGGTGGTTTCGTGGCCCCCGCTGTTGGGTTTATCGGTAACGAACTATCAAGTCTATGTGGATGGCGCTGGCTCCCCGGTCGGCATTGTCACGAACAATACGTGGATCATGACCGCAGCGAACGGCCTGACGACCAGCAGCACTCACTCCTTTGCTGTACTTTATGTTACCACTGACGGCCGGATTTCGCCGCTATCAACTGCCACTACCGGCACAACTTGGGGCGGGGCAAATTATTACGGCATACCCTTTGAGTGGATGGAGCAGTACTATGGGCTTAGTTTCGCCAATTGGCCGTCCAACGTGAATGCACCCCTCGTTCAGGGCGGACCGTCTCTTTATCAGCTCTTCCTAAGCGGCGGCAATCCTCTGGATTCCAGTACGTGGCTTCATCAGCAGCTTCTCAAGACGCCGCAGGGCATGTTCCTCACGTGGAATACGCAACCGGGAGCTACTTATCAAGTGCAAGCCGCAGCCAATTTGACCACGTGGAGCAATTTGGGTTCGCCGCGGTTCGCCGCTGGCCTGACCGATTCGATTAATGTCGGCGGCGGCACGGCTTATTATTATCGCATTGTGCTCGAGCGTTAATGAACATTTGTATGCTAGAACAGATCAAGCGTTATTTTTGGATCCTCCTGCTGGCCGTCGGGCTGGAATCTTCGCGCGCCTTTTCATTGCTGGGGCCGCTGCCGCCCGATCCCGGTGGTGAACCGTGGCAGGTGGTGACCATTGGCTACGATCAGGCCTATTTCGACAGCGGCCTGCCCGGCGGAGCAATCTGGCTCGGAGACATTGGTGGCCCGCATAATATTGGTGAAGAATATCGTCACAACGAACCCATCCTGTATTACAGTTATGACGCCAGTTTTACGGAGGGCGATTTTTTTGGCGTTCAGGGTCAGCAGGCCATTGACAATGCGTTCACCATCATGAACAGCATCACCAACGTGGACAAGTACAGCCCCGGGCTTACGGAGTTTCCTCTCACGGCAGAACATTACAATTATACCGCCCAGTCATTGTATTTGACTGACATCGGGTCCGTCACCCTGCATTTGCTGGTGGAACAATTGGGACTGGCCGATCCGGCCCGCTATTCCTGGACGTTGCATGATCGTTTTGCGGGATCAGCATGTCCGCTGACGACGACTTATCTGGTCGTGCAGAGAAATTTTGATGGGACGTCTCCTCCGTCCCTGCAAAATCTGGTTTATTCCCCTTATGTGAATGGCCAGTTGCTGACGTATTACATTACGGAGCATTGTAGCGGTCTGCCGCCTGCACTTGGGACCACCGTGCCGTATATGACTGATCCGGCCGGGTCCGGCTTTGCTCCTGTGGCGGCAAACAATGCCCAAACCCTCGAGGAAGAAGACACGGCCGAGTTGGGCCAACTGGGGTTTGGGATTATTCAGAAAATACCCACCATTTATGGTTTGCAAATAGGCGGCTATTACACGGGATTGACCCGTGACGACGTGGCTGGCCTGCGTTATATCTACACTACCAACAACGCCAACGTGGAACCCATTCCCGCCAGCGCTCTTTTGTTTGGCGTGGCCACCAACCTTACTCTGCAACAATTGTTTCCCAGCGCCACCAGCACCAACATTACCGGTACGAACGGTGGATTTTATACTTACGACGGCACGTATGGCTACGGCGATTACGGCTGGTTGATCGCCTTTTCCATGACCAACAGCCCGGCCGTAATTCAAGCCGATTATCCGGGCATCGTAATCGCAAGTTCGTCCAATTATTTTGTGCTGGCGACCAACTACACCTACGCCCAATATTTTACCAACAGCGGAATAGGCGGCACGTATCCTCCGCCGCTTACCCTGGTCACGGTCAGCAATGCGCATCCGTACCTGCTGGAGAAATACGTGACGACGTTTGCGAACGTGGTTCCCGACAAGGTGTCTCCCACTACTTTGACACTGTTCCAAACAACGACGGTGACGCCTGAGTTGGGCGCACCGTACCCTCAACCTCCAGTCACCAATGTCACGACGCGGACGGTGGTCCAGAACATTCCCTCGGGCGACTTTTTTGTGTTCCCGCAGTTCGGCACCAATGTCTGTCCCCTCGACTTTTTATACCGCGGCCTGACCAATGTGGTGTCCATTACTAATTTCCTTGCTTCGGCCAACACCAACCTGGTCACCGTCACCAACACCAGTATTTACACCAGCACGTTGATTCAGATTAATAATTTCACCAATTATACCTGGGTGGTTAATCCCGTCACTTGCCAGGCAGAGACCAATGCCGTCCAAAAATTTCGGGGCATTGGCGGAGTCCGTTTCGTGCGCGATGACGAGTATGATTATTTAACCGGGCAGTATATCCAGCCCATCACGAATTATTACACGATGGTTTCGTACAATATAACCAACAACCTGTGGCAGCCGCAGCACCTGATGCGAGTGATCGTCCAGCCGGACATCCTGCTGGGTGCCGCTGACACGGCGGACGGCCCGGCTGGGGTAAATTTTAACAACACCGTTGAACGAAACATCCATTTTAACTCGACCGAGATTGTCCCCGGATTGCGCGGCCCCGGAACCATAGATACGCAATCGGTCATTACATATAACCGCGTCGGCTCAATTTTCGAAAATGGCCCGTTCACCGACGGAAACTCGTTTATCAACCCAAACGAGGTGAATGAAACAACTCAGTATCAACTGCTGCAATGGGCAACGTTTGATGGCACCACCAATGCGCCCGTTGTGTATCCGAACGGCACCAGCCTGGAGAACCTGGAAAATCAAGTTGTGATTCAGCTTATCACCACGCCGAGCGGGCCGCTGGTCGCGGGGGTGGGCTTGCCATATACGGTTCAATTTAATGCTGTCGGCGGTCCATTTACGCCGCAATTTACCTGGACTGCCTCCGGGGTTTCCGGTCAATCCTACAGCGGCGTTCCCCCCGGGTTGATGCTGTCCAGCAACGGAGTGCTTTCGGGCACGCCGACCACTTCCGGCACGTACGATTTTGTACTGCAACTGACCGACATTCTCGGGCGGACGGTGCAGTGGACGATTTCAATTACCATCAACTGACAGGCATGAAAACTTTAAGCCGCCCGGCCAAATGCATAATGAAGTATAAGCTGTTTCTTACGGTTTTCGGCCTGCTTTTTGTTCGCGCCGCCTGGGCCACCATTCCGCTCTATCAGAACCAGGATGTGTTGCTTTATACGATCCCCAATAACCCGCCGCCTCAAATTGATGCGCTCGCTTTTGACAACGAAAATTCGTTCACCATAGCTTTCAGCACCTTTAACCCGGGAACTCCGTTTTATGAGACGATGAACACATTGTTCTACACGAACACCGGTGTCATCGTCGCCAACAGCCCGGCTGGCGGGATACCAAATGTGCTCCTATCGGGGTTGGGCTTCCAAAATTTTGGCTGCGGTTATAATTTTGACCTGCAGAATAATAATCACCTGTGGGCCGACACCTTTTACAACCCAGGAACCATCCGCGCCGTTTCCACATTGGATGGAAACGGCCTGTTCTTCAATGTGACGTTTTTTGGATCGTTTTTTTTCACAGAAGTCCAGCAACTGGGCAGTTACGGCGAGGTTTTGGTTTCGGCGACAAACATCATCAACCCCGGCACTGTAGATGTCAGCGTAAGCGGGCTGATAAATCTCACCGGTGGCAAGGTGGATTTGTCCAACGCGAAATTGACCGTGGAGGGGCCGTTGAATTTTTTTGGAACGCTGACTACAGCGAACTTTTCCGGCGTTGGCGCCGTGGGCACGGACACCAACGGAGACTGGAACCCGGCTGCGGATCTGGCCACCAACGCGGCCATTTCGTCTTTTGTTCCCGTCGGCCCAGGCCAGTTGGTGCTCGCCAATTCCCAATGTTATTTTGATCAAAAGCAAAGTCCGCCGGGCAGCACCAATTACATCATTAACCGCTACGTCTTTGTCGAAAACGTCAACACCAATGTTCCGTATAAAGTCTATATTTCCGATCCTGATATTCTCGATCCTCTGGCTTTCGAACCCGGTGCGGCGCACGTGGAGTGGGATGCCGGCTACACCGACCCTGGGACTGGCAACACGATCAACAATTTTCTTTATTTGACTTGCAATTACGCCCTTGGGGCCACCACCAACGATCTCGTACTGGAGGGTAAGCCCGAAAGCTTCCAGTTTACCACTTCGCCGACCCCGCTGCTTACTAATTCACAACCCATTTATACACAACCATTGACCAACCTGCCGGACGCCTTCATGAGCAACAACTATGCGTGCTTTTTTGGCAGTTTGGTTGGCTCCACGGTGGGAACCAATGTTTCAACGGTAAACCCCCACGGCACCATTACCAACTTGACCGGCCAGATTTACATTAATGCCAAGAAGGAACTGAACCTGGCATTTACTACGATTACCGGACCGAATTACCTCAACCTCTCGGCCACGAATCAATTCGATGGCAGCCCGGGGGCGGCCATTTCCGTACCCTATTCCGACATTGCCTTGGGCGTGACGAATGGTTTCCTCACCTTCAGCAACGTACTCATGGCACAGATACCCAATTTTAGCGGTCCCATTGACGCTTGGAGCAGCGACTGGATCGCGGTTGATGCCAGCGGCGTGACCAATGAGTACAAAGTGTTGCTCGTGTATAGTGATTTGCTGCCGTCCACGCCGCCATGGACTCAAAACATGTATCTGCACGGTACCAATACACTGGACGTCAGTGATCCGCTCAATGTGTACGGCTCTTTTTATAGCGACGCCCGGATTTTAGTGTTGAACACCAATCAGACCGGAGTCGGGGCCACGTCTTTTGAAGGAACATTGAACTGGTTAAACCCCATTCCCTTCAATGCCAATAACGGCAGCGGATTGCAGCAAATGCCCAATTTGCTCTGGGTTACCAACAGCGGGTCTATTCAAGTGCTGGACTCGGCAAATTTCGGCAACTTAGCGACCCCGCAGTCCGGAGTAATTCCCGGCGTCCCTGCGGTCCCGGCCGTGGGAACACTATCAGAGACCGGCACCAATGCGGTCTTTGGCGACAAGGTAATCATCGGCACGAACACATATGCTTTTGTTAAGTCCCTCACAAATACCGTGGCCAACCAAATACTGTGGAATACCACTTTCAATGTTTCCCTGAACAACCTGATCGCTGCCATCAATGGTGCAACCGGAAGCGGCACCAAATACAGCACCGCCACCAAGTCCAACAAATTCGTCTCGGCGGGATCGCTGGTCAACCAGGCGTTCACAGTCACCGCCCGTACCGCCGGAGCAGCCGGCAACATGATACAAACAGTGTTTGTGCCTGCGACTGTTTCGTCAAATTTGACTTGGTCCGTCAATGCCGCGTTGGTGAATGGTCTTGATGCGATACCGCCCGTCACCAATTATACCGCCTTTATCAACCATAGCGGGATCAGCGACCAAGGGACGACGATCTGGACCACCTACTTTGAAAATGATGGCACGGTGTTGAATGGCACCGGTTCGTTTATTTTGCATTCGGGCTCCGGAATGCTGACGAATGGCAGTATTGTGGCTGGCGGAGATGTCGTGCTTCAGGCAACCAATACGCCCGGCACCGGCAGCGACAGTCTCATAATCAGCAACCACGTGATTCAGGCTGGGCGCAAGTTGACGCTTTTATCCACTAATATTACTGATACCGGCGTAACCAATGGCAATATCTGGGTGGTGGGTGCGAACAGCGGAGGCGGCAGCTTCGACAGCGGATTTAATACGCTTGAAGGGGCGTCAAGTGGGGACCTGTTAGGTACTACCGTTACCAACATTTCACCCTATAACACGACCATTTATAATGTCTGGGCCGGAAAAGATTATGGGATATCCGCCCAGGGTTATACGAATAACCTGGCGGTGGGGCACATGGTTATTGATGTCCTCACGACGAACACCCATGTGTCCTTTGTTTACAACAGCGCCGGGGTCAGCAACGCCCTCTACATTGATTTGCTGGAATTAAAGGATGGCGCCACCCACGGTAATGCCACCAACGACTTTGATTTTCCCTGGCTTCAAATCAACACCAACATGTTCGTTTATTACGCGCGTGCGGTCGAGGATGTCGGTGGCATGGCCTTGGACGACAGTGAGGCGATTGACCATTATAGCCGGCTTGGCGCCAATGGCGGCCGTCTCCGTTGGATCTATTCGTACGCCGGTTATTTCAGTTCGACCAACGTAGTTTATACCAACATGGATGGGAGTCTCACCACCAACTCTTACAATACGGCCCTGAGGGAAAGCACCACCATTGATTCTGACAGCGACGGCCGGCCGAATGCCATTGACGACACGCCGTTCTTTGTTCCGGCCGAGCTTAATTTCATGGCCTCCTATACCAACCACCCGCCGAAATCGGTCAAGGTGGAATGGACGACGATCCCCAATGCCACAAATTTTGTTTATTATGCCACCAACCTGCTCGCCACCAACTGGCTGCCATTTACCAACTTTAATTATTGGTACTATGGCAATAATGTGGCGGTCACCAATTCGGCGCACAGCAACAACTTTCGTTCGCCTCAGGTCTATATTAACAACGCCTCGCTGCCGGACAATTCGCAGCAAACCAATGTCTGGGTGTTTGACTCGGAAACGAATATGCCGCATTATTATAAAGTGGTGGTTTGGCCATGGTTAAATTTCCCGGAGTAAATGCTTGAGGGCATGGTTGTGTCGGAAGTGAAGATTTAATTGGATTTTGTTCAATCAATGAGTGGATTCATTGATTTGATTGATATAATGGTCTGTTGTACGGTCGAACTTAAACCCGTGCGGCCCGCCGCCCGGAATGAACGGAGAAATGTTGTGAATACGATTCGAGAAGCACTTGCTAATTTACTGCCACCGGCGTGCTCCAGGCGCGCCATGCAGTGGTTAAAACCCGTTCTGGCGGTTGCCTTGGGGTTCGCTGCCTCCGCCGCCATTGCCCAGCCAGCCAACGACAACTTTGCCAACGCCTTCATCCTCACCGGCAATTTCGGGATCACCAATGGCAACAATACCAATGCTACCTTGCAAGCCTGCGAGACCAACGCGCTCAATGTGGATAATGTCGGGGTCGAAAACGTCACCAATTCGGTTTGGTTTGCGTGGACCGCGCCCACCAACGGGTCACTGGAATTGGACAACGATAACACCAACTTAAGTGTTCCGAATAACGATTATGTTCTGGCGGTATGGACCGACACCAGCGGCACTCCAACACTCTGCGATGGCACCATTACTAATATTTTGGCCGACGATGACAGTCAGTCTGATACCAATTTAAATCTTTATAGTAAAGTGCTCATTCCGGTGGTGGCTGGCACCACTTATTATATCGAAATGGCCACCTGGGATGATGGAACTCCTGGCGATAATGTTGGCGCCTATGAGCTGAATTGGAACTTCGTCCCGCCGGCGCTCAACGACGATTTTGACAACGCCACTGTCATCAACGGCACGAGCGGCACCACGAATGGCAATAACTTCAACGCCACCTTGGAATCGGGCGAGCCAACCAGCATCATAACCGATGATAATTCCTTTGGCGTCTCCGTGGCCGCGTCAGTCTGGTATGTCTGGACCGCACCTGCCAATGGCAATGTGACTTTCAACACGATTGGCAGCACGTTTGACACGATTCTTGCGGGTTTTACAGGCAACAGTGTCGCCAACCTGACATTGCTTTCCGCCAATGATGATATCTCAACGACGAACTTGCAGAGCCAAATTTCCTTTTATGCTGTGGCCAATACGACTTACTTTATCGGTGTGTACGGGTTTGCCGGGCCGCCGGCCGCCGAAGGTAATGTGGTATTGAACTGGAACCAGCAGACGCCTGGATTTTCTGCCGGCCAGTTCCGGTTTACTTCCACCAGCTATACGGCGAGTCAGCGCGAATCCATTCCGGCCCAAGGGGGCACCGGCATGAGTGCCACGCCGGGCGCCCGCATCAGCGTCACCCGTGTGGGGGGGGCTGCGGGCAAGGTGGAGGTGGCTTACACCATTACCAATGTAATGGTTCCGCAACTTGAAGACCTGCAAGTTTACGGGGGACAGATTCTGACTTTTATCACGGACAGCAATCTGAATATCCTGTCTTTGACCAATACTGCGGTCACCAACATTTTGGAATACCCGGTGGCTACGTTTTTCAATACCAATGTTTGTCCGATCTTTGAGACGAATCTAACTGCCATCACCTTCGGCAGTTCACCCCCCCTTTCCTACACTAATTTCGGTTCGCCGTTCCTGACCGGCATGCTCACCAACGGCACCAGTGTGGTGACCAATTCGGATGGGACGATTACGTTTGCTTCGACGAACAATGTGTTCGCCTCAATCACCCTTTTCACCAACTATTTCCAGGGCGCCCTGCCATTTAATTCCAAAAAGCCAAACGCGCCCTGGGATTATGTTGCCAAGAGCGGGGTGCTGACCTTCAACGATTATGAGATGACCAAGGATATTTTTGTGACCTTGGGCAGCAATAATCTTGCCGGCAATATTCCCGCCTTTTACCCCCAGGCTCCCGTGGAGGTTCAGGTTAATCTGAATTCTGTAACGCTGGACACCAATGAGCTTCAGACCATTCCGGTGCCGACGCTGGATCCGAACAAAAGCAGTACCGTTATTAATGTCTATAGCATTTGGCAAATCGGCAACTTCGGCGCGAATGGTCTTTGCGCAGGTTTGTCGAGCATTGTCGGCACCAACACCATCAATTTTGAACGTTCCACCTTGCAGGTCAGCCGCGAGGCCGGTAACGCCAACATCGCCGTTTATCGCGGCTACATCGGTGGCGGTTTATACTCGGATTCCGATTATTCGCAGTCTTCCACCGTCTATTATTCTATTGATGCACTTAATGCCTTTGACGACTGGAACACGTTTAACCTGCAATCCGGCTCGGACTACGCCATACCGGACATCGCCACGAAAAACGCGCCGGAAGGAGTGGTTGACTTTGCCAGTCCCAGTTGGGGTGTCTTGAATTTCCCCGCAGCGAGTGGAACGCCCTCCAGGGTTCAATACATAACCATTCCCATCAATAATAACAATACGGTTGAATTCAATAAAGACATTCATATTGAGTTTGACACCGACTCCGCCCACCTCTGGCAAAATGCCATCGCGGGTGAAGTGGCAGAATGCTGGGTGACGATTCTTTATGACAAGCAACCAGCCGGGGCAGTGGATCGCACCTACAATGTGGACAATTCGCTCGGTAGTAGCCCGCCCAACAATGCCAATCCCGGTGCGAATGGCCCGGTATATGCCGTGGCAGTCCAGCCGACGGATGGGTCCGGGGTCATTGCCGGTGACTTTTCATCGTATGACGCAACCAATGCGACCCGGATCGCGCGGGCAACTCCCACCGGCGCGCCCGACGCCGGTTTTATCGCCAATACTGGTCTGGGGGCGGACGGCTTTATTGACGCCCTGGCGATTGATGCCGCCGGGGGCATTTTTATTGGCGGCGCCTTTGATGCGTTCAACGGTGTGCAGCGAAATGGCATTGCGCGTCTGAATATAGACGGAACCTTGGACAATTCCGTGTTCCTCCCGGGCTTCGGCGCGAATAACATCCTATCGTCCATCGTGATTCAGCCGAACGGGCAGATTTTGATCGCGGGGTCTTTCACCACTTACAATACGAACAATCTCAATTATATCGCCCGGCTTAATCCCGATGGCTCGGTGGATCCCACCTTCAATCCCGGCGCCGGCCCCAATGATGACATTATCCCTTCTCAGACGAGTATTAACAGCATGGCCCTGCAACCCGATGGTCGCATTGTTATCGGCGGAGATTTCACATCAGTAGATGGCATCAGCCGTAACTATATTGCGCGCCTTAATGCCGATGGTTCTCTGGACACCACCTTTGATCCGGGCGAGGGGGCAAACGATGTCGTCAATGCCGTGGCGGTGGACGCCAACAACCTGATTCTGGTGGGCGGCGCCTTCACACAATTGGGCACTCTTGGCGGCAGCGAAGGAATTGAACGGTTGAATCCGGACGGATCTGTGGACACCACCTTTGGTGATGGCTCGGGAACCAGCGATATTGTAAACACCATAACTTTGCAGCCCGACGGTCGAATTCTTTTGGGCGGTATATTCACCTCTGTCAACCAGACCCGGCGCGTAAGCATTGCACGGCTGTTGACGGACGGAACCTTGGATACCAGCTTCATGGATACGGCTTATAACCAGTTCGCCGGCCTGATTAACCCCTATTATAGCGTGGATATAAATGCCGCCAATCCGGTTTATAGCATGGCGTTGCAGGCAGACACCAACATCCTCATTGGCGGTTCCTTTACGCAAGTGGGCGGCGGCTTTTCACGCGGTGACATTCGTCCGCGCAGCAATGTCGCCCGTCTGATCGGCGGCGCCACTCCCGGGCCGGGCAACATCGCCATGGCGTACAGCGCATACTCAGCCGCCGGGCAGTTGACGAATTCCAGCGCCTCGATCACCATTAACCGTATCAACGGTACTTTGGGCCCGGCGCTGGCCACCATCGAGCCAGTGACATTGGCGGCTGGACCTGGCGCCGCAGCCTATGGAGTTGATTTCCTGTTTGCACCCACGACGGTCACTTATGGCACTACGTGGTCCGGTACTTGGATGCTGAGCGACGGTGTTGCGGGTGCGAATTACAACACCTCGGTGACGATTCTGGCCAACAATGATGCCAACACCACCTTGAACCTCCAACTCACGCAACCGGTGGGCTCGGACATCTTTTTCCTTGGCGGAGCCAACGTAGCCACTTCCGCGGGCTTGCTCAGTTCAACCTATACGGAACAGGACGGGGAAAACATCCCATTGGGCGTGGCCTTGGGACAGTCGCTGTCGCCGTTGAACATTCTCCGTAATAATCTCCACCCGGGAGTCCTGTCATTCAGCAGTCCCTTGTATTACACAAACGAAAATGCGGTTGACGCCTTCATTAACGTAGTGCGCACCGGTGGCAGCGATGGCAATGTTACCGTGAAGTACAAGACGGTAAACGGCACAGCCCTTGCGGGTACAGATTATTCGTCGGCCACCGGCACGCTTAGTTTCTCCGCCGGAAAAACCAACGCCGTTATCATTGTTCCCATCATTAATGGCACGGTCGCGCAAGCTGACCGTTATTTGTATGTGCAACTGTACACGCCCGGCGGCACCGCCGGCAGCGTTCCCACTCTGGGGGTGACCAATGCTCAATTGGTAATCGTTAACGACAACACGCCAGGCGGCAACGTCGGATTCGCCAACGGCATACCGGTGGTGTTCGGAACCACCAATCTGATGACCTACGGCACGAACGAAAACCTGGGGGCGGCGCAGATAACTGTCACGCGCCAGGGAGGCAGCACCGGACAATTGAAGGTGTGGGTTGCTTCCAGCGACGGTACGGCAAGAAATGGCGTGAATTATCTCGGCTTCACAAATCAGCTCGTTTGGGCCAGCGGCGTGAGCGGGCCTCAAACCATCTCCGTGCCGGTGATACAGGATTTTGTTGTGACCTCCAACCTGACGGTGAATTTGCGGCTGTTTAGTGCGGCGGTCAACGGCGTAACCAACGCCCTTTATTTGGGTGGCATCTACACCAATGCCCTCTTGACCATTACCAACGTGGATAATCCGGGTACGTTGGCGTTCAATTTATCGTCTTATTCGTTCAACGACGACGGTGGGGCGGCCATCATCCCGGTGGTCCGCAGCGGCGGTACGGCGGGAACTATTACCGCCAAATTGATCACTTATGATGGGACGGCGCAGACCGGTATAAATTATTACGGGACCAACACCACCATCACTTTCACCAACGGCCAAATGAGCGAGAGTTTCCGTTTGCCGATCATCAACCCCATGGCGATGGGTCCCAACTTGGCTTTCAGCGTGGTTCTGACTAATGCGTCGCCCACCAATGCTCTGGGCACTCCGCACGTGGCCACCGTCAACATTATAAACAGTGAAACCTATAATCAGCCGCCCGGAATAATAGACCCAACCTATAATCCAACCGCCGGCTTTGACGGGCCGGTCTTTGCCCTGGCTCTTGAACCGTCAGATGGCAAGCTTCTCGTTGGCGGCAGTTTCACCCAGGCGAATGGCGTGGGCCGTCGGCGCATTGCCAGGATGAACACCGATGGCACGCTCGACTCCAAGTTCTCCTCTTATCTGGACACGCAAGGTGCCAGCGATACGGTGCGCTCAGTACTTGTGCAAACGGACGGACGAGTCCTGGTCGGCGGTTTGTTCACCAATTTCAACGGATCAACATTCAACCACATTGCCCGTTTGAATTACGATGGCTCACTGGACAGTTCTTTCAGTCCTGGAGTGGGCGCGGATAATTCCGTATATGCCATGGCCGAGGCATTTATCAACGGATCAAGGGTGCTTTATATCGGCGGTACCTTTGCCACGGTTGGCGGCGTGGGGCGAAACGCCATTGCCAGGCTGAGCAATACCGGCGCCTTGGACGGTGGATTCAACCCGGCCGGGGGGCCCAACGGCACGGTATACGCCCTCGCGGTGCAGACGGATGGCAAGGTCGTTATCGGCGGCGACTTCACCGAGGTGAACGGGGTAACCAACTGCAATCATATTGCGCGATTGAACACGGACGGCTCGGTTGACCTGACCTTCAATCCGGGCAGCGGCACAGATAATTCGGTTCATTCCCTGGCGGTGCAATTGGACGGAAAGATTGTGATCGGCGGACTGTTCGGTTTCGTCAATGGGCAGGCGTACAACCATATCGCCCGGCTCAATACTGACGGGTCGGTGGACACCAGCTTTAATCCGGCGCCGGGGGCCAACGGCGATGTGCAGACCATCTCGTTGCAAACAGATACACGCATTCTCATTGGCGGCATCTTTACCAAATGCAATGGCGTGACCCGTAACTTCCTTACCCGGTTGAACCCGGATGGCACTGTGGATACGACCATCAATTTTGGGATTGGCGCCGACAACTTTGTAGCGGCCTCGGTCATTCAGACCGATAACAAAATAATCATCGGTGGTGGCTTTTTAAATTATGATGGCAGCCCGCATGCGTATCTGGCCCGGATCTTCGGCGGTTCAATGTCCGGCTCGGGGGCGATCCAATTCCTTTCAGCCAATTACCAGGTGCAGGAAACCGCAACGAATGCCATTATTACCGTCATTCGCACCGGCGGCACCGCTGGTCCCAATGCCAACGGAACGGGTGACATCTACGTTTCCTATTCGACCAGTCCGGGCACAGCCGTGGATCCCACCAATTACACTGATGTTTCGGGCCTTTTGGATTTCCCCGCCGGCGAAGTCCTTGAAACTTTTGTTGTTCCCGTGAATCATGATGGAGTCGTCACTCCTAATCTCACGGTCAATCTGGCTCTCTCGAATCCCACGTCCCCAGCACAACTTGGCAATCAACCCACGGCAGTTTTGACCATTATCAACGACGACTCGACGATCAGTCTTTCGTCTGGACTTTACTCCGTGCCGAAAAACGTCATCAATGGTGAGGCCCCGATCAATGTCATCCGCAACGGTGGCACCAATTCTACGGCCACCGTAACGTTTAATACTGTGCCGGGCGGCACGGCCAACAATGGTTCGGATTATACGGCCGTGAACCAAACCGTGACCTTTAACCCAGGAGTGACCGACGTCGTAGTGGACATTCCAATCCTCGACAACCCCAGCCCGGAGGGACCCCTGACGGTGTTGATTCAACTAACCAACGTTTTCGGTTCAAGCTTGATCGCGCCGACCAATGCAACTTTGACGATCGTTGACACGGTGAATTCCTCAGGGCAGTTGTCGTTTGCCTCACCGACCTATACCGTCACCGAAGGGGGCGGGGTGGGTTACACCGATGTCTATGTGACGGTTCAGCGCACCTTGGGCTCCTTGGGCACGCTGTCGGTTGACTATAGCACCATGGATGGCACCGCAACCTCCCCGGCAAAATATTCATCTACAAATGGAGTTTTAAATTTTACGGATGGCGAGACCAGCAAGACATTTTTCGTACAGATCCGCAATACCTTGACGGCGGAAGGGCCGGAGACCTTCACCATCAACCTGAGCACCAACGCCAGCACCGGGGCGAGTCCCCTTGCCAGCCCCACAAATACCGTGGTAACCATTCTTAACACCAATACGGGCATCGCCTTTGCCTCGGGCGCCAATTCCTTTACCGAGCCTTCCGGCTTGGCGGACGGCACGCTGTTATTGAATGTCATTCGCTTCAACAACACCAATGGCACTACGACCGTCAATTACTCCACCACCAACGGTACCGCAATCTCGCCCATTAATTTTATAGGCGTAACCAACGGAACCCTGACCTTCAATCCCGGCGACACCACCAAATCCATTGCCATTACCACCGTCCACGATCCCCTGGTGACGGGCGACCTCTTCTTTACGGTGGGTTTGGCCAATCCCAGTGCCGGAGCACAACTGACCACCCCGAGTTATACGGTGGTGACCGACCACGATGCGGACGCCGGCATTTTCCTGCTGACGAATGCCACCAGTGTTTACCGGAATTCCGGCACCGTTCGAGTCTTCGTATTTTGTTCCAACACCAATGTGGAGCCAGTTTCCGTGACCTACTCCACCGGCGGCGGTTCCGCTGTGCCCGGCACCGACTACACCGCCACCAGCGGGACCCTCAACTTTACCAACGGCGCATTTGTCAATGTCATCTCAGTTCCCATTCTTCTGAACAACTCAGTTCAGAGCAATCGTACTTTTAATGTAACGCTGAACAGTGCCACTCCGCCTGGCGTGTTATTGCCGCCCACAACGGAAACCGTCACCATCGTCGGAACCAACACCCCGTCGGGGTTGAGTTTCTCCACGCCGATAATCATCAGCGGCTTCTGGGGCGTAACCAATGCGGATAATACCTTCAGCGCGCCTGAAACGGGCGATCCCTCGATTGCGGGCTTCGCGCCCAACGCGCCGGTTTGGTTTGAATGGACCGCGCCGCCCGGCGGCAATGGGGAAGTTACGCTTGACACCATTGGCAGCCAAACCGCCACCGGGGTCAAGCTCGACACGGTGATGGCCGTATTCACGGGGGCAAACCTCGGCAACCTGAACCAGTTGGCTGCCAACGACGACCTATACCCGAATATTAACTACGGGAACAATCAGTCTGTGAGCCAGGAGAATGAAGATGCGCAAGACATTTTCAACACCAATGCATCAATTATTTCGATCAGTGGTTACACGATAGTAAACAACCAAATCGTCTTAACTTACACGACGAACAACGTGGGTGATTATAATTATGGCACCTATGACTTTATCGAGCCGTTTACCGGCCCAAGCGGGCTGCGCTTCAACGCCACCGCTGGCAACACTTATTACATCGCGGTGGATACGAAAGCCAATTCGGGCTACATCATATCCAATGGAATTGTTGTACTCGGGGCCAACGGACGCGGGCCGCTTCAGTTGAACTGGGCCTTCCATCCAGCGGGCGTCTTCCGCTTCGCCACTGAGGATGTTGACGAGACCGGCAATGTGCAAACCAATGGCAATCCGCTTCTGCTATACAAATGCGCTGAAACCGAGGGCAGCGGCAATGGCCTTTTGGGGGAAATTAACTCAACCCATGGCGAGGAGGGGCCGTTTAACGTCAACGAATATGATACGTTGTTCCATGCGTATTATAACTACGATGTCCAAGGACTGCTGGTCACCGTAACGCGCGTGGCCGGTTCCTCGGGGCGTGTGAGCGTTGACTACACTACGGTTGATGGGAATACCAATATCATCAAAAACGGAGACATTCCGGCCGTCGCGGGGACGGATTACTCTCCGGTCCAAGGGACTTTGACCTTTAACGATTTTGAAATGAGCAAAACAATCGTTATTCCGATTATAGATCGAAACTCCTTCGACGTTGGAAGCCTCGGTGGCCCCGGCGGCGGCGCTCCGCTTCAAAACCGGGATTTCATGGTGGATTTGTTCAACCCGCAGCGTGATCCGTCAGAGTCTGCCATTGTATCCGAGCCGAGAGTGGACCCCATATTTGGCCAAGTTCAGTGCCGGATACTGAGTACGTCTATTGATCCCAAAGGTCCCTCAACCTTGAGCATTGTAACCACCAACATCTCGTTCGGCGGAACATTGACGAACATCTTTACCAATACGGTGATCGCCGACCAGTTCGGAAATCTCCTGCAGCCGACCAACGCATTGTTTAATTTCTCGAAGTCCAATTACCGATTCGTCCGGGATGCCGCCGCTTATTGGGGCACAACCCCGATGACCGTTTACGTCAACCGGAGAGGCACAAACAACGCCTCTGTGACGTTACATTACCGGTTTGACACTTATTTCCTGGATCAGTACGGGCCGGATGATGAAAACAACGAGTTTCCGCTCCAGCCAGGTTCGGACTATGCCACGCCAACACCTCCGAATATAGCCGGCATCAAGGGAGTCAACTCAGATTTTGCCGGTGTGGGTGGCGACAGCGGCACGATTACTTTCCCCGGTGGCAAAGTAAATCCGTACCAGTCTCAGCCGATCCATTTCAACATCCAGACCAATAATCTCACCGAGTTCAACAAGGATTTGCACATATCGCTCTACGAGGTTGATGCCAACAATAACTCGCAACCGGATGGCATGGTGGCTGAATGTACTGCCACCATCTTGTTTGACGACACCGTTCCGCCAGCCGGTTCCGTGGACGAGTTGTATAATCCGGATTTTGCGTCGGATTTGGCGTTCGACATTGACGAGCCCAACCAGAACTCGACCGTGCCCAATCCCGGCACGGATCCGCTGGGGGCGGTCTATGCCGTGCTGTTAAACACGAACAACCAGTCGTTTATCGGCGGGGCGTTTTCTACATACACCGACGGCACTAATACCTACAAAGTCAACGGCATCGCACGCCTGAACTTCGACGGTTCACTGGATCCGACCTTCAACATGGTCAATGGTGCGATTGGTTCCGGCATCAGCGTGGTGCCGGCGGGCGAATTCATCCGGTCCATGGCCATGGTGGTGAGCAATAATGCTGCTACCGGCATCGTCATTGGCGGTAATTTTACGTCTTACAATAATACCCGCCGAAATGGTGTTGCCCGGTTGAACTTGGACGGCACTGTGGACACCAGCTTCAATCCGGGTGCAGGCGCCAATGGGACGGTCTGGAGCGTGTTGGCCCAGACTGACGGAAAAGTGCTCATCGGTGGTGATTTCACCAAGTACAATGGCGCCTCCGCTGCCCATGTCGCCCGCTTGAATCCGGACGGATCGCTGGACAACACCTTTAATCCCACCAACCTCATCACCGGGCCGGTCTATGCGATGGCTTTGTCGCCTTTGACGCCGTTGAACTTCACCCATAGCTTCATCGGTTTCGCCAACGAGGATGATCAGGTGATTAACCTGGGCTTGCAGACATCCGGCACTTTGTTTGTCAACTATGACATGCCCAATACCAACATCATTGAAGTCTATTATGGCAGCGCCAATGGGGCGGCTGGAACTGGCACCCTGTTGTTTGCCGCCACCAATTTTACCGGCTTCGCGAGCGTGCCTTTTGCCCCGGCGGCCGGCCTGATTACCAATATCATCACCGTGGTGGTTAACCCCGGAGGTTCGGTTAATCTGCCGCCTTCGTTCTGGAGTTATAACATCTCCATGCCGGGCAACACCAATGTGGTTATTGGCGGTAATTTTACGACCACCGGCCAATATTTTGAGAACATTGCCCGCTTGAAACCGGATGGCTCGCTGGACACAACCTTCAATCCGGGTACTGGACCAAATGGTTCAGTGTTATCGCTGGGTTGGCAGTTTAACAGCCAAATACTTGTTGGCGGTTCTTTCAATTCCGTCAGTGGCACGCCATTCAACAATCTCACCCGGCTGAATTCTGACGGCTCGATTGATGGTACTTTCTTCAATAATGTGGGTAGCGACAACTCCGTGGATTCCATCACGGTGCAAGCGGTGACGAATCTCATTTATATTGGCGGGCCATTCACGGAGGTAAATGGCACACACCGCCTCGGTTTCGCCCGTTTAAACACCGATGGTACCGTTGATACCACCTTTCTGGACATGGCTTATAATCAATATGCGGGATTGCCGCGCCTGTTGTACGCCGATCCGCCCGGTGCCGTTTATTCCTCGGTGGTGCAGAATGACGGCAACGTGATTATTGGCGGGACGTTCCAAGAAGTGGGCGGCGGCCAGGCCGACAAAAATGTTCGCGCAGATTTGGAAATGGAAGAAGGACTGGTTCCCAGCACGACCAATCTTGATTTGTTGGTCTCCGAAGGCGATTCAGCGCTGGAACCCAAAACCCGTGATGGTGTTCGCAACCGCAGCAACCTGGCACGGTTGATCGGCGGCGCCACGACCGGCCCGGGCAATATCGGCATGGTGGCCAATAGTTACGCCGTGAACAAGACCCAGGTTTCCGAATCCGTCACTTTGGTTCGCGCCAACGGCTCCATTGGCTTTGCTTTGGCCAACTTCGCAGTTTTGCCGGGCTTGGCTCAAAGTGGAACCGATTATAAGTACAATTCCCTGCCGCCTCTATATCCCATCAGTTGGGAATTTAGCGGCCCGACCCGCATGCACAGCGATGGTCAGTTCGGGGCAAATGGCCTCCTGCAGGATATTTACGGTGAATTATTTAAATATGGCGTCACCGGCCCCGCAGCGGTCAATGTCACCATCCTTAATAACACCGCCTCCGCAGGCGATGTGAACGGTCAATTCCAGATGGCCAATCCCAGCCAGCAGGATCTGTTCTATCTCGGTGGCCAGGATATTCCCCTCGGTGTCGGGTTGGGCATTTCACAGGCTCCCCTTACCTTGTTGGACAACACCCATGAGGACGGGGTATTTGGCTTTAGTGCGCCGAATTACATCGCGACCAATTCACCCCTTTTGGTGGGCATCAGCCGCACCAACGGCTCATTCGGGTCCGTGCAGTTGAGTTACCAAACCACAACCAACGGCAGTACGGCCGTCGCGAATACGGATTATCTCCCCGCCAATGGCGTAGTCAGCTTTGCGTCCAGCCAAACCTCCGGCTCATTCCCTGTCACCATCCTGAATGACAGTTCCGTCTCCGCCCAGGAAAAGGATGTTAACGTCCAGTTATATAACATTCAGGATACGAGCGGTGGCAGCGCGCAGTTGGGATTGACCAACGCGGTTATCCGCATAATCAATCCCAATTTCCCTGGTTTTGTGGGCTTCAATACCAACGCGTATTTCGGAACCCTGTCTTCCGGGGTTCTCAACTTCACCGTCGCTCGCACAGTGGGCAGCAAAGGGACGGTAACCCTGCAATATGGCACCATGGATTTTTCCCCGGGTCCCTTGGATGCTGTTAATGGCGTGGACTACATCGGTGCCACCAACACTTTGACGTGGAATAACGGTGACACGTCCCCGCGCACCGTTTCTATTCCTTTGCTGGGCACCAACAATGTCGGGTCCGGCAACAAACGGTTTGGTGCCAGTTTGTTCAATGCCACGCTCAATGGCGTGAGCGCGCCATCGGTTTTGGGTTCCATTAACAACGCGACCCTCGAAATCCTTAATTTGAACAATAATGGCACCATCCAATTCAGTTCGCCGAGCTATCAGTTCAATGAAAACGGCGGCTATGCCACGATCACGGTGAAGCGCACCGGTTCAACGGTGGGTCAAGTGCAGGTAACCTGTGCCACGATGGACGGCACGGCCCTTGCCGGCACCAACTATGTGGCCGCGAGCACAAACCTTACATTTAACCAAGGCGATATAACGAAGAATTTCTATGTCCCCCTGCTTGACGACCACAAGACCAATCCGCCGGTGGCGAACTTCTACTTTGGTGTAGGTCTGACCATTCTGACTCAGAATGCCATTCCCGGCTCACCCACGAATTCGGTGGTGCATATCGTGGATGCAGAATCTTACAATCAGCCGCCCGGCACCGCCGATCCTTCGTTTGGCGCTTCGCTAAACGGGAACGTTCTTTCTCTGGCTCTCCAATCGGACGGCTTGGTCATTGCTGGTGGGAACTTTACCACGGCCGATGGGAGCAGCTTGAACCGTATTGCAAGATTTCATACCGATGGCACGTTGGATGGCGGGTTCCTGAATGGTTTGTCCGGTGCGGATGGATCGGTCAATGCCGTGGTCAGCCAGACGGATGACCGCATCGTTGTTGGCGGCGCTTTCGCGACAATTGACGGAGTTGGCTGCCAGGGGATTGCCAGATTAATGACGAACGGCATACTGGATACCAGCTTTAACTATGGCGCCGGGGCGGACAGCACCGTGTTTGCGCTCGCTGAATCCTTTATCGGCGGTTCGCGCGTTATTTACGCGGGCGGCGCTTTCAGTACCTTCAACACAATATTTTCACCGGGTATTGTTCGGTTGAACAATAACGGGCTGGTGGATTCCTCCTTCGCAGTTGGAGGCGGTGCCAACGGCACAGTGTACGCGGTGGCTGCGTATCCCACCAACTCCGTAAACAATGCCGGCAAGGTTCTGGTGGGCGGTTACTTTACCAACTTTAACGGTGTGGCCGTTGGCAATTTAGTGCGCTTGAATGCGGATGGCTCCATGGACACGAATTTCGACCAGAATGTTTCCTTCGGCGCCGCCGTCCGGGCAATTGCCATTCAACTGGATGACAGTGCGCTCATTGGCGGTGACTTTACCAGCGTCAACACGACTGCGGCCGGCTACATCGCGCGGATCAATCCCGACGGCACGCTCGATATGTCCTTCATTGGAGCCGCCACCCCCGGCCTCAACGGGCCGGTGGATGCCATTGCCCTGCAGGCTGACAATCGGATTATGGTAAGCGGGCAGTTCAGTTCTGACAACGGAGTGACCCGCGGCAACATCACTCGACTGTTGCCCACCGGCGCTGTGGATTCAACCATCAATTTTGGCACCGGCGCCAACGGTGCCATCAACGCCATCGTGGTTCAACCGACCGACGGAAACTCGGTTATCGGCGGTGATTTTACGCAATACGATGGTCAGCCGCATGATTATATCGCCCGGATATTCGGCGGATCTGAGACTGGCTCCGGTGCTTTCCAGTTTAGCTCCGCCAATTACCAAATTGATGAAAATGCTCATTTCGCGACGATCACGATTGAACGCACCGGCGGCACGAGCGGCACCAACTCCGATGGTTCTGGCAACGTGTATGTCGCCTTTACCACGACCACCAACGGGACAGCTCAAGCGGGGGTCAACTACTCTTACACCACCAATACAGTGGTTTTCCCGGTCGGCGAGGTTGAGGAAACAGTTTATGTGCCGGTGCTGTTGGATACGACCATCAAGCCCAACCTCACGGTGCCATTGGTGCTGACCAATCCAAGCCCTGGCACCGTTCTCGGCGATCAGCCCAACGCCGTGCTGACCATCATTAATGATATAAGCGAAGTGGTTTTCGACAACCCGGCTCCGACCGTGCCCAAGAACACTGTGTCAGGACTGGCAAACATCATCATTGATCGTTTGGGCAGCACCAGCGGCTCCTGCACGGTTGATTTCAGCACCGGAACCAACGGCACCGCCGTGATTGGCCAGGATTATTATCCGACCAATGTCGTGGTCACTTTCAATCCGGGTGATACGAATGAGAGCGTCCAGGTGCCAATTATCGCAAATACGATCCTCGGCGAGGGCCCGACCACCGTGTCCATGGCGTTGACCAACGCCGTGAACACCCTCCTTGGATCGCCGTCAAATGCAGTTTTGACCATTCAGGATACCACCAAGTCTCCGGGCAACATGTTCTTCACTGCGACCAACTTTGCTGCCAATGCCAGCGACGGTTTCGCCTACCTGAATGTGGGCCGCACTAATGGCACCTCCGGCGGTATTAGCGCCCTCTATACGATTGTGCCCGGTGGAACGGCTGTGGCTGGGTTGAATTATGTTGCACCGGCGCCCGGCTCCAAGGTCTCATTTAGCGACGGCGACACCAATGAGACCATCAAGATACAGTTGATTAACAGTCCGGTGGCACAGGCGGCGGTGACCTTGTTCCTGCAATTGTCCAGTCCGAGCCCCGCTGGCGCCGGCCTGGTTGCGCCTACCAACGCTGTTCTGACCATCAACAACACCAATGCAGTGTTCGCCTTTGTGCTGGGGACCAACACGGCGGCGGAAAACCTGGGCCCCGCCACCATCGTGGTTCAGCGTTTCAACAACAATAATATTATCTCAACGGTTAACTATGCCACCACCAACGCCACGGCCATCCCGGGAGACAGTTATTCTAACGCCATCGCGGGGATTAATTATGTGAGTACGTCCGGCACGCTGAAGTTCGGTGTGGGTGAGTCACTAAAGTCCATTTCCGTGCCATTGATCAATCAGTCCAATACGACGACCCTGGCATTCGGCATGACCTTGTCCAACCCCACGAATGCGGCATTGATACCTCCGACCAACACCCTGGTCCTCATTCAAGGGTCGGCAGCGGGGGTTAGCTTTACCACCAATCAAACCACGGTGCTGAAAAACGCTGGCAGCGTGCTCATCACGGTGGTGTGCTCCAATCCAGGCGTCGAACCTACCAATAGTTTGACTCCGCTCGCGGTGAACTTTACAACGGTGGATGGCACAGCCAAGGCAGGTGTCAATTATAATCCAACCAACGGCATCTTGATGTTCACCAATGGCATTGGAACCAACAGCTTCATCGTGCCCGTATTCAACAATCCGCCATTTGGCAATTTGGCCTTCAGCGTGATTTTAACAAATGTTACCACGCCCGGGTACATCACGCCTTATGGCACCGACACGGTCGAAATGGTGGAGAGCAGTCCGGGTCTGAGCTTCTCGCAGAGCGACTACTCGGTTTTAAAGAACAGTGGTGTTGCAACAATCAATGTCATCCGCACAGGATTCACCAACAGCACGGTCTCGGTGAATTACCTGGCTACCAACGGCACCGCGATCAATGGCCAGAATTTCGTTTCAACTAACGGAACTTTGGTGTTCACCAATGGCGTCACCAGCCAGTCTTTCAATGTCGCGCTTGTGGCCAACACCCTGGTCCAGCCGAATTTGTTCGCGTTGCTCCAGTTGAGCGACCCGACTAATGCGCAGATCGTCGAACCCAGCTCCGCCACTTTGACGATTTTGGAGACTGGGGGAAGCTATGTCATCCCGGCTGGTTCACTGCTGGTCACCAACTCCTCGTTCGCGGATCTGAACCTCGGTATCATCGGCTCGAATGATACAGTTAAGGTGATGTTTGCTTTCCGTGATGCCGCCGGCCAATCTGTCACCAACCTGCTGGCCTATCTGCTGGCGACCAACGGCGTGTCTGCACCGAGTCCGGCATTTCAATCCTACGGTCCATTGACTGTATATGGGCACTCGGTATCCAAGCCCTTCTCATTTACTGCGCGGGGGACCAATTCTTACTTGATCTCACCGACGTTTATGCTCTACGACAGCAGCACCAGCACGCTGATCGGTTCCGCGGTATTTAACTTTACGCTGGGCACATGGACAACGACGTTTGCCAATACAAACATGATTATCATGTTTGATAATACGCAGAACACGCCGGTTGGCACGCCAGCGTCCATATATCCGTCCATCATTGATGTTACCAATGTGGGCAGTTCTTTGATCAAGGCCACGGTAACGCTGACCAACATTTCACATGCCTCCTTGTCGGACGTCAGCGCGCTGGTGGTTTCACCAACAACGAATACGCTCATCATGGCGCATGTGGGCGGCAGCGGGCCCATGACTCATGTAACGCTCACCTTTGACGACGCAGCCACCAACAGCTTGTTGCAGAATGTGGTGCCCGGGACCAGTACCAACAGGCCGTCACAAATATATCCAGTCGTTAATTTCCCGTGATGGATTAAAATTTATCGAGGTTTTATGAACAAGACGTTTTTTAAGATTGGCCTTGGAATGCTGGCGTTGGCCAGCATGGTCTGGCCAGCTCGCAGTGCCGTGACCGGCGTGAAGACTTTATCCGGCCATGTGCCATTGGTGGTTCCACAGTTAGCGGCAGTCAGCCGGCTTGCGGAAACGAATAACTTATACCTGAGCATTGGCTTGCCGTTACGGAACCAAGAAGCCCTGACAAACCTGGTGCGAGACCTGTATAATCCCGCCAGCCCGAACTATAAACATTATTTGACCCCCGACGAGTTTACGGCCCAGTTTGGACCAACCACAAACGATTATCAGTCAGTGCTCGATTTTGCGGGTGCCAACGGGTTAACCGTGGTGCGCACCCATCCAAATCGGATGTTGGTGGATGTGTTGGCCAAAGTTCCTGATGTGGAGCGGGCGTTTCATGTGCAGATGAATACATATCATCATCCTACCGAGCAGCGTGATTTCTATGCTCCTAACACTGAACCAACCGTGGATGCAAGGCTGCCGGTTTTGTCGGTACAAGGGCTGAATAATTACGTCTTGCCTCATTCAATGCTGCAAAAAAGACCAGCCTCACTCCCGCAGTCATCCGTCGGGTCGGGACCTCAGGGTGGTTACATCGGCCAGGACTTTCGGAATGCCTACCTGCCTGGCAGTTCGTTGAATGGCGCTGGTCAAATAGTGGGATTGCTGCAATTTGATGGCTATTTTGCCAGCGACATCCAGACTTACGAAGGATTGGCAGGACTGACCAACATCCCGTTGCAAAATGTGCTATTGGACGGATTCAATGGATCGCCGGGCGGTAACAATGACGAAGTTTGTCTCGATATCGAAATGGCGATTTCAATGGCGCCGGCGCTGGCAAAAGTCGTCGTCTTTGAAGCGGGGCCTTTTGGCAACCCAGACGACATACTAAACAGTATGGCGTCCAGCAACCAGATCAAGCAATTGAGTTCATCTTGGGGATACGGGATCGATCCCACAACTCAGCAAATCTATATACAGTTTATTGTACAAGGACAGACCTATCTTAATTGCTCAGGCGATGGTGATGCTTGGGTTGGGCCGATACTTTATGGCTCGGTCGAGAATCCATTTGTCACCGTTGTCGGCGGAACAACTCTCACCATGAATGGTACCGGAGCTTCTTACGCTTCGGAGAAGGCCTGGAATTGGGGATTTATCGGCAACTACAACTGGAATCCGGACGGCTATTTCGGCTCCAGCGGTGGTATCAGCACGGACGTTCCAATGCCATACTACCAGACAAACATCAGCATGGTCACCAACCAAGGATCAACAACATTCCGCAATGTGCCGGATGTTGCTCTAACCGGGGATAATATTTTTGTAGTCTCGAGTGGCGGACTGCAAGGCATATATGGCGGTACCAGTTGTGCGACTCCCCTCTGGGCCGGATTTATGGCGCTAATTAACCAGCAGGCCGTGGCCAACGGAGAACCGACAGTCGGTTTCCTGGCTCCTGCGGTTTACGCGCTTGCCGCTTCCACCAATTACGCGGCAAGTTTTCACGACATTATAAAAGGCGATAACACCTGGGATCAGAGCCCCACGAAGTTTTTCGCTGTTCCCGGGTATGATCTTTGTACTGGTTTGGGCACACCCAATGGCACAAACCTCATCAATGCGCTTACCGCCACAAACGGTGTTCCAATCGTTTATACGCCGATCATCCCGGCCCCGCTCCAGCCGTGGGGGAACACTCTTTCTGTCATGAATGGCGGGGATCCCAATGGCCTTTGGTTCCTGTACCTGCGTGATGAAAAACTGAACGGATATTATGGTACCAATTACAATGGCTGGTCGGTGAATCTGACCACCGCCAACTTGGTGGGCCAGGCGGGTGACAATCAGCTTTACGTAAATACAATCATTAACAGCACCCCGTATGGCAATGCGACGAACGTGAATACGACTCCGGGTGTGCTCTGGCATACCACGCTGGCGGTGACCAACTATGGCCCTTCAATTTCCAGCAACGTGCTGGTAACTGATACTTTGCCGCTCGCTCCCGGTGTCACGCTGATTTCATCCAATTCTTCAATTCCGAATTCAACCATTTCCATGTTTGGTAATAAGTTAATTTGGAATGTGACGACGAACAACGTGACGCCGAATATTTTCGGCGTGCCAACGACCAACACGCTGGCTGTCAACGGTGGCGGCACGTTGACCTTGAATTTCCAAGTCAATAACACGGGTATCTATACCAATTCCGCCACGGTGACCGCCGACACCGTTGACCCGAATCCGGACGATAACTCCACGCTTGTTATCGCCACCGTGGCCGTCACAACGCCCCCGTTGATCACCCCGTTCCTGACCACCGGCGGCGGCCATGGGTTCCAGCTTACCATCACAAACGATATCGGCGCCGACATCATTATTCAGGCGTCCACGAACTTGTTCACCTGGGTGCCCGTCTGCACCAACATATCGCCGTTTACCTTCACCAACTTTGACAATACCAATTACCTGTTGCGGTTCTATCGGGCAGTGGTAGGGCCGTGACGCATGAAACTCTGCGGTTTGACCGGCGGCGTGGGGATGGGAAAATCCACCGCCGCCGGTTTCTTTTTGCAACTCGGCGCGCGGATCGTGGACACCGACGAACTGGCCCGTGAACTTGTGGGACCGGGTCAGGCGGCCCTGGTGGAAATCCGGGCAGAATTTGGTGACAGCCTGGTCACCGCCGATGGCCGGCTCAAGCGGGCTGAACTGGCGCAGAGAGTTTTTTCGGATGGCCACGCGCGGAAAAAACTGGAGGCTATTCTGCACCCGCGCATTCGTGAACGTTGGCAGGCGCAAGTTGAGGTTTGGCGCACAGAAGATTATCCCGTGGCCATGGTCGTCATTCCGCTCTTGTTCGAAACCAGTGCGGAAGGGAATTTTGATCAGATTATTTGTGTGGCCTGCACGCCGGCAGCACAGCTTGCACGTCTGCAGGACCGTGGTTGGCCGGTTGGCCAAATTCAAGGCCGCATCGCAGCGCAGTGGCCGGCCGAACAAAAGGTGGCGCGTGCCGATTTTATCATTTGGACCGAAGGTTCCCTTGCCAGCCACCGCCGGCAAGCTGGCGAGATTTTCAAAAAACTTTGATGGCGGGCGCTTGCGGCGGTTGTCGGGAAATATATTATGCACCCAATGAATGTCTCCGCGCTGCAAAATTCACTTAAAGCCCTGCTTCAGGAGAGCCAGTTCATCGGCTGGACCTGCTCGGTGGATTATGAAGCAGCCGTGGTGTTGACCTCCGATGTTTGGAAGGCGAGGGCCAGGGGAGTGCCGAACAATTGCTTTTTACTCGCGGCGGCCCCCGGTTTCAGCCGGGCAACCACCGGGGAAAAACCTGCGGATGAAATCATTTTGCTCCGTGTCAACGGGTCGGCGCGTCTGCCAGCAGACGAGGAAGTGTTGCGGGCCAGAATCCAGAATCTCATGGCCCGGCAGTTTCCGCCGGGGGAAACGGAACCCGCACCGGTCGCCGGCGGCGACTTTCAGTTCGGCGGCCTGGCCTGCCGCATTCTTGGCACATTCTATTTGCAAGATGGAAAACTTCTTCTGGGCAGCGACATCGAGTCTTATTTTCACGCGCCGCATCTCGAGGTTTACTGCCCGACAGGCACCGCCCTGGAGGCGATTGTTAATTACATCAGCCCCGAGCGTGCGGCGGCCGCGCGCGAAGAAGCCCGGCGGCTGGGTTTGCCGGGCGATTTGCCGCGTTTCCCGATCGGCTCCGTGCGTTACACCTCCACCGACCGCTTGCATCGCGGGGAAGACTCCGAGCGGTCAATTTTTCATCTAAACGCCGTGGATTTTCTGGCCCGGCGCACAGCGATATTTGGCATGACGCGCACAGGCAAGTCCAATACCGTGAAGCAGCTGGTCTCGGTAGTCATGCGCACCAGCCGGGACAGCGGCCTGAAAATCGGCCAAATTATCTACGACCTTAATGGCGAATACGCCAATGCCAACCAGCAGGACCAAGGCTCGATCGCTGAAGTTTTCCCCGCGGATACCCTCCGGTATCGCATGCTGCCCACGGCTGGCTTCCAGTTGATCTTGAACAATTTTTTCGTCCAGATCGCCGAGGGCCACACCACGCTGAAAGGACTGATCGAGGTCAATAAGATCCATCGCACCGCCGACCTGGAGGCCTTCCTCAGCATGGATTTTTCCGAGCCCCGCAAGGAAGAATATAACAGCGACGGCGAATTCCAGCGCCAGTTGGGCATTCACCAGCGAAAAATTGCCGCTTATCAGACCATGTTGGCCCGGGCGGGATACGAACTGCCGGCTGGTTTCAAAATCACCTTTGAAGCAAACGCCGGAATTCGTAACAAGGTGAATCCATCCGTGGACCCAGCCAACGGGCTTACTGCCACCCAGTCCTTCGAGTGGTTCCAACTGGCGCGGCAGATCCAGGATGAACTCATTACCACCAGCGGTGCGGACTGGGTTGATCCCGACACCAATGTCTTGATGAACTTGCTGCTGCAGCGCAACGATCAAGGCGCATACATTCCCGGTTTTCGGGTATTGCAACCCTACAAGGATTACCATGCGCCCAGCCGCACCACGGATGTGTGTGATGAAATATATCAGCACCTCGTGGCCGGTAAGATCGTGATATTGGACCTTTCGGTCGGTGATCCGGTGCAGCGCGAGCGTTTGAGCAAGCGAATTGCGCAGCATATTCTCCGGAATTCCATGGCCACTTTCAACCGTGGCCAGCATGCGCCGCACATCGTGATTTACGTCGAAGAAGCCCACAATCTCATAGGCCGCAACGAGCCGCTGACGGACATCTGGCCCACGATTGCCAAGGAAGGCGCCAAGGCCCGGCTCGCCACGGTGTATGCCACGCAGGAGGTGTCCAGCATCCATCCCAACATCCTTTCCAACACGGAAAATATTCTGGTTTCCCACCTAAACAATGAAAATGAGATCAACGAACTTGCCAAATATTACGACTTCCGGGATTTTTCCAAGTCTCTTATCCGCGCGCAAAATGTGGGTTTTGCCCGGGTCAAGACATTGTCCAATCCTTTCGTGATTCCCGTGCAAATTGACCGGTTCGATCCCGAGAAGGAGCGGCAGCGTGCCGTGGGTGGCAAACCCGCCTGACCCGCGCTCCCTCTTTGGCTTGTGGCCCCGGTGTTTCGGGTTTATGTTTATCGGAGATGGGCTGGCAAAAATTTTCTCTACTCGTCACCTTGCGTTGCTGGCACGGTTCCGATATCTGCTCAATTTCTCAATATTGTGAACAACGGTGACAAAAGCAGTGCGGCCGGGCCGGCGACCATGTCCTTCACCGAGGTCGAAGCCTGGCGTGATGTGGGCAAAGGCTGGCAACCCCTTTTCGGCAGCTTTCGGGGCGCAGGCTACAGCATCGAGTGGCACGATTTCTTCGCCCGGCGAGAGTTCGACTGGGGCGCGAGTTTTCATCCGGGATGCGTGGAATTGTGCCTGAACCTGAATGGGCATGGCTCGGTGGCATACAACCAGGGGCGGATGGAATTTGCGCCGAACACCGTCGGATTTTATCATCGCGAAAATGAGCCGCTGGCAGCCCGGCGGGCGGCCAACGAACAGCACCAGTTTCTCACGGTGGAATTTTCCCGCCCGTTTCTGGCCAAGCACCTGGCCGAGATGGGGCCCGTATTGCATCCGCTCGTGCACTCGGCCATGGGGAATGGCCAAAGCGCGCAGGTTCCGGGTTCCACCGAACGGCTCACGTCCGCGCACCAGGAGCTGATTGCCACACTGCGGCAGCCGCCGGTTTATGCCGCGGCCCAGGCACTCTGGTACCAGTGCAAGGCGTTGGAACTGGCGGTGACGTTTTTTCTGCAGCCACCGCGGGAACAGGAAATGTTTTGCACGCGGCAGCAGCGGGTCGCGCAAGAGCGGGTTGAGCAGGTAATTTTTTTATTGAAACAGAACCTGGCCGAACCGATGTCGTTGGAAGAATTGGGCCGCAAAATCGGTTGCAGCCATTTTTATTTGAGCCGGATTTTTTCAGCGCAGACCGGTCACACCATCACCCAGCACTTGCGACAGCTCCGCATGGAGCGCGCGGCGGAACTGCTGAAAGCCGGCGATCACAACGTAACCGAGGCCGCAATGGAAGTCGGTTACAGCAGCCTGAGCCATTTCAGCGCAGCGTTTCACGAGACTTTCGGCTGTTGTCCCGGCTTATATCCGCTCAAGACAGCCGCGCAAAAGGGGCAATGAAATCAACCGGCGGGCCCTGTCTCAACGCCGCATACTCACCGGACGGGTCCAATGCATTTTTTCCATTTATCTGCTAAAGCCAAAACGCTGAACTGCCGATAGCCATGATGGCAGACTTGCCGGCTTGTTTAAGCCAGAGCAATTGCCGACGACGGTATTAAACTAATATAATTAATATGAGCAGCCTATCCGGGATTTCCAGCATCTCTTCCGCAGCCAGCCGTTTTTTGCATGGTGCGGCCACCAAGACCAACCCGAATCAGACCATCAAGGATTTTCAGGCCCTCGGCAGTGCTCTTCAATCGGGCAATATTACGGGCGCCCAGATAGCCGGGGCCGCGCTCCAAAAAGATTTTCCGGCCAACCCGCAATCGGCCAGCAGCCCGCCTTTTGGCACAAATGTCCAGGCAAACTCGGATTACCAATCACTGACCAACGCCTTGAAGTCGGGGGATTTGACGGGAGCGCAAAAGGCGTTCACCTTGCTGCAAACGGATCTCAGATCCGTTCCCGCGGACGGTTCCACAGCCACGGAAGCTACCGGGTCTTCCTTTGGCAATACCCTGAACAATCTGCTGAGCGGCGTTGGCATTACCCTCCATTGACATTTTGGCGCTCAGGGCGCTTTGAGCACAATCGCCGCCAGCGGTGGCAGGGTAAGCATCAATGAATGGGATTGAAAATGCCATCCAAACGGGGCGGCCTCCGTTCCACCGAGGTTGCCTTGCCCGCTGCCGCCAAATTCCCGCGCATCGCTGTTGAGAATTTCCCTCCAAAAACCTCCGTGGGGTACGCCAACCCGATAGTTATAGCGCGGAACCGGAGTAAAATTAAACACTGCCAGCAGCACGTCTTTGCCATTGGCGCTCCTGCGCACAAATGAAACGACGCTTGACGCAGCGTCAGACGTATCAATCCATTGGAAACCCGCGGCGTTTGAATCCGTTTGGTACAGTGCGGGCTCACCCTGATAAAACTGATTGAGATTCGCGACCCACCTCATGACCTGGCTGTGGTAATTCGTTTCATTCACCAGATGCCAGTCCAAGCTTGCCTCCGGCTGCCAGGGATTCCGCTGGCCAAATTCATCTCCCATGAACACCAGCTTTTTGCCCGGCAACAAAAACATATAAGCGAAAAGCAGGCGTAAATTGGCGAACCTCTGCCATTCATCCCCCGACATGGTCGCCAGCAATGATTGCCGTGGCCGGGCGACTAGGTTGTCGGCAAGAGGGAGGATATAATTGGTGTCAAACGCGTAGAGATCCCGGTGGGTGAACTGCCCGTGGCGAAATTTCCGGTACAGGGGATCCGTGCTGAAATAGGCACACGTTTCCTGTGCCCAAGCCCAATCCCAGGAATATTTGTAATCGCCCATTGCAACCTCGCCGTTCGCACATTCACCATCGGCGTCGAGGTCCGATTTGTTCTTTGGAAGTGACCCGGTTTCCAAAATGACGCCTAGGCTGTGCTGATGCAGGTGTTGGATGAGAAATTTTAGTTGTTCCCCATTGCCTTCATCGGTTGAATGAAGTTGAACGTGCGTGAAATTCATGAATTTTAAATGCTCCGCGAGCTTGGGCGCAATTTCGGACAGAGTCAGCGGACGATTATGTTCCTCAGGGACCCGCATCCATGATGGGAGATGGACCTCGTAAATGGAAACCGGCTGGTCTGGGGCGCTGGGAGGAAGAGACGTTTGCGTCTGATCCGCATTTTCAACCGAATCCATAATCGCGTTCTGTTCCAAGGTATTCATGCGGGGTCAGGATTCAGCAGGTCGAGCAGGACCTGCAGGGAAATGTTCAACCAGTCGGGCCGGTTATTTAGCTCATAGCCAAGTTCATAGATTGCTTTCCGCAACAATTCCGCGTCCAGCATGACCTTGAGCGCGGTCTCATTGGCCGGAATAAAAGGCGCCGAGCCAGCGGTCTCGACATAGGATCGCAAGAACGCCGCGCCGACCCACACCGACCAATAGCGGCCCCAGCCAATCAGGTCATTTTGGCGGTTCGGAGAGGTTTGACTTTGTGGCAATTCCCGCAAGGCAGCATTGGCCGCGTAAAAAAACGAATAAATCATTCCCGCCACATCGCGCAGTGCCGATTGTTTGGTCCGGCGTTCTTCAAGAGAGATGGCCGGTTCGCCTTCAAAATCAATGATCAAAAAGTCCGTTCCGTGGTGAAGCACCTGCCCCAAATGATAATCACCATGATTCCTAATCCGCGCCGCGCTGAATGGGTGTTGGTCAATCCGCGCGAATCGCTGCAGCACCACAGATTCAAGCGACAACAGCTTCTTTGCCAGTTTTCCGCACTCGGGCGTAAGCGTTGTCAACCGCTCGTGAAGCAGATGAAAATTATGACGCGTCAAATCCCGCAGTGACCCGGAAAAGGCTTTCTGCGCCGGCCGCGTCCACGGCTCCGGGCTAAATGCTGGATCGTCCGGATCGGATGCCAGAGTCACGTGGAGTGCTGCGGTGCGTTTGCCAAGTGTTCCAGCGTCCCGCAGGTAGGGGCCAATCAAGGTTGCGAGCTTGCGGGGAAGCGGGGCATGGCCAAGCATGGACCCGGAAGCATCCGCCACCGGGGGCGCACCGCGGCTCTGCACCTTCCTGTAGAAGCGATTCAAAGCCTTTAAGGTATCGCCCCAAGCGTCATGGCAGCCCGGAACAAAGGACGTGATAACGGCCATGGTGGAAGATCCGCCCTGTTTGTCGTGATATTCCAAAGCGCCGGCCAGAGGCGGGGAATGGGCAAAATGGCGGGCGGAAAGGAAGCGTTCAATTTCCAGTTCCGGATTTGTTCCCGCATCGAGGCGGCGGAAAAATTTCAAAATCAATGTGCCCTTGTAAATAATGGATGAATTGCTCTGTTCCGCCTTGCTGACCGAAGGTTCGATTTCCAAGCCCTGTTCCCGACGCACCTGGCGCATCAAACCGGTCGGCTCCGCTTCCAAATCCCCCGTCTGGCCGGCGACGGTGTGACGGTAGGCCGTCAGGGCCAGCAACGCCTGGCAAAATTCCTTGCTGATGATGGCGTCATAAAGCACGCCTTTGCGCTCGGAACGGCCCAATGAGACTTGCGCCAATATTAACTGAGGCCAGTCATGAAGGATGCCGTCTGCCTGCTTGCCGAAGGCGCAGGCAAGCGGCAGGACGTACATCTCTGAATCGCCCTCGACGTAGGTAATTTGGAAAAGAACCAGAAATGCCTCCTGTTTACCCATCGGAACTTCAATCTGTTCACGGATGCTCACTGATTGAATCTTTCGCGCCTTGCTGCGAAACCATCGCCGCGAGGGCAGCCATTCTTGGAGCGCAGACCCCAGTGAGCTCCGCGTGCGGTCATTGAATACCTCCGCCCAATCGTCACTTAGTGACAAAGCGCCTGGAGGCCTTTGCGGCGCCTCTATGCGCGACTTTTGTTTTGTCTCAGTTGGCATAAATCATTGTTGGGTTTGAAAATGTTCACATGAAATAGTCAAAGTCTCTCTCCGTGCGCACATGACGGCGCAGGCGGAAAATGTGCGCGGGTGAATAGCGTGGATCGAGTTCGACGAAATTCTGCCGGCCATGCCAGATGAACCGGGCGCCGGTGAGTAGATCGTGCATTTGGTAAGTTTTGGCCGCGTCGCCAAGAAATGCTTCAGCCGGCAGGTCAATCCACCCGCTTTGCGTGTGGTAAGGGTCAAGATTAACGATTGTCAGTACGATGTCGGCACCGTCCTCCGTGGATTTCGTATAGGCGATCAGGTCATCATTATCGGTTGGGTGAAATTTCAAATTGTGATTGGACTGCAACGCCGGATTCTCATGACGGATCCGATTGATGCGTTCGATTAAATCGGCGAGATTTCCGGGGGCATCGAGGTTCCATTTGCGGATCTCATACTTTTCTGAATCCAAATATTCCTCGCCTCCCGCCTTTAAGGGCCTGTCTTCACACAATTCAAACGCCGGGCCATAAATGCCGTAGCTTGCGCCCAGCGTGGCCGCGAGAATCAAGCGCACTTCAAAAATCGGCTTGCCGCCCACCTGTAGATGTTCCGGCAGGATGTCCGGCGTATTGGGCCAGAGATTTGGCCGGAAATATTCGACCAACGGGGGCTGGGACAGTTCCTCAAAATACGTCGTCAGGTCATGCTTGGAATTGCGCCAAGGAAAATAGTTGTATGATTGGGAAAAGCCGATTTTGGCAAGGTGGTACATCACCGCTGGACGGGTGAAGGCCTCGGCGAGGAATATCAAATCGGGCTGCTCTTGCTTCAAAGCCGCGAGGCACCATTCCCAAAACGCAAATAACTTCGTGTGCGGATTGTCCACGCGGAAAATGCGCACTCCTTGGCTGATCCAAAAATCAAAAATGCTCTTCAACTCCACCCATAAACCGCGCCAGTCCTCGCATTCGAAGTCGAATGGGTAAATGTCCTGGTACTTCTTTGGCGGATTCTCCGCATAGGCGATGGAACCATCAGGACGTTTACGAAACCACTCCGGATGTTCGCGCAGGTAAGGATGGTCCGGAGAACATTGAAACGCGATGTCCAGCGCAATCTCAATTCCGACCAAGCGGGCGCGCTCAATAAGTTGATGAAAATGTTCCAGAGTGCCCAGTTGCGAGTGCACCGCTTTATGGCCCCCTTCGGCGGCGCCGATGGCCCACGGGCTGCCTGGATCATCGGGCTGAGAATCCGGATTGTTGTTCTTCCCTTTGCGAAACGACCGGCCAATGGGGTGAATTGGCGGAAGGTAGAGCACATCAAACCCCATTTTGGCAATACGCGCCAATTGGTTTTCGCAATCCTTAAAGGTGCCGTGGCTTCCGGCTTCCGGAGAACAGGAACGCGGAAACATTTCGTACCACGCGCTGAATCGCGCCCGTTCCCGCTCCACCCTGACGCGCAGGCATGATGCGGGACTGGAAACATAAGTGCGGTCGGAGTTCTGCATCATCAGTTTATTCAACGTTTCATCCAGCGCCAACTCCCCTTGTGGGTCGCCCGCAGACAAGGTGTTCGCCCACTCCGCTAAACGCTCCGCCGCCGCCCCGCTGGCCCGGAGGGAAGCTTCCTTGATCAATTGCGTCCCGGCCATCAAGTCCATGTCCACGTTTTGCCCGGCCGCAATTTTCTTCCGCAGGTCGTCGCGCCAAGACTTGAAGCGGTCCACCCAGGCTTCAATGGTGTAGAGAAATTCCCCGATTTTTGTAACAGCGAATTCTCCCTGCCAGCGGTCATTCTTCAGCCGGACCATCGGCGACTCGGACCAATCCGGCTGGTCAGCCGGGCGGTACTTCACCACTGCGGAAAGCAAGACGTGGCTGTCCGCAAATATGTCGGCCTCGACCACGATTCGTTCGCCTACAGTCCGTTTGATTGAATGTCTCCCGCCATCAATTTGCGGTGCGCAGTTTTCAATGACCACCCGGCAACGTCCTTCCCGTGGAAACACGTTCGCCTGATCCAGGGGGAAATCCGCGCCTTGCGGCATTGCCGGCACCTCAGTTTTAGGCGGCTCGACAAAACTTTCATATATTTGGGCAACGGTCATTGGGACACACTCCGTGGGTTTCTATTAGCACAACGCAGACCATGAGGCGTCGGCAGGGGATGCCACGGGAACAAACCAGAAATGTGATTTGCGATTCTTCAGGACGTGCAAATTGCACCGGGGGTTTATACACTAATTGCACAATGCGAAGTAAATTCCCTGTTCTGAACGCACAAACGCAGAATTAAAAATGGCAAGGGTCTAGCTATCGTTCCCGTGATGTCTGCGCTGACCGCCATGCCCCGCTGCTTAACGTTTTTGCATGCTGCTTTTTACCGTGGCTTAAACCCGGTTTTGTATTAAATTTGGCAACATGATACTCACTCCCGACGAACTTCGCAGTCTGGTTGACCTCATACATCAATCGCCCCACACGCTGCTCGGCATGCATCCCCTCGGTGATCAATCGGGCCTCGTGGTCCGCGCGCTGGCGCCGGAAGCTGAAAAAATTGAGATCCAGCCGGTGCATGAAAAGAAACGGCCAACGATTGAACTGAAGCGGATTCCCGGTACGGATGTCTTCGAAGGCGGCACCAACGAGGCCAAAAATGTTTACGCCTACGACCTCGTGATCACGGACAAGCACGGGAATGTGCAACGCACGCGCGACCCCTATTCGTTTCTACCCACGCTCGGCGAATCCGATTTGTATCTGTTCAACAAGGGTGACGAGCGGAAGATTTACGAAAAGCTCGGCGCGCAACTGCGTGTCATTGATGGCGTGGCCGGCACCAGCTTTGCCGTGTGGGCCCCGAACGCCCAGCGGGTCAGCGTCGTGGGCGATTTTAACAACTGGGACGGCCGCCGCCACACCATGCGGCTGCTGGCTGCCTCGGGCGTGTGGGAGATTTTTATTCCCGGCGTGGGGCAGGGCGCGCATTACAAATTTGAAATCCGCGACGTCCACGGCCTGATCAAGCTGCACACCGATCCTTTTGGATTTTTCTACGAGGTGGCGCCCAAACAGGCCGCCATTGTCTGGGACTCGAAGAAATTCAAATGGACCGACGACGCTTGGCTTAAGCAGCGCCGGGAACGCGATCCGTTGCGCGCGCCGATGAGCATCTATGAAGTGCATGTGGGTTCATGGCAGAAAAAATCCGTGGCGGAGTCGTGGAGTTATCGCGAGCTCGCCCAGCCGCTGGTGGATTACGTAAAGCAGCTCGGTTTTACGCACGTGGAATTTCTGCCCGTGGCCGAGCATGCGTATTATCCGTCCTGGGGTTACCAGGTGACGGGTTTTTACGCGCCCACCAGCCGGTTTGGCACGCCGGACGATTTTCAATTTCTGATCAACGAACTGCATGCCGCTGGCATCGGCGTCATTGTGGACTGGGTGCCCGCGCATTTCCCCCGCGATGACTGGGCCCTGGCAAAGTTCGACGGCACCGCGCTGTTTGAGCATGAGGATCCGCGCAAGGGAGCGCATCAGGATTGGGGCACGTTGATTTTCAATTTCGGCCGTTACGAGGTGGCCAATTTTCTCATCGCCAACGCCCTGTTTTGGTGCGAGCGGTTTCACATTGACGGCCTGCGGGTGGACGCCGTGGCCTCGATGCTTTATCTGGATTATTCACGCAAGCAGGGGGAGTGGCTCCCGAATGAACATGGCGGCCGTGAAAACTTGGAGGCGATTGAGTTTCTCAAGAAATTCAATTACATCACCCACACGGAATTTCCCGGGGTCATGACCATTGCGGAGGAATCCACGGCGTGGCCGCAGGTCACGCGCCCGCCGTACATCGGCGGACTCGGTTTCTCGTTCAAATGGAACATGGGCTGGATGCATGACACGCTGGGCTATTTTGGCCACGAGCCGGTGCATCGCAAATATCATCAGGACGACCTCACATTTGCGATGATCTATCATTATCATGAAAATTTTGTGCTGCCGCTTTCACATGACGAAGTGGTGCACGGCAAACGTTCGCTGGCGAGCCGCATGCCCGGCGACGACTGGCAGCGCTTCGCCAACCTGCGCGCTCTCCTCGGTTACCAGTGGATGTTCCCCGGAAAAAAACTGTTGTTCATGGGCGGCGAATTTGGCCAAACCCACGAATGGAATGAAAACGCGCAGCTTGACTGGTGGCTGCTGGATGCCGGGCCCTATCATCGCGGCGCGCAGAAGTTTGTTTCGGACTTGAACCACCTTTACGTCAAGTCCCCCGGCTTGTGGCAGGCGGATTATGACCATGCGGGTTTTAGCTGGATTGACTGCACGGACCGCGACCAAAGCGTGCTTTCATTTTTGCGCCAGACGGCCGATGGCAAAAATCAAACGGTGGTCGTCCTGAACCTGACGCCGGTGCCGCGGTCGGGTTATCGCATTGGCCTGCCGCGCGGGGGCCGATGGAAAGAAGTTTTAAACAGCGATGCGGGAATTTATGCGGGCAGCAATTCAGGCAACGCCGGCGGCGTCCAGGCGCAATCCGTGGCTTCGCATGGCCATGCGCATTCTGCGGAATTCATGCTGCCGCCGTTGAGCATCAGTGTGTTTCAGGCGGAGTGAATCTGTCCGTATCTAAATCGAAAGCAGCAACAAGCGCTCCTGAATCTGTTTGTTCCAGCGGTTGAAATAGCCAAACAGCCGGTAAAGCTCCTCGGCTTCGGGCAAAACTTCGTGGCGCAAGGTCGCGTCGGAGGCCATCCATTTTGCATCGAGCGATTTCAACTGGCCTAGCCACTCGCTGTGCAAGCCACCGAGCTTTTGTTGCAGTGTCTTCAGTTTTTCAATCCATTCCTGGCCGCGCTCGAACAGTTGCACCTGCAGCAGCGGCGACGTGGCCTGGTTTTTTTCCGCGAGAAAAGCGTCGGCGCTGCGGCAAGTCATTGCCACCTCGGCAAACAAATCGGCCAGCGTGGCGGGGATTTGCTGGATGTCCTTGGGCTTCGCGCCCAGTTCCAGTTCGAGCAGATGCAGCAGCCGTGATTTTGGCTCCGCGAGGCAGTTGTAAGCCGCGTTGAGTTCCGCAAATGATTTTGTCGCGCCGGCTTTTTCCAGATCACTGGCGGAATGAAGCTTGTCCGGATGCGCGCTGGCGGAGAGCGCCAGGAATTTTTGCTTGAGCGTGTCCGCTTCCAGCCACGGACGGCGCGGTTCGTTAAGCAGGGCGAAATTGTCGGTCATCCGCTGGGGTCAAAGTTCGAGCGTGAAGCGTATGGCCCGGCGGACCTTCTCCAAAAGCGGCGATGGCAAATGCCCGGCGCGGTTTTGCAGGTCCGTCCATTCGAGCGCGGTC
>Ga0302320_10002930_pt1 | contig 39888 bp, 35 predicted proteins | sample Bog_T0_3_FD_202130 | JGI IMG/M metagenome (GOLD analysis project Ga0302320, IMG submission 202130) | Peat permafrost microbial communities from Stordalen Mire near Abisko, Sweden - Bog_T0_3 | ecosystem: Environmental > Terrestrial > Soil > Wetlands > Peat | place: Sweden: Abisko, Stordalen Mire... | reverse complement strand
TGTTTTTCGATCTTGCGCGCGTGCTTTTCAAGCTTTGCTGAGGACTCCGCATGGCAGTTTGATGTTAATGCCATCGATGCAAAGGCAATTGCGACGAAAAGCAACGAGTTGCCGCGAAAAAAACGAAAAATTCTATTCATTGGGGCCCCCTCCAGAAAATCGAACAACCATCCACTTTGATGCGATTGTGACCGCTCAGCCATAACTGCCACCACTGGCAGACGGTTTCACAATAGCATTAAATGAAGTTGGACGGGGAACGGGCAGCAGAGAAGCATTACCTTCGACATAAAAACGCGTGAAGATGCAAGGATGGGAACTGGAGGAGGCCGCCGTGCCTTGACATGGACAGACGAGCATCACTAGACTTAAAGAGGAGTATCCACAGAATTTTCCGACGTAAGTCCAATTATTAGAGAGACTTAATTGGATGGGAATTCTGTCGGGATCACGCGAAAATGGGCTCGACTTGGGTTGCAACCGGGTCCGGACGGAAAGCAGGAGACATGTCCGATGTGCGCCTCAGTCCGCGTGAGCGGCTGGTGTTGACGGCCATCATCGATCTCTACATCGCGACCGGTGAGCCGGTGGCTTCGCTGGCGGTGGCCCGCCAGTTTGCCGATCGGGAAGGTTTAAGTTCGGCGACTCTGCGCAACGTGATGTCCTCGCTGGGCGATGCAGGTCTGCTGGAGCAGCCGCACACATCGGCGGGACGCGTGCCTACGGCAGCGGCTTTCCGTTATTACGTCGGGCAGATCACGCAATCGGGCGGCACTGCGCCGGGGAGGCTTGCCAGACCGACCACGCCGGGTGGTGCGGAATCTCAACTGAGCGTTGCCCGCCGCGGGGAAATCGAGGAGAGCTTTTCCGGCGTGACGAGTACGCACGATTATCTGGAGCGCACTTCGCACGTGTTGGCGCAGCTTTCACGCGGCCTGGGCGTGGCCCTGGCCAGTTCCGCAGCAGGGCAGGTATTGGAGCACATTCACTTTTCTCGGCTTTCCACCGGGCGCGTGCTGGCCGTGCTGGTCACACAGGCGGGCGTCGTATTGGACCGCGTGCTTGCGCTCGATCGCGAATTAAAGCCCGTCGAGCTCGAAACCGCAAGCCGCTACCTGAACGAGAATTTTCACGGCTGGCCGATTGACCGTATTCGCGCGGAAGTGGAGCGCCGCGTAGAGATTGAACGCGAAGCATATCGCCAATTGCTGACCTCGGTGGAAGAGTTGTGCCGCAAGGGTGCGTTGGCCGGCGGCGAAGGCGGACCGGCAATCTTTGTGGATGGCATTGCGAACCTGATCAGCGCGGAGCAGGATCGCGAACGGCTGCGCCAGATGTTGCTGGCTCTCGAAGCCAAGCAACGGCTGGTGGAGATTCTGACTGCTTACGTGGACGGACGCCAGCAGGAGGTGCGCGTAATTGTTGGCCTGGATGCGGCTTCGCCCGCGATGCAGGACCTCGTGTTGATTGGCGCCCCGGCCCGGCTGGGCGATACGAATGTGGGAACTGTTGCCGTGATTGCGCCCACGCGCATTCAATACCAGGAGATGATTGAGGCTGTAAGTTATATTGCGCGCCTTTCCGAACGCATCCTCGAAGTGCCCAACGCCTAGACAACTCCGCGGGGCAAACTACGGCGTCGGCTTCAGGCGAGGAAGCTCTCTGGCGAGCACGGAATTCTGCAGCCCGCCAGAGGAATCTTCATCTAAATAGAGGACGTTAATCCTTTCGGAGAATGTGCGGAATCATGCTGAATCAGGAGATGGAAGAGTTGAAGGCGAGAGAATCCAGGGAACCCGTCGCAAGCGGGACCGCAGCAAAGATCGATCCCGCGGCTGAGTTGCCGCCGCCCGAAGAGACCTTGAACGAGCCTGAGGTTTTGGCACAGGCGCTGACTGGCGGTCAAACGGAGATCAATCAATTGACGGGCGAGCGCGACCAGTTGCTCGACCGTCTGGCCCGCATGCAGGCGGAGTTTGAAAATGCGCGCAAACGCACCGAGCGCGAGAAGGCGGACTTCCGCGACCACGTGACCGGCAGCGTCGTAGAGCAGTTCCTGCCGGTACTGGACAACTTCGATCTGGCACTGAAGTCGGAGGGGTCAGCGCAGCAACTGCGCTCCGGGGTGACGCTGATTGTGAAGCAGATGGAAGAGATTCTGCAAAAGATGCAGGTGAGCGCGATTCCCGCAGTCGGCGAGACATTCGATCCTCGCGTACACGAAGCGCTGGGATCGGTAGAGCGCGACGATATACCCGACCAGCATGTGGCAGAGGAGATCCGCCGCGGATACAAGATCCGCGAGAAATTGCTGCGGCCCGCGCTGGTGCGGGTCGCGCACAACAGTAAACAAGTCAAAGAGTGAATAAGGCGGGTTGCAGGTGTCTGGTTTCAAGAAGCCGTTGATCCCTGACTCCTGAAACCTGATACCTGGAATATGGGTTCTAATACGAGAGTGAGCAAAGCAGATTACTACGAGGTGCTTGGTGTCTCGCGAGATGCCTCGGATCAGGAGCTGAAGAGCGCGTATCGCAAACAAGCGCTCAAGTACCATCCTGACCGCAACCCGGGGGACCAGGCAGCCGAAGAGAAGTTCAAGGAAGCCAGCGAGGCATATCAGGTTCTATGTGACGCGGACAAGCGCGCCGCATACGACCGCTACGGCCACGCCGGCCTTGGATCGCAGGGATTCGGGGCTGGACCCTTTGCCGGCGGCGTGGACTTGGGCGACATCTTCGGCGATCTATTCGGCGAGATGTTTTCCATGGGCGGCGATCCGCGCGGAGGTTCGCGCGCTTCGCGGCAGCACCGTGGCGACGATCTGCGTTTCGACCTGACCATCAATTTCGAAGACGCGATCTTTGGCGTCGAAACAGAAGTGAAGATCCGGCGCCTTGAGACCTGCAGCGCCTGCCATGGGAAGGGCAGCGCTTCAGGCCGCGGCCCAAGCGTGTGCGGCAATTGCCGGGGCCAGGGGCAGCTCCGCTATCAACAGGGATTTTTTTCAGTCGCCCGTACCTGCCCGGCCTGCGGCGGTGCGGGCTCGGTGATTGGCGATCCTTGCACGGCGTGCCGCGGAGAGGGCCGCGCGGCCACTGAAATCAAGCTAAGCGTCAAGGTCCCGCCGGGGGTCGAGGAAGGAACGCGCATCCGCTACGCGGGCGAGGGCGACTCCGGACGCCGTGGCGGCCCCAAGGGCGACCTCTACATTATTCTCTCTATCCGTCCGCACGATTTCTTTGAGCGTCACGGGCACGATCTTTATTGCGTCATTCCCATCAGTTTCCCGCAGGCGGCGCTGGGCGCGGAGTTCGAGATTTCCGGCATAGACGCTCCTGTCAACATCAAGATTCCCGAAGGTACACAGAGTGGCAGAGAAATTCGCGTGCGCGGACGTGGCGTTCCCCACTTGAACGAGAAGGGGAACGGAGACTTGATCGTGAAGGTGGTAGTGCAGATTCCGCGCAAGCTCAATCGCGCGCAGCGTGAGATGGTGACAAAGCTGGCGGAAACCATGACAGTGGACAACAGTCCCACATCGCCGGGCCTCATCGAAAAGATGAAAGATTTGTTCAGCTAGAAGTACTTGGACTAGACACCTGGTTCTTATGGGGAAATACGCGCACGGCTGGGCATTTCGAACGAATCTGCATTCATTCCAGCCCGCAGCGCCTATTTCACGTCGGTTCCGGCCTCATCCTTTTCGCCTTCGACGGAAATGCGCAGCGAGCGCAGAAAATGCAGATCGTTTGGCGTAAAGGTCCCCGGCTCGGCTCCTGCTTCGGCAGTCAGCTCGCCCGCCTCGCCCTTCTTCGCCTGCGCTGCGACCACCTCGTTCAGACCGATCGTGGCCTCCAGCATCAGCAGCACGTCAAAGCCGTGCTTGCGGATATCTTGCACCACGCCCGCAATCTGTTCGCTCTCGATGACCGACTCATGGATGGCCTCGCCCAGTTGCTGAATCAGTTCGCGCAGACGGGATGTCACGGGTACCTCCATAAGTGGCGGCCCACACCAAACTTGATGCAGGTGACGGCTTGGAATCTCTCTACCTTACTGCCAATCCCGTTTGAGAGCAACTCGGGAACCGCTGCCTTGGCGCAAGCGCCACAAGCCGCTGCTACCATGATAAACGGTATGAGACCTCGTATCATCGGCCGCGTCTTGGGCATCGGAGTGCGTGTCGTTGGGCGCGCGGCCGGGCATCATCTGGCGGACTACGCAAAGCCCGCGGTCGCCGCTCAAGTGCATCAAGCCACGCCAGTTGCCGTCCAGGAAATTCAAGACCGCAACCGCGCAGCCGCTCAAGCGGCTGCCCGCGCCACGATGCAGGCTGGGCAAACTCTGGGCCGTGCCAGCCAATCCGTAAGCCGCAATGCGGGCGGATTCTTTCGCCCCTTCCGCCGCGTCGGCGGCATTCTCTGGCTAGAAATCACCGGTGCATTTTTTCTCCTTCCTGTCGTCGTCTTCGCTCCCACGCTTTGGCACGCGGCCGTCGCCTACCCGCATACCAGCGACCACAAAACGTTTTGGGTCACGGCGGTTGTCGTAGCGGTGTTTCTCTATCTCGGAGTCAGTTCCTTCTGGCGTGCCAGCCGACGGTAAATCGCTCTTGAGCGCGATGTGGAATCGTTACAGTCGCACAGGGCCACAGAAACTGTGGGACTGTGCGATTTGTTCTTGTAAGTGATTGATGCTATTGACAAATCCAGGCTCCACAGTCTCACAGTCGACTTTTCAAAAGGGACTTTTCCGCATGTATTTGCTTGTTGAGCGAAGAGCGCCGCCCCTCTCCGCTTTGAACTGGACCTCGGGGTCGAAGGGAGGGGGGTGGGGGAGTTATCAAGTGGTAATGAGCTGATTGTGGGTTGGCAGTCGTTTTGCGCGAACGGATTGTCTTGCCATGGGAGCAGCTCATGGAACCATTGTGCGCCGGATGTGGGTAATTTTATGCAAATTGGCGAGCAGAATTTGCGGGGTGTTTTGAGGAGGTTGCGGCGAAAACGAGCTCGGCGGGCTGGCGGGCTCGCCGCTGTCGGCCCGCGCAATAGCGGCGGGAAAAACGCCTTCATGCACAGCCTCAACCATGTGTTTCGCAACGCCGAATGCCTCTGCCGCCCCTTCTGAACGGACGTACTCAAGCCATAATGCATAGAACTCGGGAAAATCGCTCCGGCAACTGCGGAGCAGGCGGTGAAGCGAAGTCGTCCATCGCCGCCTGGCACAGTAAAACTGATAAATGGAATGTGTGACCAGTTGATCGCACCGCATCCGAGCCAGCTTGGCGGCTTCGGAAGAGTCTCCGGCCCGCGCCACTAATTTCTTCGTGGAATCCTGAAGGCGCAGCAGCGCCCCGCGGCCCAGTCGAAGTTGTCTTGGCGTCAGGGCGGGAGGTCCTTGCTCCCACACACTTACTGCCAGGGAACGCAGTCGTCGCGCGTCCCCATCGCGGTCGCCATAGATGCAGCACTGCCGCAGCGCGCTCAAAAACCAGTTATTGTTGTTTCTGCTTCGCCCTTTGATTCCTTTGATAAGAGCATTGATCCCCACGCGGGTAAGATCGACCTCCACGCCGCGCACAGTTACCGTTTCCTGAATCGGAGCGGCGTTGCCGTCGTATTCGAGCGCCAGCATGTCGATATCGCTGTGCGGGTCGGCGCTTCCGGCGATGCGTGAGCCGTAAGCAATCAGAGGGCGGCCCGGATAGCGCGTTGCAATCCCCCTCATGGTCGCATCAAGAGTTTGGTCCTCGCGCAGCAGATCCGTATCGAAGGGATCCCGGTATTCCGCAGCCGCGAATTCTTCAGCCGCGGCGCCGTCGATTTCAGCTAGCTGCGACTCCAGCGACCGCTTCCACTTGAGTAATGTGCTTCTCAAGACACCGCCTCCACGCAGCTTCACCGAGCCGAGCATTTTCGATTGCGATCAGCGATCTCTGCAGTCGTGAAAAAAGTAGCTGTCCATAGGCCCGCAGCCCCATCCGCCATCACCCCCACCCCCATCCCCACCGCCGCCATTGCAGGGAAAGTCGGGATTGCAGTCGTAGGGGTCGTAGTAGTTATAGCTGCCGCACGATGCCGAGTCCGCGCGTCCGGATCTCTGGTTCAACAGCAACAATGAAGTTGAGGCGAGCGTAAGCGCGCCCCTGATGAGTCGCCTCCGCGTCCAGTTTGCCATCGCGTACCCCCTTCTTCTTTTCGGTGAACGGTCGGATTCCGCCGTCCATATAAGGCCGGACTTCTCATTGCGGCGAGTAAAACGCCCAATGCACCTGCGGAATCGCCGAGTCGAATGCCGCGAGTTTGTAATCCGAGAGCTTCGATCCTTGAATCTCCGCAAAAAAGAGTTTGTCGTGAATCCTCAGCAGAACCTGGCGGTCGTCGAACACGTGAACTACCTCGGAGTCGCCCTCCGGAATTGCCAGGTCGATACGCCGCCCGTCGGCCAGGTTCCACAGCGTGATGCGCCGCGCCGGCAGCTTTGCCACATCGGGCGCCGTCCGCAGTTCGACCTTGACCGCAAGATCGTTCCGCTGTTTTCCCGTTTCGACAACGGTCAGCACATCCGACACGACGGCCTCCGTGATGTTGTTGGCCGCAAGCAGCGCTGCGGAAGCCGAGGTTACCAGCCAATCGTCGAAAAGGCGGTAGGCCATTCTGTCCGTCTTCGTGGGATCTGTTCCGGCAAATCGGACGGGAAGAACGGGCAAACGCTTCCACTGTCCGTTAGCAAGAGTCTGCACAAAAACATCTGTGTTGTGATCGACGAGATCGTCGCCGTCGATTCCGATCACCCGAAAGCGACCATTGGCAGCGTCCAAAGTTAGCCGCCTTTTTGTCACCGAAATCGGGGTATCCGTCGGCATTGTCGTAATCGCGACGGGAGACCTCCCTATCAGATACTCATCAATAGCGCCATTCTGCGACCAGACGTAGCATTGCTTGCTCTGCGGGGTCAACCCGTCGAAGAGCGTGGCTTTGTAGTCAGTCCATCGATCCTTTACCGTGTAAGGGAGCCGGCCTGGACGCTTGCAGATACTATGTAGGACCGATGCGATCTTCCCCTGAGCGAGCATTTCTGGCGAAGCAAACGGTATGAGCTCCCATAGGCTGCAGGTCTCCGATTCGTCGCTCCCACCTGAACCGAGTCCGCAATTCAAGCCTGTCATCCCATCGGGCACAACGCGAACTGACTCCAATTCCGTGGGGCTATCTTCTGCGATGAAGATCACGCAACATGGAACGTAGTGCGGGTATTCAACAATCAGGTATCTCCCTACCTCGTTAATCGAGAAAACCCCCTCCGGAAGCCAATTTGCCGCGCCGCTAATGGACGATCCCCGCAGCACAACGGCTTTGGAAACCAGGCCCCTGGTCGATACCCCATACAGTACAGTCGGCACGGGATCGGAATTCTGGACGGGCGCCTCAATGTCCGAGGCGAGAACAAATAATGCCCCTCCCGCAGAAGAATTCTTCGCCAAATCGGCCTGAGCCGAGGCGGGCACAGCATGCACACACGCAGCCAAGAAAATGTAAATCAGGAAGCATGCCGACTCCTTTTGCCCTCGAGCTTTCATCCCGCTGCCCACCCTTCAAATCGTCTGCGAAGGAGAGTTACACACTTGCTGCGCGTAATTTGGGTTCACAGCGTTGCCATACGACCACGCTGTGCCCGTCCACGTCGCCCAATAGCCCCCGTTGTACAGGTTGATCCAATCAGCGTTCCAATATGCGTTGTTCCCCGTTCCGTTCCAAGTGATGTTACAGCCTGGAGGCGCAAGGCTCTGTACAGGATTCGGGTAGATGGCGGAGCCCCCGGTGTCGCTCAGCATCTGCGCCATCTGGTTCTGGAAATGGCTCTGTGCCGCGCTCTTGTGCTGGTTTGCTACTTGCACGCCGTATTGAAGGTTAATCGTCCAAGTCCATATGCTCGTGTCATTTACCAGAGTGGGATTTGCGTTCGTTGATCCATCGAGCTGCGAAAGCCCGAATCCATCCGGGGTTCCAAAAATCGGATAGCGATAATAGTAAGAACTGGGGTCGAGCGGGTAGAACTGCCGGTTGCCCGATTCCCACGTTAGAGTGTGCCCATACCACCATGGCGCGCCGTCACTCACGATGACCGCGGTAATGGAGCTTGTGGAGGGATTCTGCCCGCCGATATCGAAATCGGCCACCGGGAATGGGGGGTCTCCATTCACCGACACCTGCATCTGGCCCTGCCCCCCCTCACTGTAATACCCCATATCTCCGAGGTTGTTTGACCAGTTCACTACCCACTGCACATTTCCGGCAAGATCGCCCGATTCGTAGAGCCCGAAGGTTTGCGAGTTTAGATAGTCGTCCCCGACCACCATGTATTCGACTGTCATGGTATATGAGTCGGTTTCGCATGAGGTTCCGCCGTCGTTATACGAAAGAACCGGCATTTGCGGACTGTTTCCCAGCGTGCTGGTGGCAGAGATGCAGTAAAGTCCGCCGTCCGAAATCTGGGCAGCGTATGTGCACTGCGCATGCGCCCTGACCGGAGCACCCACGATCAGTACCATGGCTCCGGCGAATAGCAGGATGCCTAAATTTGTGCAGGGATTTGAGCAACTTGGCACGCGTGTTTTCATCACCGAACACTCTCCTATCGCAATGAGTTTCCTGATAGAACCGCAAACGATATGCCGCGAGCCCGGAGAATTACGAAGCCTCGATCAACCTGACCTGATGACGGTGAAATTCCGAGCAGCCAGGGCATAAGAAGAAACGCCGATTCCCCAAGGAGCAATCGCCCGCCGAGCGGCCAAAGATTCTCGGCATCGGAATCGTACGCATGTGTTGCATCGCTTCCTCCTTCGCTTCCTGAAAGCCTCACCTAGCTGATAGCGGTAAGCCTGTCAGCGGGAAATTTCACCCTGCGAGCCACGTTTTTCTCAAGGGCGTCGAGTCCGCGTGATGTCAAAAGACCCTTCATGATCGCAGCCTCCTGGCTCCTCGCCAGGCGCAGGATGGCCGCAGGATCGGTTCCCTGCCGGGTCATGCCGTACTGGACGTCGTAGTCAAGAATGCTCGCAATCTTGTTGGGATCGATGGTTTCGTTGGGACCAAGCGCAGCCTTCATTTTGTCCAACTTCCAGGACAACGAATATCCTTCATTGTGCTCAGCAGCCCTGGTGGCAAAGTAGCGGGTGCGCAAATCGTATTTGTCTGGACCTGCGATGGTCCGATCAGAATAAACGACCGCGTCGATAGACACGGAAATCAACTCCGAGTCGAGAAATGGAAAGTTCGGTGGAACGCGCAAGGTCGCATTCTCCGGACGAAAATTGTAATCGGAGGTTGAGTAGTTGAAAAACATCGAAACCAAGCGCTTCGATCCCGGCTTGACGTTCAGAACTGCGCTCCGCAGCATGCAGTGCTTGCGGATGTACACCGCCTGCATCGTGCGCTGCCGGTTCGGCGATTGCTGAATCGTCCACAGGATCCGGTACGCCTTCGCCTGTCTCGACCCTTCGTGGCTGAGGACGGCCATAAACTTCCTGGCCTTTGGATAATGCACATGATTCGCAATCTGCGGATACCTACTGGAAACGTGATCCTCGAATCCGGGCTCGTCGTGAGCAGTGAGGCGGAGGCCGCCCGCCATCCGACGTGGAAGAGCACTTGCATCTTCGGTTGATTGCGACGGAGAAAATTCATCAATGATTGGATTGCCGAGCATTTCTTCAAGCGAGACCATTTCAAGTCTCCAATCTGAGGGAGTAGTCAGCGCAGGGAAATTTACTGGGGGGACGTTAGTAAGACGAACTTATAAAGTCAAGAGAAATAAATGACTATGTAAGACCCGTCACATGAGGTAACCAGATGTTTACATTTTCATTAACATTCTTTTGGACGTCCGGCGTTGCTTATCTCTCGCCATTTTGCGAGCTCTATCGAGTTCGCGCCCGCGGCCCCTTCCGCGTCAAGTGCCAAACTCCCACGGCCAGCGCCATCACGCCCAGCCCATACGCCAGCACAGCCATCTCGCCGCGATGAATCTCCCAACCCTTCCAAATCGCCAGGGAGCCGGCGATCAACATCACAATGCCTCGAATCCGGTTCACGCGCACATCCTTTCAATGGCGTCTTCCAAGCGCCGCGGAAGACGCATCCATTCTAGGGCCTGCCCTCCCATCCACGAGCGTCGCCGTCCCACGCACAATTGACCCCCAACGCCCGCAGTCCCTATGGTGAGAATGTGCAGCAAGCCGCTATTCGAAGGAATCCCCATGTCTGATCCCGTTTCCCCCGCCGCTCCGCTCAAAAAAACCGCCCTCAACGCCACGCACCGCGCCCTCAAAGCCAAAATGGTCGACTTCGGCGGTTGGGACATGCCGGTCGAATACCCGTGCCCCGGCGGCGGCCTCATTGCCGAACACATGGCCGTGCGCACCGGCGTCGGCCTCTTCGACGTCAGCCACATGGGCGAGATCCAGTTCCGCGGCCCCGGCGCGCTCGCCGCCGTCCAGCACATCACCATGAACGACGCTTCCAAACTCGCCGACAACCAGGCCCACTACTCCGCGCTCCTCACGCCCTCCGGCACATTTGTCGACGACATTCTCGTCCACCGTCTCGGTCCCAACGACTATCTCCTCGTCGTCAATGCAGGCACCACCGACAAGGACTTCGCCTGGATCAGGCAGCAGGTGGGCAGCCGGCCTGGTATCCATCTCAGCAACTACTCCAACTACTATTCGCAACTCGCACTCCAAGGCCCGCGCTCGCTTGAAACCCTTGCCAAGCTCACCAGGGTCGATCTCGCCGCCATCAAGAATTACTGGTTCACCTGGGGCACGGTCGCTGGCATTCCTAACGTGATGATCGCGCGCACCGGCTACTCCGGCGAAGACGGCTTCGAAGTCTACATCCCCTCCGACGAGCCCACCACCGTAAGAATGTGGAACGCGCTTCTCGAAGCCGGCGCTGAGTTTGGAATTCGCCCCTGCGGCCTCGGCGCGCGCAACACTCTCCGCCTCGAAGCCGGCATGAGCCTCTACGGCCACGAGATATCTGAAGACATCAACGCCCTCGAGGCAGGCCTCACCCGTTGGCTCAAACTCGACAAAGGCGAGTTCATCGGCCGTGACGCGCTCCTCGCCGTGCAGGCCAATGGCGGCCCCAGGCGCAAAATCATCGGCCTTGAAATGATCGAGCGCGGCATCGCCCGCGATGGGTACTCCGTACTATCTTTGGACGGCGACAGTATCGGCACAATTACCTCCGGTTCGCCCGCGCCCTTCTTGAAAACCAACGTCGCCTTGGCCCTCGTGCCCACGACGGTTGCCGACTCGGGAAGCGAAATCCTCGTCGACGTGCGCGGCAATCGCGTCCGCGCCAAACAAGTCCCGCTGCCGTTCTACAAACGCGCCAGGAAGTAGAAGCACGGGCCTGATTCACGGGAGCGGTAACAGTACGCGCCCTCGAACAATTTCACTTGCCATCCTCACATCGCCTCAATAAGAATCCAAAGTACCGGGCATCGGGGAAAGGGGTTTCCCGATGCGCACGAACCCCTACCCATCGACAACGAACAAGTCATGGCGCGCATCCTGCTAGTGCGCCGTTCCACCGAATCCGGGGCGCGAAAAAGAATCAAGGGAGCTTGGCATGTCGACATTTTCGTGGCAGACGTGGAACAGCCGTCCATTCAGTATCGAACGCAAGCCGGGCAGTAATCCGGGCACGGTCATCCTCTGTTTCCTTGGGCCGTTCACGACGCGCGATGCCTACAGCAACCTGCCCCCACTGGCGCTGAAGAAGATTCTCGAACTCGAGCCGGAGGAGGGCGAGGCCCAGCCGGTCAAGAACATTCTCGACCTTACTCAGTGCCCCTATATGGATTCAAGTGGTCTGGGCATCATCGTCGCCCATATGGTTCACTGCCAGAAGAAGGGCATGAAGATGATCGCCGCCGGCATGACGCCGCGCGTCCGCGAAGTCTTCAAGCTCACCAGGATGGACTCAGTGATTCCCATCGCCGCTTCAGTGGAAGAAGCGGAAGCCATCTGAGCGAAGGTCGAGATTGAAAGCCGGGCCGCGTCTTCGGCGCGGCCCTTTGCATTACGCGCGTTGTTTCTCAGCCGCCGCTTTCAATCCGCGCGCCAAGCTGCTTGATCACACGATGTGCCGAGAGCGCCGCGCCCTCCTGCCAGCCAACGATATGGCTGGTGTGATCGCCGGCAAAATAAATGCGGCGGTCTGGCGACTGCAGCGTGGCAAGCGTGGCCTGGTCGCCCCAGTTGAAGCCGATCCACGATCCCAGATTCCAGGGAATCTGACCCCAACTAATATAGACGGGCTTCGTCAGGTCCTTGCCGTGGCCCGGATGCAAAAGCTCCACAGACCTTCGCGACGCGTCGAGCTTGGCCTGCATGTTGGGCAGATGCCCGAAAGCGTAGCCGTTCGCGGTAGTAGCTCTGAACGCGAGCGGTGTGTTGGCAAGCACATCGGCAAGCGGAGGAAACGAAGGTCCATACTCCATGGAGTAGCCGCCAATAAGAATGCCCTTCTCTGAAAACAGCCGCGCGCTGGGATACCACACCAGATCGACCCTCTGCTGCAAATACGAAATTCCACCGTAAATGTTCGCTTCTCGCTCCCAGAAGCGCGGCGCCTCCCACGCAACTTTGTACGCGCAGTCATAGTCGACCTTGTCGAGCAGCGCGCGAATCTGCGGCCCGAAGTCGGCGTCCAGTGTGCGCGCGATCGTAAGCGGCATGGCGCAGATGCAGTAGTCGGCCGTGATCGTTTCGTCAGCCCCCGATGCGCTGCGATAAGTGACGGTGACGCTCGAATCGGACTGGCGAATGCGCGTCACTGCGGCCCCGTAGCGAATCACGGAATCAAGCCGCTGCGCAAAGGCCATGGGAATGCGATCCATGCCGCCGACCGGCTGGAACATCGTCGGCTGCCAGTCGATCGTCTCTTCCACCAGCATGCCGAATAAAAGATCGGCGTCGAGAAGCTCGTGCATCGCCAGTGGATCGTTGACCACCGGCTCCGGGAGTTCGGCGCTCGGCGGAACTTTGAAGCCCGAGCGGTCGGTGCCGCGAAAAAGAAGATCGGGATTCAGGTCGCCATACTGCACCAGAAACTGGATCATGCGCTCGCGGTCGTCGGCGGTGAACTCCTCATCGAGCGCGCCCTTGCGCACGCATTTGGCCAGCAACTCCGAGACGTGCCCGCGCGTATCGTTGAAGACGCGCCGCTCCGTCACAGCCGCGCCGCCGTTCAGCTTGTCGGCCTGCATCAAAGCGCTGCGCGAAGAGTTGATCTCCACTTCGAGCGCCACGCCGAGCTCGTGGCAATAGCCAAGCATCGTATGGTGCGTGGAAGGCAGCCTCGCGGGCCCGGCGTTAAAGTAGTGGCCCTCCTCAAACGTGCAAGTCTGCCGCGTGCCGTCCGTAAAATCCACTTCCGTCCCGTTGCGAATGCTCCAGTTTCTCCCGCCCGGCCGATGCCGCGCCTCGAGAATCGTGCACGACCACCCTGCCTTGCCCAACTCGTAAGCCGCAACCAGCCCGGCAATCCCTCCACCCAGAATCACCACGCGCGTGCCTTTGCCATCGACCAGCCGCAGAGGTTCGCTTTCGGCTGCGGGCAATGGCAGCAGGCCGAGTGATTGCATCAGGACAAAGGCGGCGCCATATCCGCCCGCCTGGCCGGCACGCATCAGAAACTGACGTCGAGTGAGGCTCATAGTCGTAGGCTTTCTTGTGTTCTTCGGGGAATGTATTGCGGAACGGGGAATCTGCTTACAGATTTATATCAGCTATGAACAGAGTATGAACGCAATTTTCTTGGGATCGGCGGCGTCAATCAGAATCTCACCGCCCAGAACTGTACCGCCGGTCTCCTGACCGGCTGTAGTGCGGGCGTCCACGCCCGCACAGTCGTAGCTATTACAAATTCATCGGTCAGAGACTTAATCTGCCGCCGCCCTCAAATCTGCATCACTTCCGCTTCCTTCTTCTGCGAGAGCTCTTCCATGCGCCGGATCTCGCCATCCGTCATCTTCTGCACTTCTTCGAGGGCCCGCTTCTCATCGTCCTCGCTGATCTTCTTGTCCTTGGCGAGCTTCTTCAGCGCATCGTTGCCGTCGCGGCGCACATTGCGCACCGCGGTGCGATGTTCTTCCAGCACCTTGTTCAAGTGCTTGCACACATCGCGGCGGCGCTCTTCGGTCATGGGCGGCACGGGAACGCGAATGATTTTTCCGTCCGACATGGGATTGAAACCCAGATCCGATGCCTGAATCGCTTTCTCAATCTCCTTGATGATGCTCGGATCCCAGGGCGAGATGGTGATCAGTTGCGGCTCAGGCGAAGACACCTGCGCCATCTGATTAATGGGCGTAAGCGTGCCGTAGTAATCCACCTTCACCTGGTCCAGCATGTGCACGCTGGCGCGGCCGGTGCGCGTGGCGGCCAGGTTGGCCTGGAAATCAGCCACCGCATGGTCCATGCGCCGCTTCAAGTCGCCATAAAGGTCTTTGGTCGCCGGATTACCGGCCATGAAAACTGTCATCGCAGATCGTCCTCGCTCGAGCGAATTTCCAACCGATATTCTACAACCACCACGACGGGACTCTTGCATTTCCCAGGCATCAAGCCACCGCAATCATCCCCGTCGCCGCCGCCTGCTCATGCGCGTGATAACTCGATCGCACCAGCGGCCCCGACTCCACGTGCCGGAATCCCATCTTCAGCGCTTCAACTTTCAACTCGGCAAACTCGCGCGGCGTGTAAAGGCGCTTCATTGGCAAATGATCGCGCGAGGGCCGCAGGTACTGGCCGATAGTCAAAATGTCGCAGCCCACAGCAGCCAGATCGTGAAACACTTCCAGCAATTCGTGTGTCTCTTCGCCCAGCCCCACCATCACGCCGGACTTCGTGACTCCATCCGGCTGCAACTCTTTGGCGTAACGCAACAATTCAAGAGAGCGCTCGTAGCGCGCACCGGAACGCACCACGCGATAGAGACGCGGCACGCTCTCCGTGTTGTGATTCAGCACCTCGGGCCGCGCATCCACCACCGTGCGAATGGCCTCGCGATCCCCCTGAAAATCGGGAATGAGCACCTCAACGCGGCAGCCGGGTGCCTGGCGCCGAATCTCCTCAATCACCATCGCAAACACTCGCGCGCCACCCAGTAGATCGTCGTCGCGATTGACGCTCGTAATCACTGCGTGTTCCAGTCCGAGCTCTGCCACTCCTTGCGCCACCCGCCGCGGCTCATCAAAGTCGATCGGCTCGGGACGCCCCTTGGGCACGGCGCAAAATCCACAACGCCGCGTGCACAGGTTGCCCAGCATCATGAAAGTCGCGGTTTTGTGGTGCCAGCACTCGCCGATGTTGGGGCAATGCGCGCTTTCGCAAACTGTATGCAGCCCCAGCGAACGCGCCAGCCTCTTGAGCGAGTGGTAGTTCTCGCCCACCGGCGCGCGCGCCTTCAGCCACTCCGGCTTAGGCGCGGCCGTGCGCCGCGCGGGTTCAATTTGCACAAGTCCCATCACAGCTTCATTGTAGCGGGAGCCTAACCGGACATAGGCGCACCACGACGACATCCCCGAAATGGGAGCCGGCCCTAGTGCAGTTTCTCGCGCACTTCGCCCCGCACCAGGTAGAGGAAAAACACCAGGCTGAGCAGCCCCTGCACCAGCGCAGGCGCAGTGTGCTGTGTCGTAAACGACCACAGGAACGACCCTGCGGAAAGCGCGACTGCAGCCAACGTCAGAGCCCAGGCCCAGCGCAGTAGCAGCAACATCCCCAGTGCGCCGGCTATAAACAAGACGGGAAAGACCAGCAAAATAAGCTGTGCGTGGCCGGAGACGATGCGTACCGTCGTGAACACGGCAAGCAGCATCATGTAAAGGCTGATGGCGATAAGGCCGGGGAGCTTCAAGAGCGCAGCCTTCTCAACCTTCGGTTTGATGCGCGGTCCGGGAAAGCCTGTTGTGCGCAGGTTCGAATTGATGTCGGTAGTCATAGTGTGTGCAGGTAGGCAATCAAATCGTTCAGTTGGTCGTCGGTAAGTGGTGTGGACGGCATCATTCCCCGTCCGTGTTGGATCACGGCCGTCAAGCGCTCGTCGGTAGGCGGCGCGCCAGAGGGCATGGCCTTCAGTTTCGTCAGCGCCTGCAACCCAGGCCCATGCAGGGGTTGCGTCGAAGTCGGATAGTGGCATCGCGCGCACTTCGTCTCGTAGACGGCCGCACCGCTTGCCTCCTGCGGCGTCCACTCTGAAGACGGCTTCGACGGTGGCAGCGAACGGCAGCCAGCCAGACCGAAGGCGAATGTATACACGGCAGAAACCATCATAAAATTGCGCACGAACATTTGCCTTTCATAATACAGCGCATTTCGCCGCGTGTAGCATGGACATTTAGAGCATGTTCTCCAATTTGCAAGTTTCGTCAAAAGGCAAGCTCCGCCAAAAGGAATGTCGCGGTGAATCAAGCGGAAACCAGGATCCCGGGAACGGGAATTCTCGACTGCATCGGCAACACCCCGCTCTTGGCGCTGCGCAACATTGTCCCCGCCCATTGTGCGCGCGTTCTTTTGAAGCTGGAAAGCCAAAATCCCACAGGCAGCATGAAGGACCGCATGGCATTGGCCATGATTGAAGCGGCCGAAGCCGACGGCCGCTTGCCTGCGCACGGTCCGGTGGTCGAGTACACCGGCGGCAGCACCGGCGTTTCGCTCGCCTTTGTCTGCGCGGTCAAGCGCCATCCGCTTCACATCGTCACGTCCGACGCCTTTGCCCGCGAAAAACTCGACCAGATGCGCATCTACGGCGCTTCGCTCGAAATCATTCACAGCGAAACCGGCGGCATGAACGAAAAACTCATGCGCGGCATGATCGCCGCTGCGCGCGCCGTGATGGAGCGGACCGGCGCCTACTGGACCGACCAGATGAACAACACCGCTCCGCTCAGCGACTATCACCGCATGGCTGAAGAGATCTGGGCCCAAACCAACGGAGCGATCGACGGATTTGTGCAGAGTGTGGGCACGTCGGCCTCGCTGCGCGGCACCAGCGAAGCGCTGCGCCAGCGGCAGCCGCAGATCAAGGTCGTTGCTGTCGAGCCGTCGGAATCTCCGGTTCTCTCCGGCGGAGCGCCAGGCTCGCACAACATCGAAGGCATCGGAGTCGGATTCGTCGTGCCGTTGTGGCACAGCGGCGTGGCCGACAGCATCGCGCACGTTTCCACTCAGGAAGCCACGGCCATGGCCTTTCGCCTGGCGCGCGAAGAAGGCGTGTTCGCGGGCATTTCCACTGGCGCCAACGTCGTCGCGGCGCTGCGCCTCGCGGCGGAACTTGGGTCCCGCGCAACCGTCGTCACCATCGTCTGCGATTCAGGGATGAAGTATCTCAAGACCTACGGCGCAAAATTCGAACAGTTCACGTCGTAACCAGCTCGTCACTCCGCCGCGACAAGCAGAATGTACCGCCGGTCTCCAGACCGGCTGTAGCGGGGGCCTCCAGACCCGCGCAGCGATGCGAGCCGTCACTCCGCCGCTGCAATCGCCTCGGCTATCCGGTCGATCGCTTCCTGCTCGCTGTCGCTGCCCGGGTAGCGGCCGTTCACCAGAATCGAGAATGCCACAATCCGTCCGCTGGCCGTGCTCACGTAACCGGAGAGCGCGTTCGCCTCGTCCAACGTTCCGGTCTTGGCCCACAGCCTGCCTTTGAGCGGTGTGTTCGCGAAACGATGATCGAGCGTCCCGTCCACGCCGGCGACAGGCAGTGTCTGGCGCCATGCGGCGCCCCACGATTGATGCGACGCGTATGCCAGCAAGTGCGTCAAGGCGCGCGGAGTAATTCTGTCATTCGCGCTCATCCCCGAGCCGTCGTAGAAAAAGAAATCCTCATCGTCAATGCCCGCATCCACCAGAAACTGCCGCACCACGCGCGTCCCCTCTTCAAAACTGCCGTCGTTGCCATGCGTCTTGCCCAGCAGACGAAGCAGCATCTCCGCGTGCAGGTTCTGGCTGACCTTATTGGTGACGGTTATGTCTTCGGCCACCGGCACAGAGATGCGCGCGGCCAGCACGCGACGGCCCTCGGGGGCTCCGGCAATCGTTCTCAGCTCAACAGGCGCAAGCTTCAGCGGCTTCTCACGCTCCTCGGCAAAGTCGCCCGCTCCCGAGGCATACTTGTGCCGCGATTCGGGATCTCCGCTCACCTTGATGCCGCGGCGCAGCAATGCCAGTTTGAACGCGTCGGCCGTGAACTCCGCCGGGTCTTCGACGGCCATCGAAACATGCAAACCGTCCGCGGGCGCAGTGCCCCATGCGCGAATGATCGTAATGCCGGGGCGCCGCTCCAAACCGGGTTGAGCTTTTTCTCCGGGCGCAGCGGGCTTCATGCTGTTGTCCACCGTAAAGTAATCCACATCGGGTACCCACTCGGCCAGCGTGTGGCCACTCCCCGCAGGATGCGCGTTGATGTTCAACTCGTCGGTATTCTCGTTGAAGGTAAGCGCGGAAACCGGCGCGCCATAGCTCCACTGCAAATCGTCCCAGCCCCATCCTTGTCCCCACGGCTCGTTGACAAAGTAGCTATCGTCGCCCACCACGGTGCCTTCCACCGCGCGAACGCCTGCTTGTTCCACCTGCTCCGCAAGCAAATCGAGCGGAGCCATCACCTTCAGCATCCGCGCATTCTCCGCGGCCTCTTCAGGGGAAACCCCGCTGGCCTGAGTCGCGTCGGCCGCGGCCGGGCTAGCCGGTGTTGTCGCTTGTCCTGCGTTTGGCAAGGCATCCGGCGTCGCAGCCGGCTGTGCCGTCGCTGGCTCTACATACGGATAAGTCCGCGCGCTGATCGTAGGATCGCCCACGCCCAGCAGAATGATGTCGCCATGCAAAACGCCGGACGCATCCACATCGCCATTCGCCACCACAAACGTCGTCCAGGTCAAAGTCTCCACAGGCAGCAGGGCATAGGCAGCCGCGGTAGTGGTCAGCTTGGTGTTTGAAGCGGGCGTAAACAATTGCGCGTCATTCAGCCCGTAGAGCGGCTGGCCGTCGAGTGTAGTCACACTGATCCCGAACTGTGCATGGCTGAGCAGGGGATCGGCAAGAATGGTCCGAACGCGGTCGGCGAGCGGGCCGGTAGTCGGCGCCGGGCGCAACGGCGGATGAGGCGCGCGCCGACCGGGCGCCTGCGCGTACAAGCCTATAGTACAAACCAAAAGGCTGCCCAACGCAATTGAGAATCGCCGCAAAATTGTCATGCCCGGAGTGTAGCAAAATAATGCCCTGAGGCGGCGTACCATCGGGAGTGGGAACCTATGCGAAACCTCGCACCTTGGCGATTGCGCACGCGCACCCTCGAGCTGGGTCGTCGCACGCTCATCTGCGGTGTGGTCAACATCACACCCGACTCATTCAGCGACGGCGGTTCCTTTCTCGACCCCGAAGCCGCGTTGATCCGCTGCATGCAATGTCTCGATGAAGGCGCGGATCTTCTCGATCTCGGCGCGGAAAGCACCCGTCCCGGCTCGCGTGCCGGCGATGCAGATGCGCTCGTCAGCGCCAAAAAAGAGCAGGCGCGGCTCTTGCCAGTTCTTGAAGAAGTCCGCAAAAGGCTGCCCCACGCAGTGCTCTCCGTCGACACCTACAAAGCCGCAACCGCGCGCGCCGCTCTCCAGGCGGGTGCCGAGATCGTCAACGACGTGAGCGGATTCACGTGGGATCCTGCCATCGCGCAAGTCTGCACTGAATTCGGCGCGGGCGTTGTCCTCTCGCACACGCGCGGCCGGCCCGAGGCATGGCGCGCGCAGCCGCAACTTGCTCCCGATGCGCTGCTCGCCACGGTACGCGACGGACTGGCCGCGAGCCTCGCTGCCGCGCAAGCAGCCGGAATCGCGTCCGATCAAATCGTCCTCGATCCCGGCTACGGCTTCGGCAAGCGATTCAGCGAGAATTACGTTCTGCTTAACCGTCAGGCCGAACTCTTAGCGCAGGGCCGTCCGTTATTCGCAGGCCTGAGCCGCAAATCGTTCCTCGGTCACACCCTCGCGCCGCTCTTTGACGGAAGCGACGCCCCGCTCGACGCGCGCGAAAACGCCAGCCTCGCTGCAATGACCACCGCGATCCTCCACGGCGCATCCATCGTGCGCGTGCACCAGGTCCGCCCCGCCGTCGAAGCCGCGCGCATCGCCGATGCCATTCTTGCCGCAGCCGCTCCGATGTAGCGCCGGTCTCCCGACCGGCTGTAGCGCGGGCGTCCTCGCCCGCGCTCCATCGAGGATCATCGTGGAATAACGAATACACAAATCCCAAAGCCGCTAAAATGGCAGCAGGCATTCTCACCGCCTCCGCCATCTATGGAAACTCAATTCGCATTCGGCAAGAACGGAATCGACGTCGAAGTTCCCAACGGCTTCGCCTACCAGGTAGTCCGCAGCCGCGCCACGCCAGCGCTCAACGACGTCACTGGCGCACTCAACGCAGCGCTCGATCATCCCATCCATAGCGAGCCGCTCGAGAAACTTGCCGCAGGCAAGCGCACGGCGGCCATTTCTGTCTGCGATATCACGCGTCCCGCGCCCAATCGCATCACTCTGCCTCCGCTGCTCCAGCGTCTCCACACCGCCGGAATTCCCAAAGAGGGCGTAACGATCCTCATCGCCACCGGCCTCCACCGCGCCGCGACCAGCGAAGAGCTCGACATCGTCCTCGGACCTGAAATCGCGGCAACCTACAACGTCGTCAGCCACGATGCGCGCGACTTCGCCGCCCACCGCTCCGTAGGCACCACGCGTCGTGGTACGCCGGTATATATCGACGAGCGTTTTGTTGCTGCCGACTTGCATATCACCCTCGGCTTCATTGAGCCGCACCTCATGTTGGGCTTTAGTGGCGGACGCAAGCTCATCATCCCCGGAGTGGCAGCGCAGGAAACCATCAAAGTCATTCACTCGCCGCGCTTCATGCGCGAGCCCCTGGCGACGGAAGGCTCCATCGAGGGCAATCCGCTGCATGCGGAGTTGCTTGAAGCCGCCGCCCTGGCGCGCCACGACTTCATTCTCGACGTCACGCTCACGCAGGAGCGCGCCATTTCCGGCGTCTTCGCCGGGCATCCCGTAAAAGCCCACGCGGCCGGAGTGGAGTTCATGGTGAACACCTCGCTCACCCCGCTCGACTCGCTCGTCGATGCGGTCATCACCTCGTCAGCCGGCTATCCGCTCGACCTCACATTTTATCAGTGCCTCAAGGGGCTCACCGCGGCGCAGCACATCGTCAAGCCGGGCGGGAAAATGCTGCTCCTCGCCGAGTGCGCCGAAGGCGTCGGCTCGCCCGAGTACGCGCGCCAGCTCGAGGCATATCCCGGTCACGCGGAGTTCCTCAAGCGGATCGAGCACACGCCCGTCGAAATCGACCAGTGGCAGCTCGAAAAACTCGCGCTGACCGGTCTCAAATACGAACTGTTCTTCTTCACGCCGGGTGCTGCGATGGAGGCATTGGGCAGTCTGCGCACCAATACGTTTGCAACCCTGGATGAAGCGATTGCCGCCGTGCTGAGCGGCCTCGCGCCCGGAGCCAAAGTGGCGCTGCTGCCCGAAGGCCCATACACTTTTGCCCGCGCCATGCCGGCCTATGCGTAGAGCGCCCGCCTAAATGCTGATCCCCACCTTGTACCGCGGCCACAGTGGACGCATCGCCCCGTGATCCACCATTGGCTCGCCGTCGCACTCCACCTCAATCACCGTCGCCGGCGTGTCCGGCGCAACCAGCGGAAGTCCCGTCAACCTGAAGCTGAACTCGTCCTGTGTGAACTCCACCTTCTTGCCCGTCTTCAGCACGCGCGCTGAAAGTACCTTCGGCTTCAGCCCGCCAATCGCCACCACCGCCTCTGGTCTGTAGAAGTCGAGCCACTCCGCCGCCGGCGTGTGCCCCGGCCAGCAAAGCACATGCACGTAAAGCGTGTTGCCCTTCCGCGAATAGTTCCAGCCCGCCGCCGGATTCAGCGTTCCCCTTTCCGAACCGTAGATCGTCTTGCCGTTCGTATCCATCCACCGGCCCACCGTCTCCAATATCTCCACCGACGATGGCGGCACCGAGCCGTCAGGCTCGGGTCCGATATTCAGCAGATAGTTTCCGCCGCCGCGCGCGCAGGTGATCAGGTTGTCCACAATCGTGCTCGGCGTCTTCCACTGATCGTCTCCGCGATTGAAGCCCCAGCTGTTGTTCAGCGTCATGCACGATTCCCACGCGCGGCCCGCTTCTGAAGCCTGGATGTGCTGTTCCGGCGTGGCAAAGTCGCCATCGAGTCCATTGCGGTTGTTCACAATGATGTCGGGCTGCAGCTCAAACACCATCTCGTTCATCCGCTCCGACTCCCACTGTTGCGCGTTCAGCGGCCACGAAACGTCGTACCACAAAATGTCGATCTTGCCGTAGTTGGTCATCAACTCGCGGATCAGCCCATGCGTGTAATCCACAAACCGCCGCCTTGCCGCTTCGTCGGTCTTGCAGATAGCGCCGTCGGGATGGTGCCAATCCATCAGCGAGTAGTAAAAGCCCACGCGCAGTCCCTCGGCGCGTGCCGCTTCCACGTATTCGCGCACCAGGTCGCGTCCGGGCCCCTGCTTCATCGCGTTGTAATCGGTCAGCTTCGTGTCCCAGTTGCAAAAGCCCTCGTGGTGTTTGGTCGTCATCACCATGTACTTCTGCCCGGCGCGTTTGGCCAGCCGCGCCCAGTCGCGCGCCGCATTGGGCTTTGGATGAAAGTGCTTCGCCAGAATCTCGTACTGCGGAATCGGCACGCCCTCGTGCTCCTTCACCCATTCGTATTGACCCACAACGCTGTAGAGACCCCAGTGGATGAACATGCCGAACTTGGCCTCGTGCCACCACGCCATGCGCGCATCCCGCGTCGCCACCTGTTTCTGATCGGCAGCCGTAGGTGCGGGCTGTGCCGCCGGTGCCTGCGCGCCTGTTCCCAGGCCATCCGCTTTGGTAGCGGCCAAGGCCACGGCGCCCGCTGCGCCAAACTGCTTCAAGAACGACCGCCTCGTGCTTTCACTCCAATCCATCGCTGCCTCCTTCTCCCTTTTCTCTATGCCCCTGAATCACAGGTGCCTTACCCCTCAACGCAACACAAAAATGTGTGCCCCATCCATTCGATCGCCGCAGCGACCGAATGGGTGGGAATGCACGAACTCCCACACGCCCATTTCAACCCACAACCAAATTCGGGTGCCCCACATCTCGATTCTGAGATGTGGGCTGGCACGAACCCCAAACCACGCACCAATTTGGTTTCTCGTTAGCGTTTACGAAAACCCCGCAAAATTCCCGCCGAGCCACTATAGCAGACCGCCGCATGCCCTGATCTCCGCCCATCCCCAACGTCAGAACGCGTGTCCTATACACTGCTGCCATGGCCGTACGCATGAAAGACATAGCCGCCGAACTGGGAGTATCAGTCGTCACAGTTTCGCGCGCCCTCCGCGACCGGCCCGACATTGCCAAAGAGACCAGAGATAAAATCCTCGACCGCGTCAAGCGCCTCAACTACCGCCCCAACCTCACCGCGCGAAGCCTTGTCACCGGCCGCAGTTCGCTCGTCGGGCTCGTCGTCCCCGATCTCATTCACCCCTTCTTCGCAGAAATTGCCAAAGGCCTCTCCAGCAAGCTGCGAGAAAAAGAGTATTACCTCCTCGTCTCCTCCTCCGAGAGCGACCCGCAATTGGAGCAGGACGAAGTCGAGCACATGCTCGCCCACCATCTCGACTGCTTCGTCGTCGCCTCCTGCCGCAAAGACACTGACACCATCCGCCGCATCAAAGAGGCGGGTGTGCCGCTGGTGCTCGTCGACCGCAACTTTCCTGGATCAGGCTCGAACTTTGTCGGCGTCGATGACGTGAAGGTAGGCGAGCTCGCCACCGAGCACCTCATCGCGCAGGGCTGCAAGCGCATCGCCCACATTCGCGGCCCCCAAACCAGCATCGGCGATGCCCGCGCCGAAGGCTACCGCAACGCACTCACGCGCCACCGCATCAAGTTCTCAAGTAATTACGTGGTGGCTTGCGGCGAAGCGTCCGACTCCGACGGCGAAACCCGCGGCCGCCGCGCCATGGAAGAGATTCTCGCCCTCAAGCCGCGTCCCGACGGCCTCCTCTGCTTCAACGACACCATCGCCCTGGGCGCCATGGAGCGCGCTCTCGAAGCCGGCCTCCGCATTCCCAGGAATCTGGCAATCGTCGGCTGCGGCAACTTCCACTACAGCAGCAAACTCCAGGTCCCGCTCTCCAGCGTCGACCAGAAATCCCGCGAGATCGGCGAGCGCGCCGCCAAAATGATCATGATTCTGTTAGAAAAGTCGCCCTCCGCGCGCCCGCGTAGCATCATCCTTGAACCGGAACTGATCGCAAGAGAGTCATCGCATCTCAAGTAGCCGCGCTCTAGTTCTCTGTCGGCCGCTCAACCCGGTCGATCACCAGCACCTCCGCCGGAATCTTCCCCGGCACGAGCTTCAGCCCGAGTTGTTCCTCGATCGCCTCGAACAGCGGCGGTGGAGCGTTGGCATTGTCGCCCGCAGCCGGCGCGCGCATCCCCAGCGCGCTGAACTGCGACTCATCCGGCGTCCACCTCAAATCGAAGTCGAACGTCCCCGCGATCCCGGTCTTGTCCACCACCGGCCTGTCCGAAACCACAAACGACAGCCATCGCACAAAATGCGACAGCGGCTCACTCCTGAAGATGCACGCCCCCATGTGCTGGCACGAAGCGCCATGTCCTCCGCTTGCCTCCGCCGCCTTTAGCTTCGATCCACCCTTCGCAACGGTCAAGGTATAAGCCGAAAGCGTCCGCTGTTCCCGGTGAAACTTGAGCTGAAACCGATCGGCCAAAAGCTTCTCGAGCATTTCCCCCAGATGCTCGTTGACCTGAACTCCTTCCCCGGCCACAGCCTCGACATCGTATTCGTCCGTTGTCATCCATGCCGGGCCTCCCGCAATCTCCCGCGCATCCACCCTGTAGGCCATCATCAGCAGGTCTCTCACCGTCACGCTATACGCTGTAAACCGTCGCCCCTCTTCCCGGTCGCGCATCCTGTTCGGATTAGGATCCTTGACCGGCTTGATCGTCGCCGCTTCAAACGCCGGCGCTGCCGTTTGCGTCGGCGCACTTGCCGCCGTCTGCGCCTGGCTGTGCGCCGCACAACTCATCGCGGCAATAATCCCCGCGGCTGTAAATGAAATGAAGGCTCTTCCAAAGAATCCATGCAGAAACGAAACACGCTTGGTCATCGTACGACCATTCCTTTCTTGATTCCGAAATCCAATAATCGTTAATTCGCCGTCGGCCGCTCTATATGATCGACGACAATCACGTCCACCGGCCCGTGCGCAGGCTCCAGCTTCAGCCCGAGCTGTTCCTGAATCGCCTCGAACAGCGGCGGCGGCAAACTGGAATCCTCTGCGGGCGGCCTATAAAAAAGGCCAAGGCGGGAAAACTGAGACTCGTCGGGCGTCCATCGCAATGTGAAATCGAATGCTCCTGCAATCCCGGTCTTGTCCACCACCGGGCGATCCAAAACAACAAACTGCATGAATCTTGCAAAATCCGAGAGCGTTCTTTTCCTGAAGGCGCACACTCCGGGATGCTCGCACGCGGAATTCTCGACGCCCTGAGGATCCGCCGATTTCAATTTTGGCCCGCTCTTGGCAACCACCAGCAGATAAACGGCGAGCGGCCTCTGCTCATGATGAAATGCGAGCTTGAAGCGGTCCGCCAGAAGCTCCTGAAACAGCATTTCCTCCTTCTGCTCATTATTCAGATCAACGCCTTCAACGGCCTCTGCATCGATATCGTACTCATCGGTTGCCATCCATGCCGGCCCGTTTGCTATCTGCCCGGGATCGAGCTCGTAACCCATCATGATCAGGTCCCTCACGGCTACATTACGTGCGTAAAGGTGGCGGCCATCTGTTCGATCCAGGATGTTGGGGCTGGGGTTCTTGACTGGCTTGATTGCAGCCACCTCAAGCACGGGCGTTGCCGTTTGTGCCGGCACGGTTGGCGATTTCGCCTGGCCGAGTGCTGGGTGGCAAATGACGGCGAAGGTCCCTGCGGCTATCCATGAGAGGGGGACTCTTCCAAAGAATCCGTGTAGATGCGAAACACGCTTGGTCATCGTGCGACCATGCCTTTCTTCAGCGGTTTGCCTATTGTTTGTCGGTTGCAAGGTAAACGACCACGCCGCCCAGCAGCAGAACCGTGGCCAGTACGGGGACCAGCACCAACCAGCCCCACGCGGAGCCAGCCAGCGATCCGGAGCTCAGGCCGTCCCACTGCGATGCGGCAGCCTGCGGTAATTGCGCGAGCCAGTCTTGCCAGAAGCTCCATGTCAGCCAATCGGCGCCGTTGCGCGCCTCAAAACCGGCAAATCCCAATGCAGCAAGAACCGTCACCGCGCAAGCAAAAACCTGTGCGCCCAGCAAGGGCCGGGCAACGCGTTCCACGGCAGCATTGCGCCTCCGCAGTTGCGCGCGCCACAACAAAACCGCAGGGGCCACGGGCCGCGCCGCCGCAACCGATTCCACACGCGCCTGCTGGAAGGCCTCTGAAACCAGCACCAAATCACCGCAACTCCGGCAGCCGCCCACGTGCGCGCGCAGCTCGGCCGGGCACGCATCCGGCCATTGGCCTCGTGCCATCAGTTGGCGTACTTCTTTCTCATACGGGCAAGATGTCAGATTCATGATCTCCTCCCGTCCGCCGCGCCACTACCCCGCAGCAAGCCTGCAATCTTGCGCCGCGCGCGAAAAAGCAGCAACCGAATGCTCGCCGCATGCAAACCCATCACCTTCGCAATCTCGCGATGCGAGTAGCCCTCGGCGTGGGCCAGCCACAGCATCTGCCGCTCTCTCGGCTTCATTTGCTTTAGCGCCGGCCCCAGTAGAATCTGCGCTTCGGACTGCGCAGCACCGCCGTGCACGGCAAAAAACTCTTCGGGAATCTCTTCAATCGATGCGGCCCGCGGTCGCCGCCAATAATCGCGCAGCAGATTGGTGCCGATACGGAAAAGGTAAAGCCGCGCCGCCGCCTCGCCATCGGTCGCCAGTGAGGGAGCCCCCGCCGCGCACAAAAATCGCACGTAGCTCTCCTGCATCAAGTCGTCGGCCAAAGCGGGATCGGCGGAAGACCGCGCCAGGTAAGCCCACAGCGGACGCGCCGAGCGCGAGTAAAACGCGGCAAAAGCCTCGTTCTCCATCGCAGGCTCAGCGGTGCGGGCGGCATCTTCCTCGCCGCCCCGCCATGCGTTCGGTAGTGCAATCTCCCACTGCATACGCGTTCGTTTCTCCGCAGGCGCCACGTCCGGCTCCTCCTTGGCTCACCATCTGTCTTATGAGCCGAAGGGCGCGCCGGCCCCAGTCTGCGTTCCATCCTTTTCCGGCATCAAGCCCAACCGCTTGGCCAGAACCCATGTCGCTCCTGCCGAAAGAATAAACCCGATTCCCGGCATCAGCAGCAGCGTTCCCACAATAAGCATGGGCTCTGACGTATCGGGCCCCGCGTTCCGCAGCAGCAGAAACCCGATGCCCAAAAGCGCCAATACAATGCCGGCCGAGAGCGAAGTCAGCACACGCGAAACGGTGTTCGGCATGCGCTGGCCGATCTCAAGGTCCGACGCATTGGGCGAATTCATCAGGAACCGCTTGCCCGCCGCTGTCTCCATATACGCAACCAGATCCTGATTGGTGCCAAGCTTTTCGATCAAGCGGCCATGAATCTCGCTTTGCTGCTTGAAGGTGCGGTTCCAGCGGCGGCTGTCGACAAAGATGCGGATGATCCACACTAGGGCGGCAAAGAAGCCCAGAGACACCACCATGGGAATTAGATCTCCCACAACTCTGGGCGCACTCGTCTCCTGTTGCGCCTGCTGCGCCAGGTCCGGCCAAACCACGCGCTCCAGCCCCTTGTCGCGCCGTCTGTCGTTCGGATTGAGCTTGCCGAACAAATAAAACTCGGGGTTGCGCGCAATGTCTGGGTGGCCGGCCATGTACTGCGCCAGCTCGGGATTGCTGCGCGCCACATATTGCTGATCGGCCAGCAGCGAGGGATCGGCCGCCACCGCAGCCGTCATCGTAGGGCTCAGGCGCAGCAGGTGCAGCATTTGATCCTGCACATCGGCCACGTCCTTCTCGCTGGGTATTTGCACGGCGGGCGCGGCTGCGGCGTGAGTTTGGGCAACCGCCAGGGGCGTGGCGGCCAATGTGAGTGCGCTCGTAGCGCAGAAGATCCATGCGGCAGTTCTCATTCGTGCGTTCATAATGTTTTTCCTCATTGATTGAAGTCACCAGGACGCGTCTGCCAATAGAACGAAGCTGCGGGGCCATTGGTTAACAGGGAAGTTTGCGCCGCACGGAACTCGCAACCACCGGGGTTTAAAATTAAAGAGGTCGCGGGTTGTCCACCGCACCAAAATCCATGCCCGCGCGCAGCGGACCCAATACAACTTGCTGCGGCGGGGTTTCGTGTGGAAGTGGGAAGGCGAATGCGAGCAAAGACGGCTGTGGTGCTGGGCGCCCAATGGGGCGACGAGGGCAAGGGCAAGATTGTCGACGTGCTGAGCGAGCGGTTCTCCGCCGTGGCGCGCTACGCGGGCGGCCATAACGCCGGCCACACCGTCATCATTGGCGAGCACAAGTTCGTCCTCCAACTCATTCCCTGCGGCGTCATCCGTCCCAACTGCAAAGGCGTCATCGGCAACGGCGTCGTCCTCGATCCTATCTATTTTTTGGACGAAGTCGACCGCGTCCGCAAAACTGGCCTCGACATCGACGGCCGCCTCTTCGTCTCCAATCGCGCGCAGGTCATCCTGCCCTATCACCGCATGATTGAGCTGGCTGCGGAAACCGCACCCGGCCGCCAGAAGATCGGCACCACCAGCAAAGGCATCGGACCGGCCTACGAAGACAAAATGGCGCGCAGCGGCCTCCGCGTCGTCGATCTGCTCAACACCTCGCTGCTCAAAACCCATATTGACGCGGCCTGCGAAGAAAAAAACGCCATCGCCCACGCCCTCTTTGGCACCGATCCCCTCGATCCCGCCAAAATGTACGACGATTACGCCGCCGCCGCCGAGCGCATTCGCCCATTAGTCGCCGATACCGGCCGCCTGCTCCACGGCATCCTCGCCAAAGGCGGCAGTGTCATGTTTGAAGGCGCGCAGGGCACCATGCTCGATATCGATCACGGCACCTATCCCTATGTCACATCGTCCTCGGCCACCGCCGGCGGCGCGTCTACGGGAACCGGCGTCGGACCCACCGCCATCGGCACCGTCATCTCCGTCACCAAGGCTTATGTAACCCGCGTGGGTGGCGGCCCCTTCCCTACAGAGATCCATGGCGCCATCGGCGATCATCTCCGCGCCCGCGGCCACGAGTACGGCGCTGTCACGGGCCGTCCCCGCCGCTGCGGATGGCTCGATATCCCGCTCCTCCGCTACTCCAACCAGGTCAACGGTGCGGAATGGCTGGTCGTCACCAAGCTCGACGTCCTCGACGAGCTCGACGAAATCTCCATCTGCACCGGCTACGAGGTTGACGGCAAAATCAGCGACGAAATTCCCGCCGACGTGCGCGATCTCGAGGCCATCAAGCCCGTCTACACCACGTTCAAGGGCTGGCGTCAGTCCACTGAGGGCATTACCGAATACGACAAATTGCCGCAGGCCGCCCGCCACTACCTCGCCTTCCAGGAGCGCGAGAGCGGAGCCAAAATCGGCATGATCTCCACCGGCCCCGACCGCGACCAGACCATTGTGCTGCCGGAGTTTGCCGCCGCCCTCGACCGCATCCACGCGTAAGAAGCAACAGGTCGGCAAGTCAGCGGGTCGGCCTCCGGCCCGCGTTCACGATTCACGATCCACCCGTTCCCGCTCCCTTTCTTCGCCCATTTCCGTCCAATTTCCGGCTCGGGAAATCGGCGGTAATCGCTCATCGAACCTTCGGTTCGCTTTTTAACGAAAATTCCATTTGACCAGAACTCGGTTTCGGGACTACTGTGTACCCGTATGCCGGGTTCATCGATCGACCCATTGAGCCCCATTCGTTTTCACCGGTTGGCTCCCCGGTGGACAATGGCCGCAGTTCTCACTCTCGCAGTCGGCGCCATTCCTCTATTCGCTGGTGGTTTGTCGCTGGGGCAGAAGCACGAAAGCCGCCACGAGATCGATCAGCTCGAGGATGAGTGGCGCACCGCCGTTCTCAACTCCGACGCCAAAGCCTTGGATTCTCTGCTGGCCGACGACTACATGGCCATCACGCCCGCTGGAACCCTCCAGTCACGCGACGAAGCCCTGCAAAACCTGCGCTCTCGCCGCGTGCATTTCACCTCACTCACCATCACCGACCGCAAAGTGCGCTTCTACGGACCGACTGCTGTTGTCACCTCATTGGCCAGCATTCAAGCCACTACGCCCGACGGCCAGGTGACCGGCGAATATCGCTATACCCGCGTCTATGTGCGCAACGCGCAGGGCGTTTGGAAGGTCGTGAGCTTTGAAGCCAGCCACGTCCGCAAGCCCGGCCCGCACAAGCGCATCGAACTCCATTAGCGCCCAGAATAAATCCAGTAACCTATCACCAACAAAACAATACATTTAGTGTGGTCTCCTGCGTCATCCAGCGGCAGGATTCCGAAAGATTCCCGCCGACCCCATCCTCCCCTTGAAAAGAATGGCCCCGCGGGGTACACTAAAAGCAATATAGGACTAAATGAGTCCTATATTACGGGATTCCGGGTTGAGCCTTTGCCCTCTCGTTTCTTGAAAGCGGCAGGCGCTTCAAAAAATCCCTTTCAGTACTGATTCCCGTGGAGGTTCAATGAGTTCGACTGTCGATACAATTCGCGATCTGGCGGCACAGGATTACAAGTGGGGTTTTGTCACCGAGATTGACGAAGACCGCGTCCCCAAGGGACTAAATGAAGACATCGTCCGCCTCATCTCGGCGCGCAAAGGCGAGCCTGCCTTCATGCTGGAGTGGCGCCTGAAGGCCCTCGAGTACTGGTTCAAAATGGAGCGCGAGCAGGGCGAGCCCAAGTGGGCCAACGTCACGTTCCCTCCCATCGACTACCAGAACATCGTCTACTACTCCGCTCCTAAGCAGAAGCCGTCGCTCGACAGCCTCAATCAAGTCGATCCCGAACTGCTCAAGACCTATGCCAAGCTCGGCATTCCCATCGATGAGCAGAAGCGCCTCTCCAATGTGGCCGTCGACGCGGTCTTCGACTCTGTCTCCGTCGCCACCACATTCAAAGACAAGCTCGGCGAGATGGGCGTCATCTTCTGCTCGTTCTCTGAGGCGGTGCAAAAGCATCCCGACCTCATCAAGAAGTATCTCGGCACTGTGGTTCCGCACACAGACAACTTCTACGCGGCCCTCAACGCCGCCGTCTTCACCGATGGTTCGTTTGTCTACGTGCCCAAAGGCGTGCGCTGTCCCATGGAGCTTTCCACCTACTTCCGCATCAACGCCGCGGAGACGGGCCAGTTCGAGCGTACCCTCATCATTGCCGACGAGGGCGCATCCGTCAGCTATCTCGAGGGCTGCACCGCTCCCATTCGCGACACCAATCAGCTCCACGCCGCCGTCGTCGAACTCATCGCGCTTGACGACGCCCAGATCAAGTACTCCACCGTGCAGAACTGGTATCCCGGCGACAAGGAAGGCCGCGGCGGCATCTACAACTTCGTCACCAAGCGCGGCAAGTGTGCGGGTCGCAACTCCAAAATCTCCTGGACGCAGGTTGAAACCGGCTCCTCGATCACCTGGAAATATCCCAGTTGCATCCTGCAAGGCGACAACTCCGTGGGCGAGTTCTATTCGGTAGCGCTCACCAACAATCGCCAGCAGGCCGACACCGGCACCAAGATGATTCACATCGGCAAGAACACGCGCTCCACCATCGTGTCCAAGGGTATCTCTGCCGGCTTCGGGCAAAACACCTACCGCGGCCAGGTCAAGATCATGAAAGGCGCAACCGGCGCACGCAACTACACACAGTGCGACTCGCTGCTCATCGGCGACAAGTGCGGCGCGCACACCTTCCCCTATATCGACGTGCGCAACGGCTCCGCGCGCATGGAGCACGAAGCGTCCACTTCCAAAATCGGCGAAGATCAGCTCTTTTACCTGCGCCAGCGCGGCCTCAAAACCGAAGACGCAGTTTCCATGATCGTGAACGGCTTTTGCAAAACCGTCTTCAAGGAACTGCCCATGGAGTTCGCCGTAGAAGCGCAAAAGCTCCTCGGCGTAAGCCTCGAAGGCAGTGTCGGCTAATTCGAAACGCGAAAGGGCACGACTTTAGTCGTGCCAAAGAAAGACCAAAAACATTCGGGGGCTTTAGCCCCCACAGCAATCCCCAACGTACGAACGGAGACAAAACAACCAATGCCACTGTTAGAAATTCAAGATCTGCACGCCTCGGTCGACGGCCACGAAATCCTCAAAGGCGTGAACTTAACCATCAACGCCGGCGAAGTGCACTCCATCATGGGCCCCAACGGCTCCGGCAAGAGCACGCTGGCCGCTGTGCTGGCCCGTCGCGACGCCTACGAGGTCACCAGAGGCAAAATTCTCTTCCAGGGCAAAGACCTGCTCGAAATGGATCCTGAAGAAGCCGCCTGCGAAGGCGTGTTTCTCGCCTTCCAATATCCGGTGGAGATTCCCGGCATCGGCAACGCCTATTTCCTGCGCTCGGCCATGAACGCCATGCGCAAGTACCACGGCCAGGAAGAGCTCGACGCGATGGATTTTCTGCCCCTCTACAAGGAGCGCATGAAACTTCTCGAAATGGACGAGAAGTTCATGAACCGCTCCGTCAACGAGGGCTTCTCCGGCGGCGAAAAAAAACGCAATGAGATTCTGCAGCTCTCCATGCTCGAGCCCAAGCTCGCCATTTTGGACGAGACTGATTCCGGCCTCGACATCGACGCGCTCCGCATAGTCGCCCAGGGCGTCAACGCAATGCGCAGCCCCGAGCGTTCGTTCCTCGTCATCACGCACTACCAGCGCCTGCTCGACTACATCGCGACCGACTTCGTGCACGTGCTGGTCGACGGCAAGATCGTTCGCTCCGGCGGCCCCGAGCTAGCCCTCGAACTCGAAGACAAGGGCTACAGCTCGTCCGAAGCCGCCGAGCAACAAGCGCTGCCTGCCTAACGAACACAGATTCGCAGACGCATCAGGAACGCACGAAACGCGAAAGGGCACGACTTTAGTCGTGCCGTAAACGACAAACAAAAATCGGGGGCTTTAGCCCCCGAGGCATTCTGACCAGAAGAACCACAGCAGGAAAGACGAGAAAGCAATGGAAACCACGACCCCACGGTTGGAAAAATATTTCGAAGCCTACCAAGATGTCCGCGCCGAAGGCGTGGAGCGCGAGCCCGTCTGGCTGCAGCAGCTCCGCGAAGACGGCTGGGCGCGTTTCAGCGCCAAGGGTTTTCCTTCCACGCACGACGAGGACTGGCGCTTCACCAATCTCGCTTCGCTCGCCAAGACCCCCTTCCGCCGCGCCATCAAGGGCGAGTTCGCAGTCTCGCCCGCGCAGCTTGAGCCCTTTCGCGTAACCGGCGCAGCCTGCCAGTTGGTCTTCGTCAACGGCCACTTCACTCCCGAGCTTTCCGATCTCGGCAACTTGCCCGAAGGTCTCCTGGTCTGTTCGTTAGCCAAAGCCATCGACTGCGGCCGTGAAGGCTGCGCTCCCGAAGGCATCGAGCAGCACCTCGGCCGTTATGCCGACATGAGCCGCGACGTCTTTACCGCGCTCAACACCGCGCTCTGGGAAGATGGTGCGTATCTGCGCATCCATCGCGGAGTCGTGCTCGAGCAGCCCATTCACCTTCTGTATGTTTCGGCGGCCGCCGGCACTGAGATCGCGACCCATCCGCGCACTCTCGTCATTGCGGAGGACAAGAGCCAGGCCGCAATCATCGAAGATTACGTATCGCTCGGCAGCGAGGCCGCATTTTCGAATGCCGTTACCGAGCTCGCCGCCGGCCAGGACGCCGTCATCTCGCACTTCCTCATCGAGCGCGAAAATCTGGCCTCCTTCAACGTCACCACGCTACGCATCGAGCAGTCGCGCAGCGCCAATGTCGATTCGCACTCCATCCTGCTGGGCGGTGGTCTGGTGCGCAACAACGTGCATCCCGTGCTCAACGGCCAAGGCGCGGAGTGCCTCATCAACGGCCTCTTCGTCGGCGCCGGTCGCCAGCATATCGACAACTACATGCTCGTCGAGCACGCCCAGCCCCACTGCAACAGCCGCCAGTTCTACAACGGCATTCTCGCCGACAGCGCACGCGGCGTCTTTCACGGCCGCATCGTGGTGCACAAGGACGCGCAAAAGACCGACGCCAAGCAGACCAATCGCAATCTGCTGCTCAGCGACAATGCGCGCATCGACACCAAGCCGCAGCTCGAAATCTATGCCGACGACGTAAAGTGCACGCACGGCGCAACCATCGGCCAAATCGACGAGTCACAGCTCTTCTACTTGCGCGCGCGTGGCATTGCCGAGGCCGAAGCGCGCAACCTGCTGCTCTATGCCTTCGCGGGCGAGTGCCTTGACCGCATGAAGGAGCCGGCGGCGCGCGAATTTGCGGAGAAACTTATTCGCGTGCGGCTCGAGGAATTGTCGCGCGCCGTGCAGGCTTCCGCACCCGTCGCAGCCGTCAAAGAGGAAGCGCAGAATTGGGAGGAAGTGGGATGAGTACCGCCATACATCGGACCGGCCTTGGCTTGTCGGCACAGGATGTGGAGCAAATCAAGCGCGACTTCCCCATCCTTGACCAGAAGATCCACGGCCATAAGCTGGTCTACCTGGATAGCGCAGCCACTTCGCAAAAGCCGCGCGCGGTCATCGACGCTCTCGTGCGTTATTACGAGCACGACAACGCCAACATCCATCGCGGCGTTCACACGCTCAGCGTGCGTGCCACCGAAGCGCACGACGAGGCCCGCGAAACGGTGCGCCGCTTCATCCAGGCAGCTGACGCCAACGAAATCATCTTTGTCCGCAGCGCAACCGAAGCCATCAATCTCGTGGCGGAGACATACGGCCGCGTCAACGTGGGCGAAGGCGACGAGGTGCTCATCACCGCCATGGAGCACCATTCCAACATCGTGCCGTGGCAGATGCTGTGCGACGAAAAGCGCGCCCATTTGCGCGTTGCGCCCATCAACGACGCCGGCGAACTCGATCTCGACGCATTCGAAAAGCTCATCTCGCCGCGCACGCGTATCGTCGCCGTGACTCATGTCTCGAATGCGCTCGGCACGGTAAACCCGATTCGCAAAATCGTTCAGCTCGCTCATGCGCACGATGTCCCCGTGCTGGTAGACGGCGCGCAGGCTGTTCCGCATTTGCCTGTCGACGTGCAGGCCCTGGGCTGCGACTTCTACGTCTTCTCCGGTCACAAGGTCTACGGGCCCACCGGCATCGGCGTGCTTTACGGGAAAGAAGAAATCCTCGCGGAGATGCCGCCGTACCAGGGTGGCGGCGACATGATCAGCTCTGTCACCTTCGAAAAGACGACCTACAACGTAGTGCCCTACAAATTCGAGGCCGGCACTCCCGACATCGCCGGCGCCATCGGCCTGGGCGCGGCGCTCGAATATATCTCCAAAATCGGCATGGACAGAATTGCCGTACACGAGCACGACCTGCTCGTCTACGCAACGGAAAAAGTCAGCGCTGTGCCCGGCGTGCGGCTCATCGGCACCGCCGGGGAGCGCGCCGGCGTGGTCTCCTTCGTAATGGAGGGCGTCCATCCCCACGATCTCGGCACCATCCTCGACCGCGAGGGCGTTGCCATTCGCACCGGCCACCACTGCGCGCAGCCGGTTATGGATCGTTTCGGAATCGCCGCCACCGCGCGCGCATCCTTTGCCGTGTACAACACGCGCCAGGATGTTGACGCGCTCGTAGAAGGAATGCGCAAGGCGCATGAGGTGTTTGCGTGACATCGGAACTTGGCGATCTTTATCAGGAAGTAATACTCGAGCACAGCAAGGCGCCGCGGAATTTTCGCCGCCTCACCTCCGCGAATCACGAAGCTGAGGGCTACAACCCGCTGTGCGGCGACCGCTGCTCGATCTATATCGATATGGAGGGCGACAAAATTAACGAGATCGGCTTTCAGGGCTCCGGCTGCGCCATCTCGCGCGCCTCGGCTTCCATGATGACGCAGATGGTGAAGGGCAAAACCAAGGCCGAAGCCGTAAAGCTCTTCGAGCAGTTCCATGGTCTCGTTACTGGCAACGACGAAGCCGCCAAAGCAGAAGATCTCGGCAAGATGGCCGTTTTCGGTGGCGTCTCCAAGTTTCCCGCGCGCGTCAAGTGCGCCACGCTCGCCTGGCACACGCTGCAATCCGCCCTCGAAGCCGACAAGAAACAGGAACCCGTCTCCACCGAATAACGAGTTAGATTAGAAAAGCGCGCTGTCATCCTGAGCGTAGGTCGCTTCGGCGACCGGAGTCGAAGGATCTGCGGTTGCCTTTCAACAAATGCATGCTTCACAACAATGGCCAGGAAAAACTGAAACCGGTTAAGAGCCGCGCGCAACACCAGATGCAAATAATGACGAATCCCACATCGAATCCGGACGCCGCCGCCCCCTTCCACGAAGACCTGATCTGGAAGGCGCTAAAGACCGTCCGCGATCCCGAGATCCCCGTCAACATCGTCGACCTTGGCCTCATCTACGCCGCCGCTGCCGCCGACGTCGAAGGCGGCAAGCGCATCGAAGTCCGTATGACCCTCACCGCTCCCGGTTGCAGCATGTCCGACGTTATCAAAGCCGAAGTCGAGCGCAAGCTCGCCGCACTCCCCGAAGTCCGCGAAGTCAAAGTCGAAATCGTCTTCGATCCCCCCTGGGACAAGAGCCGCATGTCCGAAGCCGCCAAACTCCACCTCGGCTTCGACTCCGATTTCGGCGCGCCCGCGCCGCCGCCCGGCTCCTTCAAAATCCTCCGCTAAATTCCCGCCGCTTCGCATTCCTCAACCGCACGAGGCCACGCCAACCCCCTCAGATCGACGTTTGTCACAGGAATCCACTCGCACCATAAAGACCTGACTCCACAATAGATATGCTGCGTCCCGATGGATGCAAACCGTGAGTCACTTGTCAACCCGTCATTCACCTATGTAGAACGGCCCCGTTGCGGGAAAACTGTGCACGGAACGTTTGCACTCCGTGAAAAGGGGGGCCGGAGCGCAGGCTTCAAGTTCCGGCACCGGCTGAATTCCGCGTAATCCGATGTCGAGCCTCACAAGCGCACCTTTTCACCAGTCAAGTTGTCATGGCTTTTCAGCACGAGATAGAAAACCAATGTCGCACTCATTCCATCTTTCGCGCCGGCGCTTTTTACAATCGATGGCCGCGGTCGCAGCCGCTACTCAGGTAAAACGGGCGCTGCCCGCATCCCTCGTGCGTCCGGTGCTCGCCAATGCCGAGGCGTGCTCGGCCTCTCAGTGTCTCGACTCCGGCTGGGAGTATTATCGCGGCGCGCTCGACGGAACCTGGGAGGTCTGGCGCGGCGACGAAATCGCCGTCTGGGAAAAAGTCTCCCTGCCCCACTGCTTCAATAGCTACGATGCATGCGATCCCGATACACCTTACTATCGCGGCCACGGCTGGTATCGCACGCATCTGCCCATCGCCAATCCCTTCAAAGACGGCCGCACATTGCTTTACTTCGAAGGCGCCGGCCAAACCTCGCATGTCTACATCGGCGGCGCGTTGGTCGGCTCGCACATCGGTGGCTACGACGAATTCGTATTCGACATTACCGACGCTGTTGCCGCCGCGCCTGCCGGCAACAGCGGCGTTCCCATCGCCATCCTCTGCGACAACTCCGAAAATCTCGAGCGCCCTCCTTCCGATCTCAGCGACTTCAGTCTCTACGGCGGCCTCTACCGTCACGTCCATCTGGCCTATGTCCCCGCAGTCTCGTTGGAAGCTGTTCACATCACGCCATCGTTTCTCCCCGGCTCTGCGGCCACTGTCCATGTCAAGGGCCGCCTCTATAACCCGTTGAAATTTTCCGGCAACGCCGCGGTCACCGTAAGAATCGCCGATGCTGCCGGAAAAACCATCGCCCATCACGACAAATCTCTCGCCGCTTGGGATGCGGAAACTGAAATCGCCTCCACCAGCATTGCCACGCCCGCACTCTGGTCGCCCGAGCATCCCAATCTCTACACCTGCAGCGTCACGCTCACCACGCCTTACGGCAAGAGTGTCGTCAACGAGCGCTTCGGCATCCGCCACACGGAGTTCGTCGACTACGGTCCCTTCAAGCTCAACGGCGAGCGCTTGCTGCTCCGCGGTACGCAGCGCCACATGGACCATGCAGGCTTCGCGGCCGCTGAGCCAGACGCGCTCATCCGCATCGAAATGGAACTGGTCAAAGCCATGGGCGCAAACTTCATCCGCCTCGGCCACTATCAACAGGCCAAACTGGTGCTCGATCTCTGCGACGAGCTCGGCCTCCTCGTTTGGGAAGAAGCCCCGTGGTGCCGCTCCGGCGTGGGCGACGAAAAATGGCAAGACCAAACCCGCCTCATGCTCGCCAACATGATCGATCAGCACTTTAATCACCCCAGCGTCATCCTATGGGGCCTCGGCAACGAGGATGATTGGCCCGGCGAGTATCCCACGCTCGACGAAACGGCCATCCGCGCCTTCATGCAGGAGATGAACTCGCTCGCCCACCAGATGGACCCGTCGCGTTTCACCTCGCTGCGCCGCTGCGATTTTGCGCGTGGCATCCCCGACGTCTACTCGCCCTCCATCTGGGCCGGCTGGTACAGCGGCGTCTACACCGACTATCAAGTCGCGCTCGAAAAGGAACACGGGCAGATCAAGCGCTTTGTTCACATCGAGTGGGGCGCTGACAGTCATGCCCGCCGCCACTCGGAGAACCCGGAGCCGGCGGTGAAGGCTCCAGTTGGCGCAGACCTTTCTGAGAACACCCCGGACTCGCTGCAAAAGGGAGCCAGGGCTGCTGCATCGCGCGATGGCGACTGGTCTGAGACCTACGCCTGCGACCTCTTCGATTGGTATCTCAAAGTGCAAGAAAATCTACCCTGGCTCGCCGGGTCGGCGCAGTGGGCCTTCAAGGACTTCACAACGCCCCTGCGCGTCGAAAATCCCGTCCCGCGCGTAAACCAGAAGGGCGTCATCGAGCGCGACATGACCCGGAAGGAAGGCTACTTCGTCTTCCAGTCCTATTGGTCCCAGCAGCCCATGGCGCACATCTACGGCCACACCTGGCCCGTGCGCTGGGGCGAGGAAGGCCAGGCGCGCACCGTCAAGGTCTATTCCAACTGCTCCACCGCCGAGCTCTTCGTCAACGGCAAATCCGCTGGCACGCGCCAGCGTAATAGCCAGGATTTTCCCGCCGCCGGCCTGCGCTGGATGGTCAAATTCGCTCCCGGCAAAAACCATCTCCGCGTTGTCGCCGCGAAGAACGCCGTCACCGTCAGCGACGAAGTTCGGTTCGAATACCAGACCGCAAAGTGGGGCAAGCCGGCCCGCTTCGCCATTGCGCAGATTGCCCGCGACAAAGAAACGGTAACCCTTGAAGCCACCGCCCTCGATGCAAAAGGCGTACTCTGCCTCGATGCGAAAAACATCGTGCGCTTTTCTCTTGCCGGCAGCGGATCACTCATCGACAACCAGGGCACGTCCACCGGCTCCCGCGTCGTGCAGCTCTATAACGGCCGCGCCCGCATCTCCATCCTCGCGAACGGCGGCCCGTCCACAGCAAGCGTCACCAGCGAAGGCATTGCCCCCGCCTTCGTAACCGTCTCCGCCT
>Ga0302320_10002929_pt1 | contig 39890 bp, 37 predicted proteins | sample Bog_T0_3_FD_202130 | JGI IMG/M metagenome (GOLD analysis project Ga0302320, IMG submission 202130) | Peat permafrost microbial communities from Stordalen Mire near Abisko, Sweden - Bog_T0_3 | ecosystem: Environmental > Terrestrial > Soil > Wetlands > Peat | place: Sweden: Abisko, Stordalen Mire... | reverse complement strand
ATCCTCGCCTCCTACCGTTTCGATCGCTACAAGGCGGCGCCAGAGGATCCCGCCGAGCGGCCGGCCGCGCTGGAGGAGCTGATCCTCAGCACACCCACGGACGTCGCCGCGGCACTGGCCCGCGCACAGGTGCTCGCCGAGGCGGCCAATGGCGCGCGGACGCTCCAGGACACGCCCGCCAACGACATGACGCCAACGGACCTCGCGAACCGCGCGAAGGCGCTGGCAGACGAGCTCAAGCACGTCAGCGTCAGCGTCGAGGGGCGGGCCGAGATCATCGCCCGCGGGATGGGCGCGTTCGCAGCCGTCGCCGCCGGCAGCTACGAGGAGCCGGCGCTGATCACGATGCGCTACGACGGGCCCCACGCGAGCGGCCCGATACTGGGCTTCATCGGCAAGGCGGTGACGTTCGACACCGGCGGCATCTCGCTCAAGCCGGGGGACCACCTGGAGGAGATGAAGTACGACATGTCGGGCGGCGCGGCCGTGATCGAGGCGGTCGGCGCGATCGCGCGACTCGCGCTGCCGGTTCGCTTGATCGCCGTCGTCGGCGCGACCGAGAACATGCCCGGTGGCCGCTCGGTCAAGCCCGGCGACGTCGTCCGCACGCTCGCCGGCATCAGCGTCGAGGTCAACAACACCGACGCCGAGGGACGCCTCGTGCTCGCCGACTGCATCGCCCACGCGATCGCGGAGGGCGCCGAGCGCCTGATCGATCTCGCGACGCTGACCGGCGCCTGCCTGGTCGCGCTCGGCCACAGCCACGCCGGGCTGTTGAGCAACAACGACGAGTGGTGCGCGCAGGTGGCCGCGGCGGCGCAAACCACCGGCGAGCTGGCCTGGCGCCTGCCGCTGCATCCCGAGTACGCGAAGCTCGTCAGGGGCACCTTCGCCGACCTCAACAACGCACCCGGGGGGCGCCTGGCCGGCGCGATCACCGCCGCGGAGTTCCTGCGCCGCTTCGCCGGCGAGACGCCGTGGGCGCACCTCGACATCGCGGGCACCGCCTGGAACCTCGGCCGCCCCTACGCCGAGACCGGCGGCTCGGGCTACGGCGTGCGCCTGCTGGTCGAGCTGGCCGGCGCGAGCGCCGCGGCCGGCTGAGGGGCGCTCAGCTCTCGAGCTTGGCGCGCACCTCGTCGTACTGCTCGACAGTGATCTCGCCGCTCGCCAGCCGCCGGGCCAGGATCTCGAGGGCGGAGGGGGCCGGCGCAGCGGGCGCGGCCACGGGCGTCTCGTGCGGCGCGGGCGCCGCCGCGGGGGGCGGCGATGGGGAGCCGGCCGGGGGCAGGACGCCGCGGCCGGCGGCTCCGAGTAGCCGCGCCACGAACACCACCATCGCCGTGATCGCTGCGACGAACACGAGCAGCACGAGGATCCCCACCAGCACGTGCGCGGCTCCGTTCCAGTAGTAGGCGAGCGTCGGCATCGGCCAAGACAGTAGCGCCCAAAAGGCAGCCGCAGGCGCCGGTAGGCGATGATGGCGCCATGGCGACGGACGGCGTGGGGGAGATCGAGCTGCGCGACGGAGCGCGCATCCCGCAGCTGGGGTTCGGCGTCTTCCTGGTTCCTGCGCCTGAGACGGCACAGGCCGTCTCGCGGGCGCTCGAGGCCGGGTACCGCCACATCGACACGGCGACCCACTACGGCAACGAGACCGCGGTCGGCCAGGCCGTACGCGCGTCGGGTATCGATCGCGAAGAGATCGTCGTTACGACGAAGTGCCCCAACATCAGTCACGGCTACGAGCAGGCCAAGGCGGCCTGCCACGCGAGCCTCGAGTGGCTCGACCTCGGCCCGATCGACCTGTACCTGATCCACTGGCCGGTGCCGTCAACGGACCTCTATGTCGAGACGTGGCGGGCGTTCATCGACCTGCAGGCCGAGGGCCTCGTGCGCTCGATCGGCACCTCGAACTTCCAGCCGGCGCACCTCGAGCGCCTGCTCGCACAGACCGGTGTGACGCCGGCCGTGAACCAGATCGAGCTGCATCCGCGGATGGCGCAGCACGAGCTCCGCCGGCTGCACGCGCAGCTGGGCATCGCCACCGAGGCCTGGAGCCCGCTGGCGCGAGGCGCGTTGCTCGGCGATCCGGTGATCGCGGGCGTCGCCGCCGCGCACGGGCGCACGCCGGCGCAGGTGGTTCTGCGCTGGCACCTGCAGATCGGCAACATCGTCATCCCGAAATCCGTCACCCCGCGCCGGATCGAGGAGAACTTCGACGTCTTCGGCTTCGAGCTGACGCCCGCGGAGGTCGCCGCGATCGACGGCCTCGACCGCGGCGAGCGGATCGGCCCGGACCCCGACAGCTTCGTCGCCCCGCCGCCAAGACCGCGCTGAGCCCCCCTTCCCAGGCCAATGACCGACGCTCCCCGGCACGGCTACTCCGCCACCCCGCTGGCCGCCAAGCTCGCCATCACGGCGACGACGCGGGTTGCGGTGCTCGCCGCTCCCGCCGGCTTCACGGCGCGCCTGGACGACGTTCCCCCACCCCACACCCGCCTGCGCGGCCGCTTCGACGTGATCGTCCAGTTCGCCGGCTCGCGGGCGACGCTCGAGCGCCGTCTCGAGGCGTTGATCGCCGCGCTGGCACCGCGCGGCGGCCTGTGGATCGCGTGGCCGAAGCGCAGCTCGGGGATCGACAGCGACCTCGACGACCGCGTCGTGCGCGAGACGCTGCTCGCCACCGGTCTCGTCGACAACAAGGTCTGCGCGATCGACGAGACCTGGTCGGGCCTGCGTTTCGTCAGGCGGCTGGCGGATCGATGAGCGATGCCGCAGCGCTGGCGGGGTCAAGGCGGCGCGCGACGACCTCGTCGAGCAGGCGCTCGAAGCTCTGATCGCCGGCGAGACGCTCGCGCAGGCGGCGGCGCAGCCGAGCACCGGCGAGCTCGATCACCTCGTTGCGCAGGTTGCGTCGCCGGCGCTCGGCGAGCGTACCGGCCTGCTCGAGCGCGAGGCGGTGGGCTTCGAGGACCCGCTCCAGCTCCTCGACGCCGGTGCCGGCGATCGCATCGGTCCGCACGATCGGGACCTGCCAGCCGTCCGCCGGCGCGAGCGAGAGCGTGCCACGCAACTCGCGCACGAGCACGTCGGTCAGCGGGTGCTCAGCCTTGTTGACGACGAGCACGTCGGGGATCTCCATCACGCCGGCCTTGAGCGCCTGCACCGAGTCGCCCGAGCCCGGCACGAGGACCAGCACGATGCTGTCGGCGTGCCCGGCGATGTCGACCTCGGCCTGCCCCACACCGACCGTCTCGAGGAAGATCTCCTCGCGCCCCGCGGCCGCCATCAGCAGCGTCGCCTGCAGCGCCGCCTCCGCGAGACCGCCGAGCGCGCCGCGCGTGGCCATCGAGCGGATGAACACACCGGGGTCGAGGAAGTGCTCGGACAGGCGGATCCGGTCGCCCAGCACCGCGCCGCCGCTGAACGGCGACGTCGGGTCGATCGAGAGCACGCCGATCTGTCGCCCAAGCGCGCGCCGGCGGCGCGTAAGCGCTCCGATCAGAGTCGACTTGCCCGCACCCGGGGGGCCCGTGAAGCCCACGACCCTCGCCCCGGCGGTGTGCGGGTAGACCTCGCGCACGAGCTCCCAGCCGGCCGGGTCATCGTCCGCCACCAGTGTGATCGCGCGCGCGAGCGCGCGACGGTCACCGCCAAGCAGACGCCGGGCTAGCTCCGAATCCGCCATCGCCGCCGGGATCATGCCAGCCGGCGCGGGCACCTCCCGCGCAGCGCGAGCCCCGCGCCCGCGCCGGACGGGCGCGCGCGCCCCGGCCGCATGCTCATAATGAAGCAATGGGAGCGTCCGCCAACGGCCCGGAACCGCCGCTGCACCGCGGCGGGGACTCCCGCCACCCGGCGCGCCGGCGGCGTGGCGCATGAGCTTGGCAATCGAGCGCGACTTCCCGCTGTTTCCGCTCGGTCTCGTGGCGCTCCCCAGCGAGTATGTGCCGCTGCACATCTTCGAGGCCCGCTACCGCACGATGGTCGCCGAATGTCTCGAGCGCGACCGCGAGCTGGGCATCGTCTGGCTCTCCGACGATGAGCTCAAGCCGATCGGCTGCGCCGTGGCGATCGAGCGCGTGCTCGAGCGGATGGAGGACGGGCGGATCAACATCCTCACCAGGGGAACCCGCCCGTTTCGCCTGATCGAGCGTCAGGACGACCTCGCCTACCCCGCCGGCACCGTGGAGTTCCTCGGCGACCGTGACGAGGAGCCCGACGAGGCCGCGACGGCGGCCGCGCGCGACGCCTACGCCGCCCTCGTGGTCGAGGCAACCGATGCCGAGCCCGACGCGCAGCGCCTTGCGGCGATGACCGCCTACGAGATGGCGGCGACCGTCGACTTCGGGCTCGAGGCCAAGCAGGGCCTGCTCGAGTTGCGCTCCGAGAACGCTCGGCTGCGGCTGCTCGCGCAGCTGATGCGGGCCGCCCTGAAGCGATTCGAGTTCGTCGATCGCGCGCAGGCCCGGGCGCGTTCCAACGGCAAGGTTCGCTTCGGCTGAGGGCCCGCTCGCCGCGCGGCGCCAGCGCGCAGCCGGGTGAAGCGATCCAGCCGCAGGCGCCTGGCGCCGGAGGCCCTGAAAAGCCACCTGGTGGCCCTAACAGACGTTGCGCACGACCTTGAGTACCCAAGCCTGAAGCTGGCGGAGCGTCGAGCTCTGGTGCGGTGAGTCGTCGCTGTAGCTGAAGGTGCCAGACGGCGTGTCGACGACGTAGGTGTAGACCGGGTGCGGGCCCGAGGGCAGCCGCAGGGCCTTGGAAGCCGGGGTGGTCAGCGCGTCGGCGAGGTTCTCGGCGGTCAGCACGAGCGGGTCGGGGAGCTCGTGGCGGTGCCCGTCACAGCGGACCGTGCCGTCGCCGCTTGGGATCAGCGTCACGTCCGCGCCGGCGACCGTTCCGCTGCGGGCCACCGCGAAGAGGTCAGCCGCCGGACCACCGCAGGCGCCGAGCACCAGGGCGAGGCCGGCGCAGGCCGGCGCGAGGAAACGCCGCGGCGGGAGCGGGCGCACCGCCGGGCTCCGCCTAGTGGCGCGGGACGAACTCTGGCACGTCAAGCGAGGCCGGCGAGCTCGGCGCGCGACCGGCGAGCGGGCGCGGCGCGGCGGTGCGCCTGATGCGCGGCTCCCCGATCGGCTCATCGAGCCGGCGCGGGTGGCGCACGGCGCGGTCGGAGTAGCCGGTCGCGACGACCGTCACCCAGACCTGGTCGCCGAGGTTGGCATCGACCATCGCGCCGAAGATGATGTTGGCGTCCGGGTGGGCGGCCTCGCTGACGGCCTTGGCGGCCTCGTTGACCTCCCACAGCGAGAGGTCGTTGCCGCCGGTGATCGAAAGCAGGATCGAGCGCGCCCCGTCCATCGAGGTCTCGAGCAGCGGCGAGGCGACGGCTGCGCTCGCGGCGTCCAGCGCGCGGTGCTCGCCGGTGCCCATGCCGATGCCGAGCAGCGCGGTGCCGGCTCCCGACATCACGGTCCGGACGTCGGCGAAGTCGAGGTTGATCAGGCCCGGGAGCGTGACGAGGTCGGATATGCCCTGCACGCCCTGGCGCAGCACGTCGTCGGCGACGCGGAAGGCCTCGACCATCGAGGTCTGCTTGTCGAGCACCGACAGCAGCCGGTTGTTCGGCACGACGATCAGCGTGTCGACCTCGGCGCCGAGCGCCTCGATCCCGGCCTCGGCCTGGTGGGCGCGCTTGGTCCCCTCGAAGCCGAACGGCTTTGTCACGATGCCGACGGTCAGGGCGCCGACCTCGCGCGCGATCCGCGCGATCACGGGCGCCGCGCCGGTGCCGGTGCCGCCGCCCTCGCCGGCCGTGATGAAGATCATGTCGGCGCCCTTCAGCAGCGACTTGACCTGGTCGTACTCCTCCATCGCCGCCAGGCGGCCCAACTCGGCGTTGGCGCCCGAGCCGAGCCCGCGCGTCACGAGTGAGCCGATGTGCACGGTGACGTCGGCGGTGCACTGCTGGAGCGACTGCAGGTCGGTGTTGACCGCGAGAAACTCGACGCCGTTGATGCCGGCCTCGACCATGCGGTTGACGGCGTTGACGCCGCCGCCGCCGACCCCCACCACGCGCAGGCGCGGCTGCCCGGCCAGCGACGGGCGCGGGTCGCTGTACTCGGCGCGGGCGTAGACGTCCACGGGCATCGGGTGCACGCTCGCCTTGTGCTCGAGGATGTTCTCGGGGAGCTCGGAGCTGAAGGCCGCGCGCAGGCGCTCCTGGGGCGTCGGAACGGCACTCGAGCCCTCGCTCGCGCCGAGCGCCGGGTGCGGCACGCCGCTCTCGCGCGGATGTCGCACCGCCGGCGGCGGTGGTTGCACCGCGGCCGCCTGCGCCTCGTGCTCCTCGCGCACGCGCTCCTGATAGGCCGCCGCGGCGCCGGCCAGCGAATCGGGTTGCGCCTCATCGGCCGCCGCGGCGCGATCCGGCGCGCGCGTGTCCTGTTCGGTCTTGCGAAACAGGGCCGCCAGCGGTCCCTCGCGCATGCTGGCCCGCTTAGCGGCCATGGAGCACCTCTTGGGCGAGGTCGCGGTAGGCCTGCGCGGCGACGCCGTGCGGGTCGTACTTGAGCACCGACATCCCCTTCACCGGCGCCTCGGCGAAGCGCACGGTCTTGCGGATGCGCGAGGCGAACACGCGGTCGCCGAAGTTCTCCTCGAGGATCTCGATCGCCTCCTTGGCGTGGAGCGTGCGCGAATCGACGAGCGTCGGCAGGATGCCCTCGATGTCAACATTTGGATTGAGGTTCTCGCGGATCATCGAGAGCGTGTTCTGCAGCTGGATCAGACCACGCATCGACAGATACTCGCACTGCACGGGGACGATCACCTTGTCGGCGGCCGTCAGCGCATTGATCGTCAGCAGCCCGAGGCTCGGCGGCGTGTCGATGCAGATGAAATCGTAGTCCTCGAGGATCGGCTCGAAGGCGCGCTGCAGCGCCCGCTCGCGGCCGATCATCGGCGCCATCGCGATCTCCGCGCCGGCGAGGTCGATCGAGGCGCAGGCGACGTCGATCTCGCGCTTGCGGATCACCTCGCGGATCGAGATCTTGTGCACCAGCACGTCGTACATCGACAGCTCGAGCGAGTCGGGGTCGATGCCCTGCGACATGGTCAGGTTGCCCTGTGGGTCCATGTCGACGCACAGCACCCTGTGCCCCTCCTCGGCGAACGCCGCGGCGAGGTTCAGCGTCGTCGTCGTCTTGGCGACGCCGCCCTTCTGATTGGCGAATGCGATTACTTTGGCCTTGGATGACTTCAGGCTCACGGATTGCTCCAGCGTCGAGGGCAGACCCACACGCGGCGTTATTCGCAAGCGCTGACAGGAATCCTTCATCTGGGCCGCGCGGTCGCTGTTGGGGTGCGCCGCGCGGTCGCTCTCGCAGTGGCCCGCTGCACTAGGTTGTGCCCACGACCACGCGATCCGCACACACAGGCGAGCGTGCCGGCCGCGGGCTGCTGGATCGGCGATTGGTGTTCCTGCTCGGCAAGGGCGGGGTCGGTCGCTCCACGCTCGCAGCCGCGCTCGGAGTGCTCGCCGCGCGGTCGGGCCGCCGTGCGATCGTGGTGGAGGTCAGCGGGCGCGGCGATGTCCCGCGCCTGTTTGGCGTGCAGGCGCGCGGCGGCGTCGAGACCGAGCTTCAGCCCGGCCTTTGGACGCTCGATGTCGATCCGCGCCAGGCGCTCGAGGAGTACCTGCGCGATCAGCTTCCGCTACGCGTGCTCGCCGATCTGATCGGTTCGAGCGCCACCTTCGGGATCGTCGCCGCGGCGACCCCGGGCCTGCGCGAGATGCTGACGATCGGCAAGATCTGGGAGCTCTCCCAGCCCCGGCGGCGGCTGCGGGGATCCGACCCCTACGACGTCGTGATCGTCGACGCGCCGGCCACCGGGCACGGGCTCGCGCTGCTCGACGCCCCCGCCACGTTCGCCAGCGCGGCCGCGGTCGGCCCGATCGCCCGCCAGGGCGGCCGCATCGCCGCGACGCTGCGCGATCGCAAGCTGACCGCGCTGGCGGCCGTCGCGACGCCGGAGCGGGCGGCGGTCGATGAGCTGATCGGGCTGCGCCGCTCACTCGGCGGCTCACTCGACGCGGAGCTGGCAAACGGCTTGGCGACTGTGCGCTTCGGCGCCGACGATGGCGCCGCCCTGCGCGAAGCCCAGACGCGCCCGGCGCTCGAGCCCACAACGCGCAGCGCGCTCGCGACGGCGATCGCGGCAGACGCGCGGGTCCGCGCCCAGCGGGCGCAGCTGGATCGCCTGCAGGACCCGCTGGAGCTGCCACTGCTCGCGGCGCGAGAACTCGGCATCCGCGAGCTCGAGCTGCTCGCCGACGGACTGGCGCTCGCGGCGTGAGCTCCCAGCGCGCGCCGCTGGGCGGACGGCTGTGCATCTGCGTCGGCGCCGGCGGCGTCGGCAAGACGACGGTCGCCGCCGCCATCGCCTGCCTGCGCGCAGCGGGAGGCGAACGCGTTGCCGTTGTCACGATCGACCCGGCCCCGCGGCTCGCGCAGGCGCTCGGCCTGGACGAGTTGAGCGGCGAGCCGCGCCGCGTGGCGGGCGCCGGCGAGCTGTGGGCGATGCGCCTGGATCCCAAGCGCACGCTCGATGAGCTGATCGCCAGTCTCGCCCCCAACGACCAGGCGCGGGAGCGGGCGCTCTCGAACCGGATCTACCGCGAGCTGTCGAGCGCCGTCGCCGGCTCGCAGGAGTTCAGTGCCGTCGCCAAACTCTATGAGCTCGACCGCAGCGGCGCCTTTGACGCGATCGTGCTCGACACCCCGCCCTCGCGCAACGCACTCGACTTCCTCGACGCCCCGGCGCGCCTCACGCACTTCTTCGAGGGACGCGCGCTGCGTGTGATGCTGGCGCAGGGGGGCTTCGCGACCCGCGCCGCGAGCCGTGCCAGCGCACCGTTCCTTGGGGTTTTAGGGCGCCTCACCGGCGCCGGAGTCCTGCGTGAGATCACCGCGTTCTTCACCGCCATCGCCGGGATGATCGACGCGCTGGCGGAACGGGCGGCCGCGGTCGCGGCGTTGCTGCGCGAGGAGTCGACCAGCTTCGTGCTGGTCAGTTCGCCGCGCCGCGAGGCCGTCGAGGAAGCGATCGCCTTCGCCGGCGAGCTGCGTCACGCGCAGCTGCGGCTCTCGGCCCTCGTCGTCAACCGCGTTCACCCGCTCGACGCGCTAGCCGCCGACCCGGCGGCCCTCGAAGCGCTGCTGGGGCCGCGTCTGGCCGCGCTCGTCGCGGCGCAGTGCGGCGAGCTCGTGGCGCTGGCGGAAGCTGACACTGCGGCGCTCGACCGGCTGCGTGAAGCGTTCGCGGCGCTTGAGCCGATGGCGATCCCCGACCTCGGCGATGAGATCGAGGACCTCGGCGGTCTGGCGCGGATCGGGCGCTACCTCGAGCGATCCACGAACGGCACCTCGCCCTCGGCGGCGCAGTAGTCGTCCTCGCCTTCGTCGAACCAGTCCTCGCCGTGCGGCCGCGCTGCCAGCGGCTCGCGCGGGATCCGCCGAGCCACCGGCCGCTGCGTCGGCACGTCGTCGTCGTCGAGCAGGAGCGAGTCGGCGAGCGCCACGAGTTCGCCGCTGAGGTGCCCGCAGATGACGTCGCGCAGCAGCGCTCGCAGATGGCTCTCGATCTCCTCCGCCAGCTGCCACGCGTGCTCGCCGACGCTGACACCGGCGATCAGCGAGCGCTCGAGCGAGATCGCGCGGGCAACGCGCTCGGTCGCGGCGATGCGCTCGTGCGGCTCCGCGCAGAGCGCCGCGATCCGCCCGGCGAGGCGGCCGCTGCGAGGACCCTCGGGCTCGAGCAGCGCGCGCAGCGCGAGCAGGTTGTCGGTCAGGCCGCTGAGCGCGTCGGAGCGCTCGAGCGCCAGCTCGAAGCGCTCCAGCGCCCAGGCCAGCTCGCCCACCGCCGGGCGCCGCCGGCTGATCAGGTTGGCGAACGCGCGCAGCTCGTCCTCCTGCTCGTGCGCGATCAGCACGCTGCCGTCGCAGCGGCCGCCGCCGGGAATCGGCAGCGGACGCCAGGCGGAACGCTCGGCGCGGATCCAGGCCAGCGGGGCGAGTGAGATCCCGGGCGCGTAGAGCCGAAGCGCGGTCTGCAGGTCGCCGAGGCGCTCGAGGGCCTCGCCGATCGCGCCGGCATCGGTGACGAGCGCGACGACGCTGCGCAGGCCGCAGTCGCCTCGGGCATCGTCGCGGCGCCACAGCGGATCGGGCGGCAGGACGTCCATGCGAGCGAGCGGCGCGAGCATCAGGCCCTCGGCCAGCGTGATCTCCGGCGACTCGCAGCCGATGCCTCGCAGCAGCGCGAGCAGCGCGATCTCGCCGCCCTGGGTCCCCGCCCCGGCCGTGAGCTCGCGGTAGGCCGGCTCAAAGCGCTCGGGCGAGAGCTCGAAGTCCTCGCCGGCGCCATCGAACACACGGCAGATGAAGCAGCGCAGCGCGTCCTGCTCGATCGGGGCGCCGACGCGATGCTCCTGCGCGTAGGTGTCGAGATAGACCTCCAGGCCGTCGAGTCCGGCCAGCGCGAGCTGGGCGTCGCGCATCTGCCCGAGTGCGAGCAGGCTCGTCCAGTGGCTCTCCACGAACTCGGCGCTGAGCGGCGCGTAGCAGAACAGCCCGGGGCGCGACCCGCGCGCGCCCTCCTCCACGACCTCGAAGCCGAGCTCGTCGCCTCCCGCTACCGCAGCGGCGAGTGTCGCGCTCGCCGCGAGGGCGAACGCTTGCAACGAGGCGTGGAGCTGGCGCGACTGCATGGGGGGCGATTCGGGCGCGAACGCGAGCGTCCTTCCGGCGCAGGCGCGATTGCAGCGGCCGATGGCGGGCGCGCGGGCTCGGTCTGCGCTCGCCAGGGCGCGGGCGCAGGTGGCCGATGGCGCGAGCGGCGGCTCGGTCTGCGCTCGCCTGGGCGCGGGCGCATGGTGGCCGATGGCGCGAGCGGCGGCTCGGTCTGCGCTCGCCTGGGCGCGGGCGCATGGTGGCCCGCGGCGCGAGCGGCGGGCGCCGGCAAAGCGGTCGCGTGGGTTAGGGCGGAAGAGCTTCCGGGCCGGCGCCCCGGCGCGGGCTTCGGCCTAGGCCGCGACGGCGGCGCGGCGCTCGGGCGCCTGCGAAACCTCTTCGCAGAGCCAGCGCCGTCCGTAGTCGCGCATGCTGTCGATGATCGGCAGCAGGTCAAGCCCCTTCTGCGTCAGCGAGTACTCGACCCGCGGCGGCACCTCGGGGTAGGTGTGGCGCTCGACGATGCCGTCCTCCTCGAGCGCCCGCAGCCGCAGCGACAGCGTGCGCGGGCTGATCCCGGTCAGCGAACGCTCGAGCTCGCAGAAGCGGCTCCGGCCGGCGGCCAGGTCGCGCACCAGCAGGAGGGTCCACTTTCCCCCGACCAGTTCGGTCGTATGACAGACGGGGCAGGTGTCATCAGATGTCATTGCACCCGATACTTTACCAACTGAAGCGCCGGAGTTCGCCGCCGAGTCGATCCGCGCGCCTGGCTGAACTCTCAGCTGACGAGCGTCAGCGGCGGCGTGGCGGCCGCAACCGTCGGTACATCGGCCATCGTCGTGCCGCGGCGCCCCTCGGACTCGAGCAGCAGCTTGAAGTCGTGCGGGCTCGACGCGGCCATGACCGCGTCCTCGACCGTCACGCGGCCGGCGACGACGTGCGCGTAGAGCGCCTGGTCGAACGTCTGCATGCCGTAGTAGCCACCTTCGGCGACCACCTCGCTGAGCGCGCCCGTCTGGGCCGGGTCGAGGATCATGTCGCGCGCGCGGCCCGTCATCCGCAGGACCTCGCAGACGGCCACACGGCCGCCCTCGGCCGCCGCGACCAGGCGCTGTGAGATCACGCCGCGCAGCGTGCCGGCGAGCATTGAGCGCACCTGGCTGTGCTGGTGTGGCGGGAAGAAGTCGAGCATGCGGTTGATCGACTCGGCGGCATCGATCGTGTGGATCGTGGAGAGCACGAGATGGCCCGTCTCGGCGGCTGAGATCGCCGTCGCGACCGTTTCCTCGTCGCGCATCTCGCCGATCAGGATCACGTCGGGGTCCTGACGCAGCACGCGCCGCAGCGCGCGCTTGAAGGACGCCGTGTCTGTGCCCACCTCGCGCTGGCTGATCACCGAGCGCAGGTCGCGGTGGATGAACTCGATCGGGTCCTCGATCGTGACGATGTGCGCGGCGCGAGTGAGGTTGACGTGATGGATCATCGCCGCGAGCGTCGTCGACTTGCCCGAGCCGGTCGTGCCCGTGACGAGCACGATGCCGCGCTGTTCATCGGCCAGGGTGGCAACCACGGCGGGCAGCGCCAGCTCGTCGATCGTGCGGATCCGGTGCGGGATCGCGCGCGCCACCAGCGACACGCCGCCACGCTGGCGGAACGCGTTGATGCGAAAGCGGGCGACACCCGGGATGTCGTGCGAGAGGTCGATCTCGTTCTCGACGTCGAACTCGGCCATGCGCACGCTGTTGCCGACCAGCTGGTGCAACGCCGCCTCGGTGTCGGCGGCCTCGAGCACCGGCCACTCGTCGTTGCCGAGCGGCACGAGATCCCCGTCGACGCGAGCAAGCGGAACCGCCCCCACCTTCAGGTGCAGGTCTGATCCGTCGCAAGCGACGAGTGCGCAGAGTGCCTGGTCGATGTCGATCACGAGCCTGCCAGAGAGATCGGCTCTCGGCGCGGAAAGGTTGAGCGCCTGGACGCTTGGGCCATCCGCGGCGGAAGGTCCGGAGCCCGTCCGTGGGCGTCGTCTCGGCTCAGCCATGTGATTGCGGGGGTGCGCTGCGGCGGCGCTCAGGCGACGTCGCGCAGCTTCTGCGCTTCGGCGAGGCTCTGCAGCTTCTTCAGCGACTGGTTCTCGATCTGGCGGATCCGCTCGCGCGTGACGTTGAAGGTGCGGCCCACCTCGTCCAGCGTTCGCGGGTGCTCTCCGCCCAGGCCGTAGCGCAGCTCCAGCACGCGACGCTCGCGGTAGGACAGGTTCTCGAGTGCCTCCCGCAGCGCCTCCTTGGTGAGGATCTCGGCGGCCCGCTCGTAGGGAGACTCGGCGCGCTCATCGGCGATGAACTGGCCGAACTCGGACTCCTCCTCGTCGCCGACCGGCTTCTCCAGCGAAACCGGGGCCTGCGCCGAGCGCTTGATCGAATCGACCTCGTCCGGGTCGATGCCGGTGACGGCGGCGATCTCGTCCGGCGTCGGCTCGCGGCCCAGTTCGGTGACGAGCTTGCGCTCGGCACGGCCGATCTTGTTGAGCTTCTCGACGACGTGGACCGGAATGCGGATCGTACGCGCCTTGTCGGCGAGCGCGCGGGCGATCGCCTGGCGGATCCACCAGGTGGCATAGGTCGAGAACTTGAAGCCCTTGCGGTAGTCGAACTTCTCGGCGGCGCGCACCAGCCCGAGCGTGCCTTCCTGGATCAGATCGAGGAACGGCAGGCCCTGGTTGCGGTAGTTCTTGGCGATCGAGACGACGAGTCGCAGGTTGGACTCGACCATCTTCTGCTTGGCGTCGAGGTCGCCGCGCTCGATGCGCTTGGCGAGGTCGACCTCTTCCTGCGCGGTCAGCAGGCGGACCTTGCCGATGTCCTTCAGGAACAGCTGCAGCGAGTCGGTGGTCATGTCCGGCTTCAGGTCGAGCGCCGTCTTCGCCTTGCGGCGGCCGCGCTTGTCCGGCGCGCGCTCCACCTCCGAGCCCGCGGCGGTGGCCGGGTCGATGTCTTCGACGAGCTCGATCTCGGACCGCTCGAGGAAGCCGTGCAGTTCCTCCATGTCGGCCTCGTCCATATCGAGCTCGGAGACCGCGCCCTGAATCTCGGCGTAGCTGAGTACGCCGACCTGCTGGCCCTTGGCGACCAGACCCTTGACCTCTTCGAGCTCCTGCAGTTCCGCTACTGACATTTCGTTCCGTTTCCGTCGCGCAGACGAGCGAGCACCGTCGGGGGGCTGGGCCGCGTGCGATTGTTGAGAGAGCCGCTCAAGCGCTCTGGGGCGGGGGCTCCCCGCACACCGCGAAGCTCAAACGTCTGTCGGGATTCTACGCGCTTTACTTTGTGTAGTCAACGTTGGCGGACGCCCACCGCGGGCTGTTTCGCCACTCCTAATACGCATAACGCACGAGAAGGTTGCACGTTTCCATTCCAATGCAGGATTTAATCTCGCGGCGGACGAATCCGGGAGCCGGCGCCGCACGCCGTCGCCGCCTTTACACGGCGTGTTATCTCCGCTTATACTCGCGCCACCACGCCGAACCACCCTGCGTCCGCGCAGGCTGGACGGGGGAACCACCGCGGAGCCGCTTTCCGCTGGGGCGAATCGGCCGCATCGCGCGGCCGTAGCGCAGAGCGCGCGAGCCCGACAGCTCACCCCGTAGGCGACGGTAGCGGGCAGTGAGTGCATGGTGCGCGCGCGAACAGCCATTCGATGGGCGATTTCCGGCCTCTGCGCCGGGCTTCTGACGCTGCCCGCCGCCGCCGGCGCCGCCACCGACGGCGGCGCCACGGCGCCGGGTGAACCGACCGCGAGCGGCCCCGCCATCGCTGCGCCGACCGCCGTCGCCGGGGCCCTCGCCGTAGCGCCCGCGTCCCTGCTCGAGCACCAGGTCGCCGTGATCAGCGGCACGCTCGCGCCCGTCGACGCCGGGCGCACCGTCTGGCTGCAGGTCCGCCAGGGCCGCGGCTCATGGTCGACGGTTCTCCGCGCACAGGCGAATGCCGCGGGCGCCTTCGCGATCAGCTGGCGCGCGAGCCGCGCCGGGGCGCTGACGCTGCGCGTGGTCGCCTCCGACACGGCCTCGGCCAGCTCGGTGACGGCGACGCCTCAGGCCACACTCGCGGTCTATCAGGAGGTCTACGCCAGCTGGTACGGACCCGGGTTCTATGGCAACCGCACCGCGTGCGGCGAGAAGCTCACGCGCTCCATGGTCGGGATAGCCGACCGAACCCTCCCCTGCGGCACGGCGGTCTCGCTGACCTACGACGGGCGGTCGCTGACGCTGCCGGTGATCGACCGTGGCCCCTACGCCAACGGCGCGACGATCGACCTCACCCACGCCGCTGCCCAGGAGCTCGGCATCACCGAGACCGTACCCGTCGCCATGCTCTCGCTCAGCGGCTCGCTGATCGCTCCGGCCAGCTTCGTCAGCCCCAGCGGCTCGCCCACCGGCGCCACGGGCGCGACCGGCACGACCGGCTTCGCCGGCACCTCGCTCGTCGGCGGCGCAACCGCGCCCAGCGCTTGAAGCTGAGCGGCTGCGCGCAGCGCGGCTAAGCGACCGCGCGCAGCGCCCAACGCCGCTCCGGGCCGCAGACGCAGACGCCCACGCCAGCTGAGAGCATCCGCGGACGATGGTGCTGCTGATCGCGCCGCTGGTCGCCGTGCTCGCGTTCGCGTGGGCCGTTGTCGTTCGCCGTCGTGCCGCGCTTCCGGCCTCGATCACGATCGTCGATCCCGAAGGCGCGCCGACGATCGACGCGGACGGCGCTGCCCGCTCGGTCCAGGCGGCCGAGCTGCGGATCCCGTCGCCGGCGCTCGTCGCGCTGTGGTCGCCGGCGTCACTCGAGCGCCTGGCCCGCACCTATTGGCGCTTCCTCGAACGATCATCGCTCGGACTGATCCGCGTCGCCTACAGCGAGCACGATCGCGCCGTCGTGCTGTTGTGCCGCCCGTTCGTGCTGATCGGCTTCGACCCTCCGGCCTACGAGCTGACCGACGAGCGCGGCGTCGTGCGCTGGCAGATCCGCGGCGGCGCGCTCGTGTCGCACCGCCAGGACCGCCGCGGCGGCTTCCTCCAGATCGACGTGCGCCGCCTGCCCGACCCTGACCCCGACTACCAGGCGATCCACGTCGAGATCGCCGTGCTGAGCTTCTACCCGGCGATCGCCAACGCCATCAGCCCCCGCCTTTACGCCGCGACGCAGTCGGCGATCCACGTGCTCGTGACGCACGGCTTTCTGCGCTCCCTGGCGCGCCTTGACCTGGCCGAGTCGCGCACCGGCCGCTTCCGCGGCCAGGGCGGCGGCGCTCAGTAGCTGCGCAGCTTGACGCGGTCGTGGCGTGCGTGGATCCGGCGCACGGTGCCCGAGCGCGAGCGCATCACGAGCGACTCCGTGGTGGCGCCCGTGGCACCCTGGTAGCGCACGCCCTGGAGCACATCGCCGTCGGTGATCCCGGTCGCGGAGAAGAAGCAGTCGTCGCCGGCCACCAGGTCGTTGCAGTCGAGCACGCGCTCGAGGTCGTAGCCGGCGTCGATCGCCGCCTGGCGCTCGCGGTCGTCGCGCGGCCACAGGCGCCCGAGCAACTGGCCGCCGATGCACTTGATCGCCGCCGCCGTCAGCACGCCCTCCGGCGTGCCGCCGATGCCCCAGAGAAGATCGACCGGCGAGCGCTCGCTGCAGGCGAGCATCCCCGCCGAGACGTCGCCGTCGCTGATCAGCCGCACGCGCGCGCCCGCCGCATGGATCGCCGCCATCGCCTGCGCGTGGCGTGGACGATCGAGTAGCACGACGGTGACATCGGCCACGTCGATCCCCTTGCGGGCTGCGACCAGCGCCACCGTCTCGCCGATCGGCCGGTCGAGGTCGAGCAGGTCGGCGATTTCGGCGCCGCCGGCGATCTTCTCCATGTAGACGCACGGCCCCGGGTCGAACATCGTGCCGCGCGGGGAGAGCGCGATCACCGAGAGCGCGCTCGGCATACCGCGCGCCGTCAGCGTGGTGCCCTCGACGGGGTCGACGGCGATGTCGACGGCCGGCTCGCTGCCGTCGCCGATCCGCTCGCCGTTGAAGAGCATCGGCGCCTCGTCCTTCTCGCCCTCGCCGATCACCACGACGCCGTCCATGTGCACGCTGTCGAGCATGTGTCGCATCGCATTGACCGCCGCCTGGTCGGCCGCCTCCTTGTCGCCGCGGCCGATCAGTCGCGAGGCCCCGAGCGCCGCCGCCTCCGTCACGCGGACCAGCTCCAGCGCGAGGTTGCGATCCGGCGGCGTGTTGCTCGGATGATCGGTCACGGCGCTCAGCGTATACACCCGCGCCAACCGGCCGAGGCGACGGCGCGCGCCGGTCGCGCGACATTCACGGCCACGCTCAATCCTGCTGATAGCTTGCCAGCGAATGAGCGCGCACAGTTTCGTGATCGGCGTCGATGTCGGCGGCACCAAGACGTCGGTCGCGGCACTTCGCGCAACCGCCACCGGGGAACCACTGGTGGCGCCGACCAACCGCGCGAGCGCGGAGGCCCTGATCGCTCAGATCGTCGCCCAGGTGCAGGCGGTGGCCGCGGGCGAGGTGCCGTCGGCGGTTGGCGTGGGCATCCCTTCGGTCGTCGAGTTCGCGACCGGCCGCGCGCGCTCGAGCGTCAATGTCCCGCTCCAGGACGTCCCGCTGCGCGCGGTGCTGAGCGATCGCCTCGGCCTGCCGGTGTTCGTCGACAACGACGCGACCGTCGCTGCGCTGGCGGAGGCCCATGACGAGGACGGGCGCCTCGATGTACACAGCCTCGTGATGTTCACCGTCGGCACGGGGGTCGGCGGTGGGATCGTGATCGACGGACGCTCCTATCGCGGCGCCACCGGCGCCGCCGGCGAACTCGGGATGACGCTCGTTGCGATCGACGAGCAGATCCCGCCCGCGCAGGCCGCCTTCCCGCAGCCGGGATCGCTCGAGTCGCTGGCCGCCGGACACGTGCTCGACCGCCTCGCGCGCGAGGCCGCGCAGGCGAACCCCGACTCGGCACTGGGACGCACGCTCGCACAACAAGGAGCGGTCGGCGGGCCGGACGCGGTCGCCGCGGCGATGGACGGCGACGCCGTAGCGGTCGAGTGCGTGGCCACACTCGGACGCCGGCTCGGCGTCGGCGTGGCGAACGCGATCAACACCTTCGACCCACAGGTCGTCGCGATCGGCGGTGGCGTATCGTCAGCGGGGGAGCTGCTCGTCGGACCGGCCCGGGCCGTCGCGCTCGAATACGTGCTCCACGGAGTCGGAACCGCAACCGAGATCCGCGTCGCCCGGTCCGGGCCGCAGGCCGGTGTCCGCGGCGCCGCGCTGCTCGCGCGCAGCGAACTCAAGAGTCAGAACGGAGAAGGCAGATGAGCACAGCCCCCAGCGCGAGCGCCCTCGACGACCTCGCCGTCAACACGATCCGCACGCTCGCGATGGACGCCGTGCAGAAGGCGGACTCCGGTCACCCCGGGACGCCGATGGCGCTCGCTCCCGTGGCCTACACGCTCTACACCCGCGTGATGCGCCACAACCCGGCCAACGCGGCATGGCCGAACCGCGATCGCTTCGTGCTCTCGTGCGGGCACGCGTCGATGCTGCTCTACGCGATGCTCTACCTCTGCGGCTACGGCCTGGAGCTTGAGGACATCGAGAACTTCCGCCAGCTCGGCTCGCCCTGCGCCGGTCACCCCGAGTACGGGGCTGCGCCGGGCATCGAGGCGACGACGGGGCCGCTCGGTCAGGGCATCGCCACGTGCGTCGGGCTGGCCCTCGCGGAGCGCCTGCTGGCAGCTCGTTTCAATCGCGACGGACACCAGATCATCGACCACCACACCTTCACGATCGCCTCCGACGGCGACCTTGAGGAGGGCATCTCCTCGGAGGCCAGTTCGATCGCCGGTCACCTCGGGCTCGGACGCCTGATCGCCTTCTATGACGACAACCACATCTCGATCGAGGGCGACACCGAGCTCTCCTTCAGCGAGGACGTGGGCGCTCGCTACGAAGCCTACGGCTGGCATGTCCAGCATCTCGGCGAGGACCTCTCGCTTGACCGCATCGAGGAGGCGGCGCGTGCTGCGATGGCCGTGCTCGAGCGCCCGTCGCTGATCATCGCCCGCACGCACATCGCGCAGGGTTCACCCAACAAGCAGGACAGCGCCAGCGCGCACGGCTCGGCGCTTGGCGAGCAGGAGGTCAGGCTGACCAAGGAGGTCTACGGCTGGCCGACCGAGCCGGCTTTCTACGTTCCGTCCGAGGCGCTCGAGCACTGCCGCGCCAGCGTCGGGCGCGGCGAGGAGGAGGAGCAGGCTTGGAACGAGCGGCTCGTCGCCTACCGCGAGGCCTTTCCAGAGCTTGCCGACGAACTCGCCGCGATCGTCGAGCGCCGGGCCCCGGAGCTTCCGCCAGGACTGCTCAAGCGCTTCGAGCCGGGCACGAAGATGGCAACGCGCAAGGCCTCGCAGGAGGTGATCCAGATCGCGGCCGCACTCGTGCCGTCGATGATCGGCGGGGCGGCCGACCTTGCGCCCTCCACGCTGACGCTCGTGGACGGCGGCGGCAACATCGAGCGCGGATCGTTCGGCGAGCGCAATCTTCATTTTGGCATTCGCGAGCACGCGATGGGCGCGATCGTCAACGGCCTCGCGCTGAGCGGGCTGCGTCCCTACGGAGCGACGTTCCTGATCTTCTCCGACTACATGAAGGGCGCGATCCGGCTCGCCGCGCTGATGGAGCTGCCGAGCATCTTCTGCTACACCCACGACTCGATCGGCGTCGGCGAGGACGGCCCGACGCATCAGCCGATCGAGCAGCTCGCGGCACTGCGCGCCACACCCAACATCAACGTCGTGCGACCGGCCGACGCACACGAGACGGCCCTCGCCTGGAGCTTTGCGCTGCGCGCCAGCGAGACGCCCACGGTGCTCGCCCTGTCGCGCCAGGCGCTGGTCGTGCTCGACCCCGAACTCGTCCCCGACGATGCGATCGAGCGCGGCGCCTACATCCTGCGGGAGACCGACGACGCCGCAGCCGTGGTTCTCATCGGCACCGGCTCGGAGGTGTCGCTGTGCCTGGAGGCCGCGGAGGCGCTCGCGGCCGAGGGCATCGCGGCGCGGGTCGTCAGCATGCCGTGCATGGACACCTTCGAGGCCCAGCCGGCAGCCGAGCGCGAGCGTGTGCTCGGTCCGGCGGGAACGCCGCGCATCGCGGTTGAGGCCGCCAGCCCGTTCGGCTGGGATCGCTGGACGGGAGAGCGCGGCGCGATCATCGCCATGCGCTCGTTCGGAGCCTCCGCCCCGGCGGCGGACGTCTACGCCCACTTCGGCATCACAGCGGATGCAATCGTCGAGCAGGCCCACGCACTGTTGAGCAGCTGAAAGGCACCAGACATGGCAACCGCACCCCACACCGTCAACGCCAACCTCGCCGCGCTCGCGGCCGCCGGAACGGCGCCCTGGCTCGATCAGATCCGCCGCGGATTGATCTCGAGCGGCGAGCTTGCACGCCTGCGTGACGAATGTTCGCTGCGCGGCGTCACCTCCAACCCCGCGATCTTCGAGCAGGCGATCCTCGGCTCCGACGACTACGACGATGCGCTGGCGGAACTGGCACACGAAGGCCTCGACGCCGTGGCGCTCTACGAGCGCCTCGCCGTAACCGACGTCCAGGACGCCGCCGACGTGCTGCGAAGCGTCTACGACGAGTTCGGCGATGGATTCGTCTCCTTCGAGGTCGCGCCGACGCTCGCCAACAACACGGACGCGACGCTGACTCAAGCGCGCGACTACTGGGCGCGGCTGAACCGCCCAAACGTGATGATCAAGATCCCCGGCACCGAGGCCGGCGTGCCCGCGATCGAGCAGGCGATCTTCGAGGGCATCAACGTCAATGTGACCCTGCTGTTCGGCGTCGAGCGCTACGCCCAGATTGCCGAGGCCTACATTCGCGGCCTCGAGCGGCGCGCCGCCGAGGGTCTCCCGCTCGAGATCCACTCGGTTGCGAGCTTCTTCGTGTCGAGGGTCGACACCGAGGTCGACAAGCGCCTCGCGGCCCTCGGGCGCAGCGACCTTGCGGGCACCGCCGCGCTCGCCAACGCGCGCGCCGCATACGCTCGCTACGAGCAGATCTTCCTCGGCGAGCGCTTCGCCGCGCTGCGCGCGGCCGGGGCGCTCGTGCAGCGGCCGCTGTGGGCGTCGACAGGCGTCAAGAACCCGGCCTACCCCGAGACGCTCTACGTCGATGGGCTGATCGCCCCGGACACCGTCAACACGATGCCGATGAAGACGCTGCTCGCCGCGGCCGAGCGCGCCACGGTGGTCCAGGGAACCGCCCGCCAGGACGCGGGGCCGGCGCTCGCGGCGCTCGCGGCGGCCGGCATCGACATGGCCGACGTCACGGCGACGCTGCTGCAGCAGGGGATCGCCGCCTTCGTCGAACCCATGAACAAGCTGCTCGCCGGGATCGAGAGCGCGCGACAGACGGTCCTCACCGGCCGGCCGCCGGCGATCGCGGCGGTGATCGACAGCGAGCTCTCGGCTGCCGTGGCGAGCCGCGTGGCCAGGGCCGTCGACGAGCGCGTGGCGCGCCGGGTCTGGGCAAAGGACGAGTCGCTGTGGGGCGGGCCGGGTGTTGCCGAGATCGGCGACCGCCTCGGCTGGCTGACGATCTCCGAGGCGATGGCCGAGCGCGCCGACGAGCTGGTGCAGTTCGCCCGCGGCTGCGCGAGCGACGGCCTGACAGACGCCGTGCTGCTCGGGATGGGTGGCTCGAGCCTGGCGCCCGAGGTGCTCTGGCGCACCTTCGGCGCCACCGAGGAGGCGCTCGCGCTTCACGTGCTCGACTCGACGGACCCTGCCGCGATCCTCGATCTGACGCAGACGCTGGACCTCGACCGCACCCTGTTCGTCGTCTCGACCAAGTCGGGCGGCACGATCGAGACCCTGTCGCTGTTCGAGCACTTCCACTCGCTGGTGCCCGACGGCAGTCATTTTGTCGCGATCACCGACCCGGGCAGCTCGCTGCTTCAGCTGGCGCGCGAACACGGCTTCCGCGCCGTCTTCGAGAACGATCCGAACATCGGCGGGCGTTACTCGGCGTTGTCACTGTTCGGCCTCGTCCCCGCCGCGCTGATCGGCGCGCCGCTGCACGCCGTGCTCGAGCGCGCGGTGCTCGCCGAACAGGAGTGCGCGCACTTCGACGGCACGCAGAGCAACCCGGGCCTGTGGCTCGGACTGGCGATCGGCGAGCTCGCGCGCCATGGCCGCGACAAGCTGACCTTCGTCGTCGGCGATCCCGTCTCGAGCTTCGGACTCTGGGTGGAGCAGCTCGTGGCCGAGAGCACCGGCAAGCAGGGCCGCGGGATCCTGCCCGTGGCCGACGAGCCGCTGCTTGAGCCCGAGAGCTACGGCTCCGACCGCGTCTTCGTCTATCTGCGCGACGACGAGCGCGCAAGCGCCGACACGGATGCCCGCGTGGACGCACTCGGCGCGGCCGGACACCCCACGCTCACGCTGTCGGTGAACGGGAGCGAGGATCTCGGCCGCATGTTCTTCCTCGCCGAGTTCGCGACCGCAGTCGCCGGCTGGGTGCTCGAGATCAACCCCTTCGACCAGCCCAACGTCCAGGAGGCCAAGGACGCGACCAAACGCGTGCTCGCCGCGCTCCCGCTGCCGGCGATAGCGTCAGCCGACGACGACGCGTTGCGCGCCCTGCTGACCGCCGGCGCGCCCGGCAGCTACATCGCGTTGATGGGCTACGTGGAGCCGTCAGTCGAGTTCGACGAGCAGGTAGCGGCCCTGCGGGCGACGCTGCTCGCAGGCACGAAGCTTGCGACGACGTTCGGCTACGGCCCGCGCTTCCTGCATTCGACCGGCCAGCTGCACAAGGGCGGAGCGCCGGTCGGGCGCTTTTTGTCGCTGATCGCCGACAGCGGTCCCGACGCCGAGATCCCGGGGGCCCCCTACTCCTTCCGCACATTGAAGAGCGCCCAGGCGATCGGCGATCTGGAGACCCTGCGCTCGCACCACCTGCCGGCCGAGATCGTCGTGCTGGAAGGCGACCCGGCGAGCGCGTTGCGCGAGCTTCACAATCGGATCAAGGAGATGCTCTGATGCAGATCGGCTTCGTCGGGCTCGGCAAGATGGGCGGCAACATGGTCGCGCGGATCCGCCGCGACTCCGACCACGACGTCGTCGCGTTCGACTTCGACGCGCAGGCCGTGGCGCGTGCGGCCAAGACCGGCGCCCGCGGCGCGAACAGCCTTCGCGCGCTGGTCAAGGCGCTCGAGCCGCCGCGAACGGTCTGGATCATGGTGCCCGCCGGCGAGGCGACCCAGCAGACGGTCGACGCGCTCGCGAAGCTGATGGACCCCGACGACACGATCGTCGACGGCGGCAACTCCAAGTGGACGGACGACAAGACGCGCGCGGGTGCCCTGCGCAAGCAGAAGATCCACTACGTCGACGTCGGCACCAGCGGCGGCGTCTGGGGCCTGGAGGTCGGCTACTGCATGATGGTCGGCGGCCCCGTCAAGGCCGTGAGGCGGCTGGCGCCGATCCTCGACGTCCTGGCTCCGCCGACCGCACCGGACGCGGTCGCGGCGATCGGGGCACGCGGCTGGGAGCACTTCGGCCCGAGCGGTGCAGGCCACTACGTGAAGATGGTCCACAACGCGATCGAGTACGGGCTGATGCAGGCCTACGCCGAGGGCTTCGAGCTGTTCCAGCAATCCGAGTTCGAGCTCGACAACGCCAAGATCGCCCACCTGTGGAACCAGGGCTCGGTGATCCGCTCGTGGCTGTGCGAACTTGCGGCCCGCGCGTTCGAGACCGACGGCAACGAGTTGGCCGGACTCGAGGGCTGGGTCGAGGATTCCGGCGAGGGACGCTGGACGCTGCAGGACGCGATCGATCACGGCGTGCCGACGCCGGCGCTGAGTGCCGCGCTGAACAGCCGCTTCTACTCGCGCGAACTGGGCGACTACAGCGCCCGCGTGCTGGCGGCCCTGCGCAACCAGTTCGGTGGCCACGCGGTGAAGAAGAGCGGTACGTGACACTGGCCGAAACTGGACCGAACCCGCTCGCCGCGGGACTGGAGCGCCTGCCCGTCGCGCCGACGAACCTCGTGATCTTCGGCGCGACAGGCGACCTGGCGAAGCGCAAGCTGCTGCCGGCCATCTACAACCTTGCCCACGAGGGAGCGCTACCGGGACAGTTCAATCTGATCGGCGTCTCACGCGGCGAGCTCTCGAACGACGCCTACCGCGAGATGGCGGCCGAATCGATCCGCGCGTTCTCGCGCACCCCACCTGATGAGAGCGTGCTGAGCGGCCTGCTGGACGAGCTCCGCTACGTCGCCGGCGCCTTCGATGATGACGCGACATACGTTGCCCTCGGCGCGGCGCTCGCGGAGCTCGACGATGCCGACGGCGAGCCGATGTCGCGCGCGTTCTATCTCTCGACGGCGCCGGAGTTCTTCTCCGTGATCGTCGGGGCGCTCGGCGCTGCGGGACTCGCGAACTCCGAGCACGCCGATGTGCGCGTGATCATCGAGAAGCCCTTCGGGACCTCGCTGGCGCAGGCGCGCGCACTGAACGCCGAGGTGCTCTCGGTGTTCGACGAGAGCCAGGTCTTCCGCATCGACCACTACCTGGGCAAGGAGACCGTGCAGAACATGCTCGCGTTCCGCTTCGCCAACGGCATGTTCGAGCCGCTGTGGAACCGCAACTACATCGCGCACGTTCAGATCACGGCCGCCGAGGACATCGGCATCGGCAGCCGTGCCGGCTACTACGACCACGCCGGCGCGCTGCGCGATCTGGTTGAGAACCACATGATGCAGCTGCTGACGCTGCTGTGCATGGAGCCGCCCGTGACCTTCGCCGCCAACGACGTGCGCGACGAGAAGGTCAAGGTGCTGCACGCGATCCGCACACCGCAACCGCAGGAGCTTGACCAGATCAGCGTGCGCGCGCAGTACGGCCCCGGGGTGAGTGCCGGCGAGCAGGTCGATGGCTACCTGCAGGAGGACGGCGTGCCGGCCGACTCCCACACCGAGACCTACGCCGCGCTGCGCCTGGAGGTCGACAACTGGCGCTGGGCGGGCGTGCCCTTCTATCTGCGCACCGGCAAGCGGCTCGCGCGCAAGGTCACCGAGATCGCCGTGACACTGCGCCCGGTGCCCCACCTGGCCTTTGAGCAGGACGGGTCGCTCGGTGTGCGGCCCAACCAGCTCGTGATGACGATCCAGCCCAACGAGGGGGTGTCGCTGTCGCTCGGCGCGAAGATCCCGGGGACGCGCATGCGGATCCGCCCCGTGAACATGGAATTCCTCTACGGCACCGCGTTCCTGTCGCAGTCCCCGGAGGCCTATGAGCGTCTGATCCTCGATGCGATGCGGGGCGAGGCGACGCTGTTCACGCGCAACGACGAAGTCGAGGCGCAGTGGCGGATCTGTGACCCGATCGTCTCGGCATGGTCGGCCCACGGCGGCCGGCTGCCGCAGTACGCATCGGGCACGCAGGGCCCCGCGGAGGCCGACCAGTTGCTCCTCGAAGGCCACCAGTGGCGGGCCATCTGAGTGGCCGCGACCGGGGCTCCCACAGCTGGCTGGGCCGGCGCCGGAGGCTGAGCGGGGGTCGATGGCGACCGTCAACGACACCGTATGGGCGGGTGAGAACACCACGCCGGCGGCAATCGAGGCCGCGCTGCGCGAGCTGCTGATCGAGCGCCACAACGAGAGTGACGGCTACGTGCCCGCACGTGTGCTGAACCTGATCTGCATCGTCGAGCGCCAGTGGAGCGGCGAGATCGCCAACCGCCTTCGGCGCGTGGGGCGCTACCACCCGTCGCGCACGATCGTCTGCGCCGTCAGCGAGGGTCGGCGCACGATCGATGCCGTGGCGACGATCGCGGCGGACTCAACGCCGCTGGAGGGCCAGCAGGTGCTGACGCACGAAACCGTGATCCTCGACGTCGGCCCCGGCCACCTCGAGCACCTCGACACGATCGTCGACCCCCTGGTCATCACCGACCTCACGACGGTGGTGTGGGCCCCGCACGGGCACTGGCGGGCGGTCGAGGCCCTGCGAGGTCTCTCGCAGTGCGTGCTGCTTGACTCGGTCGAGGACCCCGACGTCGCCGGCGCACTGCGACGCGCCCAGAGCCTGCTCGCCCAGCGCTACGTCGTCGATCTCGCCTGGTTGCGCTCGACGCCCTGGCGCGAGCGGATCGCCGCCCTCTTCGACCAGCCGCTGCGCCGGTCCCAACTGGCTGATATCGCCGCGATCCAGATCCGCAACGTCGCCGAGTCCGGAGCTTCGGCGCTGCTGCTGTGCGGGTGGCTGACCTCGCGCCTGGGCTGGACACGCGGGCAGCTCACCCGCGACGGCCACGGCCGGGCGACCGGGGCGATGGGCGAGGTCGCGGTGACGCTGGAGTCCGTCGTGCAGGACGTACCAGGCCTCGGCGGGATCACGATCCGCTTCCGCGATGGCAGCGAGCTCTCGCTCGACCGCGGGCCCGGCGGGCTGACGAGCACCAGACGCGATGCCGGCGGGGGCGAGCGGCGCTGGCGATTGCTCGGCGCCTCGCGCGGCGAGGGCGGGATCCTCGGCGAGGGAATCCGGCAGTCGCTTCTGCGTGACCCGACCTATCGCGACGCGCTCGACGCCGCCGCCGGGATGCTCACTTGAGCGCGCCAACCGTGATCCGGGCCGCCGACGGCGAGGCCGTCGCGGCGCGCGCCGCGCGGCTGATCGCCGAACTGCTCGAAGCGACGCTGGCCGCGCGAGGCCAGGCCCACCTGGCGCTTGCCGGCGGCACCACTCCGGCCGGCGCCTACGCGCAGCTGCACCTGCACGACTGGAGCGCCGTCGAGCTGTGGTTCGGGGACGAGCGCTGCGTCGGGCCGGCGGACGCCGACTCCAACTACCGGATGGTGTCCGAGACGCTGCTCGGGCATGCCACCGGCGCGCTCGTGCACCGGATCGAGGGAGAGCTGGGCGCCGAGCGCGCCGCCGGCGCCTACGACCTGCTCCTGCGGGAGCGCGTGAGCGCCGACGCAGGCCCGCTGCCGGTGCTCGACGTGCTGCTGCTCGGAATCGGCGAGGACGGGCACACCGCTTCTCTGTTTCCGCACAACCCGGCGCTCGCGGTCCGAGGAGCAGCCTGCGTGGCCGTTCACGCAGCGCCCAAGCCGCCGCCCGACCGGGTGTCGCTGAGCCTCGAGGTGCTGCGCCTCGCGCGCGCCACGATTCTGCTCGCCAGTGGATCGGGCAAGGCCGACGCGCTGGCGAGGGCGCTCGCACAAACGGACCCCGCGGTCCCGGCGAGCCTGTTGGACCGCGACCACCTGACTGTCATCGCCGACAGCGCAGCCCTCGCCGAGCCGGGAACGCAGCCTCGCCGGTGAGCGGTCAACTGGTCATCGTCCGCCACGCCGACACCGACTGGACGCTGAGCGGCCGGCACACGGGCCTCACCGACGTGCCGCTGAATGGCGCCGGACGCGAGAAGGCGCTCAGCTTGCGCGAGCCGCTCGCCCGCTGGCGATTCGCTGCCGTCTGGAGCAGCCCGCTGTCGCGTGCGACCGAGACGGCGGCGCTCGCCGGCTTCACGCCGGTGAAGCGCGACGAGCTCCACGAGTGGGACTACGGCGACTATGAGGGACTGACCTCGAAGCAGATCCGCGAGCGGCGCCCCGGCTGGGAGCTGTGGCGCGACGGCTGCCCCGGCGGCGAGACGGCGGCGCAGGTGGCCGGCCGCGCCGACGCTGTGCTCGCGGCGCTGCCGCCGGCGGGCGACGTGCTCGTCTTCTCACACGGTCACATGCTCCGCGTGCTGACGGCCCGCTGGCTGGGGCTGCAGGCGGCCGACGGCGCCCTCTTCCCGCTCGCGCCGGGCGGCATTGGCGTGCTCGACCACGATCAGGGCCATCGTGCGCTGCGCGCCTGGATGTAACGCCGCGGTCGCTGGCTAGACTCTTCGAAGCGCATGCCCGTCCTCGAAAACTCCCGCCTCGAAGAGGCCCGGACGCAGACCCTTGCGCTGGTCGAGGATGTCAGCGATGCCGACCTCGAGCGCGTTCACTCGCCGCTGATGAGCCCGCTCGTCTGGGACCTCGGTCACATCGCCACCTTCGAGGATCTCTGGCTCTGCCACAGGCTCGGCGGCCTGCCCTTGCTGCGTGCCGATCTGCTCGAGGTCTACGACGCCTTCGAGACCCCGCGCGCGAAGCGCGGCGGGCTGCCCTACCTGCGCCGGGCGGCGGCGCTCGCGTACCTCGAGGCGGTCCGCGATCGTGTGGGTGGCCTGCACCTGGACGACGAGGAGCCGCTCGCCGAGATGGTCGTGCGCCACGAGCGCCAGCACGCCGAGACGATGCTGCAGACGCTCGCGCTGGCAGCGCTGCCCTACTGGCGACCGCGTGGCGCGCTGAGCGCCGGCGGGCCTGACGCGCCGCAGGCCGCAAGTGGCCTCGAGCTGATCGAGGTAGCGGCGGCGAGCTTCCCGCTCGGCGCCGGCGGCGAGCGCTTCGCCTATGACAACGAGCTGCCTGAACATCAGGTTCAGGTTGAGTCTTTTGCGATCGGCAAGGTGGCGGTCACGAACCGCGACTGGCTCGATTTCATCGCCGACGGCGGCTACGAGCGGGCCGAGTGGTGGACACCGCAGGGCTGGCAGTGGCGCCGCAGCGAGCACGTGCACCGCCCGCTGCACTGGCTCGACGACGGGCGCGAGCAGCAGCTCGGCGGCGCCGGCGAGCTCATCCTCGATCGTCCCGTGGTGCATGTGTCCTGCCACGAGGCCGACGCCTTCGTCGCGGCGCGCGGTCTGCGCCTGCCGAGCGAAGTCGAATGGGAGCTGGCCGCGAGCTTCGATCACGCAACCGCCTGCAAGCGCGCCTGGCCGTGGGGCGAGCAGAGCCCCGGCCGCAACGACGCCAACCTCATCGAGTCCGGGAATTTCGCCCCGCTGGGCGCCGGCGCGCTGGCGGCCGGCGCCTCGCCGTGTGGTGCACTCGGAATGATCGGCGACGTGTGGGAGTGGACGGCGAGTGAGTTCGCCGCCTACCCGGGCTTTCGTGCCCACCCCTATCGCGAGTATTCGGAGGTCTTCTTCGGCGGCTCCTACCGGGTGCTGCGCGGGGGCTCCTTCGCGACCTCGGCGCTGGTCGCGACACCGACCTTCCGCAACTGGGATCTCCCCGCCCGCCGCCAGATCTTCGCGGGCCTGCGCGTGGCGGCCGACGCATGAGCACGAGCGCGATTCGCCGCGCCGGGCGGGTCACCTTCGAGGACGCGCTCGGGAGCGACGGCGGCCGCACGCTCGCCGACGACGCCCGCCACGGACTCACCCAAACGCTGAAGCAACTGCCGCCCAAGCACCTCTACGACACACGCGGCGCGGCGCTGTTTGACCGCATCTGCGAGCTGCCGGAGTACTACCCGACGCGCACCGAGCGGGCGATCCTCGAGCGCGCCGCCGCCGAGCTGATCGCGACGACCGGCGCCGGTGAGCTTGTCGAGCTGGGGTCGGGCAGTGCCGTCAAGACCCGCCTGCTGCTCGACGCGATGGCGGCCGCCGGGACGCTCCAGCGCTTCGTCGCCGTTGACGTCACCGAGCAGGTCGTCCGCGTCGGCGCCGCCGAGCTCACCCGCGAGTACCCGGGGATGCACGTCCACGGGTTGATCGGCGACTTCGAGCGCCACCTCGACAGATTGCCGGCGCCCAGCGCGCCGCGGCTGGTCGCATTTCTCGGCGGGACGATCGGCAACTTCGACGCCGCCGGCCGCCGGCGCTTCCTGCGCCTCGTCGCAGGCCTGCTGGGCGACGATGACCATCTGCTGCTCGGAACCGACCTCGTCAAGGACCGCGCGACGCTCGAGGCCGCCTACGACGACGCGGAAGGCGTCACCGCCGAGTTCAACCGCAACGTCCTGCACGTGCTCAACCGTGAGCTGGGCGCGAACTTCGACCCGTCGTCCTTTCACCACGTGGCGAGGTTCGACGCCGAGCACGAGTGGATCGAGATGCGGCTGCGGGCGCGCGAGGCCCAGGAGGTTGCGCTGCCGGCGATCGGCCTGACGGTCCGCTTCGCGGCGGGCGAGGAGATGCGCACGGAGATCAGCGCGAAGTTCACCCGCGAGCGCGTCGCGGCCGAGCTCACCGCCGCAGGCCTGCGGCTGTCGGCCTGGCACACCGATGCGAGCGAGTGGTTCGCGCTGTCGCTGGCCAGCCGCGCGGCGCGCTGACGGCCCACCCCGGCCCGGGCCGGGACGCCCTGGCTAAATCCGCTCCACGAGCATCGCCTGCCCCATTCCGCCGGCTGCGCACATCGCCTCGACCCCGAGCCGGCCGCCGGTCGTCTCGAGGCCGTTCAGCAGGGTCGTCATGATCCGCGCGCCGGTCATGCCGAACGGATGGCCGAGGGCGATCGCGCCCCCAAACGGGTTGAGCTGGGACTCGGAAATGCCGAGCTCGCGCATGCAGGGCACGACCTGCGCAGCGAAGGCCTCGTTGATTTCGACGATGTCGATCTCCTCGATCGAGCGGCCGGCGCGCTCAAGCAGGCCGCGGATCGCCGGGATCGGCCCGACGCCCATGTATTCGGGCTCCACGGCCGCGACGCTAGAGGCGAGGATGCGCGCCCGCGGCGTCAGGCCAAGCTGCTCCGCGCGGGCCGCGCTCATCACCAGCACCGCAGCCGCGCCGTCATTGAGCGGACACGCGTTGCCCGCGGTCACGGTCCCGTCCGGCTTGAACGCGGGCGCCAGAGCGCCGAGCACCTCCATCGTCGTGGCAGGCCGCGGTCCGTCGTCGGTCGAGGCGACGTGCTCCGCGACCTCGCGCGTGCCACCGTCGCCGTCATCCTCGAGATGGGCCGCCACCGTCACGCTCACGATCTCGCGCTCGAAGTGACCCGACGCCATCGCCGCGACCGCGCGCGCCTGCGAGAGCACCGCCCAGCGGTCCTGCTCCTCGCGCGAGATCCCGTAGCGCTCCGCCACGTTCTCCGCCGTCAGGCCCATCGGGATGTAGACGTCACAGAGCGAGCCGGCGGAGCCGTCGAGCCGCGGGTTCAGGTTCGAGTAGTCGGGGGCGGCCCCGAACCCGGCGCGCGACACCGACTCGACGCCTGCGGCGACGTACTGGTCTCCCTCGCCGGCCGCGATCGCATGGAACGCCATCCGCAGCGTCTGCAGCGAGGAGGCGCAGAAGCGGTTCACCGTGCAGCCGGGCACGCGCTCGTCGATGCCGGCGAGCAGCAGCGCGTTGCGCCCGACGTTGTAGCCCTGCTCGCCGGTCCCCGACGCGGCGCCCATCATCACGTCGTCGGTCGCCCCGAAGTCGACCTGCGGGTTGCGCTCGATCAGCGCGCGCAGGGCGATGGCCGCAAGGTCATCGGCGCGGACCGAGCGCAGGGAGCCCTTCAGCGCGCGCCCGATCGGAGTGCGAACGGCATCGATGATCACCGCCTCGCCCATCAGCGCCATCCCCCCGTGCGCACCGTCGCGCCGGGCCCCTGCCGCGCGCGCGGGCCAGGGCGTGCGGACGCCGGCGCCTCGCGCGCGCTCACAGCCCCAACTCGCCGACGCCCATCTCGTCGAAGCCGACGTGGTGGGCGAGTTCGTGGCGCACGACGCGCACGACCTGCTCGTGCAGCAGATCGGCGTCGGCGCCGAAGTCGCGCCGCAGCGTGTCTCGGAAGATGACGATGCGATCCCCGTCGGCGTGGCGATGGGCGCCGCCACCCTGGTAGAGGCCGTAGGCATGGGCGCGCCGGCCGCCGTCGGAGATCACGACGGCGACGTGGGCCAGCGCATTCTGGAGGAGGTCCGGCAGCTCGTCGAGCGCATCACGCACCAGCTCCTCGAAGTCGTCGTCGCGCAGGGGATCGAGCTCGAGGAACTCCGACTCGCCGGGCTCGACCGCCAGGTTCTCGCCGGCGAGCCGTTCGGCGCGGCGGACGACCAGCTCGAATTCCGCCTCGTTCTGCTGCCAGCCGGCCAGCCAGCCCGTCACCAGCGCGACCACGGCCGACAGTGCGAACACACCAACCGCGATCACCGCGACCAGCTCGATCGCGCGAACCAACGGAGAGCCGCTGGTCGGCGCGAGCAGGAACGCAACGGCCACGCCTACCGCGAGTGCCACGCCCGCGGCTCGAAGGACCAGCTTCAGCGGCGGTTCGGACATCGCAGCGATCCTCACAACGGCGATCGCGCGTCACGGAACTCGACCAGCCCGGAAGGCAGAACGCGGGTTTCGCCGACCGTCGCCACGACCTCATCCTACCCCCCGCCCGCAGCGGCTCTGCCCGCTGCGGTCGCGTATGCTCCGCCGTCGCGATGAACGCCTTCGAGAATCCCGAGATCGAGATCACGGCGCAGCGCGCCGCCGAGCTGATGGCCGGCGGCGCAACCGTGATCGACGTGCGCGAAAGCTACGAGCGCGAAGCGGGCTACATCGCGGGGACGCGCCACATCGAGCTCGAACGGCTCGCCTCGAGCGCCGATCAGATCGACCGCGACCGCCCGGTCGTCTTCCACTGCCGTCTGGGAATGCGCTCGGCGATGGCGGCCAGCGCCTTTCGCGCGGCCGGCTACGACGCCTACACGCTGACCGGCGGCATCCAGGCGTGGGTCGACGCAGGCCTGCCGATCGAACCCGACGGCGGCTACGTCGCCGAGCACTGATCAGCCGCGGCGCGGGCGTCCCTGAACGGCCGCCGCGGCACCGACGATGCGGCACACCTCCGAGGGCTCGTCAACCAGCTGCAGCAGCGTCAGATCCTCGGGCGCGATGTTCGCCTGGGCGAGCACCGAGGCCCTGATCCAGTCGAGCAGGCCGCGCCAGTAGTCGCTGCCGTAGAGGATCACCGGGAAATGGCTGATCTTGCCGGTCTGGATCAGCGTGAGCGCCTCGAACAGTTCGTCGAGCGTGCCCAGTCCGCCGGGCAGAACGACGAACGCGCTTGCGTAGCGGACGAACATCAGCTTGCGTACGAAGAAGTAGTGGAAGTCCAGTCCGAGATCGACGAAGCGGTTGGGGACCTGCTCGTGCGGGAGCTCGATGTTCAGCCCGATCGAGCGGCCACCGCCCTCCTGTGCGCCGCGGTTCGCGGCCTCCATGCTGCCGCTCCCGCCGCCGGTGATGACCGCGAAGCCCGCCGACGCGAGGCGCTGCGCCAGCACGCGCGCCCGCTCGTAGGCCGGATCGTCGCCGCGGGTCCGCGCCGAGCCGAATACCGACACCGCCGGCCCGATGTCGCCGAGCGCCTCGAATCCGTATGCGAGCTCAGCGCCGATCAGCGCGATCCGCTCGCTGTCGGAGCGCAGCGCGATGACCGTGTCTCGCTCGGCCGCGAACAGCTCCTCATCGGTGCTGGTCGGCTGGCGCGGATGGACCGCCACGTTCAGAACAGCAGCGCTTGCATGAAGTTCGTCTCCTGAGCGCCGAGGTTGGTGTTCGCCGGGTTTATGTGCAGGAAGCCGAGGATCTCCGCCGAGTAGGGCATCCAGGCCAGATAGATGTACACACCGAACACGACCGCGGCGATCCGCAGCCCGCGCGAGCGCGAGAGTGCCGCGAACGGCAGCAGCCAGAGGATGTACCACGGCAGCGTCCAGCCGAGCGTCAGCAGCAGCGCCAGGCTCACGACCCCGCAGGCGGTCAGCCAGCGCCTGGTCCGCCAGACCCAGATCGAGGAGGCGACGATCACACCGACGAGTGCCAGCGTCAGCGCGGCGCGCATCTGCGAGGTGTACCCGCCGAAACCGAGCGCCAGGCCGAGCAGGTTTGGAATCCCGTCCGGCACGACGAGGTGGTCCTGTTGACCTACGTCTGGCAGGTTCACGCCGAAGGCGAAGATCGTCATCGCAACAGCCGCCGCGAGGCCGAGCAGCAGGCCGACCAGCACCCGGATCCGCCGGGCCGCGCCTGCGACGACGACCGGGATCAGGACGGCGGCGGAGGCCTTGATCGACACCGCGGCGACGAGCGTGGCGCCGGCGCCGATCTCCATCCACGCCGCGGGCTCGCCCCGCACCAGCGGTCTTGGCATCCCGTCGAGTGAGGCCCAGGCCCGTCTGAGCCGGCCGCCCGAACCGCCAAGAACGTCGTCAGGAGCGGGGCGGGCGCGCCTGCCCACGCGCAGCGCGTCGGCGCGCAGGAGCAGCCAGAAGCCGAGCACGAGCAGGAACGTCATCAGGAAGTCGTTGTGGTCGCCGCCGAGTCCCCACACGAGCACGATCGGGTTGATGCCGACGATCAGCGCGGCCGCCAGCGCGTTGCGCCCGAGCAACTGGGCGCAGCGGTACACGAGCAACACGGTCCCGAGGCTCGCCAGCATCAGCGTCAGCTTCATTGCCCAGAAGGAGCCGGCGACGCCCAGCGGCACCAGCGCCATCGTGAAGACGGTGAACAGCGGCCCGTAGGGGCTCAGCAGACCGTGCCAGTTGCTGAGCAGGAAGGTCGGGTCGGCGTGCGGCTCGAGCGCGGGAATCGTGACGTAGGGGTTCAGGTGGTAGACCGCCTCCATGCGCCCGTAGTTGAGGTAGTTGAAGACGTCGCTGAGCGTCAGCGGCGGCGAGAGCAAGAAGATCAGATGCAGTACGACGATCGCCCCCAGGACCCAACCGGCACGCAGCCGCGGGGCCGCGTAGACCGCGACCAGGTACGCGACCAGCATCGTCGCGATCAGGACGGTGAAGAGCACCCGCTCGTCGCGCGCGGTGGGACTGAACCAGTTCGTCAGGAACCCGGTCGGACCGGCGATCCACATCGGGTAGCTGCTGTGTTCGGCCACCGGCACGAGAATCCCGGGATGCGAAGCGGCGAGCGAGACCAGCAGCAGGCTGCCGAGGATCATCACCGCCAGCGCGACCGCCGCCGCGGTCCCCGCGAGCGTCAGCCGCGCGAGGCCAGGAGCCCACGGACCTGGCGGGCGCTGCGCCGTGGTGCGATTGCCGCCGGCACGACCCAGCGCCCGGCCGGCCGGCGCTAGGGGCTCGGCCGCCGGCGCCGGAGCGGCGACGGCGAAGCGTCCGGTGCGGTGTGTCGCTTCGATCGACATCTGGATGGAGCACGGTCCGCCGCTGCGCGCCGGACCGTCCGGAGGATATCGGGCGCCGTCTCGACGGCCGCCGGCTGCCGGCATCGCCGGGCGAGCCCGCGCACCGCGCCTCACAACCAGCGGAGCCCGCCATGCGGGCGGGCTCCGGACGCTTCAGGAAACTGTGAGTCGCTCAGTCGTTCTCACTACAGCGGGACGACGTTGACCGCCTTCGGCCCCTTGTCGCCGGCCTCGGCGTCAAAGGACACCTTGGCCCCCTCCTGTAGCGAGCGATATCCCTCGCCGACGATCCCGGTGTGATGGACGAAGAGATCCTTGTCGCCGTCATCGGGCGTGATGAAACCGAATCCCTTGTCGTCGCTGAACCACTTGACGGTGCCCGTAGGCATTGCGTTCCTCCACTGTCGGTGTCTGTGCTTGCTGCGACGCGGAGGACGCTTGAAAAGCTTCGACCTGCGAGCGCTCGCACTGCCTTCGCCGGCACTCACCGGCGTCTTTCCCGCGTGACGGTAGCACGTCACAGCGCGGGCGCAAGCAATTCACACGTCACTTTTGCGCGACCCGCTACGCTCCAGCAATGAGCGAGAAGCTGCACAAGACCGACGAGGAGTGGCGCGCGGAGCTTGGACCCGAGCGCTACGACGTGCTCCGCCGCAAGGGAACCGAGCGCCCGTTCACCGGGGAGCTCAACGCGAACAAGGCCTCCGGCTCCTATCGCTGCGCCGGTTGCGGCACGGAGTTGTTCCGCTCCGAGGCAAAGTTCGACTCCGGCACCGGCTGGCCGAGCTTCTGGCAGCCCAGCACCGCCGACGCCGTCAGCACCGAGGAGGATCGCAGCCTGTTCATGCGCCGCACCGAGGCGCTGTGCTCAACATGCGAGGGGCACCTCGGGCACGTGTTCGACGACGGCCCCAACCCGACGGGATTGCGCTACTGCATCAACTCCGCCGCGCTGACATTCGATCCTGACGAGTAGTGCCTGCGGCGAAGACCGACGAGGCCCCGCGCTTCGTCAGCCTGATCTCTCCGGACTCCCCACGCGCGACAGTCACCGCCGATGAGGCGCTGATTACCTGGCGCGTGGACGGCGACCGCGATCTGCGCGTCGTGCTGAACATGATCGCGAGCGTTGATGGGCGGATCGCCGTGAACGGCCGCTCGGGCGCGCTCGGAGGACCCGCCGACCGGGCGCTCTTTCACGCGCTGCGCGCCCGCGCCGACGCGGTCATGGTGGGGGCCGGCACCGCGCGCGTCGAGCGCTACGGGCCGGTGATCCGCGACCCCGCCGTCCGCGAGCAGCGCGAACGCGGCGGGCTCTCCGCGCAGCCGCTCGCCGTCATCGTCTCCCGCCGCCTCGATCTGGACCCGACCCTGCCGCTGCTCGACGACCGCGATTCGCGCATCGTGATCGTGACGCCCGCGACCGGCGACATCCCCCATTGCCGTGCGCGCGTCGACTACATCCGCACCGCCAGCATGCGGACCGCGCTAGCGGAGTTGCACAAGGGCTACGACACGCACCTGATCGTCTGCGAGGGCGGACCCTCACTCAATGCCTCGCTCGCAGCCGAGTCGCTGATCGATGAGCTGTTCCTCGCGATCTCGCCGCAGCTGGTCGGCGACACGCCGGGCGCCGGGGCGCTGCTGAACGGCGACGCACCGGCGACGCCGCTGGCGCTCGAGTTGCGCATGCTGCTCGCGCACGACAGCGAGCTCTACGCCCGCTACGTGTCGAAGGGCTGAGCGACCGGCGCAGCGCCGGTCTCGTGGGCGCCGGCTTCGCCGATCTCGCGGTTGAGCACCTCGAGCAGTTCGGCCGCCAGCGCCCCGCCATCGGCGGCGACACGCGGCGTCGCGCTGACGGTCACGACCATCTCGCTGCCGTCGAGCTCCTCGAGCGTGACGCTCGGATGGCGGCGGACCGCCACCGTCAGGGCCGACTCGATGCTGCGCTGGAGCTCGATCGGCGTGACGCCCGAGCGCAGCCGCACGGTCAGGCTGACGGCCTCCGGTTCGCGCAGCGGGCTGATCGACACGGCGAGCACGACGCTGTTGGGCACCAGCACCGGATCGTCGCCCGAGTTGACGGTCGTGTAGAGCAGGCCGAGCGACGCCACGACCCCCTCGACCCGGCCGGCGAGCGGCCCGCCCTGCAGGCGAACGCGATCGCCGACGCGAAACGGCCTCGCGCTGAGCAGCACGATTCCCGCGATCAGGTTGCCGAGCGTCTGTTGTGCGGCGAGGCCGAAGACGACCGCTGAGAACGAGGCGCCGATCGCGATCGCCGTCAGCCCCACGCCGGCGATCGTGAGTGCGACGATGATCGCCGCGAGCATCGCGACCAGGCGGATCACGAAGCCGGCCGTGCCCGTGCTCGCCTCGTCCAGCCGGCGGAACAGGAACGGCTCGAGGCCGCGGACGAAATCGCGCGCGAGCGCCCAGCCGACGATCACGAGCGCCAGGACCACGACCACCTGCACCGCCGCCGTGGCGGACCGGCAACTCGAGCCGTGTTGGCCGTGCGCACAGGACGCCGCCAGCCCGAACAGCTCCTCGCGGTAATCCCACACGAGGATCACCCCGGCGAACAGCGGCGCCAGCACCAGCAGCTGGATCCGCGCGCGCCGCACGGCCTGCGGCGAGAGGCCGAGCGCCGCCCCGAATTCGCGCAGCCGCTCGCCCCGGCGCTCGGGCGTCGGCGGTGCCGCTGGCTGCTCGTCGCTCGGTTGTGACAAAGCCGTGAAACCGCGGAGGCGGAGCAGAACAGCCTGCTACCGTGCGGAAAACGACCATAGCAACGATCGCTTGGCGGGCACCGAAGATCCGCCGCCAGAAAGAGAGGAAAGCCTCATGTCTTATGTCGATCTGCACCTCCACCTGCTTCCCGGCGTGGACGACGGCGCAGCTGACGAGGCCGCAGCGCTCGCGCACGCCCGTCGGCTCGCCGCAGAAGGCGTCCGCGACGTCACCGTCACACCGCACGTCAACCGCCACTGGCCGCTGGACATCTCCACGATTCCGGAGCGGGTCGCCAGACTCGCGCTGTTGCTCGAAGAGCACTCGATCGGCGTTCGCGTACGCCCCGGCGGCGAACTCGACGCGCGCTACGCGCGCGAGTGCAGCGACGCCGAGCTCGACCTGATCGCCCAGGGGCCCGCCGGCAGTCGCTGGTTGCTCCTGGAGGCACCGTTCCGCGGTCTCGACGCGGCCTTCGCAGCCGATTACGACGCGCTCCGCTGCCGCGGCTTCGGCGCCGTGATCGCCCACCCCGAGCGCGCCGCCGGAGCCGCCACGCCCGCCGGCGTGGCGGCGCTGCGCAGGCTGCTCGCGACCGGCGCGCTCGCGCAGGTGAATGTGTGCTCGCTGCTCGGTAACAACGGACTCGCGGTGCAGGAATCGGCCGTCAGCCTGCTGCGCGCCGGCCTCGCCTACCTGATCGCCTCCGACGGCCACCCGGGGACTCGCGATCACACGCTCGCGCTCGGCTTCGTACTCGCCCAGCGCGCCGGCGCCTCGTCGGTCCAGGCGTGGCGGCTGACCCAGGCCAATCCGCGTTTCCTGTTGTTGCACGGCATTCCGCAGGCGCCCTCGCCGGAGACGATCGCGGCACTCGAGCTCGCACTCGACTGACCGCGACAGCGGGCGCCGTCGGCCCGCGAATCCCGGGCGCCCCGCTGGCAGACAGCCTACGCCCCGGGCTCAGCTGATTCGAGCCCAGGGCGCCGGCTGAGAGAAGCCCTCGTGCGCGACCCGCGGGGTCAGCCTGTTCGAGAGCTCGCCGCGAGCTGGTCAGACTCGCACGCGCATCACAGCAGTGCGGCCGGCGGGCGAGGTGAAGATCCTGATAGCGCGCCGGGGTGTTCACCGCCTGGTCACAGAAAGTCGCGTTTTGCAGCCGAATCTTGGGTGTATGACAACGACACAGAACGAGCGGTCCGCGGGCGCCTGCACCCGCGTCGATCTCCACTGCCACTCGAGCGCCTCCGCCGTCTCTCGCCTGGGCGTGCAGCGCGCGCTCGGGCTGCCCGAGTGCGCAACCCCCCCGGCCGAGGTCTACGAGCTCGCCAAGCGGCGGGGAATGGACTTCGTGACGATCACCGACCACGACAGCATCGACGGCGCGCTCGAACTCGCCGGGTACCCCGACGCCTTCATCTCCGAGGAGCTGACGGCAAGCTTCCGCGGCGAGCCCCAGGCGGTGCACGTCCTCTGCTACGGGATCACGCCGGGCGACCACGAGTGGCTCGCAGCCAACGCCGGCGACGTCGAGGAGTGCGCCGCCTACCTTGACGCACACGGCATCGTCAGCGCGCTGGCCCACCCGTTCTACTCCGTCGCAGCGCCGCTCACCAGCCGCCACCGCCGCCGGCTGGCCGATCTGTTCCCGATCTGGGAGACCCGCAACGGCTCGCGCCCGCGCGAGTTGAACATGCCCGCGGCGATCTACATCGAGACCCACGGCGGCATCGCGATCGCCGGCAGCGACGACCACGCCGGGATCGATATCGGCCGCACCTTCACGATCGCGCCGCCGGCCGGCGCCCCGGCCGAATTCCTCGCGCACCTGCGCGCCGGTCGCGTCGCTCCGGGCGGCGAGCAGGGCAGTGCCGAGAAGTGGGCGCATGCGGCGATGGCGCTGGCCGTACGCGCGCTGGGCCGCAGCGGCGATCAGGCACAGCTGGACCCGGGGCGCGTCCTTGCGATCGCCGAGCGGGTGTTGCGCGAAGGAGACCGTCGCGGGGGCGCCGGCGGGGGCAATCTCGCCCCGTCCGACGCCCGCGCCCTGTTGCGGGCGTGGCTGCAATCGGTTGGCCTGGACGCTCTCTCGGAGGGTGACCTCGTCGCCTACATGCAGGATGACCGCTTCGCCCATGCCGACCTCCACCGCCGCGCCACGCGCGCTCACGAGCGCAGTCTGCGCGACGCGGTCGCGACCGCGGTCGACGCCGCCGGTCGCGGCGAGATCGGCGAGATCGGGGCCGTGCTGTTCACGGCCTGCGTACCGGCGATCCCCTACGCGCCGGCCGCTGCCTTCATCGCCCGCGAGCGCGCCAAGCTGGCCGTTCGCGACGGCGAGCTCCCGCGC
>Ga0302320_10002928_pt1 | contig 39892 bp, 34 predicted proteins | sample Bog_T0_3_FD_202130 | JGI IMG/M metagenome (GOLD analysis project Ga0302320, IMG submission 202130) | Peat permafrost microbial communities from Stordalen Mire near Abisko, Sweden - Bog_T0_3 | ecosystem: Environmental > Terrestrial > Soil > Wetlands > Peat | place: Sweden: Abisko, Stordalen Mire... | reverse complement strand
GTGTGCTCTTTGGCGAGCGCGAGAAACTCCTTGCGCGTGGGCAAAACGGGATGGGCTTGGGCTTTCACTGACCCCAGTGTACTTGGTCGATGAGCGGAGCGCTCTGCCACGCAGGGCAGGCTATTTCGGATCTGTGTCCTCCGGCTTGGGCAATATGGTAATCGTAATCGTGGCCGGTTTATGGGTGGGCCACCCGCCACCACGCAGGGGGAATAGGTATCATGTCCCCCTATTTCCCCTACTGTCCTCGCATGGTCTCCTGATTCTCTCGATCTGACGTTTAGGTCACCGGAGGACAAGAAACAGAAGTAGGACACAGCAAACTATTAGAATGACGGTCAAGAGCCTTTTGGACTGCACCGCATCATTGAGGTCCTTTGATTTTAACTTCATTGCTTCATCTGGATGCGGGGACCCGGTCACGAGATGAGCGCACTTATGTGAAGAACAGTAGAAACTCGTTTTGGGACAATACATACAGACAAACTCCGCAGGAGATTCGCAGGATTCACATGTTCGAACTGTTTCTTGCATTCAGTTGAACCCCAAAAATGTCATGGCGGTTTGCAGGAAGACGAATGTGCGCACGAATGGTTCATCGTATTATAAAGGAATAAGGGGTTGTTAGAGCAACAGGACGAAGCCCGACTGAACCAAGGCAGGCGCTTGATTTCGCGCCCACCGGCCTTCTAAGCCGGTACTCTATTTCCCACTGATTGCTCGGCCAACGAAACGCGGGCGGGGTGCCGGGGGCGGCGGTCGACAGACTTCGACTTGCCAGATTCCCCGAGTAGGGGGTCTAAGCCCAAACAGAGGTTTGTCCTGAGTGACTGAAGGTGCTCGATTCGCGAAATGATAGACTGCTGGGCGTGGAGGATCGATTGATGGCATGGAATTTCAGACTTACACTCCCGATTCCGGATGGCGAAGTTCATACTGAGGGCGGTTTTGATTCGAAACAGGATGCGATAGCCGCATCGGAGCGCGTAGCGAAGTCGCTCACCGCTCCTGCAACTGCCCTGGCCGGGAAAGTTCTAAGCCCGGAAATATGGGAAGACCACACGTAGGAGTACTCCGACGCCGCGGAAGACTGCTCTTTTCGGTTACGATGTCCCCGCCTAACGCCTCACCCTTTTCGTGAATTCATCCAGGAGATCCTGGTAAGTATCGTTTGGATCCCCGAGTCTGCCAAAAACGGAAGGCTCCGGGTGCGGCTGTGGGCTTTCCGCGCGAAGCTTCTCTGCGTTCTTGACAATCTTCGAGTAATGTTCGAACCAAGATTCGGGAGTTCCGTTTGGCTCAGGCTGTTGTGTGGTGATGCCTCCCCGTCGTGTAGTCCGCGTGGTCCTTCTTGTGCTACGGCCTGTTCGGAAGAATTCGTAGGTCGATTCCGCGTGTTTCTTCACAGCGTCCAGGCTGAGCCGCGTTATATTGTCATGAAAGCCGCCTATGTTACGGATGGCCCAAGAGATTTCCCCTAAGGCCAGGCCCGCCTCCGTTAAGAGCCAAAGTCGGTCCTCTTTTATTCCGGCCCGTCTTACCGTCGTTAGAGCAACCTCCATCGCGGACATCACAAAATCCTGTGCCCTCAGATAATCGCCATCTTCCAGGGCGTGCAGCACGCCAGGATTACTGTACAGCGCATCGGCGACATCTTCGGGAGCGACTCCAATCGCACAGAGATAGCGCATGCCTTTGATCACTGAGGGCAAGCGATCCCCACCACAGCCGCATGACGCTAAATCGGCTACACTTACGGGCAGTTCTGAAGATTCGCTCATTTCTTGACTCCTTGGTGGGCGTTAACCCGAGTGGAAGGACTACACCACAATACAACTGATCGGAATATCCTGTCACGATGGGAAATAGGGGGACATGATCACTACTGTCCGGTTCGTTTTGTGAGGGGTGGCGCAACGTAGAGTATTGAGTGTGGAAATAGGGGGACATGATACCAATTCCCTGCAATCTTAGCTCATCGGCAGCTTGGGATTCGGGAAATGGGTTCCTATTCGTGTTCCCCGATTTCCCCCCTATTCCTGTCACACGTTCGGAACATGTTGGCGGCAAGTTCCGAGCTGCGAGCATGAGGGGAAGTGCAACGTCCCCAATCGGCTTGTGGCGCATCCGCGCCTGGGCGGGGTTCCCACCATGGTTCGTGCCGGTCCAGATGAGGTGCCGCTCAGGCTTGACGAGGCCGATAGACAAGCCTAGACTCACTGGGGTTTGGGCTTGCGTGGAACGCGCCGCTACCCCAACGATCCGGACAGGGGCGATTTAGGTCAATGGCCGGCTTTTGAACTCTCCGCAAAAGCGGAGGAAAACCTGCCGTTTCTGCGGTTTGTGGGCGAGTTCGTTCCCCGGAATCGCCGTCGGGCGGCAGGCAATCGAAATGGAGATGGGTATGGCAATTGCAGCACCAACCATGACTTTGGACCAGGAGATCAACCCCTGGGAGGCACAAAGCGCACGATTCGAATTTGCAGCGCGCAAGCTCAATTTGGACGAAAACCTGTGGAAGGTGCTCAGCACGCCTTCCCGCGAGATCATCGTGCATTTTCCCGTCGCGATGGATAACGGCAAGATCGAAATGTTCACCGGCTTTCGCGTGCAGCACAACATTGCCCGCGGTCCCGGCAAGGGCGGAATCCGCTACGCGCCCGACGTGACGCTGGACGAAGTGCGCGCGCTGGCCAGCTGGATGACCTGGAAGTGCGCGGTGGTCAACATCCCCTTTGGCGGAGCCAAGGGCGGAGTGATCTGCGACCCGAAAAAGATGAGCCTGGGCGAGCTGGAGCGGATGACGCGCCGCTACACCTCGGAGATCATCGACTTCATCGGGCCGGAAAAAGACGTGCTCGCGCCCGACGTGAACACCAACGAACAGACCATGGCCTGGATCATGGACACCTACTCCATGCACGCGGGCCACACCGTGACCAGCGTGGTCACCGGCAAGCCGCTCAACATCGGCGGCTCGCGCGGCCGCGTGGAAGCCACAGGCCGCGGCGTCATGACGGTATGCGACGAGAGCCTGCGCTATCTGAACATGCCCATCGACGGCTGCCGCGTCGTCATTCAGGGTTTCGGCAACGTGGGCTCGAACGCCGCGCGGCTGATGCTCGAACATGGCTACAAGATTGTGGGCATCGCCGAGAAGGAAGGCGGGCTTTGCAATCCCAACGGCATCGACATTCACCAGCTAATCGAGTACAAGTACCGCAACGGCACCACGCTCGGCTTCCGCGGCGCAGAGGCCATGCCCAGCGAGGAGCTCATCGTCTCCGACTGCGAGATTCTCATTCCCGCGGCCACAGAGAATGTGATCACCAGCCGCAATGCGGACAAGATCAAGGCACGCATTGTGGTCGAAGGTGCCAACGGTCCAACCACCGCGGTAGCCGACGAGATTCTGGCCGACAAGCGCATCTTTATTGTGCCCGACATCCTGGCCAATGCAGGCGGCGTGACGGCCAGCTACTTCGAGTGGGTGCAGGACCGGCAGGGCTACTTCTGGAAGGAAGCCATCGTCAACGAGCAGCTGGAGACGATACTGCGCGACAGCTTCGACGACGTGGTTCGCTACGCCGAAGCCCACAACGTAAACAACCGCATTGCTGCTTACATGCTGGCCATCGATCGCGTAGCCTTTACCATCAAGCAGCGCGGCATTTACGCGTAGCTCCACGTCTGCCTGACAGCGCACAAAAAGTGGGTGTTCCAGGTCTCGTCCGCCGCGGCGGACGAGACCTGGGGTAGCACAAAGACAACTAAAACGGGATGAGCTTGAAACTCATCCCGTTTTTTCTTTCCCCCGCACCTAACCGGAAGCACATCGCCGCTCTCTAATCGCTGCAAGACAGGAAAGCGAAGGAGAACGATGAAAGACATTGTAACTCGCTCACGCTCACGAATGATCGCAATGTTATTGGTATGCGCGCTCCTTGCGGTTTCCGCGCCGGTTGCGCAGGCAAGGCCGCTCACTCCGCTGGAAGTTCACGCCCGCATTCTCAAGCGCGGCATCGGTAACTGGGTGGGCGTCGAGTTACAAAATGGAACGGCCTTTGCAGGCCGAATTGTAAGTGCCGACGACCGGTCCTTCGGTCTGCAACTGCACAACGATCCAGCGATCACTCCGGTCGAGTACATCGATGTTGTCAAGTTGCACACGGGAGTCTCAAACGGAGCGTTCTGGGCTATCTTGATTGCAGGTTTTGGCGGCACCGCGGCGATGGCCGCGATCGGCATTCATGAGCTGCATACCCATGAGCAGATGCCCACGCTTCCCTCCGAGCCCACGCAGCCTGTGTTTCCGTAGGCCGCAATAGCTCATTGCACCGAGCGTCGCCTGCCGGATAAGGCGCGTGGGCGGGACAGACGAGTTTTCCTTTGAGCACGCAGACCCGCAGCTTGCCGCCGCAGGGTCTGCGAACTGCAGAAAGGGCCGACCCCGGTGTGGAGTTCGGCCCTTGGCCAGATTGCTTTCTGGAGTCGTAATGCTTTTTGTGCCTTATTGTGCGCCGCTCCGATTGGAAGCCGACTGCGTATCCGTGCTGCCCATGTTGGTGAGCAGCTGGATTTCGACGCGGCGATTCTGCTTGCGCCCGTCCGCGGTTGTGTTGGGCGCCACTTCCTTGTCCTTGCCGATGCCGATCAGGTAGAAGCGGTGCGCGGCGACGCCGCACTTCGACGCCAGGTATTGCACCACAGCATCCGCGCGGCGCTGGCTCAGATCGTAGTTGTACTGGGCCGGCCCGGTCGAGTCGGTGCCGCCGGTGACCTCAAGAATGTAGCTCTTCTGCGTGCCGAGCTGGGCGGCAAAGCTGTCAAGCTGATCCTTGTCGTCCTTGGTCAGCACGGCCTTGTCGAAGCCGAAAGTCACCGAAACATTGGCCAGCGACTTGTAGTTGTCCAGCCCCTTCACCACGCCGTCCAGTGAATCGGCGCGATGCACCGCGTCGACGGCCGCTGTCTCTGCGTCGCCGGCAGACTTGGTGGCCGACTGCGCATTCTGGTTGGCCGCATCCGCCGAACCCTGCGCCTGTTTGATGCCGGCCTGCGCCCGGTCGTCCACCGCGTGCATCTGCTGGTTGTTTGCCGAAGTCTTGGTGTCCAGCTGGTCGGTGTGTTCCACCAGCGGTGTTGTCTGTGTGCGTACATAATTCTTGGTGGCGCAGCCGCTGGCGCCCAGCACAGCAAGGCTCGCCGCCAATCCCAGTACTTCCAGTCGATAAAGGCTCATGATCCTGCTCCTTGAATCCCGCCAGGCTTGTTGCCGGGCCTGTGAGTTTGCCGGTCGATCCGGCATTCTTGACGCCCTTGATGGTGCATCTCAGTCGCCAAAGAAGGAGTTTCACGGAAAATCATGAAAACAAACATCTTGATTTTTATTCGAACTTCAGGAGGAGGTTTTGTCCAGGGTATTTTTTACCCGATCCGGTAAGGATTTCATGCCCGAAATAGGCGTTGGGGACTGCCGTTGGCCTAGGTTCTGGCGGCCTTCCTGCGGGCCCGTGCAGACGTAGATTAAGGTGAGCGCGCTCACCAATGCCCGGGCCGCCGCCGCGGTGTATATTTCTCTTTGGCAGAAACACCCGAGGGTAGAATCACCCGAGCGCAAACTAGCTCAGGTTCCCAGCCAAGGTGCAAGGAGAAGACGAGAGATGGCAATGGAACGGAAAGAGGCACTGAGGCCTGCAGCCGATGAAGTGCTGTTGATCACCAGCGGAGACTTGCGGTTGTCGGCCAACCAGGCGTGCTGGCCGGCGCAGCGCGACATGGAAGCGAAGCTGACCGCGGCCTTCCGGCAGCAGGGCATCAAGCTAGTTCGCGCCCACGTTTGCGACGAGATGCTCAAGCACGGATTCATCTCTTCGCAGCGCCGGGGCATGGACGTGTTCATGAACATCCACCCGGAAGCACGGCTGGTGTTTGCCACTGCGGCCTGGCAGTACAGCCATCATGTGCTCCCTGGCCTGCGCGGTCACAAGGGGCCGATTCTCACCGTGGCCAACTGGTCGGGCCAGTGGCCGGGGCTGGTGGGCCTGCTCAATCTGAATGGCTCGCTGGTCAAGGCGGGGCGCGCGTTTTCCTCTATCTGGAGCAAGGATTTTACCGACGATTATTTTGTTTCCGCGCTTGCCGAGTGGCTGCGCGAGGGCAAGATCACCCACGACGTTTCCCACGTGAAGGCGCTCGCATCGGCCCAGCTGCCCGCGGAGAGCGCGTCGTTGGGCGCGGAACTGGCCCGCGAACTGAAGCATCGCAAGGCCATCCTAGGCATCTTCGATGAAGGCTGCATGGGCATGTACAACGCCATTATTGACGATGAATTGCTGAACCCGGCCGGCATCTACAAGGAGCGGCTCAGCCAGTCGGCGCTGGTGGCGAAGATGCGCACCGTAACCCAGGCCGAGGCTGAAGGTGTGTATCAGTGGCTGGTGGGGAAGGGTGTAAAGTTCGCCTTCGGCAAGGATTCCGCGACCGAGTTGACGCTCGACCAGGTGCTGGAGCAGTGCAAGATGTACATCGCCGCCGTGCGCATTGCTCACGACTTTGGATGCGATGCGGTGGGCATTCAGTATCAGCAGGGATTGAAGGACATGACACCAGCCTCGGACCTGGCCGAGGGGCTGCTGAACAACGCCGACCGGCCTCCGGTGTTTGCCGAGGGCGGCACGGAAGAACTCTACGCCGGCGGCCCGCTGGTTCATTTCAACGAAGTGGATGAATGCGCCGGTGTGGATGCGGTTGTCACCAATCGCTGCTGGACCGCGCTAGGTCTGGACCCCTCGACCACGCTGCACGATGTGCGCTGGGGCGAGCACTACAAAGGCGACGGCCTCGACGACTTTGTCTGGCTGCTGCAAATCTCCGGCGCCGCGCCCGCCAACCACTTTGTTGGCGGCTATGCCGGCGCAAGCAGCGAGCGCCAGCCAGCCATGTACTTCCCGCTCGGCGGCGGATCGCTGAAGGGCATCGGCAAGCCCGGTGAGATTGTATGGAGCCGCGTGTTTGTTGAGGGCGGCGCGTTGCATGTCGATATTGGCAGAGGCACTGTGGTGGCCCTGCCTCAGGAAGAAACCGAGCGACGCTGGCGCGAGACCACGCCGCCCTGGCCCATTGTGCACACGGTTCTGCACGGCGTAACCCAGAACCAGATGATGGCCCGCCATCGCGCCAACCACGTGAACATAGCCTATGCGCCGTCAGCCGAGATTGCCGGAAAAGCTCTCGCCACCAAGGCATCCATGTTCGCGGAGTTAGGCGTGGCCGTGCATCTGTGCGGCGATGCGCTCGCGGAATAGCCAACAACTCTGGGTGCCCCATCCTTTTCACGCTCTTTGCGAAAAGGGTGGGAGCCCACGAAGGCCCGACCCATCGCCGGCATGTGCATCGAGTGCAACCGGTCTACTGCGGAGCCACCTGCTCCGGCGGCAGTATCCCCATCTCGCGATAGATGGGCCGGATCTCGCGCCGCACCGCCGGCAACTGCGTCCAGAACCACGCCGCGCCCAACAGCACGGCGCTGCCGTTGGCGATCACCGTCCACGGCGCGCCAATCGCATGCGCTAAGGAGCCGGCCAGCAGGCTGCCGAACGGAGCCATGCCCACAAAGGCCATGGTGTAGTAGCTCATCACGCGCCCGCGCTTGTCTTCCGGCACCAGCGTCTGGATGATCGTGTTGCTCCCCGCCATGCCCTCCATCATGCCCATGCCGGCAATCAGCACCATCACCATCGACAGCCAGAAGACCTGCGAAAGCCCGAAGCCGATCAGACCCAGTCCAAACACGGTAGCGGCCAGTGGGATCATCCTTACCAGCCCCAGGATGCTCTTGCGGGCTGCAAGCGCCAACGCCGAGATGAGCGCGCCCACCCCCATGGCGCCCATCAAGAATCCCAGCGCGTGCGGGCCGCCATGCAGCACGCGCGCCGCGAAGATCGGCATCAACACCACGAACGGCATGCCCATGAGGCTGACCACGGCAAACAGCAACAGAATGGTGCGCACGGGGAGAAACTCCGAGACATACGTCCATCCGACCTTCATATCCGCGAACATGGATGCCGTCTTGTGCTGGACTGGAGAGATGTTCACGCGCATCATCAGCAGAGAAACGATCACGGCGATGTAGCTGATGCCGTCAACAAGAAAGCACCAGCCCTCACTCGAAACGGCAATCAGCATCCCGGCCAGCGACGGGCCCACTAGCCGCGCCATGTTCACCATCGACGAGTTGATGGCGATGGCGTTCGACAGGTCGCGCCGGTCCTCGACCATCTGTACCATGAACGATTGGCGGCCCGGCATGTCGAATGCGTTGATGATGCCCTGCATCACGCTCAGCGTAAGGACCCAGTGGATCGTGATGTGATGCGAGAGGGTGAGCCCGGCCAGCGCCAGCGACTGAATCATCGATAAGGCTTGGGTCCACACCAGCACCTGACGCCGGTCCAGCCGGTCGACCCACACGCCGGCAAACGGCGAGAACAGAAAGGTCGGAATCTGCCCGGCAAAGCTGACCGTGCCCAGCAGCAGCGCCGAGCCGGTCAACCGATAAACCAGCCAGCTGGTGGCGATGCGCGTCATCCACGTGCCGATCAGCGAAATGGTTTGCCCGCCAAAAAACAGCCGGAAGTTGCGATGCTTGAGCGCACGCCAGGCGTGCGAGGCCCCGCTGTCGGCGGGCGAACTCCCTTCGGATGCGCTCAACAGTCGCTCCTCAGTAGAACCTGAAATTCATTTCGATGGTGATGCGGGCCGCGATTGGCGTGCCCTCGTGCATGGCTGGCCGAAACCGGTATCGCAGTGCGCATTCGATGGCCTTCTCATCCAGTCCGGGGTCAAGTGAATGGATGATTTGCGGGTCAATCGGGTTTCCCTCTTCGGTTACCAGCACCGATACAATCACAACGCCTTGAATCTTGTTCTTCCGCGCTTCGTCGCTAAACTCAGGCTCGGATGTGCTGATCGCTCTCGGCGGAGTGTCGCCGCGCTGATTCATCATGGGCCCGCGCAAGCCTTGCAATGGCATGCCGCTGGGCGGACCGAAGCGCACCATGATTCTCGGATACGTGGGCCGCATGTCGGCAAAGAAGCGGGTGCGCGCAAACATGCGCACCGAGACCGGCTTTCCATTCACGGTTCCCGGATCGAATTTGGATTGCCGGATGGCGGCGATGGCCGCGGCGTCAAACGATGCCCCATGCGAACGCACAACCTGGATGTCGGTGGCGAGGCCGTCTGCGCCGATCGCCATGGAAAGAACGCAATCGCCTTCGGCTGCTTCGGCGGACGCATCGGACGGATACGCAGCGGGCGCGCGCTGAATCACGACCGGCGCCACCACGCCGGGTGCAACCGTATACACGCCGTCGCTGCCCGGCTTGGGAGCCGCGGGCTTGATGTTCAACGGCCCTTCATCGGTTGACTGGGATAACTCATTTTGCGCCGAGGCAACGCCCGCGGCCAGCGCCAGCAGGGCGATCGGTAATCCGGCTTTTCGCATGCGCGTATGCCTCCTTCTAGTCAAGGATGCTACCACTCTAATGTGGGCCGCCGGAAATGGCATCTCCTCTTGTGTTGCCCTGGAACGCTCATGTCCTTTACCCAAATCCCCGCAGGGGCTAAAGCCCTCCGTGATATTGCTGCATTTGCGGCACGACTGAAGTCGTGCCCTGTTACAGGACATGTCTTTCAGCAACCCGAGAGACCGTGCTCTTTGATTTGATAATTGACCGTCTGTGCGGCGAACGCCACTAGCACACAATCTGCAACTCGCGGAGCAGGAAGGCATAGTCGAAGGCAATCTCCTTGAGATAGTCGTAGCGCCCGCTTGCGCCGCCGTGGCCGGCTTGCATGTTGGTCACCAACAGCAGCGGGTTGCGATCGGTCTTGAGAGTGCGGAGTTTGGCCACATACTTGGCCGGCTCCCAATACATAACCTGGCTATCATGCAGAGATGTCTTCACTAACATGGCCGGGTAACTCGCCGGCTTCAAGTTATCGTAAGGTGAGTAACTGAGCATATAGAGAAAATAAGCAGAGTTATTCGGGTCGCCCCACTCCTCATATTCTGGAACGGTAAGCGGCAGCGTGGCGTCGAGCATGGTGTTCATCACGTCGACAAAGGGAACGTGCGAGACGACGGCGCGGAACAGATCCGGCCGCAGGTTGGCGACCGCGCCCATGAGCAGGCCGCCGGCCGATCCGCCTTCGATGGCCACGCGCGCCGGGTCTCCGTAGCCCGCGGCGGTGAGGTGCTCGACGGCGACAATGAAATCGGTGAAGGTGTTGCGCTTGACCAGCATCTTGCCGGCATCGTGCCACGGCTTGCCCAGATCGCCGCCGCCGCGAATGTGCGCATAGGCCATAACCACGCCGCGGTCGAGCAGGCTGAGGCGGTTGCCGCTGAAGCCGAGCGGCAGTGAGTACCCATATGAGCCGTAGCCGTAAACGTAAAGAGGATTGCTCTTGGTGCGTCGATCCTTGCGGTAGACCAGCGACACCGGCACCTGCGCGCCGTCGGCCGCCGTGGCATGAACGCGCTCGCTGGCATAGAGCGTACGATCGAAGCCGCCGGGAATCTCAAGCTGCTTGAGCAGCACGGAAGCGCGGCTGCTTGTGTCGTACTCATAGACCGAACTCGGTGTGACCAGCGACTGGTAGGCGTAGCGGAATGTCGAAGTGTCGAAGACGCGATTGATGTGCGGCTGCGCGCTGTAGGCGGGCTCGGGGAAGGCGATCTCGGCGGCCAGCGCGGCATCCGGCCCCTCGCCCGCAAAGTGCCACACACGCAGCCGCGGCAGTCCATCTTCGCGCTCGCAGGCGACAAAGAAGCCGGCGAAGAGGTCTACATCTTCCAACATCACGTTCTCGCGGTGAGGAATGCGCTCCGTCCAGTTCTCGCGGCCCGGCGTGGCAACTGGGACCGTGGCCAGGCGCAGATTCCTGCCCGTATCGTTGGTGCGGATGAACCACAGGCCGTTGCGGTGGTCGACGGAATATTCGTGCTCGTCCTGGCGCGGGCTGATGAGCGTGAATGTGCCGCCAGGCTGGTCTGCCGGCAGGAACCGCGATTCGCTGGCGGTGTGGCTTGCCGACTCCAGGATGATGTAGCGGCCGTCGCGGGTGCGTCCGGCGCCCAGGTTGAAGCGCTCGTCGTCTTCCTGCAAGACGAGCACGTCAGAGCCGTGCGGCGTGCCGCGCGTGTGTCTCCACAGCTGGAATTGCCGCTTCTGCTCTTCGTCTTCCACGGTGTAAAAGAGGGTAAGGTTGTCGGCAGCCCAGACCGCGGAGCCGACGCGCTCGACCTCATCAGGCAGCGTCTCGCCTGTGGCGAGATCCTTGATGTGCAGCGTGTACTGGCGAAAGCCGGTGGTGTCGGTGGTGTACGCCAGCCAGCAGCTATCGCTGGTGATGTCGGTAGCGCCGACGGCGAAGAAGGCGTGGCCCTCGGCGAGCTGGTTGCCGTCGAGAATGACCTGCTCCGGCGTGTCCTCGGTCGCATTGGGAGAGCCATGGGTGCGGCAGTGAACTGGATACTGGAGCCCCTCTTCGGTGCGCGTGTAATACCACCAGTCGCCGTCGCGAAAGGGAACGGAGACGTCGGTCTGCTTTACGTGCGAGAGCATCTCCTGGTAGAGTTCCTCGCGCAGACCGGCAAGCGGCGCCATGAAGGCTTCGGCGAAGGCGTTCTCGGCATCGAGGTAGGCGGTCACGTCCGGATTCTGCTTGTCGCGCAGCCAGGCGTAGTCGTCGGTGAGGACCTGGCCGTGCAGGCGGGTTTCGGTGTGTTCCTTGCGGGCGATGGGGGGCGCGGGAAGCTGGCTCTCGGTCATCTCTTCTCCAGTTTAGTGCTTGAGGCCGCCACCTGCGCTGGGATCCGCCGCGGCGGACCGCTTGCGCGGCAATGAGGTCCCTGGTCTCTCACCCTTTGTGCAAAGGGCGCACAAAGGATGGGATAGCACTAACCCCAAAATGCGCACCTGGCACGGCCAACCCGCCGCTCTTTCACGACTCCCACGTCTTGTCCTCGGAGTGGCAAAGCTGCTCGAGGTTGCAGCGATCGCATTTGGGTTTGCGCGCGTCGCACACCTGCCGGCCGTGGTGGATGATCTGGTGCGAGAAGCTAATCCAGCGGTCTTGCGGAATCACCTTCATGAGTTCCTGCTCCACCTTCTGCGGCGTGTCGCCCTTGGCCAGGCCCAGGCGGCGCGCGATGCGGAAGACGTGCGTGTCCACGACCACTCCTTCCGCTGTGCTGAACGAGACGCCGAGGACCACGTTGGCGGTTTTGCGGGCGGCGCCGGGGATGGTGATCAGCTCCGCTAGCGTTTGCGGGACCTGGCCGTTGAAGTCGGCGAGGACCTTCTTCGCCGCACCCTGGATGGACTTGGCCTTGTTGCGAAAGAAGCCCGTAGTGCGGATCAGCGCCTCAAGCTGCGGCAGCGCCGCCTTTGCCAAGGCGGCCGGAGTAGGGAAGCGGTGGAACAGTTCCGGCGTCACCATGTTCACGCGCACGTCAGTGCACTGCGCGGAAAGAATGGTCGCCACCAGCAGCTCCCACGGCGACCTGTGCACCAGCGCGCATTCAACGGCTGGGTAAGCTTCGTCCAGCCCCTTCAGGATCGCTGCGATGCGGTCGGGGGCGAGGTCGCCGCTGGGCGTGCGTTTCGGGGGCGACGATTTGATGGCCTTCACTGGGGCAGATTTGCGGGGAATCACTCTCTTCGGCATGACTTGAGTTTTACACCCTCCCGCGCCAGTAGCCTGGGCGGCGCTTGGCGTGGGTTACTGCGACAATGAGGATCATATCTTTCTTCGCCGGGAAGACAACGAAATAGGGATATTTCTCCAGCAGTCGTCGGCGCGTGTTCTTTGTATAGGTGGGATAAAGCTGGGGATGAGAAACAATCTGCTTGAGCGCCGCCCCGATCTCTGTGAGAAACGCGTCGGCCGCTTCGGGACTGCGCTTGAAGTACCAATCGAAGGCTTCGTCTATCTCCTGCCGAGCTTGCGCCTGGATGCGAAGCTTCTTCCGCTTCATCTGGAGAGCCGGACGCGCAGCGGCGCTTCGACCTCTTCCCAGGAGTAGGTGATGGCGCTACCAGCCTCGGCAACGCGCCGCTCAACCTCCGCCTTCCAGGACGCGTCGATTTCGGCGTCCGCGGAGCCATCCGCCCCGTTCAGGAGCTCACCGATCAGCCAATCGAGATCGCCGGGAGGCAGGCGGCGCACATCTTCAAGCACTTTTGCGGCAGCGGAATTCATGGGTAAATTGTAGCGCGGAATGGGATACGGAGCCACATCCCAGTTTCCGGCGTCAGGATGGCATACCTTGAGGATTGGGTCTTCCCATATGATCCAGGCATCGGCTGATTCCATCTTGAAGTTGATCGACTCGAACCGACGGGCAGGGAGGCATTCCTTGGACCTCGATATACAACTTCAGCGCTTCGGAGTACTTTCGTTGCATTACGAGTGTGTTCGCCATGTATATCATTGCGACGGTCTTGGTGTCGCCTTTCGCCAGGTTATAGGCCCGTTTTGACAGATCCAAGGCCTCGTCGTAACTATCGAGCCCGTACATGCAACGAGCCTTGTTGAACAATATCTCTACTTCCGCCCAACCAAAATGCTGGAGCATATTTTGATCTGATGCGCTAGCCTCATCTGGATACATGGCATGGGCCTTTTCGAGCCATTCGAGGGCCTCATTCCATCGGGACAAACGTTCAAGTGCCATGCCTTTATACAGGCAAAGGTCATATTTGTGGGCACGAAAGTCCTGCCGCTCGAAGAAGCCCGTCTTCAGGTTCATGTCGAGAAGGGTTAACGCATCTTGGGGCCTTCCCAAAGTGATTTCCGCATAGGCCCGAATGGAATTGGCACGGACACGGGAAAACTCCGGATCAGGATACTTTTCCAGCTCGCGAATCGCATCGTCTGTAACGCTATCTGCGCGGAGTTGGGTCGAACACCTGAGGACATCGAACAAGAGCCGCATGCGCTTATCGCCGTCCTGCACGCGGCGCAACATATCCTGAGCCAACGCGAGGGCGGTCGAAAACTCACCGTATTTTCTGAGTTTCTCGGCGGCATCAATCTCTTCTTCTGTCACGTCGAGCTGGGTTCTTGTTGGGTCCATCGATATACGCCTCTTTGAGGCCCTTCTGGTCCATCATTTTAGATCTTGCCCGCCAGCCAGTTGCCAAGCCTCTCCACCGGCAGGCGGACGCCGAGATAGAACTGTCCAAACAGCGCATACACTGCGCTCACCTCGTCAAACCGCATCTCGTAGATCAGCTTCTTGAACACCACCGGGTCTTCGGCGAACAGGTCCACGCCCCACTCCCAGTCATCCATGCCGATTGACCCGGAGATGATCTGCTTCACCCGGTCGCCGTAGCGGCGGCCAATCATGCCGTGCTCGTGCATCATGCGCTGGCGCTCGGCAAAGGGAACCGTGTACCAGTTCTTGTCCTCGCCACGCAGCCGGTCCATGGGATAGAAGCAGAGATACTTCGCATCCGGGATTGCCGGATAAAGCCGCGGCGCCATGGCCATGGCAGCCCGCTCCAGGCTGGCGGCCACTTCGGCCTGGAACTCGGGCGTGTTCGGCTCGAGGCCTTTGGCACTGGCCGCCTCCCAGGTCTTGCGACTGGACTCGTACAGGCCCAGCTCAACCACGGAGACGTAAGAGTGCGACGGCGTCAGGTAGTGATAGAGTTCGGTCTGCGCCAGGTCCAGCTCCACCTGGTTCAACGCTTCAAACGAGTCGCGGAAATGGATCAGGATCAAGTCGCCCTTGTGGCCCAGCTGGGAGAAAAGCGCGGTCTGCGGCGGCGCGTCCGGAGCCTTGCGCTCTAACTTCTTGAGCGCAGAAACGCCCTCGGCAGCGATGTGGTCGCGGTCGATCTGCGGGGTGGCGCGCCAGGCCTTCCAGTCGAAGCGGAAGAACTGGTGCAGCAGGTTGGAGCCTTCAAGCGTGAGCGGGACGGGGGAGAATTCAGACACGGAGTACACCTCGTAACGGGCTTCTTCATCCTAACAAAGCAGCGCCGGTCAGTTGCGCAGGTCGCTTTCCAGGCTGGCCGCTCCTGGCGCAGTTGCAGCGTACTGCTCGCCCCAGGCTTTCATGGCAACGAGAATCGGGTTCAGTGCGCGGCCCTTGCGCGTAAGCAGGTACTCGGGCCGAGGGGGATGATGCGCATAGAGGCGGCTCGAGAGAATTCCGTGCGCGGTCAGTTCCTTGATGCGAGCCGAGAGCACGCTCGGGGTCAGACCGGGAAGGCTGGCCTCAAAGTCCTGGAAGCGCCGCGTCTGGTGCAGGAAAAGGTCGCGCAGAATGAGGATGGTCCAACGGTCGCCGATGATGTCGAGTGTGCACGCGATCGAACAGCGCATGGAGTATTTTCTGGCCATTTTGCTCTCACGGGTTGATCAATACACTAGCCACTATACTATTCCAAGTCACTCGCAAAAGAAAATCATGGCGGAACCCTTGAAAAGCAAAGTTTTTTCGGCGTGGAACCGGTAATCGACACAGCAACGGCAAAAAATACCGGAGCGGCCCGGCTATACTCGCTAAGACATGATCGAAAAATTTATCGCGCTCCTGGGAGAGCTGATCAAAAACGTCATCAGTGCGGGCGGTTACAAGGGCATCGTCGCGCTTTTGGCCCTCAACTCATCCGGCATCCCTATTCCCTCAGAAGTCATCCTGCCGTTCTCCGGCTACCTGGTCTACCTGGGCCGTTTTAACCTCATTCTTGTGGCTGTAATGGGAGCGATCGGCTGCAACATCGGGTCCGCCATTGGCTATTGGATTGGCACCAAAGGTGGCCGGCCATTGGTCGAGCGTTATGGCAAATGGGTGCTGATGAGCCAGCACGATCTGGACCGGATGAGCAACTTTTTTGACCGCTTCGGCTCGATCGCAATTCTGGTCGGCCGGATGCTGCCGGTAGTGCAGACCTATGTCGCTTTTCCCGCGGGCATCGCCAGGATGCCGCGGCTGCGCTTTCACATTTACACCACCGTGGGCTCCTTGATCTGGTACTTCTGCCTGGCCTGGGTGGGCATGAAGCTGGGAGCGGCGTGGGACACAGACCCGCGCTCGCACGAGTGGTTCCATCGGTTTCATCTGGTGGTGGTCGCGGCACTGGCCGCCGGAGTTGTCTGGTTTATCTGGAGCCACGTGATCAGAGCGCGAAGGCAGAATACCGTCTAGACTTACACGCCCGCATGGGAGCGGCTGCAATCGCGGGCCGTGCGGGTTCATGTTTCCGCCGAACTGGGCGAAGATCCCATTCGTCATTCGGGTAAGACTTCAACCATTGAGAAAAAAGAAGGAAAGGGATCATCCATGGCAACGAAAAAGAAAAAGAGCGTTGGCAAGCCCAAAGCGTCCACCAAGGTTGCGCCCGCGAAGGGCAAGCTAGGAGTAATGGTGGTTGGCCTGGGTGCGGTGGCCACCACCATGATTGCCGGTGTGGAAGCGGTGCGGCGCGGACTGGCCAAGCCAATCGGCTCGCTCACCCAGATGGGCACTATCCGGCTGGGCAAGCGCACGGATAACCATTCGCCGCTGATCAAGGATTTTGTTCCGCTGGCGGACCTGAACGACGTGGTCTTTACCGGCTGGGATATCTTCAAGGACAACGTCTACGAGTCGGCTGCGCATGCCAAGGTGCTGGACGAGAAGACCCTGAAGCAGCTCAAGCCGTATCTTGAGACCATCAAGCCGCTGCCCGCGGTCTTCGACCAGTATTACGTGAAGCGCCTGCACGGCACACACGTGAAGAAGGGCAAGAACAAGCGGGATCTGGCCGAGCAGGTCATCGCCGACATTCGCAAGTTCAAGAAGACCGTCGACCGTGTAGTCATGATTTGGACCGGCTCGACGGAGATCTTCCTGGAGCCCTCGGCGGTTCACCAAAGCATAGAGGCCTTTGAGAAGGGCCTGGAGACGGACGACATCGGCATTCCGCCTTCACAGATCTACGCCTACGCGGCGCTCAGCGAGGGTGTGCCGTTTGCCAATGGCGCGCCGAATCTGACGGTGGACATTCCGGCGCTGATCGAGCTCTCGAAGAAGAACGAAGCGCCCATCTGCGGCAAGGACTTCAAGACCGGGCAGACCTTCATGAAGACGGTGCTGGCGCCGGCCTTCAAAGCGCGCATGCTCGGCGTGTCCGGCTGGTTCTCCACCAACATTCTGGGCAACCGCGACGGCGAAGTGCTGGACGAGCCGCAGTCGTTCAAGACCAAGGAAGAGTCGAAGCTGGGCTCGCTCGAATACATCTTCCAGCCCGACCTCTATCCCGATCTCTACAAGAACATCTACCACAAGATCCGCATCAACTATTACCCGCCGCGCGGAGATGAGAAGGAAGCCTGGGACAATATCGACATCTTCGGCTGGCTGGGTTATCCGATGCAGATCAAGGTCAACTTCCTCTGCCGCGATTCGATTCTGGCCGCGCCCATCGCGCTCGACCTGGTGCTGTTCCTCGACCTGGCCAAGCGAACGCCGTCGCTTCAGTCCATCGGCATTCAGGAGTGGCTCAGCTTCTATCTGAAATCGCCGCAGACCCGCGAAGGGCTTTATCCCGAGCACGACCTGTTCATCCAGTCGATGAAGCTGAAGAACACGCTGCGCCACATCATGGGCGCCGATCTGATCACCCACCTGGGCCTCGAATACTACGACTAGCATTTGCCATGCAGGCAGACGCTCCCGTTGGTCGCAAGAGCAAAAGCAAAAGCTCCATCGGTTTGGATGGGGCTTTTCGCTTTTCTATGAGGATCGGAAGGTCACCGAGCAGTAGGCGCGAACAAGCAAGATCGTTGTCCAGCCCCGCGCTGCCGCGCCGATGCCAGGTCAAGTCGCCTACGCGGCTTGCCCAACCTTGAACGCACCCACCAGGTTGCCGAGTTCGTTGGCCAGCAGAGCCAACTGCTGGCAGGCTTCAACCGATTCCTGCGAGCTGGTGGCTGTTCTCTGGATGATGGTAGCAATCTCGTTCACATTTTCCGTGACCGATTGCGTGGAGTAAGACTGTTGGGTGGCCGCAGCGGCAATCTGCGTGACCATCTTCTGCACCGACTCTGAGCCGTGGATAATGCTGGCGAGCGCTTCACCTGCGGAGTTGGCCGAGGTCACGCCGCTCTTCACGTGGACCATGCTGGAGCGCATCGCCTCGACGGCCTCTCCGGTGCCCTGCTGAATGGCGCGGACGGTCTGATCGATCTCTTTGGTGGCGGCGCTGGTGCGTTCTGCCAGGCGGCGCACTTCGCCAGCGACCACGGCGAAGCCGCGGCCATGTTCGCCGGCGCGGGCGGCTTCAATCGACGCATTGAGCGCCAGCAGATTGGTCTGGCCGGCAATCTCGTCGATCACGTTGATGATTTTGCCAATTGCGTCGCTGGAGCGGCCCAGACCCTCAATCTTCGAGGAGGTCTCCTGGTTGGCTTTCAGCAGTTCGCCAATCGTGGCCACTGTCGACTGCACCGTCTGGCCGCCTGCCTGGGCGCTCTCTTCGGCTTTGCGCGCATCCACAGCGGCGCTCTGCGTGGTCTGGCTGATCTCCTGCACGGCCGATGTCATCTCTCCCATTGTTGCGGTAATGCGCTCGGCCTGCTCAAACTGCTTTTGCGCCTGACCGGCCGTATCCTGCGCTGTTGCGGCGAGCTCCGTGGCGGCGTTGCCCAGCGTTCCGGCATGCTCGGCCACGCGGCGCACAATGTCTTCGACGCGGGCGATAAACACGTTGAACCAAATACCCACTTCGTCAATCTCATTGTTGCCGTTGACCTCGATGCGGCGGGTCAGGTCGCCTTCGCCTTCGGCGATGTCCTGCAGGCGCAAGGCCAGCGAAGCCAGGGGCTGCACTACCTTGGACTGTATCAGCACCCAGGCCATCCCGCAGACCACCACGACAAAGGCCAGCATCACCAGTCCCGTCAGCCGGCTACGCACCGACCAGGCATCCACCGTGTCCAGCTGCTTCTGGAAGCTTGCGGAAATGGCCTTGTCGAACTGCCCCATGGCTTCAGTGAGCGCCTTGTTGTCCTTGCCCAATGCGCCCACCTGGGTCATCAGGCTGTCGCTCGGCGCTCCGGTCACTGCCAGCATCGCGGTGTAGGTGTCGTGATCGCGCGAGCTGAGGGAAGAGAACTGGGACAGCAGGTCATCGGCCTGCTTGTCGAGCTCGGGCGAGGAAGCCAGAACTGCTTTCACTTCCGTCAGCGCGGCAGCGGTGGAGTCGGCATCCGTCGCCGCGGATTTGAGCGACCCGGCATCCTGCAGAACCACCACGTCGCCATAGTGCTTCTTCATGCGCTCGAAAGAAGCTTCCGCCTCCTGCATCTTGAGCGCAGCGGGAAACAGCGAGGAGGAAATCTGCGACATCCGGCTGTGCGTGGCAGTGGATGAAACCTGCACCATCGCCAGCAACAAGAGGTAGCCGCCGGCCAGCACCGCCAGTACGGCCAGAATCCTCGTCTTGATCTTCATTTCTGCAAACATTGGGTCACCTTACCGCCAGGACTTTCACGCCCTCATGGGAGGTTGCTTTGCTGATGTAGCCGATGGCGCCCGCATTGTGTGCCACGTACTCGACGACCGCAGCTTCGGAGTCCAGCGATTTTGGCATGGAAGCTTGCCCGGAGAACACCAGGCTCCGCCAACCTGCGCGGAAGGCCGTATCGTCCTTGGAGATGTAGGTGGTCAGAAACTCAGCGTGAGCAGATCCTGACTTAAGCAGAACGGGCGTTACCTGCGAACCATCCTTCAAGCTTGACGCAGCCCCGGTAAATACCTCCCTCAGGTCGCCCTTGCTTACCTCAGCCGACTTGACGCTCGAGTTTGCAATCACAACCACCTGTGCCCCAGCCAATCCAGAGAACAATTGCGTGGCAGCAACAAGCAGGAAAAGATACAGTAGCTTCTTCATCGTCGTCTCTCCTTTCATTGCTGCTTAGAAGCTCACGCCGAGTTTCAGCGCGGTGATTTGGGTGTGCGGCTTCAGCGCGGTCATGTCAAGGGCGCTTTCGAAGTAATCCTGGGTCCCTGCTACGAAATGCTGCTCGGCCTTCAAATACATGAACTGGTTGAAGTCGTAGCGTCCGCTTACAGTCCAATCCAACGAGTCCCTGGGGGGCCCCAGCGGCGCGTGGCGATCGATGTCGGAGCTGAAATAAGCTCCTGCGGTGAACTTGGGAGTGAACTTGTAGCTGGCCATGGCATACCACTCCCGTGGGTCTAGCCGGCCCGAGAGAGATTGAGAAACGGCTGGATAACTTGGAATCTGAACCGAGGTCGCCGACCAGTTCCGGTTATATTCGTACGCCACCATTACCTTGTCCTTCTCATATCGGGCAAAGTAGCTGGGTGTGCTGTCCTTTGCCAGCGTCTCGGTGCCCAGAACGCTGTCGTTGTTGTCGTTCACCTGGCCGGTCCACTTCAAGGTTGTGACGTCAGAGGTTCCCAGCATCAGACCAGGCAACGGTGTTCTCCAGTGCAGAGCGCCTCCATACATCGGGCCCTGAATTCCATTAGGAACAGTGTAGCCGGCTAAGGTCTGAGCCAGAAACGCTCCGTCATCGGGAGTGTAAACATCGTCTCCGCCCCAGCCGAAATACTCCAGCTTGCCGAGCTGCGGGCCAAGTTTCAGTTTGCCGTAGACAACTCCGCCGTAATTGGAAAGGTAAGAGTCACGGTTTGTGACGTTATAGACCGACTGGGGCAGGATGACCCACAGATAGGCAGGATCGAGATCCTGAACGTCGTTGAGAAGCCCCCACGGTGTCTTGACCTTACCCACGCGCACGCCGAAACGATCATTGAATTTGTAGTCGGCTTGCGCCCAGTCGATCGTGATCTGGTTGCTGAAACTGCCAAGCAGCAGATAGTGCGCTTGTACCCCAACGCGGAGTTTCGGAATCGGCTGCGCCGATACATTCATAACCGCCTCAGTCCATGCCGCACTGCCGCTGGTCGAATTTGTGGTCATAATGTCGTTATTTGTGGAGTACAGAAACCCCTGCGTCGCAAATCCATGGATCTGAATATTCAGATCGTCCAGGCTTTGCGCGCCAGCCGGCAATGCGGCGATCACCATTGCGAAAACACTTGCAACCAATCGTTTCATCGAAATCTTTCTCCATGTCGCTCTTCAGAACTCTCTTGCAAATTCCAGCCGTGTTGCAGACAGGGCTCCTGCGTGCTAGCCCCGGCACCCTTCCGCGCCGGGCTCCTGCCCTCATCGTCCGTCCAGACCAAACTGCGACCAGTCTGTTGCTGCTTCGCGTTTCCCACGCAGGGTTCTCCGCCGCTCGGCCATCTGGCCGGACAATTTGAAGGAGCCAGTGCGCGAATCCTTCAGAGTTGCTGCTGTGTTGCTTATCGTCGAAGGTTCACGAAGCTTTAATGTGCGCGGCTCTTACAGGGGCCTCGGCGATGCGAAGCGTCCCGTTCTTGCACGGAGATGTGGAGGATGGGTGATGCAGGAGATTGCAGCCTTGGAATCTTCGAACGGCTGCTCAGGCGGCCATCGCCTGCGCAAGCCGCCTCACGGTGAGGACGGTGATATCGTCCTCCTGGCCGAAGGCCTTGGCGGCGTCGGCAATGTAGAAGGCCGATTGGTTGCTCAGGTTGTGCACGCGGTCGAAGCCGAACAGCTCGCCGCTCGGCTGGCGGGCCTCGACAACACCGTCGGACAGGAGCAGGATGCGGTCGCCGGGATGCAGGTAGAGCCGCACCTCGTCGTAGCTGACCTCGGGCAGAACGCCCAGCGGCAGGCCGCCGGGGATGGCGATCTCCTGGCTGTTGAGGTAGGGCGGCAAGTGGCCGGCGTTGGCCATCACCAGTTCGCCGTTGGCCCCGAACCAGGCCGCCTGGCAGGTGGTGAAGCTCTCGCTGCCGGTGAGCACGCGGTTGAGCGATTCGAGAATCTTTGCCGGGCTGCGCTCGCCGATGCGGCGCACCGCGCCCATCAGCATGGAGACGTTCATGGCGGCCTTGAGCCCCTTGCCGGCCACGTCGCCGATGATGACCAGCAGGCCGCCGTCCTCGGTGGGCTGGACGTGGAAGAAGTCGCCGCCGACTTCGTTGGCGGGGTTGTAGATGGAGTCGACCTCGAAGCCGGGAGTCTTGATCTTTTCCTGGGGAATCATCAGCTCCTGCACGCTGCGCGCCGCAGCCAGCTCGCTGGAGACGCGCTCCTGGTCGCGCTGCACGCGCAGAAAGCGCATGAAGATGATAACCACGATGGCCAGAATGCCTACAAAGTCGGCGATGGTGGCGAAGTGGATGGGAACCGGACCGGCCATCAGCGTGAGCGGGGAGTGGTAAGGGTGACCGCTCAACTCGCTCATGCCGCCGGTGAGGAAGGACTCGCCAATGCCTACCATATCCAGGACGAGGGGAATGAGCAGCAGGCTAGCCTCAAAGTTGCGGCGCGTGGTGGCGGCAATGAGGGTGGCAAAGATAAAGACCAGCCAGCCCAGGAACCAGAGAACGGCAAAGAGGACGATGACGGCCAGCAGCAAGCCAATCACCCAGCTCCGGCCCACCAGCAAAAGGACCGGTCCGACCGCGGCCAGCAACGGGGCAGTGAAGCGCATCAGGGTGATGTACCAGCGGCGGCGCAGGGCGAGGAAGGCGATGAGGAACTCGAAGTAGAGATAGGCCGAGATGAGCACCAGCTGGGTGACGGAAGCGGCGTACCAGAGGGTGTCGAGGCGGGCGGAACTGCCGGCCAGCTCGACAAACCCCAGCGGCGCCAGCACCAGCTCATGAAGCGCCAGCCATAGATACTCGACGTGGCCCTTCTGGGTGAAATAGAGAACCAGCAGGAAAAGCGCCAGCACCAGCAGCAGAATGGAGTTCACCACCCTGGGCAGGCGCTCAAACAAGGCATGCGTGCTCCACAGCTCCAGCCGGTGGTCGAGATCTTCACGGTTGCCCAGGTGCAGGGTGCGGCCAGAAAAGAAGGAAGTATAGGCGGAGTAGCCGACGGGGAAGTAGATGGTGCGGACGACAAGGACCAGATTGGTCTCGGAAGCGGGCACGTTGAGGTTATAGAGGCGGGAGATCTGCTGGTAGTGCTGTGGGGAGTCGCCGTGCGGACCTTCGGGCTTAATCTCATGGCCGTTGGCAAACACATCCACGCTCCATCCGGACGAGCTGGGCGCCATCGAGGCGCTCTGCGAGACTGGCAGCTCCACGAGCAGAGCGAGTGGTCCGTGAATGGAAGCTAGTTTGAGATGCAGCCGGAACCAGACAAAGGGCCTCTGGTGATCCTTGGGAGGGCTTTGCGCGTCGCCCGGGCCGGTAGAACCGGTGGTGTGGTCCTGGTCGGGCACATCGGCAATGGCGTCCTGCGCATCGCGCACCGCCCAGGTGGAGTCGTCAAAGCTGGGAGATGCGGCCTCGGTGTTGGCCGTGATGCCCACGCGCCAGCCTTTTTCAAGAACCAGCGGCGATCCCAGGCTTGAAGCGTCGAGCGTGACCTCGGGCGTATGGGGGGCGTTGGCCAGGGCCGGCGGCGCATGCCGGAGCGGGGCGAGCAGGCCGACCAGCGGGGGCGGGGGATGAGGATGCGGCTGCTGGGCGAAGCCCTGCGCTGCCAGGCAGATGGCGACTACGGCCAGGTTCAGGGCTTTCCCGCGCAAGAATCCTCCCAGTGTCAGTGGCTTCCACTCTAATTCAGACGGAGCGAAGCTCCAAGAAGATTGCGCCACCACCTGCCGTGGGGCAGCCACCTGCCGTGGGGCAGACGCTCGCTGCTCGCTCGCTTGAGGTTCCAGGCTTCCCGCCCCTGCCCCGGAAACAAGGCGCAAGGATGGGGCGGGGCGCGGTACGGGCGGAGGCGGCGGGCAGGGAATCGAGGCCGCGCGCCGTAATTATTCTTCCCCGTTGTTACCCAAGAGGAGGATACTAGCGTCTAAAGAGTGGAGCGAAGCGGCATATTCGGTTCGGCGGGCCGCCGGGGAGGGTTGGTCATGAAGACAGCTTGGAGCGGTTTGAGAGCGGCGTCGCTGACGGCATTGGCGCTGGCATTGGCGCTGGCAACCGGGCTCGGTGCGCAATCCACCGGGTCAAGCACCTCCCCGTCGAGCACGCCCGCGGCGCAGCCGGCGCCCGGCACAACCCCGGTGGCGGGCGATGCTTCTCAGACGGATGCGGCAAAGCAAACGCCAGCCGGGACAGCCCACGCGGGAACGAGTTCGCCGGGAACCAATGCGCCCGCAGCGGCTCCCTCGGCTGACCCTGCGCCAGGAACGGCTCCTGTCGCTGGCGACACGCCGCCGGGCACGTCTTCCAAGAAGCCCGCGCCGGGAACCACGCCGGTGAGCGGAGATGTGCAGGCCACGGACGTGAATCCTGAGAAGGTCATTGAGCCGGGCAGCCAGAAGGTCAACGTGAAGCCGGGCTCGATTGAAGACGTGAGCGCGGTGGGCAACCGCGACATTGGCGCCCGCGGGTTGGGAAATTGGTACTCGGTGGACACCGAGATCAAAATGGGCAAGATGTACTCCATGGAGATCGAGAAGAGCACCAAATTCATCAACGACCCGGTGGTGGAGGAGTACGTGAACCGGATCGGCCAGAACATTGTGAAGAACTCCGATTGCAAGGTGCCGTTCACCATCAAGGTCATCGACTCCGACGAGATCAACGCCATGGCGCTGCCCGGTGGGTTCTTCTATGTGAACTCGGGGCTCATTCTGAACGCGGATGAAGAGGCCGAACTGGCTGGGGTGATGGCCCATGAGACGGCGCATGTGTGCGCGCACCATGCCGTGCGCGAGCAGACCCGCATGAACTATGCCCAGCTGAGCACCATCCCGCTCATCTTCATCGGTGGCTGGACGGGCTACGGCATCTACGAGGCCGCCGGCCTGGCCGTGCCCATGACCTTCCTGAAGTTCTCCCGCGACTTCGAGGCGCAGGCCGACTACCTGGGCGTGCAGTACATGTACCGCGCCGGATACGATCCGCAGGCCTTCATCAGCTTTTTTGAGAAGGTGCAGGCTCTCGAGAAGCGCAAGCCCGGCCTGGTGGCCAAGGCCTTCAGCGATCATCCGCAGACGCCGGACCGGATTCTGCACTCGCAGGAGGAGATTGCGCGCATTCTGCCGGCCCGGGATGAGTACACAGTCACCACATCGGAGTTCGACGACATTAAGGCGCGGCTGGCGCGGATCGAGAACAAGCGCCGCCTGACCGACACCAAGGACAAGAACAAGCCGTCCCTGCGCCGGGCCAGCACCGGTTCGAGCGACCCCAACAGCACTGCCAGCAGCAGCGGCGACAGCACCGAAGACGGCCCGCCCACCCTACACCGGCGCGAAGACCAGAACTAAGAACCTGTCCAGGAACTATGCGAATTGAAGGGTACGGGATTCATCCCGTACGTCCAGAGCGAGTTTTGTTCCCGGCTTTAGCCGCTGAGGGAATGCAAACTCCTGAAAGCCTTGCCTCAGGGGCTAAAGCCCAATCACTTTAGGGCTGCGATGTACGGGCTAAAGCGCGTACCTTCACGCAAAGCCAAGTTATTAGACAGGTTCTGAGGGAATATCGGCCAACCCGGCGCGCTCGTCTCCGAGAATCAAGACCGATGCAGTGACTCAAATATTTCACCAGGCCCGTCGCAGGTGGCCAGGCGTCGGGCTGTTTTGAATGAGGCCCGCCGCCTGCTCTCTCTTCGCCGAACTCAACAAATCTTTCCGTCCAACCAATTCGTAATCTTCTCGCACCATCCGTCCTAATAGCGCAAGAGCTTGGGTGTGGGGGGCTGGCAGACCCAACCGGCTGGGTGCGAGCACGGAATTGTTCGTTTTTCGCTCCCGGATTCATCTGCGCAAAGGAGGTTAAATTCCGGTAACTGCCGGAAATCCCTTGATTGGCCGGGCGAAACCGCGTTATATACAAGATTACCGGCAGGAGTGCCGGAATCTCCACTCGAGCGGTCCTGCCTCCAGGAGGCCTTCCATGCGAATCGCCGCGGCTCGCAACAATCTGCTGGTTCCCGAAGTACGCGAGGTGATGGACATTCGCCAGGCTTCGGATTACCTGGGCATCTCGCCTGATACGCTGTATAAATATGCGTCGGATGGTTTTGTGCCGGCGTTCAAGCTGGGCAACCGCTGGCGGTTCAAGCGTTCGCGGCTGGACGAGTGGATGGATCGGCAGTCCGATCTGCACGCGGCTGACGCGGAGTTGGACCCGCACCAGAAGAAGCCCGTACGGCCCGCTCTATGAGAGCAATGCCCGATGAGAAGCAGCGAAGGATCGGCTTCCGGGGACCAGTTCGGCCTTCGTCCCCGCGAGGGAACGTGGGCTGGAGTCAGGAGATCCCTGAGCCGGCTCGGCAGCCTTGTTAAGCGGAGCCAGGGCAGCGTTCAAGCCAAAGCGCAAGCTGGCTCAGGCCTCAGTGCTCATGCCCTGGAACTGCTCACCAGGAAGAAGTTGTTCGATCGGCTCGACGATCGCCTCTGCCCAGCCGACAATTCCCATGCACGCGCCTGGTGCCAGGGCGGCTTCGAGCAAACTGCGCGCCTCCTCGGCGAGGAGGGCGTCGAGCCGGAGCAAGTTGAACCAATCCTCCACGAATTGGCCGCCCATGGCAGCAGCTGCGATTGCGGCGTGCTCTTCAACGCTGCGCCGGAGAGCCGGCTGAAGACCGAATACTGGCTGGCTCGCGCCGTACATGGCGAGTACTTCGATCCGCACTCCCAACTGAATCGAAAGTGACCGCCGAATCGCGGCTCGCCGTGATATACCTGTCCGGGTGGACCACTTGTTTCGCATCAAGCAATTGCGCCGCAGACTGACCAGGGCCGGACTTCAGGGCCTGCTGGTCACCCATCTTCCCGACCTCCGCTATCTCTCTGGCTTCACCGGCTCGAGCGCCGCCCTGGCGGTCACCCGCCGCAGCGGGCGCCTCTTTACCGATGGCCGCTATACCGCGCAGGCTGCTGAAGAGGTGAAGGCGGCGCAGGTCGAAATCGTCTCCAGCTCGCCGGCGGTTGCAGCGGTCCCATGGCTGGCCGCGCAGGCAGGCGTGAAAACAGCTGCCTTCGATCCCGCCTGGACTTCCGTGGCCGATCTGACTCGCTGGAAGACTGCTCTGCCCAGCCGCCAGCGGCGCGCGCTTCTTGTCCCCCTGGCTGCGCCGCTGGTGGAGGCACTGCGCATGGTGAAGGATGCGGACGAGCTTGCCTTGATGAGCGAGGCAGCCCTCGCAGGGTGCGCTCTGTTCGAGTACATGCTGGGGTTCATCCGGCCGGGACTGCGCGAGATCGACGTGGCCGCGGAGCTCGAGTATCAGGCGCGGCTCCGCGGCGCGGAGGGCATGTCGTTCGAGACGATCGTGGCTTCAGGCGCTCGTTCAGCGCTGCCCCACGGGCGCGCCACTACCGCACTGCTGCCGCGCAAGGGGTTTGTCACGCTCGACTTCGGTATAATCCTCGGAGGCTACTGCTCGGATATGACCCGCACTGTCTACCTGGGACGGCCCAGAGCAAAAGAGCGGGCAGCATACGAGGCGGTGCTTGAGGCCCAGCAGGCAGGGGTCGAAGCGGTAAGGCCCGGCGCAAGCTGCGGGGAAGTGGACGAAGCAGCCCGCGGCGTGTTGCGCAAGGCCGGTTTGGCAGAGGCATTTTCGCACTCCACCGGCCATGGGGTCGGGCTGGAGATTCATGAGTCGCCGCGGGTGGGCGCCGGACAGAAGACCAGGCTTCTGCCCGGCATGGTCGTCACCATCGAGCCCGGGGTTTACCTGGCAGGTGAGTTCGGGATTCGCATCGAGGATATGGTGGCGGTAACGGCCGCTGGCGGACAGGTGCTGACGCCGGCGCCCAAGGCACTGATTGAGCTTTAAAGCATCTTCACTGTTTCTGTAATGTGGGCATCGTGCGAGTCCACCCCAGCGGCAAAGACAAGTACGCCGGGCCCAGAGGGCACCCCGTGGGGGCGCCCAGAGATTACACTAAACTTGAAAATGCTTTAAGGATTGAGCTTTAGGAAATGCTCCCGGCAGATTTCGGGAGAGTCAAGGAACGAATGAAACCACAGGATATTGCAGATCTCAAACAGCTGATTGAATTCCTGAAGGAACACGGAGTCGCCGAGTTCGATCTGGACCGGGGCGACGTGAAGATCCGTCTCAAGTTCTCACAGGCGGCAGGCGGCGCGGCCGGGCTGGGCGACCTGGCACGGCTGCTGTCTGCGGCTCCGCAGGCGGCGGCAGCGGCTCCTGCGCCATCGGCAGACCATCCTGCGGCTGCCCCAGCAGCAGCCCCCGTAGCTGACCCCGATGCGGGCCTGCACATTGTGAAGTCGCCCATTGTGGGCACATACTATGGCTCCCCCTCGCCCGGCGCGGCGGCCTTTGTGGCTCCCGGCGACCAGGTGGATAAGGGCCAGGTGATCTGCATTGTGGAAGCCATGAAGCTGATGAACGAGATCGAGTCGGACGCCGCGGGCGAGATCGTGAAGTGCTTCGTCTCCAACGGCCAGCCCATCGAGTTTGGGCAGCCCTTATTTTCCATACGCTTGAGTTAGGGTCCTGAATGTTTCGTAAGGTACTGGTTGCCAATCGCGGTGAAATTGCACTGCGCGTCATGAACGCCTGCCGGGAACTCGGCATTCGTACCGTCGCCGTCTACAGCGAGGCAGACCGCAACTCGCTGCACGTGAAGTTTGCCGACGAGGCCATCTGCATCGGTCCGCCACGTCCTGCCGACAGCTATCTGAATGTGCCGGCGGTCATCTCCGCGGCTGAAATCGCCGACGTGGAAGCCATCCATCCCGGCTATGGCCTGCTGAGCGAGAACGCCAACTTCGCCGAAGTTTGCCGCGCTTCCAATATCAAGTTCATCGGCCCTCCGCCGGAGGTGACCCGCCTGATGGGCGAGAAGGAAAAGGCGCGCCAGGCCATGAAGCGGGCCAAGGTGCCCATCCTGCCCGGCTCCGACGGCATCATCGCCACCGCCGAGGAAGCGCAGGAGTGGGCCAGGAAGGTGGGCTTCCCGGTCATCCTCAAGGCCAAGGCCGGCGGCGGCGGGCGCGGCATGCGCATTGTGCGCACCGCAGATGAGCTGCCCAACCTGTTTCACGCGGCCTATACCGAGGCGGCCAACGCCTTTGGCAACGGCGAGCTCTACATGGAGAAGTTCATTGAGCAGCCGCGCCACATCGAGTTTCAGATTCTGGCCGATGAGCACGGCCACGTGGCCACGCTCTTTGAGCGCGAGTGCTCCATCCAGCGCCGCCACCAAAAATTGATCGAGGAGGCGCCCAGCCTCCAGGTCACGCCGAAGATGCGCAAGGAGATCGGCGAGACGCTCTGCCGCTGCCTCGCCGACATCGGCTATCAGAACGCCGGGACTATCGAGTTCCTCATGGATGAGGACCGCCAGCTTTACTTCATCGAGATGAACACGCGCATCCAGGTGGAGCACCCGGTGACCGAAGCCATCACCGGCATCGACCTGGTGAAAGCCCAGCTGCGCATTGCGGACGGCGAGCGGCTCAGCGACATTCTGCCCGCCAAGATCGAGATGCGCGGTCACTCCATCGAATGCCGCATCAACGCCGAGCATCCGCAGAAGTTCACGCCGTCTGCCGGCCGCATCACGGCCTTCAACGTCCCCGGCGGCAACGGTGTACGCGTGGACACGGCGCAATACGCCGAGGGTGTCGTCCCGCCGTACTACGACTCGCTGATCGCCAAGCTGATCGTGCATGGCGTCGACCGGGCTGAAGCCATCGCCAGGATGGAGCGCGCGCTGAGCCAGTTTGTGGTGCAAGGAATCGAGACCTCGATTTCGCTGCACCAGGAGATCTTCGCCGACGAAGGCTTCCGCGCCGGCCAGTTCGACACCAAGTTCATGGAGCGGTTTTTGGCCAAGCGGGCGAAGTAGCCATATCCTCACTCATCTTGGTATGCCTGAAACTGACCGGCCGATAAGATAGCAGTGATCGATGGACCCAAACTCGATGTACTGCGAATCGCCGTCCTGGCCGGCGAAGAAAGTGGTGTGGCCGATGGCGATGTGAAGAGCGAAGTGCGTGAGCGTATCCGCCGCCGTGCCCTGGTCACGAGAGCAGAGGAAACGTCTGCTGACAGCCCGCCACCCAAGAGTCAACTGTTCGAGGAATCATAGTATCCGGAGTCTAGAGTTCGCGTCGCAAATGAGCTGTCATTCTGAGCGAAAGGGGCCCCAAACGTCTTTCAGTTTGGGAGTGGTGAGCGAAGAACCTGCTTCTTGGCTTTCCTCATCTCGCTTAACGACTTCAGACACACCAAACTAGACCCAGCGAAATATTTTTCTTCCAAGACAAAATTCCTCTTCTCTTTAATCCCCTTTCGCCTATAGTGTTGAACAACGCAAAATTGGGAGGGGAAAAGATGAGTCTGCTTCAGAATCTTCCGCAAATCATTACGGCCATCGGTGGGTTGGGCACGGCGGCTTTTGGGCTGGTGGACTCAACCAAGCCGTTCTTTGGCGGCGTCAATCGCATCGGGTTCAGCCGCATTGCCACAGCGGTCGCAGGCCTCACGCCGGGGGCACCGGCCAACGGGCTCACGCAGGGCAAGATCCTCGATACGCTCAAGGCGAACTGGTACAACGGCACCGACCTGGGCAGCCAGAAGGCCATTGCCAAGTCGCTCATCAAGCAAGGGCTCACCACCGCCAATGCGCCCGACCTGGCCAAGCTTGCGGGGGTCGACCCGGCGGTGCTGCAATCGGTCGCGGCGAAAATCACCAGCGGCAACGCGCTCGAACAGAACGAGAGCGATGTTTACTCACGCTTCGACTTCATTCTGACCGCGCTGCTCGACGAAGTCTATCAGCGCTCCGACCAGGCCTATACCAATGGCACACGCGTGGTGGCTTCGTTCTTCGCCTTGGCGCTGGCGCTGGTGGGAGGGTGGACCTTGTATTCCGGCCCAGCTGGGAGCGGATACTGGTGGTCGAACGATATGTGGATTGCGCTGGTTGCCGGTGTGCTGGCCACACCGCTCGCGCCCATTGCCAAGGATCTGTCGAGCGCGCTCGCCACCGCTGTGAATACGCTGCAGACGATCAAGAAGTAGGAGCAGGCTGCCATGACTCGATTTCTCGATTGCCGCATGAATCCGGTGGGTGGGGAACTGTCCACCCTGGTAGCCGTCAATCAGGGCGCCAGCATCGCCGACTACACGGGCCTGGCGCTCGCCGACTTGCTGAACGCCATCCAGGGCCAGCATGTGCTCATCGGCACGCACGGCTTCAACGTCAACCGCGCCGACGGCATCGCCTGCCTGTCGAACTGGGAAGGCCTGCTGCAACTGCCGCCGTCGAGCGTGTTTGTGGGGTTGCTGTGGCCCGGCGACTCGGTCTGGGCGCATGGGCTCGACTATCCCGACGAGCCTAAGGTGGCCGACCAGGCCGGCGCGCTGCTGGGCCCGTTCCTAGACGCCAACTTTGCCGGGGCCGGCAGTGTCTCCTTCGCCTCGCATAGCCTGGGCGCGCGCGTGGTGCTTGAGACCATCGCCAACATGCAGCTCCCGGTGCGCCGCGTCACGCTCATGGCCGGAGCCGTGGACGACGACTGCCTCACCAGCGAGTTTCAGGCCGCCGTGGCCAACATCGAGCAGCTCTCCATCCTCTCGTCGAAAAAGGATGAGGTCCTCTCGTTCTGCTTTCCCGCCGGCAACTTCTTCGCCGGCATCATTGCGGCGGGGCATCCCTGGTGGCGCGGCGCGCTGGGCCACGGAGGCCCCGCCAAGCCCCTGCCTGCGAACGTGCTTGCGCCCTTCGCGATCCCCGAGAACTGGAACTACCAGCACAGCAACTATCTCGAGATCGACACACCGCCCGCGCCGGTTCTGCCCATCCCAACCAACGTGCCGGCCAATGGATCGCCTTACCCAGCAAACCAGGCCCATGGATGGAGCGAGGCGTTTTCAGCGGCGTTTGTTTCCACGCGGTTCCGGTAGAGCGCGAATTGAGCAGTTCGATAAGCGCATTGCCACTCGTTGAGAACCAGAATGCGGATGTTTGGACTTTCCGCTTTTGCTCTCGAATCTTTACTTTCCCTCTCCGCGTGCCGATTTCGGGCGAACCAGTGGCAGGAAGATGTCGTCGACGAACTCTGTAATGACGGCCTTGGGAACTGGTCTTAAGGTCATCAGAACCTCGTGCCGCAACAAATCGGCAGGCAGCGACGCAATTCGGGGCGTCAGCTTGCTTCGATCGATCTCACCGCGATCCACTCCTCGTGCAAGCACGACAGCGAGCTGGCTGTGATAGCCCTGGAGCACACTCTTCCTCAGATCGGCCATGCTGGCGTTCGTCTCCGAGAAATATTCATTCATTTGTAATGAGAAGGAGGCCGCGAACAACGCGCGCTTTTCCGAGAATTGTTGCAGCAAAGCAATCAGATCGCCTCGCACCTTTCCTGTGTCGGGGATATTCAGAGGATGTTTATGCATGATGTGCCGTACCGCTGCAATTGCGAGATTGGCGCGATTCGGCCAGCGCCGATACAGCACGGGGCGGCTTGTGCGTGCGCGCGCCGCCACAGCCTCCATTGTGAAACCCGCGTAGCCGCCGCCGATCAACTCGCTCCACGCCGCATCCAGCACCGCATTTTCAAGCGCCTTGCCGCGCCGGCGTCCGGTTGTACGATCCTTCATCTCGCTTCACCATTAGATGCGTCATTGTACCCTATTGACATCGTCCAGGGAATCTGATTAGATACAGTTATGTACCTAATATGCGGTCGAACTCTGGATTGCGAGGTCGAGGCGCATCCGTACAGGAGAAGAAACCAATGCAACAGATTCAATCTGACGATCTCAAAGGCGTCTCGGAAACACTGCTCATCCCACTGCATTATCGCGTTGAGGCGAGCAAAAGCGACTCCATCGATTTCAAGGACGAGGTAGCCGAGAGCTTTCACAACGCCATCGCCTACGACTGGGGCAAGCTTGATGCTGCGCCATCTCAGAGCGGGGCGGCGGCGTGGAGAAAAACCATCTTCGAAGAAAGGACCGCGATCTTCGACGAACAGGTAAGATGCTTTCTCGAAAAGACGCCGGACGGACTGGTGGTGAACCTAGGCGCTGGACTGGACACGCGATTCCATCGTCTTGATAACGGCCGCGTCGAATGGATCGAACTAGACCTGCCAGGCGTGATTGCTTTTCGGCAAAAGTTCCCGGAGCCTGAAAGCAAGCGGCACCGGATGATCGCAGCGTCCGTTCTCGACGAGAATTGGGTGATAGAGGTCAAACGACACGCCAGAGGCCGGGTCCTGTTTGTCGCAGAAGGGTTATTCGAGTACTTCACGGAGGAAGAGCACAGGAAGATCTTTACCTGCCTCGCCGAGAATTTTCCCGGGGAGGAGATGCTCTTTCAAACGATGGCCCCGTCGCTGGTTGCCAGGCTCTTCCAATATTCCGTGCTGTCGAAGATGGGCAGTAAAGTCGAGTTGCAATGGGGGCTGGACGACAGCGCGCAGGTGTCGGCTCTGCATCCGAAGGTGAAATTTGTGCACGAATTTCCGTTGCTGGCGAGGCGCTACGACCAATTACCCGAACCGCTCCGGCAGAGATTGTCTCCTGCTATGGCAAAGCAGCTTGCAAAGATCGTCCATGTGCGGTTCGTTGAATAAGCTCGTTGATTCCGAGTGGCCGATAATCCAGAGGCTTGCGATCCCAAATCACGTAAACAGCCCAAGTCACGTGTAGACTCCGTTCAGCCTTTTCCACAACTCCGCCTGTATCACCTCTACTGGGGAGACGCCCCATAATCTGACGCGCCGCTTTGCCCCTTCCTCGCCCCGCATGTAACAATTTCCTAGTCCCAAATGCGCATGCGACGCGGAGGTTGCACAGTTGACACAGGGGAAACACATGGACCGCAGGAGGTTCCTGCGGCAGGGCGGGGTAGCGCTGGGAGGCGGTCTGGCCGCGGCTGGGATCGGTCCCAAGGCATTCGGCGCGACGGGCTTTGCAGCGTCGCCATCGAAGCCGGACTACACGCTGAAGATCGAACCGTGCAGCCTGGAGATTGCGCCCGGAGTGGTGGTGAAGACAACGGCCTATAACGGGCAGGTTCCGGGGCCGATGCTGCGGGTGAAAGAGGGCGTGCCGGTCACCATCGACGTGACCAATGCCAGCCCCAATCCGGACATTGTGCACTGGCACGGGCTGGCCATCGACTCATTGAATGACGGCGCCATGGAAGAGGGCTCGCCGATGATTGCGCCCGGCGCGCAACTGCGCTATACCTTCACGCCGAAGCCCGCGGGCACGCGCTGGTATCACACCCACGCCGGCGCGGGCGGGGATTTGACGCTGGGCACTTACAGCGGCCAGTTCGGCTTTTTGCTGGTGGAGGGCAAAGCCGACCTCGGGCATTACGACCAGGAGATCTTTCTCGCCATTCATCAGTGGGGCCCGTCGTTTGTGCCCATGGTGGAGACCATGCGCGCCGAGTCGGCGAATCATCCGCTGACGACGGGCTCGGACGTAGGCTACCAGTACGCGACAGTGAACCAGCACATGCTGGGTGCGGGTGAGCCCATCCGCGTGAAGCAGGGGCAGCGCGTGCTGATGCGCCTGCTGAACGCCAGCGCGACGGAGAACGCAGTGCTGGCGCTGCCTGGGCACACATTCAAAGTGATTGCGATGGACGGCAACCCGGTGCCCAATCCTACGGCGGTCGAAGTGCTCTCGCTGGCCGTGGCTGAGCGCGTGGATGCGATTGTGGAGATGAACGCGCCCGGTGTGTGGGTGCTGGGTTCGACACTACCGGAGGCGCGCAAGATGGGCCTGGGCATTGTGGTCGAGTACGCAGGCAAAACCGGCGCGCCGGCGTGGGCCGACCCCGTACCGGCCAAGTGGGACTACACGCAGTTCGCGTCGACCGCAACGTCCGCAGCGCCGGACGAGACCATCACGCTGACGTTTCATGACATCGGCGCGCAGAAGGGATCGAAATTCGATACATGGACCATCAACAACAAGTCGTGGCCGGATGTTGACCCGATCAAGGTGACGCAGGGCAGGCGCTACCGGCTGCTGCTGCGCAACGGCAGCGGCGACCAGCATCCCATCCATCTGCATCGCCACACGTTTGAGGTGACGCAGATTGCGCACAAGCAGCTGAGCGGCCTGCGCAAGGATGTCATCAACGTGATGCCGCTGGATACGGTCGCGGTGGACTTCGCGGCGGACAACCCCGGCGATACTCTGCTGCATTGCCATCAGCAACTGCACATGGATTACGGCTTCATGACCATCATCAAATACGGCGCATAGCGACCCAAAGCCCGAACGGCAAGGAAGAAGCATGATGCAGTTGAAACGAATGCAGGCAGCAGGAGTTCTCACGCTGCTTCTGGTTGGCGGGATCTGCCACGCACAAAGCACCACCGGCTGGCCCGTCTACAACGGCGGCCTGGATGGCGACCACTACTCGAAGCTGGCCCAGATCAATCGCGCCAACGTGCACGCGCTGAAGCAGGCTTGGGCTTTCGACACCGGCGAGAAGGGCGGCTTGCAGGATAATCCGCTGGTCGTGGGGCGCACGCTTTACGCCTACACGCCCACGCAGAAGGTGGTGGCGCTCGATGCTGCCACCGGCAAGCAGAAGTGGAAGTTCGACTCCGGCGCGGGCGGCTCGCAGCCGGCCCGGGGCATGACCTGGTGGACCGACGGCAAGGAGCAGCGGCTGTTTGCCGGCATCATGAACTTCCTCTACTGCCTTGACCCGGAGACGGGCAAGCCGGTGGAGAGCTTTGGCGAGGGAGGCCGCATCGACCTGCGCAAAGACCTGCGCGGCAACTACCAAGAGCAGTCGGTTGTGTTGACCACGCCGGGCGTTATCTACAAGGACACGATCATTGTGGGCGGGCGCAATCCGGAGACGCATCCTGCGCCGCCGGGAGATATTCGCGCCTTCGACCTGCACACCGGCAAGCTGCGCTGGCAGTTCCACACCATTCCGCATCCCGGCGAGCCGGGCTATGAGAGCTGGCCGCCCGAGGCGTGGAAGACAGCCGGCGCGGCCAACAACTGGCCGGGCATGGCGCTCGACGCCAAACGCGGCATCGTCTATGCGCCCACCGGCTCGGCGGTCTTTGACTTCTACGGCGGCGACCGGCTGGGCAACGATCTCTACGCCAACACGCTGCTGGCTCTGGACGCCAACACCGGTAAACGGTTGTGGCATTTCCAGGGCGTGCATCACGACGTGTGGGATCGGGATTTCCCCTCCGAGCCGGCGTTGTTCACCGTCAAGCGCGACGGCAAGACGATCGACGCCTTGGCGCAGACCACCAAGCAGGGCTATCTTTACCTGTTTGACCGGGTGACGGGCAAGCCTCTGTTTTCCATTCACGAGCTGCCATATCCGGCCAGCACCGTTCCCGGAGAAGTGACTTCGCCCACGCAGCCCAAGCCCGACATGCCTGAGCCCTTCGCCCGCCAGCAGCTCACTGAAGACATGCTGACCACGCGCACACCGGAAGCGCATGAGTGGGCCGAGCAGCAGTTCAAGACGTTCATCAGCGGGGGCCAGTTCGTTCCCTTCAGCCTGGATAAGCCGACGGTGGTCTTTCCCGGATATGACGGCGGCGCGGAGTGGGGCGGCCCGGCGATTGATCCTTCCACGGATGTGCTTTACGTGAATGCGCAGGAGATGGCCTTCACCAGCGGGCTGGTTCCGGCCGTGCATGGCGGCAGCCCAGGGCAGCAGGTGTACCAGAACCAGTGCGCCATGTGCCACGGGGTGGATCGCGCTGGCGCGCCGCCAGCGTTCCCGTCGATGGTGGACGTGCTGAGCCGGCTCTCCGTCCAGCAGGTCATCGACAATGTGCGCAAGGGCAACGGGCGCATGCCGTCCTTCCCCAACATCGACGAGGCACGGCTGAGCGCTCTCATCGACTACCTGCGCACGGGCAGTTCAGCGGGCGCGGGCAAGGAATCCTCTGCGATTCAGGCCGCGGCCATGACGGCGGAGGCGCCGGCCGACAAAGCCGGCGCCGCAATCTACCAGGATCGATGCGCTATCTGCCACGGCGGCCATCGCGAGGGGATCGCGCCCTCGTTTCCCATGCTCATTGGCGTGGGCGACCGCCTGAGCAAGCCGCAGATCATCGACATGGTGCGCGAGGGCAAGGGCCAGATGCCGCCCATGCCCGATGTGCAGGGAACGGACCTGGAGGCGCTGCTGCGCTACCTGGGCGTGGGTGAGCGCCTCAAGACCACCCTGACCGGGGAGTATGACAAGGAGGATTACACCTTCACCGGCTACCGCAAGTTCCTCGACCCGGAGGGTTACCCGGCCATCAAGCCGCCCTGGGGCACGCTCAACGCCATCGACCTGAAGACCGGCAAGTACCTGTGGAAGATTCCGCTGGGTTCCATTCCGGAGCTGGCCGCCAAGGGGTTGAAAGACACCGGCTCAGAGAACTACGGCGGGCCGATTGTCACCGCCGGCGGGGTGCTGTTCATCGCCGCCACGGTCTACGACCACAAGCTGCACGCCTTCGACACGCGCACCGGCAAGCTGTTATGGGAGGGAGAATTGCCCTTCTCCGGCGTGGCGACCCCCTCGACCTACATGGTCGACGGCCGTCAGTACGTGGTGATTGCCGCCAGTGGGTCACGCGATCTGAAGCGGGCGCAGGGCGGGGCGTATGTGGCGTTTGCGCTGCCCAGGTAAGGGTCACAGGGGGTCGGGGGGGCTGGCCGGGGGATTTTGGTCTGTGGGAAACTTTATCGCTTTTTCTTCGCCTTTTCGTGTTTAGTTCGGGTATGCTGGTTCCGCAACAGAGGAGGTTGCCTGAATGGACATGCAAAAAGAGTTGGAGATCGAGCTGGATCATGAAGGGGCCAAGACGCGCAAGATGCTGGAGGCCATTCCGGACGGTGCGGATTTCGCCTGGAAGCCGCATCCCAAGTCGATGAGTCTGGGAGGGCTGGCAGGGCATGTGACGGATATGGCCGGCGATTGGGGCCTGATGACACTGACCAAGGACAAGGTGGAGTTCGCCGCAGACCACAAGTGGGAGCAGTGGACCCCGGCCAGCCGTGCCGAATTGTTGGAGAAGTTTGACACGAACCTGACGCAGCTCAAGACCGCGCTGGCTGGAGTCTCGCCGGAGAAGTGGGACCAGAACTGGCAGTTCATCTACGGCGGCCACGCCTGGCTCGACCAGCCGCGCTACCAGATCTGGCGGGAGGCGGTGATGAATCACCTGGTCCATCACCGCGCGCAACTGGGTGTCTACCTGCGCCTGCTGGACGCGAAGATTCCCGGCTCCTATGGACCGTCGGCGGACGAGATGTAGCTTCGCCCCGCCGCTAGACTGGCTCCGATCAGGCCGCCAGCGTCCGGAGATCCCGGCGGCGGGCGGCCTTTCGTTTTCCGCCAAGCAAACGCCTCCGCGCGCCATCGTCCGGCATGCGGGATTGACACCGCGCGGCTCGAGCGCGGCGTGGTGAAATACTTGCAGAGAGTCATTGTGCGCGCACTTGTGCTGTCGCTCGCGGGCGCGAGAAGTCGGAAGATGAGCATCCGCGAAAGGAAAGGACCATCCGGTGAAAGCAGAGCAGGATAGGGAACGGGCGCAGCAGTTTGCCAGCGACAACTATGCGGGCATCTGCCCGGAGGCGTGGACTTCGATGGCCGAGGCCAATCATGGGCACGTGACTTCGTACGGAGACGACCCGTGGACCGACCGGGCCTCCGACGCCTTTCGCAAGTTGTTCGAGGCCGATTGCGAGGTCTTTTTGGTCTTCAACGGCACAGCGGCCAACTCCCTGGCGCTGGCGTCGCTCTGCCAGTCGTACCACGGGGTCATCTGCTGCGATGCAGCGCACGTGGAGACGGATGAGTGCGGAGCGCCGGAGTTTTTTTCCAATGGCTCCAAGCTGCTGGTGGCGCATAGCGCAGAGGGCAAGCTGACCCCTGAAGCGATCCGCGAGCTGGCCACCAAGCGCCAGGACATTCACTATCCCAAGCCGCGCGTGGTCACCGTGACGCAGGCGACCGAGATGGGCCGCGTCTATACCCTGGCTGAGCTGCGGGCAATCTCAGAGGCGTGCAAGGAGCACGGGCTCTATCTGCACATGGACGGCGCGCGCTTCGCCAACGCCTGCGCCAACCTTGGCGCGTCGCCGGCCGAACTGAGCTGGAAGACCGGCGTGGACGTGCTGTGCTTTGGCGGGACCAAGAACGGCATGGCGGTGGGCGAGGCAGTTTTGTTCTTCGACCGCAAGCTCGCGGCCGACTTCGATTACCGTTGCAAGCAAGCAGGGCAACTGGCGTCGAAGATGCGCTTTCTCGCGGCGCCCTGGGTGGGTCTCCTGGAGAGCGGCGCGTGGCTCACCAATGCGGAACATGCCAACCAGTGCGCGCGCTACTTTGCCCAGCAGATCTCCGGGATTCCCGGTGTTCAACTGGCCAGTCCGGTTGAGGCCAACGCGGCCTTTCTGGCGGCGCCGGAAGAGATTCTCGAAGGTCTTCGGCAGCGGGGGTGGAAGTTCTATACCTTCATCGGCGGCGCGGCGCGGTTCATGTTTGCCTGGGACGCGGATCGAGCGCGGATCGATGAGCTTTGCGGCGATCTGCGCGAGTGTGCTGCGGAGGCTGCTGCGGCGAAGGAATGAACGAAATCGCGGAAATCGGCAGGCAATCGCATTTGGAATTGGAGTCATGAGCAGTAGAGGCTTTGAAAGGGCATGGCTTCACGGCTTGCGGAAAAATGCTGTTTTTCTGCGATGCTGGGGCCTGCCGTTGAGTTTTTGCTGTTTCAAGTCGATCGTGTTTCTGTTTGTTTGGTGCCTGGAGGCCTCATTTCTGGCCTCCA